>Ga0114918_10003413_pt1 | contig 14023 bp, 10 predicted proteins | sample LantaG_FD_87015 | JGI IMG/M metagenome (GOLD analysis project Ga0114918, IMG submission 87015) | Deep subsurface microbial communities from Baltic Sea to uncover new lineages of life (NeLLi) - Landsort_02402 metaG | ecosystem: Environmental > Aquatic > Marine > Oceanic > Sediment | place...
GCCGTAGGAAGACGGGCCCGGGGCTTCGGAATGAGAGTCCTCTACCACAACAGAAGACCGCTTGACAAGGAAACGGAGCGTGCCCTCGGCGCCCACTACATGGAGATCGACGCGCTTCTCAAGGAGTCCGACTTCGTCTCTCTCAATGTGCCGCTTACGGAGGAGACCCACCACCTTATCGACGCCCGTCGGCTGTCGCTCATGAAGCCTTCTGCTTTCCTGGTGAACACGACGCGAGGTCCCGTGGTCGACGAGCAGGCGCTTCTGGCCGCACTGCGCAAGAAGCAGCTGGCGGGGGCCGCCCTCGATGTCTTTGAGAAGGAGCCGGCGGTGACCCCGGGGCTGATAGATCTCCCGAACGTCGTGCTGACGCCGCACATCGGCAGCGGCAGCTGGGAGACAAGGACCGCGATGGCGGACGTGGCCGTGAGTAACATCATTGCGGCGCTGGAAGGACAGACTCCGCCGAACCTGGTCAACAAGCCAATCGGCCGGTAAGACGGTCCTGACTGCGAAGGAACACACATCGGGGCGGACACAGAGCCCGCCCCTTTCTCCTGTCATGTGGGAGGTTGGGTCTACGCGGTCTTTACCCGGGCGGCCTGCTCAAGACCGAGTTCCTTGATGGCAGCCTCGCGCATCTTGTACTTCTGTATCTTGCCCGTGACCGTCATCGGAAACTCGGTGACGAACTTGATGTACCTGGGTATCTTGTAGTGGGCGATCTTCCCCTTGCAGTAGGCCTTGACCTCGTCCTCCGTGGCCGTCTCCCCCTCGCGCAACTCTATCCACGCCTGGATCTCTTCGCCGTACTTCTCATCGGGCACTCCGATGACCTGGACGTTCTTCACTCTTGGATTGCCGAACAGGAACTCCTCTATCTCCCGCGGGTAGATGTTCTCGCCGCCCCTGATAATCATCTCTTTGGCCCGGCCCGTAATCTTGCAGTAGCCTCGCTCGTCCATGGTGGCGAGGTCCCCGCTGTGCAGCCAACCGGCGACATCGATGGCCTCAGCCGTCGCCTCGGGATTGTTGTGGTAGCCACGCATGATGCTATAGCCCCGGTAGCATATCTCCCCCTGTATCCCGCACGGAACGATGGCTCCTGTCTCCCTGTCGACGACCTTGATCTCAATGTAGGGAGAAGGCAGCCCCACGGTGCCTGTGCGGTCTTCGAGCGCCGCGTCGACGGGCGTCTGAGTTGCCAGGGGAGAGGCCTCGGTCTCACCGTAGCCGATGGTCATCTGGTGCGCATGCATCTTCTCGCTGACCTTCTTCATGACCTCAATAGGACAGGGTGCTCCTGCCATGATGCCCGTTCGCAATAGGCCCAGGTCGAAGGAGTCGAACTCCGGATGCTCGAGCTCGGCGATGAACATCGTCGGCACCCCGTGGAGCGCCGTGCAGCGTTCCTGCTCCACCGCACGGAGCGTCGCGAGAGCGTCGAAGCTCTCTGCGGGCACAACCATGGTTGCCCCGTGAGTCACACAGGCCAGATTGGCCAGCACCATGCCGAAGCAATGATAGAAGGGCACAGGGATGCACAGCCGGTCCTTGTCGCTCAGCAGCATCCCCTCTCCGGAGAAGAAGCCGTTGTTGAGGATGTTGCGGTGTGTCAGCGACGCGCCCTTGGGCAAGCCTGTTGTCCCTGACGTGTACTGGATGTTGATGACATCGTCGAAGTCCAGCGAGGCCTGGCGCTCGTCAAGCTCGTCATCGGCGACCTCCTCGCCCAGAGCAAGGAACTGCTGCCAGTTGAACATGCCGGGCTGCGATTGGTCGCCTATCAGGACTGCGCTCCTGAGCTCCGGCAGCCTCTCGGACCGTATCTCCCCGGGAGAAGAGTCGCGCGCCTCCGGGCAGACGTCGTAGAACATGGAGACGTAGTCCGAGGACTTGAAGCGCTCGATGAGCAGCAGCGCGCTTGCCTCCGAGTTCCTCAGGGCGTGTTCCAGCTCATGGGTGCGGTAGGCAGGGTTGATGTTGACCAGCACGGCGCCCATCATGGCGCTGCCGAACTGCACGAGCACCCACTCCGGGTAGTTGGTAGCCCAGATTCCGACCCTGTCTCCACGTTTGACGTCGAGCTTCATCAGGGCCTTCGCCAACCGGCGGCAATCTTCCCTGAACTGTGCGTAGGTCCACCGGCGGCCACTTGGAACATCAACCAGTGCCTCGTTGCCGGGGAATGTGTCAGTGATGTGGTCGAGGAAATCCGGGATAGTCAGTCCGATTGGCGGAGTGGACGAGGCCCCATAAGCGTAGCTCAGCGAGGTTGAACGCACCATGCCTTTCCCTCCTTGCAGAACGCGTCCTGCCACGCGGCCCTGCGTTTGTTCGGGGAGCGCAGGACCACGGATATACCCTGGCTGCTACATGTACCTGTTCAGAATCTCCGGCAGCAGCACGGTGCCGTCCGCCTGCTGGCAGTTCTCCAGCACGGCGATAAGCACTCTGGGAAGCGCGAGTCCGGAGCCGTTCAATGTGTGCACGAATTGGGGCCTGGAACCGACCTCCGCGCGGAAGCGCACATTGGCCCTCCTTGCCTGGAAGTCCCCGCAGTTGCTGCACGAGCTGACCTCGAGCCACTCTCCACACCCGGGTGCCCACGCCTCGATGTCGAATGTCTTGCACGATGCGAATCCGAGGTCTCCCGTGCAGAGCTGGACCACGCGGTATGGCAACCCGAGCTTCTGCAGCACTTCCTCCGCGTCGTCAAGCAGCGTGAGAAGCTCGGCATCGGAGTCGTCGGGTCTCACATACTTGTACAGCTCGACCTTGTCGAACTGGTGACCTCGCTTGATGCCCCGCGTGTCCTTGCCTGCCGCCATCTTCTCCCGGCGGAAGCATGGCGTATACGCCACGTAGTACAGGGGCAACTCGCTCCCGTCGAGAATCTCGTCACGGTGCAGGTTCGTCAACGGCGCTTCCGCGGTCGGGACGAACCAGAAGTCCTCCTCCGCATCGTGGTACAGGTTGTCGGCGAACTTGGGCAGGTTGCCCGAGCCCACCATGCACTCCTTCCGGAGCATGAACGGCGGGTATATCTCTCTGTAGCCGTGTTCCTTCGTGTGCAGGTCAAGCATGAAGGAAATGAGTGCCCGCTGAAGCCGCGCCCCAAGACCCTTGAGCACGTAGAACCGGCTCCCGGAGAGCTTCACTCCTCTCGCGAAGTCGATGATGTCCAGACGCTCACCGATGTCCCAGTGCGCGGCCGGCTCGAACTCGAACTGCCTCGGTGTTCCCCAGCTGCGTACGACGATGTTGTCCTCGGCGTTCTTGCCTTCGGGCACACTCTCGTGCGGCATGTTCGGCAGTTCCAGCAACAGGTCATCGAGAGCGTCCTTCGCCTCCTTCGTCCCGCGCTGGAGTTCAGCGATCTGCTCCCCGAGGCCTCTCATCTCTTCCAGAAGCTCGGGTGGGCGCTCTTTCATGCGCCCGAGTTGCTTGCTCGTCTGGTTGTGACTCGCGCGCAGGTCTTCCATCTCGCGCAACAGCTTGCGGTGTCGCTCATCAGCCTCGACAACCGGGCCAAGGGCGTCCGCAATACCCCTCAACTGCATCGCGCGCTCCACAAGGGGGAGGTCTTCCCTGATAAGCCTGATATCAAGCATCGCTTTTCCCCTTCAGCTGAGGAAACAGTATCACCTCGCGGATGGACTCCTGCCCCGTCAGCAACATTACCAGCCGGTCGATGCCGATTCCGAGTCCGCCCGTGGGGGGCATACCATACTCCATTGCCTCGATGAAATCCTCGTCAGCGACCTCGACGTCCTCCCCGCCGACCTGCTCCTGAAGCTGTTGCTGCAGGCGCTCACGCTGGTCGACCGGGTCGTTCAGCTCGCTGAAGGCATTCGCGAACTCAAGGCCGGAGATGAATGCTTCAAAACGCTCGACCATGCGGTCGTTGCCCCTCTTCCTCTTGGGGAACGGCGACATCTCGATGGGATAGTCAAGAACAAACGTCGGCTGCACAAGCTTCGGCTCGACAAAGGTCGAGATGAGGCCATCGATGAGCTTGGCCCGCCGGGGCGCCCCTTCCACACGCACTCCCTCCTGCAGCATCCTCTCCTGCAACGTCTCTGCGTCCTGGTAGTCCTCAAAGTCGATGCCGCTCGATTCCCTCACGGCGTCCCGCAGGAACACGCGCCGCCAGGGAGGGGCCAATTCGATGTGCCGACCGCGAAACTCGACACTCGTAGTGCCGAGCACCTCCTGCGCCACCGTGGCAAACAGGCGCTCGGTCAGGTCCATCATGTCCTCGTAGTCGGCGTACGCGCGGTAGCATTCCATGAGCGTGAACTCAGGGTTGTGCCGCACAGATATGCCCTCGTTCCTGAACACCCTGCCAAGCTCGTACACGCGGTCGATACCGCCGACTATGAGCTTCTTGAGAGAGAGCTCGAGGGCGATGCGCAGGAAGAGGTCCTCGCCAAGGGCGTGGTGGTGCGTGACGAAAGGTCGCGCCAGCGCGCCGCCTGCCTTCGCCTGCAGCACGGGAGTCTCCACTTCCACGTATCCTTCGCCGTCGAGGAAGCTCCTGGTTGCGCTCACGATTCTGCTCCGGAGCGCGAACGTGCGGCGCACGTCGTCGTTCGAAATCAGGTCAAGGTATCTCTGCCGGTACCTCGTCTCCACATCGACAAGACCGTGCCATTTCTCGGGCAGAGGCCTCAGTGACTTGGCCAGGAGCTCGAAGTGTGCCACATCGACTGTCACCTCTCCGGTCTTCGTGATGAATAGCTCTCCTCCAACTCCGACGAAGTCCCCGATGTCTATGTCCCGCAGGAAGCCGTAGCTCTCGTCACCGAGCAGGTCGCGGCGCAGGCAGAGTTGCAGCTTCCCCGAACCATCCTTCAGGTCGAGGAAGGCCATCTTGCCCATCTTGCGCTTTGCCATGACGCGGCCCGCGAGCGACACCGCCTGCGTCCTCTCGCCCTCGCGCTCGCACAACGCACGGGCATCCGCCGCTGTGTGGCTCGGGCGGTACGTGTGAGGATACGGTTCGACACCGCGCGACCTCAGGTCGCGGATGGTCTTGAGGCGCTCTTCTGTGACACGATCAAGGCGCGAAGTCATGCAGTTCCCTTCGCAGTGGGGTCAGGAGCTCCACTCGGCGCGGCGCTACGGTAGGTCGTCGACCTCACCACTCTCCGCAGGGCCGCTATCTGCCAGCACGGCCCGTGCCTGCTCAACATACGACTCCGGCACGAGGACTCTTACCTCACCCAGGCCATCGATGGTAAGGCCGTACACTATACCCAGGCTCTCGTAGCTGAGAGCGGCCGGAATCCCTTCGTCCTCCAGCCGCGCCCTGATTATCTGGGATTCGCCCTGTCTAGCCCTGCAGAGGACTATCGACACATTCCCGGCATCCATCGTACCCATCGGCTATTCTAGCAGAAACACTAGCTGACTCCAACGTGTTTGACCCATCTCCGAACAGCGCTCTCCCAGGTATTGACATTGGCCCGACGCCGTGGTCAACTATGGGCCGGCCAACAGACAGCCACACGGAAGGGGATAGGAGCGGATATGAAGGTTGCAGCCGTACAGGCCTCACCGGTCTTGCCCATGGACAGGGATGCCACCGTCGACAAGGCAGGCTCTCTCATCGCCGAAGCGGGCAGACACGGCGCCAGACTCATCGTGCTGCCGGAGACCTTCGTCCCCGCGTACGCCAACTGGTCGATCGACCTCAGCAACCCAGGGGAATGGGCACACAACCTGCTGCTCCTCACCCGCAATTCGGTCGAGATTCCCGGCCCCCAGGTTGGCAGACTCTGCGTTGCGGCCCGCGAGGCAAATGCAACTGTATGCATCGGCGTGAACGAGTACGTACGTCGCTACGAGGGAATGCTCTTCAACACGCTCCTATTCATTGACGCCGACGGAACGATACTCGGGCGGCACCGCAAGGTGACCCCGTCGAATCGCGAGCGCTGCTTCTGGGCGCGCGGCGACGGCACCTCTCTCAGAGTCTACGACACCGCAGCCGGCCGTATCGGCGGCCTCATCTGCTACGAACACATCCAGCCGATGAACAAGTGCATGCTCCTCTCGCAGGGCGAGCAGATCCACTGCTCGTGCTGGCCCGGATGGCCGAACTTCCCCAACGGACGCGACAACCGGCCGGTGATTGACGTCCTCACCCGAGCCTATGCGCTGGAGAGCCAGTGCTTCGTGGTGCTGTCTGCCATGTACGTAGACCCCGCTTACGGAGAGCGCGCAGGACTCGGCAACGCGAGCTGGTCATTCTTCGGAGGGAGCGCCATCATCGGACCGGAGGGAGACTACATCGCTGGACCCGTGTACGATGAAGAGACCATCGTGTACGGAGAGGTGGATTTCGACCGCATAGTGCTGCGCAAGGCCATCGCAGATTCGAGCGGCAAGGACAACCGCTGGGACATCATGCGCATCGAGAGCAATGCGCGCCCCTACGCGCCGTTCAGCGGGCCGTTCGGAGAGCAACTCCTGTCCGACATGGATGTGCGGGGCCAGGGACCGGACAGGGCCCCCGTGACTGCCGGGGAACTTGAAGGGCGCATTGATGCGCTCTCTGCGGAGTTACTTCTCCTCAGGCAGGCAATCGAATCTGGCGGAGACAGCGGCGACTCCAACTCTCCTTGACCCTCCCCTCCTACATACGATAGAATTCGGACGTTGCCCAGCGCTGCAGGGCACGTTTCCTACTGGCTTCCACGGGTGCAAGGGAGGGATGGTGATTTGTATGCGTTGGGACGACATCTTCTCATAGAGCTCACAGGCTGCAATGCAGCCCTGCTTGACGACCTCGAGTTCCTCAAGGAGTGCCTCCACACTGCGGCTGTCCGGTGCGGCGCCACCGTTGTCGGCGATTCCTTCTACCATTTCGCTCCCCAGGGCGTGAGCGGCGTCGTCAATATCGCCGAGTCCCACATATCGATTCATACTTGGCCCGAATGCGGCTACGCTGCGCTGGATGTGTTCACCTGTGGAGACACCGTCGAGCCCGAGGAGGCCGCACGCGTGATTTATGAGTCGCTTCAGGCGAAACACTGCTCGTTGGTCGAGCTGAAGCGCGGACTGTTGCATCCAAGCTCGGTCAACAGCACCACACCATGAGCGAGAGCGTGCCGGACAGGCGCACCTGGTTCCACGACGGCCTGACTCCCGACCTCGGGATGGTGCACAGGGTCGACGATTTGCTGTACACCGGGCGTAGTGCGTACCAGACAATCGAGGTCATCAAGACCCGCAGCTTCGGCGCGTGCCTCGTGCTCGACGGCAAGATACAATCGAGCGAGGCAGATGAGTTCATCTATCACGAGACTCTGGTGCACCCGGCGATGATTACTCATCCCGAGCCCCGGCATGTGCTCATCGCCGGTGGCGGGGAGGGCGCTACGCTCCGCCAGGTGCTGCGACACAGAACCGTCCAGCAGGCAACGATGGTCGACCTCGACGAACAGGTCGTCTCGGTCTGCCGCCGGTTGCTGCCGTCCTTCAGCGAAGGTTCCTTCGATGACCCTCGCACGGAGTTCATCGTCGGCGATGCCAGGGACTTCGTCGAGGGTAGCACGAGGACGTTCGACGCAATCATCATTGACCTCCCCGACCCGCTCGAGGCCGGCCCGGCGCAGCTCCTGTATACCCGCGAGTTCTACAGCGCAGTCAGGAACCGGCTCGCGCAGGGAGGCATAGTCGCAGTCCAGTCCGAGTCCTCCCGCTGGTACGACCTTGGCGCGTTTGTCGCCATCGTCAGAACCATCCGCGAGGTCTTCGTCCACGTAGCTCCCTACCAGGCCCACATACCATGTTTCTCCAGCCTCTGGGGCTTCACGGTCGCTTCCGACACGCTCGACCCCACGACACTCCAACCCGGGCAAATCGATGAACGTGTCGCCATGCGAGTCACGGGAGAGCTTCGTGCGTACGATGGGCAGACCCACGTTGGCATATTCGCTCTGCCCAGACACATCCGCTCGGAGCTCGAGGCACCAAGCAAGGTGATAACCGACCAGGAGCCGCTCTGCGTATACTAGCCGCTCCGCGCCCCCAGTTTTCGCCCTGTCGGGACTGATGCTACAATGCGCGCTATTCGGATGGATCTACTGGCCTCTCTAAACCCTGCCCAGCAAGAGGCCGTCCGGACCACCAGCGGCCCTCTTCTCATCATCGCGGGACCGGGTAGTGGCAAGACGCGCGTCATCACGAGCCGTGTCGCCTACCTCGTCACCTCGTGCGGCGTGAGTCCGCACAGTATCATGGCAGTCACGTTCACCAACAGGGCCGCCCGCGAGATGCGGGACCGCCTTGAGCGACTCCTCGGCAGCGCCTGTGACGGACTCACTGTCGGCACCTTTCATGCCATCTGTTGCCGCATACTGCGGACGGACGGTGAGGTCGTCGGGCTGAGCCACGGCTTCGTGGTCTACGATGATGAGGACCAAGTCAACCTCATCAAGCAGAGCCTGCAGGACCTCAAACTCGACCCGAAGCAGTACTCTCCCCGGGTTATCCAGGCCTCCATCAGCTCCGCCAAGAGCCACCTGCTCTCTGAGCAGGGTCATGCCGAAGGCGTGAACAGCTACTTCGAGGAGATTGTCCAGCGGGTCTACCAACGATACCAATCGCTCCTCGCCCAGAGCGACGCAGTGGACTTCGACGACATCCTTCTGAAGACGGTGCGCCTCTTCCAGACGCACCCAGAGATACTTGAGCGCTATCAGTCACGATACGTCCATCTGCTCGTCGACGAGTTTCAAGATACGAATCCCGCCCAGTTCGAACTCGTGAAGCTCCTCGCAGGCCAACACAGGAACCTCTGCGTGGTCGGCGATCCCGACCAGTCCATCTATTCCTGGCGCTGCGCCGACGTGCGCAACATCCTCAGCTTCGAGCACGAGTATCCGGACGCCAGGGTGGTCATCCTGGAGCAGAACTACCGCTCCACAAAGACTATCCTCGGGGCCGCAACCCAGGTTATCTCCAACAACGCGCTCCGCAAGGACAAGAGCCTCTGGACCGAAAACGAGGTCGGCAAACCGGTCGTGCTCGCCGAGTGCCTGAACGAGAAGGACGAGGCGCAGACGGTCGTCTCTACGATCGACAAGCTCGTGCAGCACGACGGCCTCTCGTACGGGGACTGCGCGGTCATGTACCGGATCAACGCCCAGTCCCGCGCCCTCGAAGAAGGCCTCATGCGCTTCGGCGTGCCGTACAGGCTGGTCGGAGGAACGCGCTTCTACCGCAGGCAAGAGGTGCGCGACCTCATCGCCTACCTCAGAGTCATCCACAACCCGCACGACAGCATCAGCCTTGCCCGCATCATAAACACTCCGGGCAGAGGCATCGGCCAGGGAACGCTCGCCAAGCTCCAGGCCTCGGCCAGCAAGAGTGACGCGTCTCTCCACGACGCGCTCCGGGAGATGGCGGCAAGGCCGGACCTTGCGGCCCGGGCGAGCAACGCGCTGGGCCGCTTCCTTGAGCTTCTCGACGGACTGATCGGACGGAGCAAGGAGATTGCGCTGCCCGACCTCGTCGAGCAAATCCTGCTGCAGACCTCGTACCGTGGATACCTCATGGAGCACGAAGACGGCGAGAGCCGCTGGGAGAACGTGCAGGAGCTGAAGACCGTCGCTGCCGAGTACGCCGACCTCGCCCCCCGCGAGGCGCTCCCAACCTTCCTCGAGAAGGTCAGCCTCGTGTCGGATACCGACGAGATGAACGGTGCTTCCGATGTCGTGACCCTCATCACGCTCCATCAGGCAAAAGGGCTGGAGTTCCCGGCCGTGTTCATCATCGGGATGGAGGACGGCGTTCTGCCGTACCGCAAGTCGTTCGAAGACCCGGCCGAGATGGAGGAAGAGTGCAGGCTCTGCTACGTCGGCATGACGAGGGCGAAGCAGTATCTCTTCCTCTCTCGTGCGCACCGCCGCAGCCTGTTCGGGAACGGGCTGGCCAATCCTCCGTCCCGGTACCTCGAGCGCATCAGTCCGGAACTCATCACGGCGCGCGGCCTCTGGGGCGATGACGACGTCAGCGTCAGCGGAGCCGTGTACGCGCAGCCCTTCGCCTTCGGCGTGTCCGACGAAGAGTTCCGCGTTGGCGATTGGGTGCACCACAAGAAGTTCGGCCAGGGCGTGGTCATGGACTGCTTCCCCGACAAGAACGACCTTGTCGTCACCGTCTCCTTCGAGGACGCAGGTGTGAAGCGGCTCCTGCTAAGCCTCGCGCACCTCGAGAAGACAGAGAGATTCGATAGCCTTCCCTGAGAGACTGTTGACACTCTACACGTAACCGTGTAAGATCAAACGAAGTGGAGCTTCATGTACTGCCGCCCGATGTCGCCTCGCGCATAGCAGCCGGCGCGGTCGTGGAGCGGCCCGCATCCGTCGTCAAGGAGCTCGTCGAGAACTCCCTTGACGCGCGTGCGAGCAAGATCGACATAGAGTGCAGGCGGGGCGGCATCGACCTCATCTGCGTCGCCGACAACGGGTCCGGCATTCCCGCGTCACAGGTGGAGTTGGCTTTCCAGCGCTATGCAACGAGCAAGATAGGCTCCATCGACGACCTCGTGAACGTCCAGAGCCTCGGCTTTCGTGGCGAGGCGCTGCCGAGCATAGCGGCGGTCGCCGACGTTGAGGTATCGACCCGCACCGCAGGAGAAGAGCTGGGCAGCTACGTCTACCTGCACGGCGGAACAGTCGCACAGAGCGAGGGCAGGCCTCGCGCCAGCGGCACGACCATCGCCGTAAGGCGGCTGTTCCGACATTTCCCTGCTCGACTCAAGTTCCTCAGGTCCGAGGGCACCGAGAACAGCCACAGCGCGCTCGTGGTGAGCCAGTACGCGCTCGCTTTTCCCCTTGTGAGCTTCAGCCTGCTACTGGAGGGCCGCCTTGCGCTTCGCAGCCCCGGCAGCGGTGAGGCTCGCGACGTGGTTGCGCAGCTCTATGGCTCTGAGCTTGCCCGGGCTATGGTCCCGCTGGAACTGTCCGCCGATTCGCTGGTCATCACAGGGCTTGTCGCTCCAGCGTCCCTCTCACGAGCGGGACGCGGACACCAGAGCACATTCGTCAACCATCGCTGGGTGCACAGCCCGCTGCTACAGCGTGCTATCGACGAGGCGTACCGCGGCCTGTTGCCCGAGGGGCGGCACGCGATTGCCGTCCTCGATATCCAGCTGCCCGCAGACCGCGTCGACGTGAACGTACATCCGAGCAAGGCGCAGGTGAAGTTCGCCGACGAGCAGTCCATGTTCCGATACGTGCGCGCTGCGGTGAGCGCAGCGCTCGGCAAGACCCGCATCGCCAGCGAAGCACAGCACCTGGCCGCACCGGGGGCCGCAGTCGGACAGACCGCATGGTCGGTGAGCGAGCCGGAGCCACTGCTGTCGCCCTTCGGCACTCCGTCTTTGGCACCCACGACAGGCTCGGCTTCTCTTCCTCCACTGCGCATCCTCGGCCAGGTATTGACAACCTATATCGTCGCCGAAGGCCCCGACGGCATGTACGTCATCGATCAGCACGCGGCTCACGAGCGAGTCGTCTACGAGCGCCTCCTCGAGCAACGCGGGGCGCACAGCCCGGAGGTCCAGGGCCTCCTGGAGCCGCTCACGATAGAACTCAGCCCCACCGAGGACGCGGTGCTCTCCGGTCTCGCGGACGCTCTCGCAACACTGGGATTCGCGCTGGAGCCGTTCGGTGAACGCACCCTTCTGCTTCGCAGCATCCCGGCATCTCTCGCCGACAGCGACGCGGCCGCGACTCTGCGGGGGATACTGCAGGACCTGTCCCAGGGCGTCCAGGGAGATACGTTCGAGAGACTTGCGGTATCGGTGGCCTGTCACGCCGCAGTTCGCGGGGGACAGCAGCTCACGCCGGAGGAGATGAGACAGCTTGTCCGGCAGCTCGAGGAGTGTGCACAGCCAAGGACCTGCCCTCACGGACGCCCGACAATAGTCCACTTCAGCGTGGGGCAGCTCGAGAAGCTATTCGGGCGTCGAGCCTAGCCCGCCGCGTCTCTGCGAACGGCGGCCCTCGCGTGATGGAGCAGAAGCCGGTTGCAGCAGCGCGACGCGTGCCGAATCGAGTTGTACACGGCTATTCCCGCCCTGTAGCACTTCTCCCTCGCCCCCACCATCCATTCGTAGTGCTCCGGAAAGGTCATCATCTGCATGACCACGATCACCGGCTTGCCGAAGTCGGTGCGCGCCCGCACGACATCGTCGACAAGCTTGTTCCAGATCTCGGTGTGCAACTCCGGTGGCCGTGCGATGAGACCCACAGAGAGATGTACTATCGTGAGGTCTATGCCGTCGTACTCGCTGAACTCCTTGAGTATCGGGTAGTAGCCGAGGGTCCACGCCTCGGCCGAAAGGTCCATCGGGTTGTTAATTATGGTCCCCGCCTCGGTGCCCAGAAGGCCGGCAGTCCTCCGCAGCAACTCGTCCGGGAAGCGGGGGACAACGAGTCCTTCCTTCGAGGCCTCATCCCCTGCCAGCACCGTCGCTCCGCCGCCAAGCCCGAGCAGCGCCACTCTCCTGCCCACGGGCTCGGCAAAGAATGAGAAGGTGACCGCCATGTCGATCCACTCCTCGAGTGTGTCCACGCGGACAGCATTCACTTGCTCGAGCAACCCGTCCCAGACCCTGTCTGCTCCCGCGAGAGAGCCGGTATGAGACGCAGCGGCACGGGCGCCTGACTCGGTAACACCGACCTTGAGGACGACGACCGGCTTGCGTCGCGCCGCGCGCTCGATTGCACGCTTGAAACCAGCGCCGTCCTTCACGCCCTCGATGTACGCCATGATGATGCCCGTCTCCGGGTCGTCCGCCATGTACTCCATGAGATCGGTCTCGTTGACATCGCTTGCGTTTCCGTAGGACACGACCTTGCTGAAACGGACCCCTCTGCGAGCGGCCTCTCGCGCCACGTAGATGGCGTTGCCGCCGCTCTGACAGATCATGCCTGTCCGCCCGCTCTCGGTGCACAGGTCCGCCAGGAACGAGACGCCGGACCCGGGACAATACACGCCCATGCAGTTGGGGCCGACCACGCGTATTCCATGCTCTCTCGCTATCGACAGGACCTCGCGTTCGAGCTGTATGCCGTCACCCTTACCGAGCTCGGAGAACCCCGATGTGAAGAAGTGAACCGCCTTCGCTCCCTTTGCGGCGCAGTCCTTCATGAGCTGAAGGGCGCCGGAAGCGGGAATCGCCGAGACGACGTAGTCCACAGGCCCCGGGATGTCCGTCACGCGTGGATAGACCGTCAGTCCGCGCACCTCTCCACCCCTGGGGTTCACAGGGTAGAGCTTGCCCTTGAAGCCGCACCGAATCATCGCATCAAGGTAGCCCCTGCCGCCGAGCTCGCTCGCGCGACCCTGGGTCGAGACTCCTGCAATCGCGATCGCTCCCGGGTTGAATATCGCGTCGAGGTTGGATGTGCTCATCGTGCTCCTTGCAGCGCATGTCGGCAGCGCCAATCGATTGTACTATTCGCACACCTGCGCTTCAAACCGAAGCGACGCCACGAACCCCCCGTCCTGCCGGGACCACGGCTTGCGCTCTCCGGCCCGTGTGCTACACTGTACGGCTCGCGGACACGTTCGCAGGAGGAGAGATGGTCAGAGCAGCGATAGTCGGGGCCACGGGAATAGTCGGCCAGCAGTTCCTGGTCGCCCTCCAGGGTCATCCCTGGATCGAAGTGACGGCCCTTGCGGCATCAGAGAGGTCTGCCGGCAAGCGCTATCGCCAGGCAATCACGGACCAGGCCTCCGGCGCCTTCAGGTGGTTCTGCAGCGAGCCGCCCGTAGAGGAAGTCATGGATATGCCGGTCGTTGACGCCTCCGAGCTATCGACCGACGGGATCGACGTGGTGTTCTCCGCAATCGAGTCCGGGCCGGCGAAGACGCTCGAGCCGAAGTATGCTGCGAACGTCCCTGTTGTCAGCACGGCATCGGCTTTCCGCTACGAGGACGACGTCCCGATACTGATACCGGGAGTGAATCCCGACCACGCCCGACTGCTTGAGACACA
>Ga0114918_10003415_pt1 | contig 14021 bp, 14 predicted proteins | sample LantaG_FD_87015 | JGI IMG/M metagenome (GOLD analysis project Ga0114918, IMG submission 87015) | Deep subsurface microbial communities from Baltic Sea to uncover new lineages of life (NeLLi) - Landsort_02402 metaG | ecosystem: Environmental > Aquatic > Marine > Oceanic > Sediment | place...
CAACATTTTCGAGAAAGCGCAAGCCCTCGCTTGCACGGTTGAGGTTAGCGTCAACGATACGCAGTTCCTGAGCAGGCATTTCCATGGAGAATATTAACATAAATTGGCAAAACCTCGTAATATCAAGCTGTTACCTGGTCTAGTTTGACTATCAACAAGCCTGCTACTTATACTTTTGTGCTGGGGAGGGGTGACCGAGAGGCTGATGGTGACGGTCTTGAAAACCGTTTTCGCTTTCAAGCGAACGTGGGTTCGAATCCCACCCCCTCCGCCAGTTAGGAAATTGGGGCGTTTTGCGCCAACACCAGCCTGCCGCCGTCTGATGGCCTGCCGTTTCTAAAAACTGCCAAAGAAGCTGAAAAAATATTGGCCCGAACTTCATTTTGGGCCAAAAGCAGACTCCCCTCATTATAATATGAAAAATGGTAAAATAAAGATACTTTTCATTGTGGTTAAAATGTATCATGTCTTCGTACAATAACGAATTAGCGGAAATGCGATCCTCGAAAATTTGGATGAAGAATAAATGAATCAAGAAACTATACCAGATAATGCTATTAATTTATTAGCTCATCATATTAATGAAAGAAGTAATAAAAACTATTCTATTCCTGTAATTGGAAATGCTAATAATCCGGAGACTCCACAACTATTTGAAATATTGCCTTTTGATGAAATTGATAAAGCTGATAGAAGCTTTTTTGCTATAGATGGTAGTTATAACAGTCGGCAATTCTATAATGGTGTCTCAATAGGTGTTTATAATGCAGGATATATTTGCTACAAGAATGGAAAGCAGGTTCGAATGAATGATACAGGTGATCCCATTGTGCTCGGAAAGGCATACTACCCACAAAATATACTTATAACAAATGAGGATCATTTGTTTGCAATCTATGATGAATTGCTAAATTTACAGCCTATAAAAAACATAATAAGGTTTTTTCAGGATTCTCCTGAGAATATTTTTCCTTATAAAAAAGAGGTTGTTTGTTCAAATTTATCTACTCTTCTTTCTTTTGCTCAAGAAATTTTAGAATGGTCATTGGTATACGAAATTGCAAATCGTAATGGAATAAGAAAAAATGACTTTATATTAAGAGATGGCACATTGCGTTCTTTAGATATTAAGCAACAGTATTTGGTAAAATTGGGAAAGTTTTTACGTGAAAAAGATATAATAATTGTAGGTATAACAAAGAATTCCCCTGTCAAAATGGAATTGTCCTATACTTTGAGGCAGATAGATAACTATCTTCAAGACAAATTGAAACCAACATATCCATTTACAGAAAAAGATTCAAAGAGACAAAAATTATGCTGTTGGTTTGAAGTTCGAGATGATGTCTTGCTCACTTCTTATGGTGGCGAAGGAACTTCTGCAATGTATGCAAAAAAAGATATAAAAGGAGGAAGGGGTTTTGGGTTATTCACTATTGCTCGTTTGGACTATGTTGAAAAACTACAAAACTATGATTGGGTTATAGCGGACGTTAATATATTTGATGCCATTCCAGGTATAGAAAATAATAAAAAAAAGAGAGATATGGATAAATTAAGTAAAATATTTAAGGAGCTTACAAGGCTTACACAAGAACACTATATACTTGGTTATCCGTATCCGTTAGTTGAAGCCCATAATTTTATTTCGTTGAAAAAGGATTTCAACGAAGAGATAATTAAAAGAGTTAAATTTGCCCTTTATAAAGAGCAAAGAATGGATAATATTGAAATTGAGAATCTGTTTTTGGATATTCATGACAAATTTTAGAGGAGGTTATTATGTCAGAGAGAATTGATTTTGGCGTATTATATGGACAAAAGACAACAGAAGATGCTTTATTAATATACTCTTCCTATGAAGATGCAAAAGCAAGTCCAAGCACGGGAGATTTTATTGCATTAACCCCAAAAGATGAGGGTGGAAGGAAATTTTTAGCAAGAGTAGAAGCAGAAATTTACGATGAAGACCCTATTTTTAAATCCAGAGATAAAACACTAATTGCGGTTCACTATGCAAGAATAGCCGAAAGAGAACTGTCTGACAGGGATAAGCAAAAAATGTTCAGTTATACTTATAAAGTTAGATTACTTGGAACATTTATTGATAAAGGATCATCTATAGAATTCACCACAGCAGCGAGAAAATTACCGCAAGTATCTTACCATGCAAGACATCTAACCCAAAATGAAGTAAAGCATATTCTGAATATTGGCAATGAAAGTGGTGCTGAAATTGGTTATTTATGCATAGGTGAAAATATCTACAAGGAAAAAGGAAATATTCTTTTTGATGTGCAAAGATTAAGAGATAAGAGAACAATGGTATTTGCCCAGTCTGGCTTTGGTAAAACTAATTTAGTCAAAGTTCTTCTTTATCATATTATTGGCGATACAAGTTATGGAAAACTCATATTCGATTTAAATGGAGAATATTTCCTGAGAGGTCGCAAGACTTATGGAATGGGGGACATAAATGAGCAGAAGATAAAGGATAATTTGGTGGTTTACAGTGATAAAAAGATTCCAGATGAATATAAAGAAAGGTTTATCTATAAAGGAAAAGTTCTAATAAATATGCATAAACATTTAACTGTTGGGGACATACTTAATTTTAGTACAGGTTTTTCAGAAGTGATGAAATCCTTTTTATTATACTTGGAAGAAAATGAAGTTAAAGATTTTATCGAAAATATTAATAGTTATGTAAATAGCCCTCAAGAATTGCACGAGAAGTATCCTGACTTCTGGGCTGAGGGCTCAAAAAGCGGAAAAAGCGCACGAACTACAATTGCTGCAATTAGAAAAAGAATAGCTTATTTAATAGAAGAAGGTAAAGGATTACATTCTTCATCATCTAAATTAATAGACGATACAATGGACTACTTAAAACAGGGGAAAACTGTAATTATTGATCTCTCTCTTAAAGATACTCGTGACGCAAGTATAATCTCAACAATTTTAGTTCGCAAATTATTCGATCGCAACAAAGAAAAGTTCACCAGTGATAATCCAGAGGATGTGATTAATTCCGTCATTTTTGTAGAAGAAGCTCAAAATGTTCTTTCTGATGAGCTTGTAAAAGCAAGCGCAAACCCATTTGTTAAAATTGCAAAGGAAGGAAGGAAGTTTGGAATTGGTATGGTTGCTATAACTCAAAGACCATCAGCAATTTCAGAAGAAATTAGAACACAAACCGAGAATTTCTTTGCCTTTCATCTTGGTAGTAGTGATGATGTTAGAGCATTAATAAAATCTGATGTAAATTATGAAGGTGTTATTGCGGGCTTTATTCAAAAAGAAACGATTCCCGGTAATTTGTATATGGTGTCTTCTGAACAAGCCTTCGCGTTGCCAATAAGAGTAAAATTGTTTGAAGAATTAGCGGAGAATAAAGTATATGAAGATTCAAAATTCCCTAAATGATGCTGGAGTATTACTTCTCGAAAAGACCTCCTTTGATTTAGATAGAATTTACGATGACAATTTAATTGAAACTCAAGATAGTGAAGAGAGGGTTAAGTTATTATTGATAAGAGACTTATTTCGTCTCAACTGGGATATAGAAAAATCAGGAAATAAATTGATAATATCCCCGCCAAATAGCTATGAAAAAGAAATTATAAAACACTCAATGAGTATACCGAGAAAGGTGATTCTCAATAAAAATAAAGAATGGATAGGAAAACATATTGACTTAGCTAGAAAGAATCTTGCACGGGGGGAAGATGTTTTAAAATCTAAGATCTTACCACAAATTGAAATTTGCAAAACACAAGAACAACACAATCTATTTAGAATATATAGGTACTATTGGTCATCTCCTTATAGTGAATATGTGGGGAGAAGGATAAGATTGCTTATAAGAGACGACGGAATGGATAATAGCCCAATAATTGGGATTGCAGCTCTGGGCAGTAGTATAATTCATATTCCGGATAGAGATAGATGGATAGGTTGGGATAAAAAAACCAGAACCAATAACATAATTTATACAATGGATGCTTATGTTTTGGGGGCATTGCCACCATATAATTATTTATTAGGAGGAAAGCTAATTTCATATATTCTCGCATCAAATGAAATTAGAGAGATATATAAAGAAAAATATAAAGATAAAACGACAATTATCAAGAAGAGAAAAGCAGACGATCTTGTTTGCATTTTCACGACAAGTCTTTATGGTAATAGTTCACAATATAATCGTCTCAAATTCAAAAATAGATTACTCTATATCCCGATAGGATACACAAAGGGTTATGGCGCGTTACATGTCTCCAGTGAAACTTTTTCTGCTATGCAACAACTTCTTATAGAAAAAGGTATGATGATAACGAATAGATTCGGTGATGGACCAAATTGGCGAATGAGAATTATAAGATTAGCATCAGATATTATTGGCTTTGATTCTAATATCATATTACAGCATTCTTTTAGAAGGAAAATATATATTGCCCCTTTAGCTAAGAACTTTCGTTCTTTTTTACTTGGAAAGGCGGATAGACCAATTTACTATAATCTACCAATGCAAACATTGGTTAAATTTTGGAAAGAAAGATGGTTAAATATGAGAAAAAGGAATATAAATATTGTTGTTAAAATGTTAAATTTCAAACCAGAAAATTTCGGAATCTATTGATTAAAGATGAAGATTGCACTGCCGATAACACAGCATATACGCTACGGGCTTAATGTCCTTGCCCTTCGGTCGCAACATCATATATGCTGGGGATGTTAGGTGAAATTCTAGCAAGCACTTCAAGGGCTGGATAATTTGAGGGGAGTGAGAAATGATTGATCGTAGAATGCTCGAGAATGCTGCAAGAAACTATAATGGAGACAAATATTCTGAGGAGTTCTACACTTACCATTTGAAAGTGCTTCAAGATGCCGAAGATATTAGTGAATCTGTTATCAGAGCGGTGAAGTATTTGTTTTTTGGAAATTAGGGAAGGTGCGTTCAAAACAAATACCCTCTAGCTCTCGATTGAAGTTCTCAGATTCAAAAGGTTGTCAGTATTACTTTACCCACACAACGGAAACCAATAACAAAGTGATAGAGAAGGCACTTAAGAAAGAGAGATTGAAAACGGCTATTTCGTTTCGTAATGGAGAGGTAATCTATGACAAGTTTAAGTGCTATGCAGATGAACTTACCTATTCAGCAATAGTATTGCCCGCATTCTACATTCATATATGGCGCCCTATTGACTATTCCATTCTTGATGAGGAGGTTTGGAAAATTTTTTGTAATGAAAAAGGACAGCCAGTATCTCGGTATACTAAACCCAGGTCATGGGGTAATTTTGAAGAAGCATATACAAGCTTCTTCAAAAGACTTATTGATGATACGGGGCTGGATTGGAGAACTGTTGATAGGGGGCTGTGGGTCCCTGGACACTGCTTGAAGGAGGGAATGGATAATCGAAGTATAAAGCCCCCCATCAAAAGTAAGAATTTTGCTTCATCGGATTATGAAAAACAGGAAACCAAACTGAATCCTACACAAATTCCAGCTAACTTGCTGAATAAAGCATGTTACCCAGTAGATCAAAATGTGGATAATGTTCCATTTCGATACAGAGGCATAATGATTACTCGTGAGTTGATTAAAATAACAATGGAACTATTAAATACAGAACCTACGAAAACACTTCCGCAAAATTGTCGTAATGATGTAAGAGGAAAAACCTCCGATGGCCTTGATAGGCGTATCAAGGAAAGCCTCAACACCGACTTGAGAACAGCAAACATCATTTCTGATGCCCTCAAACTGGCAGGATAGTCAAAGGAACAAAACTACTTCAAGCATGGAGTTGGTAACATGTTAATTATGGCTAACATTTCACCTAACAGAGCGCATCTGGCTTCGTGCCTTCGGCACTCCACCCAAATTCGGCTTTGCCGCCAAACCGAGCGAAGCTTGGGGTTCCGCTAAAAGTGGAACGAAAAGCTTGAAATCGTCCAATCCGAAAGGGTTGCTTCTGTGGGCGGGTGGAGAGGGAGTCTTGGGGAATTCCACCCGCCCTACACATTTTGGGCGAAATCAGTTCGAGTTTTTTAGAACGCTCACCGCTGAGCCGGTATTTGACTCGCTCTCTACAAGAATTTACTATCCGACCAGGTTATCCAAGCATTATTTCATCTACAGCAGTTCTGGATGAATGTCTATCATCACAACACAACTTACTATGTTAATAGACGCTCTAAGAATGAACCTTTGATAGTTTAGTTTAAGGTGGTAAGATGATAGATAATTTGAAACTGAAGTTAATTGCCCTGGATGGACCGGTAGCGGTAGGCAAAAGTAGTGTTGGCCGATTACTAGCTAAGCGATTGGGCTTCTCATTTTTCGATACCGGTCTTATGTATAGAGCCTTTACATGGAAGGTGCTCAGACTAAATGTTTGCCATGATAGTGAAGAAGAACTTTCTCACCTGGCAAACATAACTAAATTTGACTTTGTTCCCTGTCAAGAAGGGTTTTTTTCAGTGCTTGTTGATGGTGAGGATATTTCCTCCAAATTACTTTGCCCCGAAATAGAGGAGAAGGTTTTTGTGGTATCGAAGGTAGCTGGTGTGCGGCAAGTAATGGTATCCGAGCAGCGCAAATTAGCTCGGCAAGGAAGGTTGGTAATGGCAGGTAGAGATATAGGAACAGTTGTTTTACCCTGGGCTGAATTGAAAATCTTCTTAACTGCTTCCGTCAAAGAGAGAGCTGAGCGCCGCTATAAGGAATTACTGGGGCGGGAGAAGAAAGTGGATTATAGTATTATTCTTGCTAACTTGAAGGAACGAGATGAGAATGATAGCCATAGAGTTATCTCACCACTTAAACCCGATGCTGACGCCATAATTATTGACACTGATGGGCTTGCCTTAAAACAGGTGGTCGATAAAATATATAACCTGGCTGTGGGACTTGATAGTTAAGGGTTTTTATCTGCGGCTCAGAATGATATTTGAGGGGTGCTAAACCGGGTGACTCTAGCTCAAAGAGTAGTCTTAGCCATAATCAAACTCTCACTCAAGCCTTTACTTTCCTGGAAAATCGAGGGTAGGGAGAATGTGCCTTTGGATGGTTCGCTTATTGTGGTGGCAAACCATGTTCATCTTGTCGACCCTATATTGCTGCAGCTTAGCTTTCCCAGATGGCTTAGTTTTATGGCCAAGCAAGAGCTTTTCCGTTACCCGCTTGTGAGATTTGCTATCCGCTGGACACAAGCTTTCTCAATACGTCGCCAGGGGACAATTGGGGATAAGCGGGAGACGATTAAACAAGCCAGAGATATACTGAGCGGAGGTCTGGTTTTAGGTATGTTCCCTGAGGGTAAGAGAAACCGTAATGGTAAGCTTTTACCTGGTAAGTCAGGTGCTGCAGTAATTGCTTCGCAAACGGGGGCTCCTTTACTTCCTGTAGGCATTATTGGCACGGAGAAACTTAAGGGCATACGCTGTCTGTGGAAACGCCCCAGAATAATTATTAACATCGGGCACCCTTTTAATCCTCCTTCAATTGAAACCAGGTTAAGCAGAGGGCAAACTCGATTGTTAACTGGCCTGATAATGAATAAAATCGCTGCTCTTCTGCCGGCAGATAACAGGGGCGTCTATGGAGATTGAGAAGGCTGGAGAGCTTGGCTTGTGTTTTGGTGTGAAAAGAGCTATCGAACTATTGAAACAGGCGGCAGATAAATATGGAGAGATTGAAACACTGGGCCCTGTAGCACACAATCAGCAATTAGTGCAGGGATTGGTTAAATTAGGTATAAAGCCAGTGGGGGGGTTGGGTCAGGTTGAGGGTAAAATATTGGCAATAACTGCCCATGGAGTAAGCCCTGTGGTGCTGACCGAGATTAAGGCTCGCCGTATTAGTGTTATTGATACTACCTGCCCTATAGTTCGTCAAGCACAGGACATCGCTAAGGAATTAGCTGAGGCTGGCCTGGGAGTTATTATTTTTGGGGAAACAGGGCACCCTGAGGTTAGGGGCTTATTAGGTTGGGCGAAGGGTAGAGGTGTAGCTGCACTTGATGCAAAACAAATTGTTATGGCCTCTTCGTCGTTGGGGGCGAGGCAAAATCATCTTCCTCGTCTGGGTATTATATCCCAAACAACCCAAAGATATTCTGCTTTTAGTGAGTTTATTACACAATTCGTAGCTGTTTCCCATTTTAAGATGGGGGAGTTGCGTATTGTTAACACTTTGTGTCAGGTAGCACAAAGACGCCAAGATGCTGCTGCACGCTTAGCAGAGACAAGTCAACTTGTGATAGTGGTGGGAGGACATGATAGCGCTAATACCAGACACCTTGTTGAGGCAAGTTCGCATGTAGTAGAGACTCATCTAGTGGAAAGAGCAGGTGAGGTAAATAATTCCTGGCTTGTGGGTAAACGCTATATTGGCATCACTGCGGGGACGTCCACTCCGGATGAGGTTATAGAAGAGGTAGCGACTAAGCTAAAATCCCTAGGCTAGCTTTCAATATTAGCCGCGAAACACAAAGTGTCGAAGTAAGTTCAGTAGACGAGATAGAGGAAGGGTTCTAGCCGAGTTGTCCACTCAATTTTCTTCCCCCGATAAGGTGGAAGTGAAGATGAGGTACTACCTGCCCTCCTTCGACCCCACAATTCACTGTGAGGCGATAGCCATTTTCTGCCACTCCCTCCTTTTGGGCCAATTTTGTGGCCAGGATTATCAAGCGTCCCATAAGTCCTTGTTGTTCTTCAGTGAGTTCTGCCAAAGATGCAATGTGGTTTTTGGGTATGATAATCAAATGCTTGGGTGCTTGAGGGTTGATATCCTTGAAAGCTATAAGTTCCTTATCTTGATAAACAATCTCAGCGGGTATCTCACCAGCAACAATGCGACAAAAAAGGCATTCCTCAATCATGCTCACTCCTGGTTAACTTTTGCTGTTATTTCACCCGACCTGCTCACACTCATATGTTCCGGTCAGGAATTCGTAAGTAGTGCTATTCTGGATTTTTATCTTCTCACCTACTACTACTATCGTGGAGTAGCCTACAGTAACGTCGTTGTACATATCATCAAACCATTCCCAGCCTTTAGGCCAAATACCATCCTCTGAAGGGCCTGCTTTCCCATCAATAACACCGTCGCCGTTCCCATCGATAAAGTGCATGGAGTTTACCAATTCCCTATCTCGATGATATTCGATCCTAGCGACTATGCCATTTACATTTATTGGCTCAGCAGTAACCTTAATAGTTTGTGTGTATGTATCTCCAGCACATCCAGGAAACAAAATTGTGCTTATAGCTAAAATCAAAATTACTGGTACTAAAATATGTAATTTTCCTCTCTTGTTTAACACGTCAAGCTTTCTGTTCATTTGAAAACTCTCCTGTAATCTCAGTGTCTCTAAGTTATGCTAAGCTTAGCTTCATTACCATTCTAACATGTAACATTAGCTTCTTGGAAGAGAAATTATGAGATATGTATAAACTACGGGTTACCTTGATTGTCTCGCCGGAGGTGTAGCTGGTAGTTTTCTATCAATGAGTGGAATGACACAGATCAATCGAAGAAGGTTGTTGCCCGTGTTAGTGAAACAATGATGCTCATCAGGAGCGATAAAAATGGCATCTCCCTCCCGCAGGTCTCTTTCAGTTTTTGTGCTTCTAATTATGCCCTTCCCGGAGAGCACGAAGACTTCGTGTTCCCAGTTATGGGAATGATAGGGAGTGGAACTTTGTGGCTGTATCTCGAAGACGCGCATAGCGAAATTTGGTGCTCCTTCATCAGGGCCGACAACAATGCGCATAACCACTCCTGGTACCTCTTCTTTGCCCTTGACCTGTCGGTAGTTCTGAATTTGCATTTACGTACCCGTGGGCTACACTTAACTTGATAGACCTACTCCTCTTAATTATTAATTGTAATACATGGGCTTGTCAAGCTATAGTTTCTTCCAATACAAGCTGAACCTGGAGGGTAGGAACTTATAGGCTGCGGGGCAGAGATTGGCTGATGCGTTATAGGTTACAGAAATCTCCTGAGCATTTTCTTAAGAGGAGCCATATTCATACCGCTCCTCTTTTCTACTTGCAAGAGCACGGCTATATCTTCCTTATCAAAGCTTTTAGTAAACAGTGTGGCCAGGACATATATTCCATAATAGAGAATAAATAGAATAGCCAGCACCCACCAGTTGATAGTGAGAAAGTACTGGGCGATAACCTGGATAAAGAAAGCCAGTGGCACACAAATAATAATGGGCTTGAGCAGATTTTTGCTCAATGGTTGGGCTCGGTATAACAAGTAAAGCTTTGCCGTGCGAATGATATTTGCCAGAATAAGAGATGCTGCTGAAGCAATGGCGGCACCGACTATGCCCAGTGGTGGGATAAGGAGGATATTGAGAACTATATTCAGAATAGCTGCAGTAAGTGTAGCCCACATCAGAAAGCGAGGATGGCCTGTGGCTGTCAGTGTAGCAGCGTTGGGGCCCAGCAGATTGCTAATAATGAAACCGAAAGATAGAATTCTCAAGGCAGCAACAGCTGGAATATAGCTGGTACCAAAGAGGAGGTTGATGACTGCTCCAGGCAACAGAAATAGAACCAGAAAAATGGGCAGAACTATAAACATAAGCCACCTGGTGGAAATCGTGTAGTTTCTCTTCAATTCAGGCAACAGATTCCGTGAATATAATCCGGTAGTAATTGGAGTATAGATTAGAATTAATGCTGTGAGGGGTACAGAGATAATTTGTGCCAGTGGATGGGCAGCATTGTAAAGCCCGACTATTTCGGGCGTCTTAAAATAGCCCAGCATAATAGTATCTGTCCAGGCTATTACCATATGTAGTACAGCAACTCCCATAAGTGGCAGGGAAAATAGTAGCAGCTCTTTTGTAATTGGCTTAGTACCTGTGGGATCTGTAGAGGCAGTTAGCTTAGGCAGCTTTCTGGCGGTGTATATAGCTAAGGTGGCGAAGGTAATAATAAGGGTTGCCAGGTAGCCATAAAACATAGTGTTGAAGGGCAGATGAAAAATGATGGTAGCAGCTAATATAACTATGAAAAGAATGTTTAGTATTATGTAACGGAAGATTATCTGTGGTTCTACACGGTCAAAACCACGGAAGATGCTAGTGAATACCTGCATCAGTACAAAAAAGGGAATGCCCACAGAAAATATCTTTAGGGGTAGGACTAAATCGGGGGCGTGGAAGAGTTTCACAGCAATGCTTTCAGCAGTGAAAAAAATGGCCAAACTGAAGGCAATGCTGGCGACAGAAGATAATTTAATGGAGGAGGATATGATTTCATGGATTTTAGCAGTATCCTCTTTGCCACGAAAATAAGCGATATACCTGGTAGCACCTCGATGCAAACCTAGACTGGCCAGTATTGCGGCGATGTTCAGTATAGCTAATGCTATTGAGAAAATGCCATAATTAGCCTGCAAACCGTATCGGGCAATAATAATCAGGGTAATGAAATGAAACAATAACCCTGAGGTCACGCCAATCAAGGCAATGCCAGTACCACGAGCTATCTTTCCTAGGGAGTCATCCAGAGGTTCAAACACAATGATTCTTGCTGCTGTTATGATTGGCTATTTTATAGATTACCATGCCAAAGCCTTATGCTAGCGTACTAATTCTAGAGCCTAAAAGCCAATCCAGATCAATATAAGCTATTCCATAATAAGGGAGATGAGAGTTTTTCCAATAACTATTCCGCAAACTAGGTACTTATGTTAGCATAATGACAGAAGGAAATGTCACTACCAGACAAAAGCTAAGCAATCTTCGGTGGAGTTGAGGATTGCTTCGTGGTTGGCTCTTTCGCTTCGCTCAGGTTTTTGGCTCACTATCGTGGCGGCAACTCGTTTATTATTAGGGCACACAAGTGATCATGAGCGATAGAAATTTTCAAACAATAGAACAGGTCAGGCAATTTCTGGGAGGTAGTGAGGCGTTTTTCTTCAGAGCGCTATCCGTGGGAGAGAGATACAATTGGATAAGATGATAAGACGCAAGGCTCAAGAGAGCGGAGAAAGGGGTGATACAACGATATATGGAGAAGATTACGAGCTATTCTCGTATGAAGTTTCCTCAACGGCAGCACAGTCACCTCCCTGCCCACTAAGTGTTTCTACAGCATGAGGAAGAGCTGGCAAGATTGACGCAAGGCATTCACGAGCTGCTTTAGGGCTACCTGGCAAGTTAGCAATCAAACAACTCCCACGAATGCCACTGACCGCTCGGCTCAACATGGCATGAGGCGTCTTTTTCAGGCTTTCAGCCCTCATTGCCTCAGCAAACCCGGGAGCAATTCTATCCACTACTGAAAGGGTAGCCTCAGGAGTAACATCCCTGGGCCCAAGGCCAGTGCCCCCTGTAGTAATGATAATATCCAATTTATCTTCATCCACCCACTCAGTTAGCTTATCAGCAATAAGGTTTTTCTCGTCAGGAACAATATCGTAATTTATAATGCGTACACCCGCACCAGAAAACATCTCACGAATAATTTCGCCACTTCTATCCTGGCGTTCGCCACGCCAACCTTTATCGCTAACCGTCAGTATTCCTACTCTAAACATGTTTCCTTATAATATATCATTGTGGTGAGCCGCTCACCTATCGTTACCCTGAGCAAAACGAATAATCCTTCTGCGATGCTTGCATCAAAGGCTACCCACTGCATTTCAGGGCTTTGGCTCAGAGTTGATGCTTGAGCCAATTTCGCTCTTCATTGAAATATCAAGGCTCCTCACCTCTCCAACACCTTTCAGTGTTGAAACCATAGCTAATAAAGCTTTAGCAATAATATCCTTTACAAAAGGTTTTATAAAAACCTGTTTACCATTGATAAAAAGAGATGTATCGCTCTTGCTTTGTGAGATAAATTCCTTTTCTATGAAATCGGCTATTGCTGAGATGTCAGCGACTGAAAACTGAGGTACATCTATGTCCAGAAATTCATCAGTGACTATAGCAGAGAGCACTTTGGAGGGGCATGCTAAATCACTCCCCAGTTCTTTTCTGTGTACCTCGACCTTAGGAGCTTTGCCTTTTTTGAATCCCTCAATCAGAACCAGGTCAAAATCACCGCCAACAACCCTCAAAATCTCTTCAATGTTGGGATCACGTTCTACTCTCTTGACAAGGACAAGCCTGTCAGGAGAGCTAATAACTACAGCATCACTGCCAGCTTCGGCAAATTTCCAGCTATCTTTTCCTGGCTTATCTATATCTATTCCACTCGGACTGTGTTTCACGGTAGCCACTCGATAGCCTCGTTTTTTGAACTCCACAATCAACTTCTCAACAAGAGCTGTCTTCCCAACTCCTGATTTACCCACAATAGAAACAACTGAACACATTTTTAGTCCTCCAGTATCAAATTTTCGCTCCAATTCAACATTTGCACTTTAACTATATCCCCAGCCTTAACTCCTTTTGTATTTTCTGGGATAACAGCCAGTCCGTTTGCTCTTGCCATCGATGTAAGAATTCCTGAACCCTGTGGCCCTGTAAGATGAGCGTAATATTGCTCGCCCCGCTTCACAACTATTACCCTGGCAAAAATACGGCGTCCATCAGCGTTTCTCACATCATCCTCGATAATTGCTTGAACCCATGGCTTGGCAAAATTTTTCTTCCCCAACATCTTTAGAATAGCTGGGCGCGCGAATTGCTCAAAGGTAATCATAGAGCTAACCGGGTTGCCTGGCAGCCCTAAGTGAGGTATCCTCTTTTCTCCATTTTTAATCACACCAAAAGCAGATGGTTTCCCTGGTTTCATGCACACCGTCCAAAGGGCAATCTCCCCACGTTCTGCTAAAACATTCTTCACTACATCGTAATCCCCAAGAGATACACCACCAGAGGTAATAAGCATATCAGAATCCAGCCCCGCATCAAGTTTTTCATTGAGCGAGCAAACCGAATCACGTCCTATACCAAGGATTTTAGGAAGCCCCCCATAACGCAGGACCTGAGCAGCAATGGAATAGGAATTACTATTATAAATTTTACCCG
>Ga0114918_10003416_pt1 | contig 14020 bp, 12 predicted proteins | sample LantaG_FD_87015 | JGI IMG/M metagenome (GOLD analysis project Ga0114918, IMG submission 87015) | Deep subsurface microbial communities from Baltic Sea to uncover new lineages of life (NeLLi) - Landsort_02402 metaG | ecosystem: Environmental > Aquatic > Marine > Oceanic > Sediment | place...
CAGACCTGGACGTCGACACCTTCGACAAGCAGGTCAACGGCGGCAAGCTCGCCCTCGTCGAGTTCTACGCCCCCTGGTGCGGCCACTGCAAGACGCTCGTGCCCACCATGAGGGACCTCGGCGCGATGGTCTCGGGCGACGCCTCCCTGAGCTCGCGCGTCGTCGTCGCCAAGGTCGATGCCGACCTGCACCGCGAGCTCGGCACCCGCTTCGGAGTCTCCGGGTTTCCCACGGTCAAGATCTTCCGGCGCGGGCAGTCCGTCACGCAGGCGACGGCCGAGGACTACAACGGGCCGCGGTCGGCCGAGGGGATTCTCGCGCACCTGCGGACGAAGCTCGCAGAGGACCGCGGCTTTGCGCGCGTGGCGGTGCTCGACGGGCTGGCCAAGTCCTTCGCGGCTGCATCGACCGCCCCGGCGGGATCCGGGGCGGCGCTCCGGTCCGCCGTCTCCGAGAAGCTCCGAGGCCTCGTCTCCGAGCTGAAGGACGGGGCGGAGAGAACCTCGGGCGAGCTCTACGCCTCCTACGCCGCCAAGGCGGCCGCGAAGGGGGACGAGGCCTCTTCCTACTTCGCGAAGGAGCACGCGCGCCTCGAGCGCATGCTCGGCTCCGGCAGCATGGGAGGGAGTAGGGCCGCGGAGATCAGCAGGAAGCTTTCGGTGCTGTCTGCGTTCTTGCCCGAGGAGGAGGAGGGGGGCGAGGCTGCCGCTGCTGCCACCGCGTGAGGAAAAAGGAGGGAGAAGAGGAGGGTTGATTTTATCTGAATTACCTGTGATAAAAAAAGAGGGAAACTGAAAAACGAGGAGTTTTTTTTCCGTCGCTGCACAGAACACGTTTTCCCCTCGTCGAAGGAGGAGAGCGAAGGAGAAGATGGCCCAGGCCCTCGCGGAGCGCGCGGAGAGCCCGAGGGCCACCGCGGCCGGCGCCAGGCGCACTGTCGACGAGCGCGCGCAGGAGGACGCCGGGCGCGCCAAGAGGGTCTGCGAGACCGCCCTGGGGATGCAACGGGAGGGCCTGTGAGGTCGCCACGAGGGCGACCTCATAGGCCACGAGGACGTCGTTAGCGGCGGAAGCCTCGGAGAGAGAGAGAGAAGGCGGGGGGTTTTCGGGCTGCTGGGGGTGCCGGGCGGGACGTGAGAATGCGCGGAAGATTTTTTATTTTATTCTGAGGCGAGGGAGTTTTTCGTTGGTTTTACAAAAAGCAAAAAAAAAACTCGCATCTCAGTTCCTTTCTCTCTCTGTCTGTCTCTCTCCGCTCAAAACCAAAATGTCCCTCCGAGCCAACCGCATGGCCCGAGAGCTCAAAATTCTGTCCTCGGAGCCTCCTCATGGCGTCGCGGTCTGGCCCGTCGGGGACGGCATAGGCGAGCTGAGGGCGCAATTGAGGGTGAGGAGGAAGGAGAAGACTGAAGGAAAGAACGAAGCGTCCATTTCGCGCATTTCATTCTTCCTCTTTTCGCTCGCATTCCACACGCCTTTTTCTCACTCTTTCTACACTCTCTCCTCTTTCACGCACTCTCCCGAACAGGGGCCCGAGGGCACGGTCTACGAGGGAGGCACATTCGACCTCAGCGTCAGCATCCCGGAACGGTAAGTTCGGTTTGCAGTTTCCTTCCGCCCTTTTTCGGTTTCGGTTTCGCTCTCGTCGTCGTCGTCGTCGTCGTCGCAACCTCTTCCTTCCACTCCTTGCTCACTCCCCTCTTCCGCCCCCCCCCCCTTCGTCACACGCCCCCCCCACCCCACCCCACCTCCACACTCCCCTTCCTCGCTTCGCCCCCTTTCCCGCAGCTACCCCATCGAGCCCCCGCGCGTGCGCTTCGTCACCCCGGTCCTCCACCCGAACGTCGACGGCGGGGGGCGCGTCTGCCTCGACACCCTGTCGCTCCCTCCAAAGGGCTCGTGGCGGCCGTCGCTCTCGCTCGGCGCCGCGCTGGGCGCGGTGCGCTCGCTGCTCTCGGAGCCCAACGGCGACGACGGGCTGGTCGAGGAGGTGGCGCACGAGTTCAGGCACGCGAGGGCGGCGTTTGACGCGAGGGCGAGGGCGATGACGAGGAGGCACGCCTCTGGGGGAGGGGGGGGAGGGAGGGACAGGGAGGGGGAGGAGGCAGCAGCAAAGGGGGGAGAGGTCGAGGAGGAGAACAAGGCTCCGGCGTCGTCGTCGTCCCCGGCGGCAAGTAAGCAAGCCGCTTCTTCTTCTGCTGCTGCTGCTTCTGCTGCTCCCGTCTCGAGGCTGCAACTCGGAGTGAAGCGCGCGAGGGCAGAAGAGAAAGGCGAATGAGTTTTTTCATTTTTCATTTTTCATTTTTTTTTAGAAGCAGCAAGTTTTTCTCTCTTTCAAGTGTGGCGGATAAAAAATACATTTCCCGTTTTCCCTCCTCAGACGTGGATCATCTCGCCCGCGCGCGAGCACAGCGGACAGGGCACCCTGCCCGTGCCCTCGCACTTTTTGCACGAGGCGCCGCGCGGGCCCCGAGAAGGAGGAGGAGGGCCTGTCCCGCCGCCTTCGCCGCCGCCCTCGCGTTCTCCGCCGCCGCTGCTTCCGCCCCCGTCCCCGCACTTCCCCCCCTCCGCGGCCGCGCCTCCTCCTCCTCCTCCTCCGTTGACTTCTCTCCGGAGCGCGTCCAGGTCCCCCCTCGCCAGCCACCCCGCCGCCCACGCGCCCCTGTCCTTCAGCGTCGTCCCCGGGACCCACAGCCTGATCTCGTCGTCGCAGGTGGCAACCATCAGGTAGTAGGTCTGCCCACCCCTTTTCTTCTTCCTCTTCCTCTTCTTCCTCTTCCTCTCCTCCTCCTCCTCCTCCTTCGTTTCGCCTTCGCCTTCGCTGTCGCCTTCGCCGCGCTCCTCTGCTCCCCCGCTGCTCGCTGCTGCGGCTCCTGCTCCTCCTGCTCCCGGTCCTCCGACGACCCTCTTCCCGCGGCAATCGAAGTGCGTGCGCCCGAGCGTGCGCTGCAGCGCGGTCCATGTCGTCCCCACGGCCTTGCTCGAGTTGAGCGCGTTCCTCCTGGAGTAGCCGCCGCGGGGCAGCGAGCCGAGGCCCGCGCACGGGGCGCACTCGACGTCGCCGCGGCCGTCGCAGCGGCGGCAGACGCGCGCGGGGCGGGGGGCCGGGGCGAGCGACGTGCCGGAGGCCGCGGCCGCCCTCGAGGCCGGCGTCGAGGGCATGAAGGAGTAGAACGGGTTGCTGGCGAGAGGGGGGGGAGGCGGCGGAGGAGAGGAAGGAGCGGCGGCGTCGCCGTCGTCGCGGCCGGCCTCGGACGACGACGACGACGCCGGCGACGCAATCGTCGGATTCTTTCGGCTGCTGCTCCGCCGCCGCCACGCCGGAGCTGCCCTGAGCCGCAACTCGGATATGCTGGGCGCGATGAGTCGACCGTGCTTCACTTCCTCCCGCCGGGGAGTCAACGCGCGGAGCGCGCTGCCCGCGTTGCGAAGAGCCCCGCGAAGCATCGCAAAGGCCCAATCTCAAGAGCAAACGCTCGTCTCGTGTGGCTCAGCGTCGTCGTGCAGGCAGAGCAGAAAACAAAAAGAGGGAGAATTTCTCTCTCTCTCTCTCTCTCTCTCTCTCTCTTTCTCTCTGTCTTCGCTCACAGCCGTTCCAGCGCCACTCCCGCAGGGTCGATGGCGTCTCCAAAGCGCCTGAGCCACGCCCCGGCGTGCTTCCTCTTCACGGCGAGCGTCTCGAGGCTGGGGAACGGGACAAGGGGCCCTCTCTCTCCTCCGTCGGCGGCGGCGGCGGCTCGCGGAGGGCGGAACGGGCCGGGGTCGCCGTCGCCGTCGCCGTGGTCGGAGCCGTCCACGGGGCTGCCCAGGAGCACGAGCTTCCTGAGCGCGGGCCAACGGCAGCGGGGCCCCTCGCCGTCTCCCGTCAGCGCCGAGCGAACGGCCCACGCGGGGACGGACTCGGCGAGCCGGAGCTCCTCGAGGGTCTTCGCGAACATTCGAACGCAACGGCCGAACTCTCGCCCGGCCGCGCTCTCTCCGGAAGAGGCTCGGGGGAACGAGAGCACCGAGAGCGACGCGACGGGGGCCCCGATCAGCGACGTGAGCAGGAGCGCGCCCTCGCAGTATGGATCGATTACTGTGAACTTCATCTCGACCCTGAAGCGGCACCCCGGCGGGCTCCCGATCCCTCCCCAGGCTGAGGAGGAGGAGGACGAGGAGGAGGAGGGGCAGGAGGACGAGGAGGAGGGGCGCAGACTGGCGAGCCTCGGTCCCTTAAGGGCTTCGCAAACGGCGCCGTCCGCCCTCACGTCGACGATTCCGTTGATCTGCGCGGCGATCCCGGATTCGTCAAGCCAGGTGGAAACGTCGAGGAGCTCGATGAACCCCCGCGGGGCGCGCAAGCAGAGCGACACCCGGAGAGGGGGAGGAGGGCGGGCAGCGACGGCGTTCGTGTAGGCCGCAGACTCAGCGGCGCTGCCCCGGGCTCGGTCGATTTCCCGCAGGAGCGGCGCGACGGGGCACGCTGTGGCCTCTCCGAGTCCTTTTGTCGTCAAGTCGGACTCGTCTCGGTCCTTGTGCAGGAGGATACGGACATCACGCACGCGCGTCAGGAGGAGCTGGTCCGTGGGGAGGACAGAAGAAGCAGCGGTCGCGGGGGTCAAAAAGGGCAACGATCTGAGGTCGATCACGAGTCCCGTCGTCGCGTCCCGCACTGCGGCCCTGAGGTCCCGGCACGTAGATCGTAGCTGCGGCCAGTAGCGCGCTGGGATCAGTTCTGCTATCGAAGTGAGGCAGTCGTTCGGGAGCGACGTCAGGAGGAGCGCCATGTCGAGCTGGTTTCTCTCGAGCGATTGAACGAAAAATAAAAACGAAAATGATGAAAAACAACCATTTGATCTCTTTCCTTTTTTAGTAAGAAATTGAAGCATAGCTACATCAAAGACGGTTGCTACCCCTCCCCCCCCCCCTTCGCATTCTCCGCCAACTCTCAGTAAAAAATTCGCCGAAGAGGCTCGGGGGTGGGGGTAAAAAATGAAAACCAAAAAAGGGACTAGATGAAAAAGGAAAATCAAAAAACCTGAAAGGTCGTTCCGACTTTTTTCTTCCGCCTCTCCATTCGAACAAAACGAAAGAGCGAAAACCAAAATTGCCCCCCGCACTGAGCGCGCGAGCGCGAGGTAGCAAAAAGAAAACGAAGTACTAGTAATGGGTAAAAGGGAAAAAATATCGAAGCAGAAATGAAGGCATTTATTTTCTTGTTTTTTTTGTTGTTGCTGAGAGACTCAAGACGGGCTTTTTTATTAAAAAAAAGCCCTCTTCTTCCTCCATCTTCTCTCAAACGGCGTCTCCGTCGCCGCTGGGAGGGCCGATCACGGGGGCCGGAGGAGCAGCAGCAGAAGCGGGGTTGCGAGCGCCGGAGGCGACGAAAGGCGCCGAGGCGGCCTCAATGTCCTCCGACGTTGTCGAAGTCGTCTCCGCGGCCCTCGGCGCCACCGCCGCTGCCGGAGCAGCAGCAGCAGCAGCAGCAGCAGCAGCAGCAGCAGGAGCCGCTGCGGCAGCACTAGCAGCAGCCTCCCTGCGCCGGCCCGATGACGCCGACGCCGCTCTCTTCGAATCCTTCTTCGCCGTCATCGCCTGCCTCTTCAGCGTCTTCGTCCTCTGAAAAGCGACCTCCGACGCGGCGTCTTTCGTTGCCTCGATCGCCTTTTCGTCGACGAGCGCCGGCGGCGGCGCTTTCCCGGCCAGGATTGCTTCGACGCTCGCGGCCTCCTTCTTGAGCTCGGCGAGGTCGGCGCCGTCGAAGGCCATGGCCGGAGAGACGTAGAGCTTCTCGGCCGCCGTGGAAGGGTCGACGGCGACGGCGCCGTTGGCGGCCTTTACCGCGGCGGTCGAGCCCGAAAGAGAAGAGGAGCCAGAAAGCTGCTGCGCGTCCTTCCCATCGACGTCGACCGCGGCCCGCAGCGACATTGCGCGGAACGGCTCGCGGAACACGCTCGCGACCGCCGAGCGCGCAAGGATCGTGACCGGGATCAGGACCAGCACGGCGACGGCCGAGGGCGACCGCTTGATCGAGAGGAAGCCGAACATTATTATTTGCAGAAGGAAGAGCGCTGTCATTATCTGGTCGAAGATCTGTTGCCACATCAGGCCTGAGTTAAGTTTTTTTGGTTGGGTTTTATGTTTTTTGCTTTATGTTTTTTAGAGAAAGGAAGAAAGAAAAGAGAAAAGAGAAAAAGAAAAAAACTCGGGGAAAAACGAAAACTTCAAAGAAAGTCAAAACTTTCAACTTTTCTCCTCCTCTTACCTCCGGTCTGGTAGCTCGGCCTCGCGACGTACATGACCCTGTACTTCTGGAAGAACAGCACGACCAAGAAGTAGAGCAGGCACGTCGGCGGGATGAGCGGGTTGATGGAGCAGAACACGAGGCCGAGCAGCAGCACCATCGTCAGCTGCGGGACCTCCACCCCATAGATCTGGTACTGCTCGCTCCAGAGCCTCGCCTTGGACCGCTCGGTCGCCGACAACTTGCTCCTGATCGCGAAGATGATGAACGGGATCAGGCGCAGGTTCTTGAAGGCCGGGGCGAACAAGGCTTTGATCGCGACGTAGTTGAGGAAGAACGACGACATCGTCGGCGCCGAGAGTCCCAGGGAGCGGACTCCCGCGGCGGGGTCCTTTGCCCAGAGGGCCGCGGTGTCGAAGAGGGAGCCGGCGACGAAGGAGCCGAAGAAGATGGTGGCCTGTGGGAGGAGTTGCCGTTGTTGTTGTTGGGGAAAGAGAGGGAGGGAGGGAAGGAGAGAATGAGCTTTTTTGTTCTTCCTCTTTTCCTTTTTTCCCCTCGAAAGAAAAAAAAACTCTTACTCCCAAAACTCTCGAACTTGAAAACGTTTCAAAACTTCTTCAATCAAAACTCACCACCTGGAAGATGAAGAACTTGGTGATGACCCCGTGGTCGAGCTCCGAGACCGACCTCGCCCCCTGGATCTTGCCCATCAGCCTCAGGATCGGCGGCATCAGCGCGATGAAGATCACTAGCACGAGCGGCGGCAGCATCCCGCCGACGAGCCCGGACACCAGCTTGAAGGGGCCCCTCTTGGGGATCACGTCGCCGACGACGCCGACCCACTTCTGGATGGCGGCCACGGGAATCAGGAACAGCAGCATCAGCGCGACGAACGCGACCCAGACCCCCCAGAACCGCAGCGTGCGCTCCCAGGCGCGCCTCCCGAGCGACGGCCACAGCACGCCGCCCGGGCTCGGCGCGCCGGTCACGTGCCAAACCGTCGTGTCGTGGTGATCCAGGGCCTGCGTGGCCAGCGCCTGCGAGCGCCTCGACTTGAAGGTGACGAACGCGGAGGGGATGGCTTTCGCCTTGGCCTTGGCCTGCTCCTCCTTGATCTTCTCTTCCAGGAATCCCATCCTGTCAACGCAGAACTGCACCGCGTCGATCTTGGTCGACTCTTTCGCGCCGAGGGAGTAGGTCTTGCGGCCCCACTCGCCGATGAGCGCGCCGCGGACGGTGCGCGTGCGGCGCTTGATGGCGGAAAGGGCCGCGGAGAGGACGGCGGCGTCGACCTGCCCTGGGGCGTTCGCCTTGGACGGAGAGCCCGCCGCCGACGACGACGCCGACAGAGACTTCTCCTTCTTCGCCTTCGGCTTCTTGGCCGTCGCGCTCTCCACCGCGCGCCTCGCCTGCGCGACGTAGTCGTCCAGGTTGTCCTGCGCCGTGACCTTCAGCCTCTCGTACTCCGCGAGCAGGGGGTCGATGGCGGAGGTGTCGTAGACGCCCTGCACGTGCGCCACCTCGCCCGGATAGAGCTCGTTGAACTCCCTCTCGACGAGGGCCTGGGGGTCGTTGGTGGCGGCCAGGAAGGCCGAGGCCTTGCCCCAGGGGTCGGTCTCGAGCCCGTGAGGAGACATAAAGGGGCTGGAGGCCGGGGGGGCCGAGGAGGCATCGAGGGGGTCGACGGCGACGGCGGCCTTCGACTCCGCCGCGGCGCGGCCGCTGCCGCTCCCTTCGCCGGCCAGCAGGTCGCGAACGCCCTTCCTGCTGCCCTCCGGCAGGGCTCTCAGCACGGTCCTGTCCAGCGTGCTCGTCAGCGTGCCGGTGTCGATCCCGGGGATGTCGGTGACCAGTATCGAGTGCGTCTCCGCGCCCGGGGGCGTCGAGGTCAGGTAGCGCAGCCTGAGCGCCACGGCCTCGCGCGAGAACTTGCGCAGGAGCCACAGGGTCGCCAGCGTCACCGCCCAGACCGACGCGGCGTGCACCCACAGCGTCGGGGACCGGTCCGGCACGTTGGCCATCGTCGCCATGTCGATGTCGGTGAGCGGGACCGTGGTGACCGCCGCGGCCTCGTCGCGGAGAAGCACGAACCTCGCAATCTCCTCGTCGCTGTAGGACTTGACGCCGTTGGCGGTGCCGTTGCGGAGGTACTCGACGGCCTCCGCCGGGACCAGGGCCGGCACGTCGGCGGCGTACTGCCTCCACTGCAGGCCTGCGGGCGCCTTCGGGAGGTCCTCCTCCCCCACGTAGAACCTCGGGGTCTTCACGGTCTTTTCCTTGGCGGCCCTCTTCTCCTCCTCGGGGGTCGCCGGCGGCGGCGGGACCCAGTAGGTGTACGCCGACCGCGTCGGGTTGGCCTTCTCGGCGATCAGCGGGGCGACGGCGCCGCCCAGCACGTTGGCCACGAGGCACGTCGCGCCGCACCAGAGCGTCACGAAGAGGAAGAGCGCGATGGCCAGGTGGCAGACGCGCACGAAGCACCAGGCGTCGATGCCGGCCGTCCTTATGACCTCCTCGCCGTCGGCGCGCAGGAGCTGCGGGATCCAGCCGAAGGTGCCCGGGCGGAGGCGCTTTGGGCGGGACTGCGGGGCGAGGAGTTCTTCGGGGAGGTACTCCTTGGGGGCTACGCGAGGAGGAGGGGGGTGGGAAGGAAGGGGTCGAGAGGGAGAAGAGAGGGTGAGATACAGGAAGACGAAGAAGGCGAGGAAGAACAAAAGAAGGGAAAAACCCCGAAACCAAAACAACAAGAGAACTCACAGTAGAACTTGCGCGCCCAGGTACGAGAGCGAAAGAAGACGAACAGGAGCGTGATGAGGATGCCGAGGCCACCATTGATAGCCTGCATTTTTGTTTATTGAGTGCGTGGGAAAGCAGAGGGACGGAAGAAGTGAGAGAGAGAGAGAGGAAAAGGTAGGAGACGAGGCTGAGGCGGCGAACGAAGAGAGAGACAGAAAGGAGGAGCTTTTTTTTTCGAACCATCGGGCTCCGATTACTGCTGTTTTGCCCCACTCAAAACTACCGAGGCACAGAGCACGAAGGTCGCGCCCTCAAGGGCGAGCCTGCGGGCCTCGAAAGGAGTCGGAACGTGAGGCGATCTATGCGCCAGGATTGATACTTCAAACAACATTGAAGAGTTCTCGAGTGGCGAGAGCCTCGTGGGTCAAACTTTCATGCGCTCCCGTTTTTTTTCATGAGAGAGCTTCGAGGGGGCCCTTTTTTTAGTCCTGCTGGCGTTCTGCGTATTTCCCGTGCCATCTGGCGACGGCGAGGGTTTGCTAGAAGGGTCGCTACAAGGAAAATCCCGTGTTCGAAATCGGCATGCGTCGTTCGACGATCGAAGCGACGGAACAGGAAAAAGAACGAAGAAAGAGAAACGCACCAGGGTCACGCCAAAGTCCGCGCCGGTAGGCATGGTGGCCGGATCTCCCTCCCTCAAGAGAGAGAGAGGGACGGCGTGGACGAGGGGGAGGGGGAGGGAGAAAAGGCGGGCTTCGCTAGTTCTCCGTTGCGAAGAGCTTGAAACCCGGAGTTGACTGTGAGAAGAAATCTTGCCGCGGAGAGAAGCGGCTCGGTTTTTTTCGTTTCCTCGTTCTTTTCCGACCGTCAAAACGCTGAATCCTCGCAACACTGAATTCTCTCTTCTCGATCACGTGGGGGCTCCTTCTCAAACGCTTCTCGCTCGCCCTTGGCCCTCCTTCGGAAACCTCTTTCTTTTCGGCTCCCAGAGAACTCCGTTTTTTTTAAATCGAAATGAAGGCGGCACTCGCTCGCCTCGTCACCGGCGGAGGAGGAGGAGACAGGGACGCCGAAGCCGGAGGAGGCGCCGGCGCCCGAGGCAATTCGGCATCACAGCAGCAGCTCGCCAACGCCCAGCGCGCCATTTCGGACCCGGTAGGTTCTTCTCCCTCGGTTGCCTTGATTTCTGGCGTGAAGTAGAGCTCAGCTGGGGCTATTTGTACTCCGAAAACGTCGGCGAGAGAGGGCGCGAGCGTGATACCAAAACCTCTTGTCGTCGGGAGAGGCGCGAACGATCGAAAGCGAGAAAGCGAGCGAACCGACGAGCGCCGCCGCCCTAGAAAGGTTAACTCTCTTTTGTTTTTCTTCTCTCGCCTCAGTTTTCGGTGTCCTCCTCTTCTTCTTCTTCGGGCAAGCGCTCTCGGCTCTCTCCGCGCATCGACGAGAAAGGAAGGCGGGTCGCCTTTCGAAAGCGGGATTTCCCCCGATCGGAAGAAAAAGCTGACCTTTTTTCCTCTTCTCTTCTCGTTCTGCACCTCGACTTCCTTCCCTCTCTTTCTCTCTCTCTTTCTCTTTCTCTCTCTTTCTCTTTCTCTCTCTTTCTCTTTCTCTTTCTCTTTCTCTCTCTCTTGCTCTTTCTCTTCCCCAAAACAGAACGTCTCCCGCGCCTCGGCGGTCTACTCCGACGCGGGAGACATCCCCGACCGCTCGGGGCGCTCCTCGTTTGAGACCTCCCCGGGAGGATCCCAGCACGGAGCTCCCAACGCCTTTGGCGGCGGAGGAGGAGGAGGCTACTTCCAAAACCACAACCCCAACCTCGGCCGCCCGTCGCTCGCGCGCTCTTCGACGTCGGGGTCCTCCGCGGCCCGCGCTCCTGTGATGTCTGGTCAGTGGACGACGAGGGCCAAGTCGCTCAAAAAGGGAAACGTCAGGGCGAGCTCGGCGTTCTCCGCCAAGGGCCACGGCTCCTCCGCGGCCGGCGGTGGGGGAGGGGACGAGGACGGCAAGGGCGGAGCCGGAGTCATCCCGGGTGAGTCGGGAAAAACGTTTCTTCCCTTTCTTCTTCTCTTTCGCAAGCCCGCTCGCTGTCTCTCTTCTCGCTCTTCTCGCTCTTCTCGCTCTCCTCTCCTTCTTCTTGCTCTCACCCCGCCGGGATCTCCCCTCACCTCTCTCTCGAAACGCAACGACGACAGGCACCTGGGACTGGTCCCCCGCCGGCGGCGGGCTCCTCCCGAGGTCGATCATCCTGCCCAACGAGACGCCCTATCTGGTCTGGTTCCTGGTCACGCTGCTGGGCTCGCTGTGGACCGGGTGCTTCACGCCGTACGTCATCGCGTTCTCCGCGGTGCCGGGGCTCGGTGAGTTCTTTTTTTAGGGGGGGGGGCGTATTTCGGTTTGGTTCGAGAACGATTCGTTTTTTTCATTTTTCTTCTCTCTTTTTCTTATCTCTCTTTTTCCTTCTTCTCCTTCTCAAAACCTCTTCCGCTTCCTCCCCTCCTCCTACTCCCCGGCCGACAACAAAAAAACTCCACGCAGAGCCCTTCAACGACGCCCAGGCAGTGATAGAGTACCTCCTCTTCGCCGTCTTCCTCGCCGACATTTGCGTCCGCTTTCGCCTCGCCTTCCACTCGGACCTGGGACTCGTGACCTCCCCCGGCGCCATCGCCGGCCGCTACGTCCGCTCCCTCTTCTTCGTCGACGTGCTCGCGCTGATCCCCTTCGACTACATCGCGATTCCGATCGTCGGCTCGGGCTCCAGGACCGCCCGCCCCCTGATGATTCTGGGCCTCCTGAGGCTGATCCGCCTCTACCGCGTCGGCGTCTTCTTCCAGTACCTGGAGTACAACCTCAGCGTCTCGCTGACCGTCGTCACCATCGCGCGCAACCTCATGTTCGTGATGTACGTCGCGCACTGGGCGGCCTGCGGCATGTTCTTCCTCGCCAGGGCGCACGACCCGACGTTCGGGGCGGGCACGTGGATCGGCCGCGAGCAGGGCAAGCTCGCGAACCTGGACACGACCCCGAAGAAGTACGTCGCGTCGCTGTACTGGGCCGTCACGACGTTCGCGACCGTGGGGTACGGCGATTTCTTCCCGGTCACGGTCGCCGAGTCGCTGTGGACGATGGGGTACATGCTCTTCAACGTCGCGCTGACGGCCTTCATCGTCGGCACGATCACGCTGCTGGTCGTCCGCCGCGACGCGCGCACGTCGTCGTACCGCGAGCGCTCGCAGAGCCTGCGGTCGTTCGCGGCCGTCAACCAGCTGCCCGAGGGGCTGAAGGCGTCGATGCAGGAGCACCTGAGGCTGTCGTTCGCGAACGAGGACATCGCCGACGAGAGGGTGCTGGGTGAGTTGACGGAAGATTATCTTTCCTTTTTTTTAGAGGGAGCCGAGGTCGACGAGGGGGGAGAAGGAGAGGGGGGAGAGGGAGGCGGAAGAAAAAGGAGAAAAAGTCGACGTCGAAAGGAAGAAGACTCACTCGATTCTTCGCAATCCAAAAACACGAAACGCAGGCTCCTACCCCACCGTCCTCCGCCGCCGCGCCCTGCGCCATCTCTACCTCTCCACGCTCCGCCGCTGCTACCTCTTCGAGGGCGGGCGCCAGCGCTTCGTCGACGCGCTGCTGGCGGCCGCGCACGTCGAGCTCCTCATGCCGGGCGTCGAGGTCGTCGCCGACGGCGACCATATCGCGGAGCTGATCGTCTGCGTCTCGGGCTCGCTCGAGGCGCTCGACGTCGACGGCAACTCTGGAAACCCGAACTCCTCGTCCCACGGGGGGGGCCGATACGGCTCTATGGGGTACGATTCCTCTCTTCGCGGCGGGGACGCGTTCATCGGCGGCCCCGGGGGCTCTCCCGCCGTGATGGCTGCGGGTGGAGGCAGCTGGCCTGCGCCCGCCGCCCCTGGCTCCGGCGCCGCCTTCCCTCGGTCGGCCGACAGCTCGCTGCAGGGCGGCGCTGTCCCCGGTCCCGCGAGCGACAACCCCGAGGCGGGCCTCTCCCCTACGATCGTCGCCAGCGCCTCCCGCGCCCAGGCCGGCTCCTTCCACCTGCCGTCGCTGGCGGTCGCGAGGCAGCTCGGAGAGGGCGACGCGGTGGGGGAGGTCTCGTTCTTCACCGAGGTGCCGCAGTGCGGCGCGGTGCGCACGCTGACGGTCGCGCGCGTGCTGTGCATCCCGAGAGCGCGCTACGAGGTGATCGCTCGCGACTTCCCGCTGGGCACTCGTGCGGTGCTCGAGAACCTTCGGAAGAGGGCTGCGGCGGTGGTGGACGCGGCGTTCGGCGGCGACCAGCTCGCCGCGGCGGCGGCGACGGCGCAGGCGCAGCAGGCGCAGGACTCAACGGCAGCCTCGGCCGCCGCTGGCGCCGGAGGCTCGACGGCTGCCCCCCCGAAGGGCGCCGCCCTCGGCGCCTCCGGCGCCTCCGGCAGCCAGTGGCTCTCTGCCTCGCAGGAGCGCGCCCTCTCGGACTCGCTGCGCATCAAGGCCCTGGCCTCCTCGGCCCTCGCCCGCACCGACGAGCGGAGGACCTCCGAGTTCCTCTCGGCCGCCTCGCGCGGTGACGCCACCACGGTCCGCCTCATGCTCAACCAGAATTTCAACGCCAACACCGCCGACTACGACGGGCGGACGGCGCTGATGCTGGCCAGCGCCAAGGGGCACAGGGAGGTCGTGACGCTGCTGCTGAGCTCGAGGGCCGACCCGTCGGCGACGGACAACCTGGGCGGCTCGGCGCTGCTCGAGGCGGCGCGCCACGGCCACGACGCCGTCTTGGACGCCCTGGTCGCCGGGGGGGCGAGGTGGCACCTGTCGACCGTGGCGACGGCGAGCGAGTTGTGCACCTGCGTGTTCGAGTGCCACATGCCGCTGCTGCGGAGGTGAGAGAGAGAGAGAGAGAGAGAGAGAGAGAGAGAGAGTTTTGTCTTTTCTTTTTCCTTTGTCGTTGGCGGTGGCATTTGTCTTCGACTTCTCTCTCGATCTTCGCTCACTCTCCCCTCCCCCCCCCCCCCCCCCCCCCCCCCCCCCCCCCCCCCCCCCCCCCCCCCCCTCCCCCCCCCC
>Ga0114918_10003417_pt1 | contig 14016 bp, 22 predicted proteins | sample LantaG_FD_87015 | JGI IMG/M metagenome (GOLD analysis project Ga0114918, IMG submission 87015) | Deep subsurface microbial communities from Baltic Sea to uncover new lineages of life (NeLLi) - Landsort_02402 metaG | ecosystem: Environmental > Aquatic > Marine > Oceanic > Sediment | place...
CAGAATCATCAGAACAGACCTGGTGCAAAACCATCTACATCAAAGTTTCGAGGAGTTTCTCTTTGCCACGACAGGCCAGAAGGCCAGCGATGGAGAGCTACAATCACAGTGGATAAAAAGCTGAAGTATCTCGGCAGATTCCCTACCGAACAAGAAGCTGCACTAGCTTACGACAAGGCAGCAAAGGAATATTTCAAAGACTTTGCTTTACTAAACTGTCCGGCTTGTAACCACTCAATCCCATACACATACAAGGTAATCAACTCATCTAAACAATTCACATCATGATAAAGAAATTATTAAACTTAATACATAATTTGCGTTCTAAGCGACTTTCATCTCAAAATGATGAATTACCCACTGAAGCACAGGAAATGCTTGAGAGGTTGAAAGAAACACCCCGCAGTGCGTCCCTGTGGGCGGAAGCAGACAAGGCTTTGGAGAAATTGAACCAACTTGCATGTGAGAGTGAGATTTTAGCAATTCGTGAAAGGACTGTAGGTGACTGGATAATTGCACAGCATGTACTGGAAGATAGAGAGTTCCTCGGTAAACCTGTGCCGCTAGAAGAATTGTTTGTAAGAAAGCATAGAAAAATAACCTAACTAACTATGAACATGGATTTAACACAACTACCAGAAACGGTTGCTCAAACGATTGACGCTATGGCGATGAAACTTTCTGTTCCTGCCGAGAAACTCTTGGAATTAGCTACTTACGGAGTTAGGGTAGAAGGGGCTGGAATTTTTGTTCTTTGCTCTCTGGGCTTAATATTAACTGCGTGGATTACTCACAGAGCTTTTGAGTACTTCAAAGCCCAAGAGACAGTTGAACCAGAGGCTATGCTTTGTGTGGTTTTACTTGTTCCTTGGATTCTACTACCACTTGGAATATACCGAGGAATCATAATGTGCTTCGTCCCCGCTTATTGGGTACTGAAACAAATTCTTAACATCTAACCCTAACTAACTATGAACCCAGAAGAACTACAACCAGAAATACAAATTGCTACAACCCACAGATGCCCCTTATGCGGATGGGAAGGCGCTAGCACCAACGGAGATGCCGATAGTAACTGTGGCTTTACGTCAACCATAGAGGGCGCAAAAGGGGATTGGTGTATGAAGTGCTGGGTAAGAAAAACAACAAAAGGCGTGCCAAGAATGGAAAAAATTAACCCTCAAACATAATGAACCCAGAAGAACTATACCAGTACGAGTACCCTGAGTGGTTGAACGAAATGAAACAGGAAGATTCAACTTGGTACAGACAACCAGAAGATTTCAATTCAAGTGGGCACTACGAATAACCCTTAACAACAAATAAAGATGGAAGAAAACAAGTGTGAGAAAGCTGGATTCAAACATGCCTGGGAAGACTCCACTCCGCCTTTTGTTTATCTTACCAACCCGCCACAATATCCAGACAGACAAGAAACCTGCAAGAACTGTGGGCTGACAAGGTATTTCAGAAAAGAAGTGAAGGAATGGATAGAGTATAGCGATGGAAAAGAAAGGGGTTATGAATGGGATGGTGGTACTATTACGACTGGGGATACCCTTGTTTTGGCGAGTGACGCAGGAAGTGGAAATAACTTAACCCTAAAACATAATGATTAACCTTAACAACAAATAAAGATGGATACTCACATTGGAGAATGTAGAATATGCGGTGATGACACAGACCTGATTGAAGGAATATGTCAGGAATGCAACTGCCACTTGGGAGATTTCGAGAAGTGGCAGAAAGAGTGTGCGAGTAACTGCACAATATCAGAGCAGGACAAAGAATTGTTTGTAGCTTACTTAAGAACCCTTTAACCCTTAACAACAAATAAAGATGAAGAAGTCCGATAGAATAATAAAATTAAGGAAAGAGGGTTTAACATATAGGGAGATACAGAATGAATTAGATATATCCTCTCTTTCGGTGATTCATCATCACCTAAAAAATGCTCCTTTTAAGCAAGTTTCCAGAAGTCACTTAAAAGAAGCTGTGATTTTTTATCAAAAAGAGAATAGCAAACTAAAAAGAAAATTAAATAAAATTAACAATATACTGCATGGGTAGCATAAAGGGGCAACAGCACAATCCATATATCGTAGGGAAATACGCTCATGTTAATCCTAACGATGTTGTATTTACTCCCGATTGGCTTGCGAAAGAAATGGTGTCTATGTTGGCAGGGCAGATAAGTGGAAAAGTTCTTGAACCGTGCAAGGGGGAAGGTGCTATCTTGAAGTATTTACCAGAAGGTTCGGACTGGTGCGAGATAACAGAAGGAAGAAATTTTTATGATTATAAGGAAGATGTGGATTGGATTATAACAAACCCACCTTATTCAGATTTCAACAGATTTCTCGCACACTGTTTCGAGCTATCCCAAAACGTAGTATTGCTTGTACCTATGGCAAAGATGTTTAAGTCAATGGGGACTGTAAAGCAAATCCTCGAATACGGAAATATAAACTTTATAAAAGTTTTGCCAGCGAGTAAAGCAGGATTCCCTTTTGGATTTCCTTGTGGAATTTTTTGGATAGCAAAAAGAAGGTTTGGAAGTTCGAACGAAACCAATATCTCATTACTAATCGAGGATAATAATTTGAATCTCTTTTAACTTAATCCAGATACAACCCTTAACAACAAATAAAGATGGAAAAAAAAGTAAAATATATTTTTTACAGAGAAAGTTTTGTACAGTCGGTACTGTCTGACCTGTTCACTTACGGGATGCTGGTGGGTTCATTTTGGCTCAACTATTTATTTGTAGAAAGTAAAATTCTTGCCGCAATACTCGTGATTATGTTTGTGATTATGTTTGTGCTTGGATTGTATTCAAGAGCTATAAATAAAGCAAAAAAGTTTACAGATGTATTAGAGCTACAAGACTATGTAAAATCATTAAAAGAATAACCTTAACAACAAATAAAGATGAAGAAGGAGGAAATCACAGAAAAAGATTTAGAGATAATTATAGATAGAGTGAAGGCTTCGTTAAGGCTAAGTGGTATGCAGAATTTCGGGGCAAACTATTCAGACGAGCAGGTTACAAAATCGCTCAACAATATATTGAACGCACTTGGCTCAAGAAAAATAAAAGTAACAACACCATGACACCTAAACCTACATGGAACTTAACCCTAAACCATAATGAATAAAAGACTAGGACAACCAGCCAGTATACCAAGAGCTAAAGAGCTTGCACTCAAAGTTGTTGAGAGGTTTGAGGAGAAAGGAGTACCTCCTGAAGTAGCTGAACTATCTGATAACGTCATGTTCAAAATAGCTCTAACGCTACGACCTCAAGACTTTATCGACATGGGCTTTAGGATGCAACCCAAGCAACACATGGCTGTTTGTGATGAGACCGTTTTCGGTGATATAGTTGGAGGGATGCACGCCTTGGAAACGTCTGGGTTCGGAAACAGAGCTGACTATATGTTTATCCGTGAGGTGGTAAAAGAGATAAGAGAGATACTGAAACATAAACAATACTTAAACTAATTCTTAACAAAACTTATATGGACAATACAAACTGCAACTCCTGCAACTACTGCGACTCCTGCGACTCCTGCGACTCCTGCGACTACTGCGACTCCTGCGATTCCTGCGACTACTGCGACTACTGCTACTCCTGCAACTACTGCTACTCCTGCGACTCCTGCGACTACTGCGACTACTGCTACTACTGCTACTCCTGCAACTACTGCTACTCCTGCAACTACTGCTACTCCTGCAACTACTGCGACTACTGCAACTCCTGCAACTACTGCAAAGGACTACGAATGTCCGAAAAAATGATTTTCTGTTTAGGCGAAGGGAGAACAGAATCAACGGGAGAGGGCTATCAAAAGAATCATAGAATCTTTAACAAAGATGTTCCTGTTAAAGAATATAATAAGATTATTAAAGGTCTTGATATAACGCTTCAACTGACAGAATGGATAAAACAAGAAAGCGGAGGTTCTCTAAAAACTTACAAATATGAAGAAGCGTGGAAGAATTGGCTCGACAAATCTACAGAGAAACAAAAGCAAGCAATCCTCGACATCCCTCAATTTGACGAAAAGATATTTAAAGAGATAACAGGATTGTCTAAAGAGGATTTATAAGGCAAAAAGAAAGATGACAAGAAGAAAGAGCAACTACTGAAAAAGGCGAACGAATTTATAGAGAAAGCAAAGGAGTTGAAACAAGAAGCAGAGAGATTCTAAAACATAAACATTACTTAAACTGAAACAATAAACACATGAAAAAACAAGAAATCACTATTGACGGAATAGTGTACGTGCCTAAAGACTCCGTTAAAAGTCCTGCAAAGGCAAAGAAAGGGATGAAGTATGTTATTGTCCGAACATACTCGGCTGGCGTTTTTGCTGGCTACCTCGAAAGTAGAAAAGGACAGGAGGTCGTCATGGTTAATGCCAGAAGGCTATGGTATTGGGATGGGGCGGCATCTCTGTCTCAATTAGCGATGGAGGGCGTGAAAAAACCACAGAATTGCAAGTTCCCCTGTGAAGTGGACAAGGTTGAACTACTGAACGCTATAGAAGTTCTTGACTGTACAGAGGAGGCACAAAAATCTATAACATCAACTCCTATATGGAAACAATAGATGAAACTTACATGAGAGGCGATGGCTATGGCGATGGCGATGGCTCTGGCTATGGCTATGGCGATGGCGATGGCGATGGCTCTGGCTATGGCTATGGCTCTGGCTCTGGCTATGGCGATGGCGATGGCTCTGGCTATGGCTCTGGCTATAGCTCTGACTATGGCTCTGGCGATGGCTCTGGCTGATATGCGAGAAGCAGAGAGATACTAAAGCATAAACAATACTTAAATTGACAATTAGAAGTTAGATTGCAGGAGTGGCGGAAAAGAGAAAGCGGAATGACAAGATATTCCCCAGCGGAAGCCTGACGAAAGGAATATCCATGCAAGGTGACTATACGAGTATGTTATTACAACCATAGAACCAGACGAACGGCTACGATAAAGGTAGTGCAGCGAAACTGGTGAACGATGTCTCGTCAAATCCTTGCCTCCTGCAACCTGATTTCTAAACATTACTTAAACTAAAACAACTATGGGAAAAACTATTAACAAAATATTGGACACAAAAACGGTGCTACAAGCGGAAGCATTAGATAGTTTTGTTATTGGAATTGTGATAGGCGAAAAAGATTTCAAGAAAGTGATGAAGGAAGTACGGGTAATGTCTAAACAGCTACTATTTATGCTCAAGGATTTTGATGATGACACCGACCAATTGACAATTTACGGACTAAATATTGTTAAAGCTAACAACATGGAAAAATATACACTCGAAGAAGTGAACAAGATGATTGACGCTGCGTTAGAGAACCACGAGCTATTATTCTACGAAGAACTCCGGCAAATCAAAACTGAACTCCTTGCTAAAGGACATGGAGGTGGGAACTGGAGAAGATTGATTACATCTATTGTTGACCCTACACCCTGGAAACCTGGTCGAAATCGACCAGTTATACCTAACCCAAAGAAGAAATGAGAACAAAAATTATGGCAATCGATTTAGGCTCTGTAGTGGGCATATCTATATGGAATGGTTTGGAATACGTCTATTCAGACGAAAAGAAAATACCTTCACTCTCCGGATTGTTCGATGAAGTTGAAGGACTTCTGTCTGAATATGACATAGACTTAATCATCATGCCATACCCTACACGCTTCTATAACACTATCATAAAACATGCGAAACAGATGGGTATAGTCACTTTAGCCGCAGAACAATACGATATTCAAACGATAGAAGTTAACGACAGCCATGCAAAGAAAGTCGTACTCGGTAAAGGTAAAGCCTCTAAAGAGGAGATACAAGAAGCTATGGGTACAAAGAAAGGACACGTTGCTGACGCCAGGATGTTCACGCAAAGTTATCTGAAGGAGATTGACGAAGGGAACTTTATATGATACAATATGACCATGATGAGATCGAAATCTGCTTACGCTAAATATCTTCATGAAGCTAGAGAAAAGGGTCAAATCGACATGACTGATAGAGAAGCCCGGTTGACTTTACAAAGACTTTCCAAAACCGCTATTCCGGTACATGCACAACAGGCATACTGCAAGAAGAGTTCTAAACAAGTACAGGATTAATAAAAGAGCCACACCGTCGTATAACCACTCAATACGATAGATGTCGCTCTTTAAAGGTAGCCAGGAACTAATCTGTGACAACCCCTTTTATTGTCCCGCCGGGTCAATTATTAGCTCGGCTTTTCTGTAACTACTGTAACTACTGTTATTTTCTCTTAGGCTTGCTATCGAATAAAGCAACAGCTGATTTGTACATTTCGTAGAACGCTACTGCTCCAGCAAACACTACGCCTCCGAATTTAGCCATCGATTCTACCTGTGCCATCCCACCAAACTGAGTCATCAGTGCATACATCAAACCAAGCAACAAGGCTAATACTGCCGCCAGGGTTTTCGGTAGGACTTTGATACCGAGCTTCCCATCTATCAACTTCGATAGTTGGGTGAGTATCGTGACTGATACTGCCGCTAATACATACATAAGTGTTTCTTCCATTTTTCATGGGGTTAGAGTTTATATTTATCTTTCAAGTATATTTCAAACTTCATCAGTGATGCAGCTATACGAGTCTGACTCATAGGTTCATTAGCACGGCTCCAATCAATTATAACTCCACTTTCTTTGCCCCACTCTTCAGCGTCATCTTCCCAAGTCTGCTCTATAGATTCACTGAATAAGTATCTTGGCACGTTCTTAACAAAGTTCTTTATGTTATCAGGATTGAACATATCAACTGTGTTAGTGTATAGGTTCTCACCGTATCTCAATTCAAAGTGCAAGTGTGGTGCTACAGAAGCTCCAGTGTTACCTGAGTAGCCTATCGTTTGCCCGGCAGATACGGTGTCACCGTTCTTCGCGTCCATACCGGATAGGTGAGCATACAACGAATAAAAGCCTCTAGCTTTACCTAGATGCTCTATTTGGACACACAGGCCATATGTGGTTGATTTGTACGCTCGTACCACTAATCCCTCTTGAGCGGCTGTAATGGGCATTCCTACGCCTGTGGAATAGATAGGACTCCTTGTCCTTAGGTCTGTACCGTGATGGTATGGATCGTATCTCCACTTGCCATTAACTTTATGATTAGCCCCGAATGCTTGAGTAATTGCGTAAAGTTTCTTCTCTGTCGGGTACATGAATTTTACGAGTCGCATGATTATTAGGATTACAGAATTCGCAGTACCGTCCTGTAGAGGTAATGCTTATTTTAAAAGGTTGCGGATTTCCGCAGTTCTTACAAGTCAAATCCATTAAGCTTGTTTTAATGCCTTGTACTCAACTCTCTCTTCTTTATTCAACTTTGCCCATCCTATAGCTTTCAATTCAGCAAATCTATCTGTAGCACCTTCCACAGCTTCTTTCTTAGGCAGTTGCACCGGATCAGATTTTATAACTATTGGTGCAGAAGATCCTTTCATCTTGGCGTCTTTATGCAACGCAGGATTGAACCTATAATCCTTGATAATGATTCTTTCACCAGTCGCAATCTCAGTCACCTCTAAAGGTTTCCATTGTCTCTGAGCTGGTACCGTGTTGATGCCCAGAACATTAGGGCTTAGATTTTGTAACATAGACTTTCGTGGTTAATGTTTATAGTGATATTCTAGCATATAGTAAAGGAAAAGTAAATGAACGGCTACTTCTCGTTAGCCTTCTTCCAGATATCTGTGAGTTGGGACTTTGTTAAAACCTGTTTCGGATCAAAGATAACATATTCTGGCATATCTAATGTCTGACTCTCAAATTTCAAGGCATCGTAACCTTGTTTTTTAAGATATGGTATTAAGATATTATCTGCTTCGTCGTATGGATTTCTCAATACTCCCTCTTTAGGCTCTTTTCTCAAAAATTTTATAAATGCTTCTTCAGGCGCACCCATATATTCATTATAAAATTTTACCCATTCTTTTTCCTTATTTGACATCACTTTATGGATATAATCATTTATCAACGTTTCTCTATCAGCGAAAGTCACCATATTATTAGGTTTGAAGAACCCCTGATCTACCATTTCCCCAAAATCTCTAGCCACATCTCGACTTTCGCTGAAATATAATGCACCAGTTTCTTTATTAGCGGTCATTGGCTTGCCAAATTTCGCATCCCTACCTCTAAATCCAGTCAAAAAATTACTTCCAAACTCCTCCGCACTCTTATACTTCTTGGCTTCTTGGATAAGAGATGATTTGAGTGGTGTTTTGGTTTCAGCTTTTATTAGAGGAGCTTTAACCTCATTAGCCTTATTCCAGATGTCTGTTAGTTGGGGTTTGGTGGCTGTTCGAATATAAAGAGCTTTATTAAAAGCATCATCTGCTAAAAGACTATCTATTTCACCTGTTTTTTTATAGAAGGTTTTAAGCTTAAACTCTATTTCGAGAGTAGCTTTCTTTTGAGGACTTAATTTCTTCCATTCGGCATCAGTTAGTTTGAAAGCATCTTCTTTTTGACCCAACCAGTTCATTTCACTTGCTATCTTTCCTGTTTTCTTATCTTTAACAAAAATTTTTGGTGCGTTTTCAATACCCCCCTTAAACCGCGTTATATACATTTCATATAAAGAGTTTTCTCCTTTTGCGATAACATTTTTAGGGTCTGATAACCCCGCAATCTGGCTGTCAAGATTTTTACCTGTCTCTGCAAACCTTTGACCAGTAGGGTTATCTTTAATACCAAATTTAGCGATATACTCATCAACTGATATTCCTGTGTAAGGGTTGGTTACTTTGCCCTGTGCCTCAACAAACTCCTCAGCACTCTTATACTTCTTGGCTTCTTGGATCAATGGTTCCATAGTTTTTGTTTTACTACTTACCATTGTAGCACTATCAGGATTTTTAGTCAATGACGTACTAGGCTCGCCAGCCTTACTAAAAGGTTTTGTTGGTGGTTTCGCTTTACTTTGTTCTGCAGCTTTAAGAAATGTCTTTTCTACTGGAGCAATCACTCCTTTACCTTTTTCCAATAAAGTTTTAGTTGTCCTCATGCCTGCTCCTGGTGCGCCACTTACAACGTCTATTATGTCAAATGCATCCAAGCCCGCTTTAGTTATCTCTTGTCTGAATAAACCTTTCTGTGCTGAATTTCCTACAATCTCTGTTGCTAGTTGTGCCATAGTAGCATCATCCATTAAGTCTATTCCTGTATAATTCTTCAGTTTATCCATCAGCTCTCTAGGTATTCTACCCCTTTCGCTCAATACCTGTTTCAATAAAAATTCACCACCGGTTCTGCCATCTACATATTTATTGAGATCTTGATACAGCCCGATCAAGTCAGAATAATCCTCTAGTAACTGTCCTTGTTCTTTCCCTATAGCTTTTAAGTTGATATCTTTTATTGTACTCCGAGTCGCTCTTGAAACTGGATCAACCACATTGGACGCCTCCCTAGCTTCTTTCGCAAAATTTATTCTATTATCTAAAGAATTACGAAGGTCTATCATATTTTCAACTGTTGGAGATTGTTTGACTTTTTGGATGTCATCTCTCAAAGATTGCAATAGTTTGATTTCACTATCAGATACCTTGCCTCCTACTTTGCCTTTAAGTCTGGTGATTTTCCCATTTTTGACACCTAGATTTAGAGATGTAAGGCTATTATCAAATGTTTTCTCTACTAGCGTAGCGTCACTAGCACCAACCTTTATTGTTGCTATCTTCTGTCTGAATTTGCCAATATCTGACCCTGTTTCATTTAATACATTCTTTAGACTATCCCTAGCTGCTTCTACTCGCTTCGCACCATGTTCAAGTGGCGTAGGCAATGTGTCGTCTAAGTTTCTTGCGTGGGCAACGTCAAAATAATCTTTCAGTTCATCTTGTTTACCCTGTATTCTCTTTTTTATATCGGGTCTAACTCCTGCCCATTTTTCTTTAATGCTAATAGATGGAGCTTCCGCTTCTGCTGTTTTTCTAACAAGTGCCGGAGTTTCTCCGATTACTCGATCTGCTTGGATAATCACATCATCTACACTCTTCACCGGTGCAGAGAATAGAGTCTCTAACTTACCAAGAGTTTCTGCACCTTTCTTGGCAACGCTTCGTTCCAAGGTAGCTCCTCCTGCTCCTACACCGAAAGCTAGTGCCGGAACTTGCATTGCTTCAGCGAAACCAAAAAAGTTTTTCAACTTTCTTTTCATAGAAGGATCTAGATTATTCCATGTTTCAATTAAATACTCTGCTGTTGCTCCTGTAGCTTGTTCTATTTTAGCAACCTTCTCCTCTCCTAGAACCTCTTTGACATCTTCCGCAAAAACTTTTGCACCTTCTTTAGCAGGTTGTAGCATACGTTGTGCCGTAGGCGAGTCAGCTACAAACTCCATTACCGGTTCTATGGTAGATTTTTCCAGCCCTCTCAATATCGGAGTAAACATGGCCTGTCCGGTAAGCCACATATTCTCACTTATCTGTTGGATCCTTCCATAAACACCATCAAACTCGCCGGCTTGACTGGCTTCGGTCATTTCTTTTTGCTTTTCTTCAACTTGCTTCATCCCCTCTTTTGCTCCTTCCGCAAATCTCTGCTCTGTCTTTACTGCGAAAGGTGTCTTAGTTATAGGCATCGGCTCAACAACGGCATCCGGTGCTGTAGGTATCTTTTCTCTGCGTTGTTCAAGAGCTTGTGGCATAACAGATTCAGGAGTAATACCCTCTTTCTGTAATTGTTGACCAACTAATTGTGAGAATACTTCCTCACCCTGATCCTTCGGCTTGGACTTGATTGTATCAAGAAGTGCAAACGCCTTCTCTTTCGCCATTCCTTCAGCTTTACGGTTCTGAAGCCATTGCCTATCTTGTTCAGTATAAAATTTCATATTTTTAGGTTAGATTATTACCATAATTCATCTTGTTCAGCTTGCTTTGCTTTAACCTCTGGACTCAAACTTTCATATTCAGCAGTAAGCTCTTCTAGTGTTTTCTCTTTTCCGCTATCTGCGTCAAGACTTGATTCTAGCATCATCCGTTCTCCAGCAGGGCCAGTTTTAGCTTTCTTTCCATCGGTACTTAATGTGCGTGCCTTGCGTTTCTGCTCAAGGGTCTTGTCATCGTCACCAAATCGCGGGAAGAATGCCGTACCTTTTGTCGAATACTCGGCTGGTGTAATAGCTGCACCAGATTCTTCACGCAACGCTCCTTCTAACCACCTAAATTCACTCATTATAGCCTGTCTTATATTATCATCGACAACATATTTGTTAATAAGGTCGCCTGTTATATCTGTCCCTGCTTCGGTAGCTTTTCGGGTTATAGTGTTGATTGCATCTGCAAAATCTTCCATATCAACGCCTTCTACCAATCCATCATAAAATTCATTCTCGTTGCTCATCATAACATAGGCATTGTAAGCCTTCCCCTGTGCCTCTGTCATTGGTTTATATGAATCCTCCACTCTCTTGTCTACGAATTCTTTTAATTCTTCTCCTTTCAATCCAGAATCTTCTCCCTTCTTTCTATACTTACTAGCAATTTGACCATCAGGAGTGTCCATATTGTAATTTATGCTTGCAGAGGTTCCACCAATCTTAGTAGCTCCCTTTGGAGCGAAGAAGCCATCGAACTCTGTTATAGGTACGTTCATTCTTCTTCCTATAGTGTTTGGTGCAGCTTTATTAGACTCAACTACATTAACTGTGCCATCTGAATTCACGCTTTCCACTATTCCAGTATGTCCATATTGAGCATATTCTCCATACGCCGGTTGTATAAACACCATTCCAGCTGCAGCTACTTGCGAAGTTATGAGTGCTTTCTTATCTGCATATGAATCGGGGATTACTCTGTCTTTTATAACATCATTCACAAAATTGCCACACTGTCCACCTATGGCATCATCTTCTACATTCACCCTAACACCAGTTCCTGCTTGTATCATTTCGTACTTTCCACCCTCTGATATATAAACAGCGTCATTACCTGTTAGTTCATTGTACTCGTATAAATCTTTTGCATATTCCAATTTCTTAATTGGGTCAAGTATCTTACCTTCGGCTTCGGCTTGCTTAATTGCAGCATCGGCTTGGTCGGCTTTTAACTTAGCTTGATATATAGGGTTCTTTTCATTAGGTATATCCATCGCCACAGCAAATGCTTGCATTTGTTCCGGTGTGTAACTTCCAGACTTAGACAACTTAATGTAATCATTTATTTTCTTTGCCTCAGCAGATGCAACACCTGCTATTTGATCCTGGAAGTCTTGATTAAGTTTGTCTAATTCAAGCTGTTTTGTTTGAACGTCTAACTTCTTATCATCCCTGATGTTCTTTGCCCCTTCGTAATAGTTATAAGCAGTGTCAAAATCTATACCTAGTTTATTTGCAAAATTAGAGATAGACGGCACACTCATTTCATTTCCTTCGTTCACAAGATCGGTAAATGAAGATATGTTAGCCCTTGTTTCAGCTCCTTGAGTTTTCATATATTCCATATCAACCTGTGTCTGTTGTACCTGGGCATTTGCAAGATCCGTCTTAGACTTTCTAATATCCATCTCAGCTTGAGCTATTTGCCTTTCAAAGCTCTTAGCCATTTCAGTATTATTGTTCTTCTGTGCTTCTATTAGACCTCTCATAGCTTCACTACGTTGTTGCTGTGCTAATTGAACACGCCCAGTAGCTTCAGCCATAATCTCTTTAGATGTAGCTTCAAACTCTTGCATTATCTGTGGTTTCGTAGAACTTTCTACACCTTCACGACTCGTAGCCATTGCCGCTTCTGTCCCTGCAATACCTGCATCAGATTGTCTACCGGCTCTATTCAACTCAGAAGTTTGAATTTGATTAACTAGATCTTGCTGTCTTTTTAGGAAGTCTTGTTGTCTCTTTTGTTCCTCGACTTGTTTCTTAACAGCTTCGTCAATAGTTGTAGGTTGATTAGACTCTCCAAAAAGATTTTCCTCATATGCCGAAGATTTACCCATACCAGCTTCCACAAGGTTCTGTGCTTTCTGCTCAGGTGTCAGGCTTGCCAGATAAGCGTCAGCTGCGGCTTTTGCTTCTTTCTCTGCTATATCACCGGGTGAGCCGGTAAACGGTGTAGGAGCAGGTGCGGCAACAGTAGCGTTAGGATCGTAATTGGTATTCTTACCGATCACTTGCCCACCTGATATAACATATTCAGGGTTGCTCATTGAGTTCCCACTCGTTTGGACTTGTTTACCTGTAGTTGGGTCAATGTCCCCATAAAGTGTATACTTCTTTTTTATCGGGTCAACAGTGACCGTTCCTTTAGCTTTTGTTGCCATCGTTATATTTAGTTAATTTTAATTATCCTTCAATCTTCCAAAAGTAGTTCATTTGACCAGTGCCGCTTTCTGCAAGTGCTATACTCATGCCACCGTTGCTACCTGTCGCTGTACCAGAGAAACCGTGCGCACCTGCTACATCTTTACCCCACATACAAACACTAGCAGAGAATGTATTTCCCATATTTACCCCGCCGTCACTTCTGTGATATATGCAACCCAAAGTCGGCCCAGTTATATCCCAATACCCTGTACTTGTTCCTCCGTTTGATACCACATTGTCTCCTGAAGCTGCTCCGCCTTGTGCAGTGAACTCAGCCCTTATTGGTGCAAACCATGTAGGTACTAATACGGTTGCAGTAGCAGTAACTTTTGTTCCCTGTAGTCCATTAGTCATCACCTTGCTACCAGGGTTGATTATCAGTTCACTTGCCGACGTAGCTCTTCCTATCTTATATCTGAAGTCGTTTCCAAATACACCATTAGGAGGCGTTGTAGTGACCTCTCCTGCCGTCGGAGATACATAGTAGTCTTTACCAGCAACGAATGTCATAGCTGCTGCACTTGGGACTTTAACGTCATATACTCCTTGAGTATCTCCTTGCACTCCACTTGTTTCCAGAAATCCTACGAAATCCCATGTTCTGCCACCAAAGTCTGCATCGGCTTCACATAGAGCCATACCTAGA
>Ga0114918_10003418_pt1 | contig 14015 bp, 13 predicted proteins | sample LantaG_FD_87015 | JGI IMG/M metagenome (GOLD analysis project Ga0114918, IMG submission 87015) | Deep subsurface microbial communities from Baltic Sea to uncover new lineages of life (NeLLi) - Landsort_02402 metaG | ecosystem: Environmental > Aquatic > Marine > Oceanic > Sediment | place...
CTTCTCTCTCTCTCTCTCTCTCTCTCTCTCTCTCTCTCTCTCTCTCTCTCTCTCTCTCTCTCTCTCTCTCTCCCAATACCACCTCCAACTTTGTTTAACCTCCAGGCATGCACGTTCAGGCCTACGCCTATGACGGCTACTGGGAGGACATCGGGACTATCCAGGCCTTCTACGACGCCAATTTGGCGTTAACCGACGCGCCCGACCCCAAGTTCTCCTTCTACGACCGCGACGCGCCGATCTACACGATGAGCCGTTTCTTACCCCCTTCGAAAGTGGGCTCCGGGACCACGATCGAGCGGTCGATCCTGGGCGACGGGTGCGTGGTGCGCAGCGGGTGCAAGGTCGCGCACTCCGTCGTCGGGCTGCGGTCGCTGATCGGTAAGTAAAGAGGAGGGAGAGGATTTTTTGAGTTTTGAAAAGGAGAGAGAAAAGAAAAAAAACGAAGAAAAAGTTGCGGGGAAAAACTCACCTTCTTCTCATCTCACCTCCCCTCTCTCCCTCAGGCGCCAACTGCGAGGTCACCGACACCCTCATGATGGGCTCCGACTACTACGAGACCATCGAGGAGTGCGTCAACGTCCGCGGGTGCCTGCCGATGGGCCTGGGCGACGGCTGCGTCGTCCGGCGCGCGATCATCGACAAAAACGCGCGCATCGGCGACGGCGTGCAGATCGTGAACAAGGCGAAGGTGCAGGAGGCGAACAAGGAGGAGGACGGGTACGTGATCAAGGACGGGATCGTGATCGTGATCAAAGACTCGGTGATCCCGGCGGGGACGGTGATCTGAGATGGAGAAAAGAGGAAGGAAGGAGGAGGTTTTGAGAGAAAGAGAAAGAGAGAGAGAGACAGAGAGAGAGAGAGAGAGAGAGAGAGAGAGAGAGCAGTTTCGGGTTTTTTTCTTTTGGGGTCTGAGAGCAGCAGCAGCAGTCCTTTGTTTGAGTTTGTTTCATTTTTCCGAGCACAACAACACCCACCCACCCTTTTTGAATCCGTCCCTTTTGGTGAGGCTGAATTCTTTGTGATCCCTTTATTTTTAGATCAGAGAAGAGAAAGAGAGAGAGAGAGAGAGAGAAATGAGAGAGAGAGAGAGGTGTTAATAAACAAAAACAAAAAACAAAATTTTCTTCATTCTTCTTCTTTCTTCTTCGCTTTTTTCGATGGCGTCGTCATCTCCTCTCTCGCGCCGAAGATGGCAAAGGCACCGCTTCTCTCTCCGCGGCGCGGTGAGTTTTTAGATGTCTTCTAAGCATTCGACGGATCAAATCCTCGATCCGTGTGCTCTGCATCGCGGAAGAGGCCGCGGCGAGAACGATGGAGCGAAAGCATTGAAAAAACAATCGATCGATCGAGTGCTCGATCGTTCCTGCCATCGATCTCAACTCAACCTCTTTTTCCTCTTTCTCAACTCCACACACACACACACTCACGCTCCAGGCCCTCTTCGTCTCTCTTCTGGTGCTCTTCGGGTCCTTACTTCTGAGCGCGCGGATCTCTGTGGCGCAGGAGGGAGAAGGAGAGAAAGAAGTTGAAGCAGCTGTTGTCATCGACGATGACGTTGCTTCTTCGACCTCGCTCCCTCCTCAACCCCCACAGCCTCCCTCTCCGTCGCGCCTCGCGGCCTCCCAGTACCGCCGCGCCCAGCTCCTCCGCCGCAAGTACGACTACTCGCCCCGCGACTCGCGCCTCGCCAGGTTTCTTCTGGCCTCCGCCGCGGGCGTGGAGGTCAACTCGAGGAGGGAGGGGGCGGCCGACGAGGCGGCCGACCCTCTCAAGGGCAGCTGGCCCGGGCTCTGGCCTTCAAGCTCTTCTCCTGAAACCCAGATCAAGCACGCCGCCGCCGCGGCGGAGCTGGCGGCGATGCTCGAGGCAGGGGAGGGCGGCCTCCACGACCCCGGGGCCGCGTTGGCGCTGGCGGCGAGGGCAGCGGCCGCGGGGGACCCTGTGGCGCAGAGGGTCGTCGGGCTCGCTCTGGCGACCGGGGCGAGGCCCTTTCCGGTCAGCTCCCGTTCCAGTTCTTCGTTATCGTCATCTTCCTCGTCTTCTTCTTCTTCTTCTCGTTCTTCTTCAAGAGCGCCGACGGCGACCACGATCGTCAAGCTGGTGAAGCCGGACTGGCCTGCTGCCTTACCCTATCTCTACTTTGCAGCTGCTGGCAACGATTCTCTGGCGCAGCTGTCTCTGGGATACCGGCACGCGACGGGTGCAGGGGTCCCTCGCTCCTGCGCCGCGGCCGTGCTCTACTACAACCCCGTGGCCGAGGCCGTGATCACCGCAGCCAGGACCGCGGTGGGTCTTCCGGCCCTCGACAAGACGAGGCTCGCGGCGCCGCTGATCGGCGGAGGCGGCGGCTTCGGAGGAGCCGGAGGCGGCGGCGGCGGCGGCGGCGGCGCGGCGGGGAGCAGGAGAGGGCCGACGAGGGACCAGGAGGTGCTGCACTACCAGTGGTTCGCCGACATGGGCCACGCCGGGGCCGCGCGGGCGGTGGGCCAGCTGCTGGCGGCGGAGGCGAGGGCCGCCCGCGGCGTGGCGGGGGGTCTGGGGCAGGGGGCAACGACCAAGGGAGGCGGTGTCGGAAGCGGCAGTGGAGGAGGGGGTGGAGGAGGAGGAGGAGGAGGAGGAGGAGGAGGAGGAGGAGGAGGCGTCTCTAACCGCGCGCTCGTCCGGGACTTTGTCGACGGCGACTTGCTGTTTGACGACGACGACGACGACGACGACGACGACGACGTTCACGGCGTGAAAGAGCAGCAGCCCGCAAAGGGCGCGAAAAAAACCACGTCAAACTCGACCCCGGCGGCGGCCAAGGCCGCGCTCCGGTACCTGCGGAGGGCCGCCGACGCCGGCGACGCCGACGCGATGGCGTCGCTCGGGCACATGCACGCCTCCGGCGCCGGCGGCGTCCCCCGTTCCGACGCCGCTGCCCTGGCCTGGTTCCAACGCGGGGCCGATAAAGGAAGCCCCTCTGCTTTGTACGGATTGGGCTACATGAAACTGGCCGGGGTGAAAGACAAGACGGGCAGGGAGATTTCCCCCCGCGACCCGATCAAGGCGGCCGAGGCCTTCCGCGCCGCCGCCGACGCCGGAAGCCTGGAGTCGCACTTCCACCTGGGGGTCATGCACCTCAACGGCTGGGGCGGGCTCCAGCGCTCCGACGCGCAGGCCCGCGCGCATTTTACGCTGGCGTCGAGGGGAGGGCACGTTTTGGCTTCTTACAACTTGGCGATGCTGCACCTGAGCGCTCCCGCCGCTGGCGACTGCCAGCGCGCGCTCGAGCTCTTGCAGAAAGTTGCGGAAAGGCACCCTGCCGTGGCCGACGCGCTGGCGAGGGGCGCGGACGCGGCGACGGGGAGCGACGGGTGGACGAGGACCGGGGTGACGCTCGGCGGTGGGGGTGGCGGGAGTGGAAGTGGAGGGAAAAGCAGGAAGAGCAACAACAACGCTGCTTCTCATTCTTTTGTCGACGAAGGGAGGGCGCTGTCGTCCTACCTCATCGCCGCCGAGGCGGGAGTCGAAGTGGCCCAATCGAACGCCGCGTGGCTTCTGTCGAGGGCCGCGCGGAGGGGCTTCCACTGGAGGCAGCAGGCGCGGAAGAAGGCGGAGGCCGCGAGGGCGAAGGCCGAGTATGCGGAGAACATCGGCGCCAAAGAAGAAGGGAAAAGTTCTCATATTTCATCTCTTTCTCTCCCTCCTCCGCGCGTCTCCGCCTACCCCCCGACGGCAGCCTCCAGGCTCGCCTCCAGGCTCTATGCGCGCGCCGCCGCGGCGGGCTCGACCGACGCTTTGTTGAAGCTGGGGGACGCTGCTTGGTACGGGAGGGAAGGGCCGAAGCTTTTGAGATTTCTCTCTTCAGGCTCTTCCGGTGCTTCGAGCAACGCCTCTTCTTCTTCTTCTTCTTCTTCTTCCTCTTCTTCCTCTCTTTCTTCAGGAAGGGACTGGCCCGCCGCGGCCCGTCTCTATTCGGCTGCCGCTCGCGGGAGCACGGGCGGGACCAGCGGCCTCGCCGGCGGCGCCGGAGGAGGGATCATCGTCGGCAACAGCTTCTTCGGCTCCGGCGCCGCCGGCTCCGCGGGCCGCTCGGCGACCGCGCTCTTCAATTTGGGTTTCGCCCACGAGTTCGGCGCCGGCGTGCCCGCGGACCTGCACCTGGCGAAGCGGTACTACGACGCCGCGGCGGCTGCGAGCGCCGACGCGGCAGTGCCGATCGCGATGGCGAGGTGGTGGCTGCGGTGGCACGGCTGGTGCGACGAGCTGAAGAGGGAGGTCGAGGAAGGAGGAGGCGAAGGTGGAGGTGAAAAAGAAGACCCCACCACCGGCGGCGGAACTTCTTCTTCTTCTTCTTCTTCTTCTTCTTCCTCTCCGCTCCCGACGACGACGAAAAGCAGCACCCCCAAAAGCTCCGCTCTTTCCTTCCTGACGCCGCTCGCCCTCAGGGCCTGCGACGCCGCCTTCACCCTGCGGCAAACTGCGGAAGATTCTTCGTCTTCGCGTGCCCACGAAGAAGAAGAAGAAGAGCGAGAAGAGACGCGCTCGTTCGAAGCTCACTTTGCTTCTTCTTCCGTTGTTCATTCCTCTCCTTCCTCCTCCTCTTCCGAGACTATTGGGGAGTTTTTATCGGCGGCTTCTTCCTCCTCGTCTGCTCTGGAGCCCGGGTCGACTTTGTCTCGTGTCCTGCAGCGGATCGAAGCGTTGTTGGACGCCGGAGGGGCCGCCGCGGCAGCTGCTTCTGCTTCCTCTCGAGGAAATGAAGAAGAAAACGAAAACGGCGGCGGTGAGTCCCCGAGTCCCGACTCTTCCTCGAGCGACGGCAAGGCGAGCAGCGTCGAGGGGGCTGTCCTAGCAGGGCTGTTCGGCCTGCTCTGGCTCGTGCTGCAGCGGAGAAGGGCTGTGCGGGACCGAGCGAGGGAGGCGCGGGAAGCCGAAGCCGAAGCCGCCGCTGCTGTTGCGGCGGCGGAAGTGGCGACGGCGACGGAGACTGAGGCTGCGGCTGCGAGGGCGCGAGCTGAAGCCGCCGCGGTTCCAACTCCTGCTCCTGTTCCCCGCTCCGAAGCTGCTCCCGTCGTTCCTGCTCCAACCGCGGCAGCGGAAGAGCAGCCGGCGCCGGAGGGGCAGCCTCGACAAGAAGAGGCAGAGGAAGCGGCGACAGCTTGAGAGAGAAAGAGAAAAAGTGTTTGTAAAAAAAAGTTTCCGCTTTCGTTTCTTTCCCATTTTTGATTTGTACACGGCGCGAGCTTCCTTGCTCTCTCTCTCTCTCTCTCTGTTTTTTTTTTAGAATTACACCAAGCAAGAAGCAGAAGGCAGAAGAAGAAGAAAAAGAAGAAGAAGAAGAAGAAGAAGAGACAGAAGCAGAATAGACAGAATCAGAAACCGACTTCACCCCCACCTCCTCCACCTCCAATTCCACCAACTCCACCCCCGCCTTCGAAATACCCCGCGTCCCGCATCTCCGAGTAGTAAGCCAGGTCCAGGTCCAGGGCCGAGTCGGCGAAGAAGGCCGCGAGAAAGGCCGAGTAGAGAGCTGCCGGGAAGAAGCCGTAGTACAGCCCGCCGGCGACGCCAACCAGACAGTAGCCCGGCCCGCTCATCCTCCAGTGGCCCTCGACCAGCAGCAGCAGCAGCGATCCCACGGCCGTCGCGGAGTGCACGCCGCACAAGGCGGAACAGTACCGGAAGAAGGCCGGCGTGGCCGGTAAGAGGTCGCGCCAGCGCGGGCTGCGCGGCACCCGCAGCACGAGCGCGTAGAGCGAGGCGAAGAGCAAAGAGCGCGCGAGCCAATAAGCCCACTTGGCGCTGCTGAGGTCGCCTCCTGCACCAGCGCCGCCCCACAGGAAGAGCGGGACGTGGTGCCTTCCGAAGACGAGCGAGGCCTCTACCGCCGACTCGAGCAGCGCGGCGGCGCCGGCGATGGCGCCGGTCCTCGTCAGCGCCGCGGCGCCTCCCAAAGTATAGCCCTGCGCCAGGAAGACCACGACAGACACCTCCAAGAGAGTGAGGCCACCTCGCGTGGCCAGCCAGAGCGCGTTGAGCAGGTTGGCGTGCGAGGTGGAGGAAGAAGAAGAGGGGCCCGAGGAGAAGTTGGACTCGACATAGAAGGTCAGCAGCACCGCGCGGAGCAAAGCCAGGAGAGAGACGGCCCAGCACGCGCAGTAGTAAGCCCACATCATGTGGGATCGCGCCGCGCGGAGCCTGCGCGTGGAGGCGCGGAAGCGGAGGGTGAGGAAGGCGAGGAAGCAGGCCGAAGGGAGGGCGATGACCTGCGTTTTTGTTGAGGTTGAGGTTGAGGTTGAGGTTGAGGTTGAGGTTGAGGTTGAGTTTTTTTTTTGGCATTATCAAAAGTGAATTCCTTGTCATCGCGTGTCTCCCTCCCTCGTCCGTGCTTCTTTCGCTTCTCTGACGCGATGGAGACGGAGATCACGACGCCCTCGACCCCTTCTCACCAGGTTGTTGAACACGACGCCGCGGGGCGTGTGCGGCGAGACGAGGTCGATGCAAATGCCTCCTCCTCCGTTTGCGTTGCTCGGCTTCGGCTGCGTGCCGTTGCCCGCTGGTGCTGGGGCTGCTGCCGCGAGGGCGGCGGCCAGCGCTGCGATGGAGGAGGACGAGGGAGCATCGCTGTATCCCATCGTCGAGGCTCTGTTTTCGCTTTCGAAGAGAGCGAAAGCGAAGAAGAGATGATGAGGAAGACGAAGAGAGGAAGAGGAAAGAGGAAAAATGAAAAAAAAACTCACACTTTGTTCGCCGAGAGCCTGCTCTGTGCGATTCGATAGAAGCGAGTTCGAGCTGAAGAACGCCTTCTCTCTGCTTCGTTCCTTATCTGCTCCCTCTCTCCATCGCGTTGTCACCCCTCGAGATGGAGGCAGAGCCCTATGAAGCGACAGAGGCTGCCGCGCCCGAGAGGTAAGAGAAAAATTGACGCGAAAGGAATCGAATTGAAGCATTGCTTTTTTCGAAAACAAACAAGCAAAGCAATCGATGTCTCATGCTCTTCCCTTTCTCTTTCGTTCTCTCGTCCTCCTCCTCCTCCTCCTCCTCCTCTCACACCCCCTCCAATTCCATTCACAGGCAGGCTCTGGGTACGAAGCGCCCCCTGGAAGGCTCGGCGGAAGAAACGGCCAACGAAGGAGGCGGCGCAGAGGCCAGCAACAAGCGGCAGCATCAGCGAGAGCGCCCGTCGCCGACAAAGAGCAGCGGCGGCGGCGTCGCCGTCGTCGCCGCGGCCGAGACCCAGCCCGCAGCCCGCTCCCCAGCGCCGCCGAGCCACCCTCCGCCGCCGGCGCTGGGCTCCAACGACGAGAACGCGCCCGAAAAAAAAGAGAAAGAAGAAGAAGAGGACGACGTTGACGATGATGGAGAGGACGAAGAAGAAAACCTCGACGACGACGACGACGACGACTTTTTCGACCAAACCCTGATCGAGGGGGGCGACAGGTCCCGCAAGCTGCTCGCGAGGCTGCTGAAGTCGCGCCGCGACGAGGCCCGCAAGGCGGCGGCCACGGCGGAGCGCCTCGAGAAGATCGCGCGCGCCGGGGCCGTGAGGCTGAAAGGGAAGAGGGGAGGTGGCGCCGGCGGCGCCACCACCGCCGAGGCCGAGGCCGCGGCGGAGGCCGCGACTCGGAACGCGGCGTTGGGGGCCGTGCAGGCCCTCGGCGACGACATCGACGCCGCGGTGCTTGGAGGAGGAGAAGGTCGGGGTGGTCGAGGGGGAGTTGGCCCGGACGCCAAGGTGAATGAGGTGCCGCGACCTATTAGGTGCTGGTGGCCTCCTCCTCTTCCTGTTGCCGCAGTCGCTTCCATCAAAAAAGAAGAGGGAGCCCCGCGGCCTTCTGCCTCTGCGAGCAGCAGCAGCTGGCCCGATGCCACTGCGAACGCGGCGCGCCTCTGCGAGATCGGGCGAGCGCTGCTGTCGTTTGACGACAACGACAACGGCAACGACAAGAAGAAGAAGAAGGCTTCTTCTTCTTCTTCGACCTCGACCGCTCCCGACTTCGAAGAGGCCGTCGCGCCCTTTGTCGACGAGGAGGCGCTGGGACGCTCCGCCCTGCTCTCCGGGCTCGTGGCCGTCGAAGCAGCCGAGGCAGCGGCCTTGGAGGCAGAGGAAGAGAAAGAACGGGAAGAAGGAGGCGACGACGAAGAAGAAGAAAAGGAAAAAGAAAATCTCTCCTCCTCGTTCGTCGCTGCCGTCGTGCCTGCCCTCGTCTCGCTCTCGCTCGGCGGGGACCCGGCGCTCGCTGCCCCTGCCCTGGCGGCCCTGCAGGCGGCGTGGTCCCTGGACTCGGCGACGATGCCGATGCCCTCTTCTGGATCTCATCGCGGTGCCGTTCTTCTCCTCGCGGTGGCTCCCCCTCCCTCGGCGGGAGAGCTGCTGCGGGCGCTTGCCGCTGCCGGCGTCGCTCTCGGGAAAAGCAAACGAGAGGAGGGAGAGGTCAAGGCTTCTTCTTCTTCTTCTCACTCTCGCTCTTCCTCTTCCTCTTCCTCTGCTGCCGCGGAGTCCCGCCTCCCGGGGCTGCGCCTGCTCGCGAGGACAATCAGGGCGTCTGCCCTGGCCTGCATTCGCTCCGGAGGCAACGAGGGGAAAATGGGCAGCAGCAGCAGCGGCGGCGGCGGGAAAAGCAAAGGCAAAGCGGCTTCGACGGCGGCGGCGATGGCGAAAAACTCGAACCCTTTCGGCCAGCTCCCCGGGGTCGAGCTCTTCGCCGCTCTCTCGGCCCTGCGCGCCGACCCTGCTGCGAGGCTTGCCGAACCCGAGCTCGGGGATGCGGCAGCCGCTGTGCTGGGCGCCCTCTTGCAGGAGCCGAGCAGCAGCAGCGGAAGCGGAAGCGGAAGCGGAGACTCGAAGGGCGCAAGCGTCTCAAAGCTGCTGCAGGCGGCAGCCGAGGGCGCCTTCTCCTTCTGCCGCGGTCATTCTTCGCCCTCTTCTGCTTCTCCTCCGTCCTTCTTCTGCGCCCGTTCCGCGCTCGAGGCCGTGCGCCGCGTACCCTCGTCGGCCTCCACCGCCGCGGGGGGCGGAGCCGACGTCGTCCGGGCGCTGGCGGCCTCTTTCGTGGCGCTGATGCTGTCCGACGCGAGGAGAGGAAGGAGCGAAAGCGACGACGACGAAGACGCCTCTACTTCGGCGAAGGGCAGCAGCAGCAGGGGTGGCTTCGCCGCGGAGCTTGCTCAGTTCCTCAAGTCAGCTTCTTCGTCTTCTTCATCTAGCGTTATCTCTGTGGCGGAGGCGGCTCCCGCCGCCGTCGTGTCGATCGCGAAAAAGCTCCTGGAGGGCGAGTGGTTTTCCCTCGGAGGGGCAGCGCTCGTCCGTGGTACGGCCGCGCCCGCTCCCGCTCCCGCAGAAGGAGAGAAAGGAGCTCATGTTCCCGCTCCCGCTGCTCCTGCTCCGAACGCGGCCCAGCAGGCCAGGGCCCCGCGCACGGCGCGCCTGCTGCTCGAGGCCGCCGACGAAGCCTTGTGGCCCGCGGTCGAGGTCGAGGTCGCGGCGACGGCCAAGCGACTCGCCGAGGAGGGAGAAAAAGCCGCCGCCGCAGCCGCCGCCAGGGGCGAGATTTCCCCTTCGTTCTCACCCGGCATTGTCGCCACGTCCTCGGTTTCGATGAGGGACGCTGCGGCCAACGCCCCGCCCCCGCGCTCGGCGCTGGCGGCGCGCTGGCTGCCGTTCGTCCGCGCGGTCGACCACGAGGCCGCGCGAGGGAGGGCCGAGCCCGACCGGCTGCTGCAGCTCGCGGCGGCATCGATGGCACAGCGCTACTCGTTCGCCGCGTCTGCTGCGCGCTCGACGGGGGGCAGGGCGTCGTACGGGAGGGCCGGGGCCACGGGGCTGAGCTCGCCGATTTGAGTTTTTTTTTGTTGGGGAGAGAGAAACGAAACGAAAAAAAACTTTTGTTACGAACTGAAACTTTTTTGTGTTTTGCATTTTTTTGGAAACGAGCTGCTGTTCTGTTTGGATGGGGGAGAGAGTAAATTCGGGGAAAGTGGGGGGCAAGAGCTTTCTCTATCTCTTTCGATGGGGGCGCGCGCGAGGCGAGGGGGAAAGGGAAAGAGTGAAAGAAGGGGAAGCAAAGTAGAGAGGGAGAGGTCGAAAAAACTATCAACCTCACCCTTTCTTCTCTTCCTCTTCCTCCTCTCTAGCTTCTCCCCCCGCGCGCCAAAGAAAGAGAGAGAAGCAGCAGGCCCCCTCTCACGAATATATCACGATTGGTTTGTTTCATTCCTTTTAGGAGAATTGGGGTGGCGTTGATTTTTGTTGGGGAGATACTTCTGACTTTTTTTTGATTTTTTTGATTTTTTTCGGTTCGCTCTTATCTCGCTCTTATCGCTCTCTCAATTTTCTTATCTCTCTCTCTCTCTCTCAAAATCATCATTTTCTCTCCCCACGAAAAAAAAACGCCATCATCCCTCCCTCCGCCTCTCGTCGTTGGTGGGCGTGACGGAACGCAGCGACAGCAGCGACCGCAGCCTCGTGCGTAGCTTGCGGGACCACTGGCCGTCGACCTCCCCTCCGCTGCCGTTGCCGTTGCAGCTCGAAGCGACAGCAGCAGCGGCGGCGGCGGTGTCCTTTCGGCTCACGCCGGCGCTGCCCCCGCCGCGCGCGCGGCGGCCGTTGCCGAGGAGCGTCGACGAGGGCAGCGCCCCTGCCGCGGCCGCCTTCCCGATGTTGGCGGGCATCGAAGCAGAGCGGGCCATCTGAGCGGCCTTGGCGGCCTTGGCGGCGGCCTTGGCGGCGGCCTTTGCTGCTGCTCCCTTGTCGTTGTTGGCGGAAGCGGCCGCCGCCGGCGCTTCCGTCGTCGCCGGCCAGGCCTTTTTCTCTGCGACGAAGCGCTCGTAAGGGGTAGCCATAGGAACCGCAGGAGCGGCTTCTGCTGGATTGACGAAGGCGCTGAGGGTCGCAGAGGAGCCTCCGCTGTTGCGGTGGAGCAGTGGCGCCGAGGGGGCAGGCGAGAGAGTTCCCACAAGCGCCGCGCCGCTGCCGCCGTTGCTCCTGAGAGCGGCAGCGTCGGTGGCGGCCCTCCGGTGCGTGTTGCCCCTCCAGGGCGGGACCACCACCGAAGGGGGCGGTGGGGCGTCGACCTCGTCGAGTACGTCGAGGATACCGGAGCCGGTGGAGCCGTCGGAGCCCTCGGACCACGACGAGCGCGACCGCGGGGCAAAGTCGTTGTTGGCGTTGTTGTTGGAAGTGTTGTTGGCGTTGTTGGTGTTGGTTCCGTTTGCTGCTGCCGTCGTCTCGCCGTTGTTCCCGGTCCCGTCGCCTCCGCCACCGCCGCTGCTCGTCGACCGAGTCATCATCGAAGACCTCTCGTCCCTCGAGGTCGAGACGGAGGAGGAGCCCGAGATCATCTCCCGGACCGAAGAGGCAGAAAGCATCGAGGCTGAGTCGTTGCCCGACGAGTTAGTCCTCTGCCCGCCTCCTTCTTCTTCCTCCTCGGAGATGGGCTTTGTTGCGGCAGCAGCTGCTTCTCTCGTCCTCCTCAACCTCGACGCAGACGCCTGCTGCTGCTGCTGCTGCTGCTGCTGCTGAGACTGAGCCTGCTGCTGCTGCTGCTGCTGTGCGGCGGAGAGCGCGGCCACGGCGGCCAGCGCTCTTTCTCTCGCCAGCCCCGCTGCCCTCGCGAGGCACTGCGAGCACCCTTCGTGCGACCTGCAGACGGGAGGGAACAGGGCGGGCGCGTAGCAGGGCGCCGCCGGACCCGTATTCTTCAGCAGGAACGGGTGGCGCAGCAGGGCCGCGGCCGAGGGGCGGTCTGCGGGCTTCGGCGCCAGCATCGCCGAGACAAAGTCGACGGCGTCGGCCGACAGCGAGCGCGGGAAGGGTCGTAGGTTGTGCGCCGCGATGGAGGCCTTGACGGCGGCCTTGTCCGCCCCTTCGAAGGGGAGGTGGCCTGTTGTGTTTTGGTTTTGAAGTTCGGAGAAGGAAGGGAGAGGACGGGAGAGAAAGAAGAGAAGAGTAGTGAATGGAAAGGAGTTTTTTGTTTTCGGCGAGAGCCGCGCGACCTCGAAAGAAAAACAAAAGTTCAAAAACCAAACTCCTTACCCGTCAGCAGCTCGTACAGCGTCACCCCGAGCGCCCACACGTCCACCTTCTCGTCGCACGCGGCGATCGAGGCCGGCAGCACGGCCCCGGAAGTGACCGCGTCGACGGGGGGCAAGGCGACGATTTCGGGCGCCATATATTCAACAGTGCCGACCGGCGAGATCGCCAGCTCCTGCTTGAGACTTAAAGTCAAACCGAAATCGCCCAGCCTCACGCGGCCATCGTCGCCGACGAAGACGTTCTCGAGCTTGACGTCGCGGTGGACGATCGACAGCGCGTGCAGGCTGGCCAGGCACGACAGCAGCGGGGTCGCCACCTCCGCCGCCGCCCTCGTCTCCGAGAAGGCCCTCCCCTCGTGCAGCAGCCTCTCCAGCAAATCCCCGCCGCCGCAGGCCTCCATCACGATGTGCACCTTCCCTTCGTCGTCAAAGGCCGCCAGGAACCTCACCGTCGAGGGCACGCCTTTCCGGGAAGCGTAGATCATCATCGCGGTCTCCCTGCGGACGGCCCGGAGCTTTGAGGGCGAGAGCTTGGCGCGCTCGTAGACCTTGACCGCGACCAAGGGGCCGCCGAGGAGGGGGTCGGCGGTGCTGGCAGGGCTGCTGCTGCTGCTGCTGCTGCTGCTGCTGGTGTTCGAGGAGCTCGCCTCGCTGCTGGTGGAGGCGTGTGATCCAGGGGTGGTGGTGCTCACGTTCGTCGCGGTCGCTGCCGCTGCCGCTGCCGAGACAGAAGAAGAAGGAAAAGAAGAAGAAATGCCGTCGACGGCGCTCGCGGCCGAGGCGGAGGAGCTGCTGCTCCTGCGGCGGGCGGCGACGCTCTCCGGGCTGGGGTTGTCAGAGTAGGCGCTGCCGTAGCCCAGCGCGACGGCGAGCTTGGGGCAGCGGGCCTCGTAGATGACCGAGTCCCTGAGGAAGGAAGTTTTTGTTGATGTTGTTGTTGAAGAAGGTGGAAGAGGAAAGAGGGTGAGTGAAAAAGAAGAAAAAGAAGAAAAAAAAAGCGAGGTGGCGGACGAAGGAAAAGGGGCGCGCTGCCCTCTTCAAAAGAGGACCCGGCAATTGGGGGCTTCCGCAACTCTCTTCTGCGCTCTGATTTTCCAAACCAAGAGCGGAATAAAGACATCCAGTTTGCTTCAAACGCTCTCGAGGGAGGCGATTGCGGATCGGGAGGGAGCGGGAGCAGTGGGAGAGAGAGGCCATGATGGCCGAGAGAGAGCGCGAGAGAGAGAGAGGAAGAGGGGGAAGAAAGAGAGAGCTCGAAGAAGAAAAAACTCGCATATCTTCAATCTCGCCGCTCGCTCGTTCGACACCGGCCCCTGCGCTTGATCACCTTTCTCTCCCCTCCACCCAGGAAGCATAATCACGTTTGCGAAGCTATTTATGGATGGTGATCGAGACTCGAGTCGAAGGCGGATCGATCTTTCGTCGTCGCCGGAAGAAGACATCGAGGGGAACGGCCGGCACGTGGCGGCGGCGCTCGACTCTCTCTCTCTCTCTCTCGCTCGCTCGCTCGCTCGCTTTCAGTTACCGCCGCTGGCCATCATCGCATGTCGGGGCGATTTTCACCACGATTGCGTCTCTCAATTGTCCTCCCATGGTGCTTGATCGAGAGAAGCCTTCAACGAGCATCGTGTTCCGGGTTGCGATGCGACGATGAAAGGCAAACAAAAGGTGCTGGGGGGCCCGCCGCTCGACATTAAAAATGCGAGTCCCTTTTTTTTTTTTGCTTGTCGCTGCTGCTGCTAGCCGCTACGACCCCTTTAGAGAATCGACAAAAAAAAAAAAAAAAAAAAACCCCACCCCCCCCCCCCCTTGCCCGCGGCGCCCCACCCGGAGAGGGGCAGGGGGGGCGGGGGGGGGGAGGAGGGGGGGAGAGGGTGGGGGCTTTTTTTTTTTTTTTTTTTTTGTCGGTTCTCTAAAGGGGTCGTAGCGGCTAGCAGCAGCAGCGAAAAGAAAAAAAAAAAAAGGGACTCGCATTTTTAATGTCGAGCGGCGGGCCC
>Ga0114918_10003419_pt1 | contig 14015 bp, 9 predicted proteins | sample LantaG_FD_87015 | JGI IMG/M metagenome (GOLD analysis project Ga0114918, IMG submission 87015) | Deep subsurface microbial communities from Baltic Sea to uncover new lineages of life (NeLLi) - Landsort_02402 metaG | ecosystem: Environmental > Aquatic > Marine > Oceanic > Sediment | place: Baltic...
GGCCAACGGGGCCAGTTATCGCCTTGAGCAAAGCCGCAAACGTCTGGCCAGACGGAAAAAAAGGGCCGGTCAGGACTGAATATTGACAGCCGGGGCGGTCTCGGCTATATACATATCAGGCGGCACATTTTTGTTCCGCCAAGTGGGACACTTTTACTCCGCCGTTTACAATCCGTCAGGCTTTCGAGGTTTGGGCCTATTGAGGATATTGCGAACCGTAGAAGCTGAAATGAAGATGTTCAGCAATGCCAGCTGGTTTGCAATCCGAATCCGACCCCAACTAACGTTAGATTTTGTTATTTCCCATATCAGAGAAGCTATTTCCATGGGTGTTTTATTCGCACGACTGCTGGACTGCTGTGGATCTTCGATCTTATGCAGCCACCGGTAGAGAGTAGATCTGGCGATGCCAAAATACTCAGTTACCCTACGCCTTGGTATCTGGAATGTTTCCATTTGCCAGAGGATGAGAAGCTTTTCTCGAAGGGTGTATCGATGATTTTTCTGTTTCTTCTTGATCCCTTTTTGAAGGATTGACATCTGCATCTTTAGCTGTTCGACCATGTTCCTGAGAAAGATGATTTCCTTATCTTTTTCGCCAATATCCATAGCTGCAAGGCGCTTTAGGCTCCGTTTTCGAACTCTTCCTGAGAATTGGGCAACAATTATGGCAGCCTTGATAATCAGCGAAACAGCAATGGTAGCGATATCGAGGTTCTTGTCCATGAGATCTATTTCAACTCCTCCAAAAGATATAAAAAAACAACTCAAGAGGATGTATTATAGCATTAAGTGGTCAAAAACGCTAATGAGACGGCTGGCGATGTAAATGCTTATTTTCTAGGAAGATAGGGTAGTTGTCACGTGGTCCCATTTACGCTTGACAAGCGCATTTGTTTTTGAGTTCGTTCATTGAAAACGTTGACGCCCGATAATTTTTATGTTAATTGTGTCCTTGGCCTAAAAAATAACATTTTTTAGGACTCGACTTAGGGAAGATCTGTGTCTGTGGAGACATTTTGGTATCATAAAGTCACCATATAAATTGTAGTGTTTTTCAGGGCCTGGAAAAGTTGAATAGTCACTCTTGAACAGCTTCTGTTTGAGGCAGTTTTACTCGCAACTCTTTGGCCTTCACGGACGAGTTCATTTGTTGAGCCGTGGTTTCAGGAATCCTGTCTATCTTTTTTCCAGGCGAGAACCTTCCGAAATCGAAACTGAAAGACATGAATCGGAAAGGAGTATCCCATCCAGAAAGCCCGCAAGACCTGGATCAAGATGAACAAATAGCAATCGGTATCGAGAAGGGCAGTCAGGTTTGTCCTCAACTTGAAATGGTTCAGACGTCAACATGTCGTCTTTCTTGACGATTTCACACAACGTCAACTCAAACTTGAGTTTGCTCGTTGATCGAAGAGCGGCTTACCTGGCCGGTACGAGCCGTTCCGTCCGGAGAGGGTTGGGCAATGCCCCACTTCCTACCGGGATCCACCAAGAATACAATCCAGAACAAAACGTTGCGGAATTGCGTGCCGAGTGCGCTTGACTGAAAATGGCACTACTGATATAATGGCGATTGCGCAAACTCAGCTATGCCAGCGGTGCTTTGTGAAAGGAGATAACTTATGCGTAAACAAACGGCTTTTACGCTCATCGAACTTTTGGTGGTTATCGCTATCATTGCGATGCTGATGGCCGTGTTGATGCCGGCCCTGCACAGTGCGCGCGAACAGGGCATGCGGGCGGTTTGTCTGAGCAACCTGAAGCAGTTGACCCTCGCTTGGCAGGTGTACGCCGACGAGAACGAAGACCGGATCGTCAGCTCGATTACCACGCCGGCACTTCTGCCCCGACTCGGCCTGATCGGCGAGGCGTGCTGGGTCCTCGATGACTTCTATACTACTGACTACCAGGAGAGAATCGATGCCATCGAGAACGGGGCACTGTTTGCCTACACCCGGGACCTCGATCTTTATAAGTGTCCCTCCGGCGTCCGCGGTGAGACCCGGACCTACGTCATCAACAACGCTATGAACGGCAACACCGACCGTTGTGACTGGAGCCCGCCGGAGGATGTCAGTTGGAACATCAAGAGAACCACAGAGATTCGCCAGCCCGCAACCCGGTTAGTCTTCGTCGACCAGGGACGCATCGGCCCCGAAGGGTGGGTGACCTGCTATAGTCAGCCCAGTTGGTGGGACTGGGTCCCCGTCCGCCACGGCAAAGGTACTACCTTCTCCTTTGCCGACAGTCACTGTGAATACTGGAAATGGAAGGACCCGCGCACGCTCACTCATAGTTGGCGTTGGCGCGATCGGCCCGGTGACCCTTATCAACCGGGCAATCCGGACCTCCACAGGGTTCAGAAAGCAATGTGGGGCGAACTGGGCTATAGTCCCGAGTAAGGAGATTACTTATGCGAGGACGAAATGCTTTTACGCTAATCGAGCTATTGGTGGTCATTGCCGTTATTGCAGTGCTGATGGCTGTCCTGATGCCGGCGCTAAACAGGGCCAGAGAGCAGGGTAAACGGGCCGTGTGCATGAGCAACCTCAAGCAGCTTATGCTTGCCTGGGTGATGTATGCAGATGACGACGACCAGAGGATCGTCAATTCCTGTACGGTGAGTGGAACGGGTGGACACCCTCCATCGGAGCCCTGCTGGCTCTACTTCTATAACGAGCCATTAGAGCAGGTCCGCATCGATGGAGTGAAAAGGGGATCCTTATTTCCTTACGTCAATGATTTGAAGCTGTATAAGTGCCCCACGGGTATCCGCGGTGAGGTAAACACCTACGGTATCGTGGATGCAATGAATGGGGAGATGGCGTACCAGAGCGTGCCGAAAAGCGTGTACATTCTCAGGAAGACCCAGATCGAGCGTCCGGGCGAGCGGTTTGTGTTCGTGGATGAGGGTAGGACCTCCACCCAGAGCTGGACCGTGCCTTATGCCCAGGAGCGGTGGTGGGACTCGCCTCCGGTCCGGCACGGCAACGGCAGCAATTGGGGATTTGCGGACAGCCACGTGGAATACTGGAAATGGCGGGACTATCGAACCACTCAACTCGGCAAGCAGGAAGGCAACTGGAATGATCTGGTCACTGCCAAGGGCAATGAGGACCTCTACCGTGTGCAGAGGGCCGCGTGGGGCAAGTTAGGGTACGAGCCAAATCCTTCCGACCTATAGCCAGAATTGATGTTACTCGAATTCCTGCAATAACTTCAGTGATTTGCGGTCGAGCTTGTGGCCGTGGAAGTCCTCGTATTTCACGTCTTTTCGGCCGGAGACAGATGCAACCATCAAAAACAATTTATCCCGGATTTCCCAAGTAGTGGGTGACAAATGGAGTTGAACTTGATAGTATAAAGCCTATGTGGACCATTCAAGCCTGTCTTGCCTCGCAGATACGGGAGAACTCAACGGGTGAAACACGTAAGGACGCTCTGAGGCTCGATTTTGATCGTAAATTGAAGCTTGAATTTTACGGAACCAAGGTCACCAGTGACGCTGGGCTGCTGGCCTGCCGTGAGCTTGATGAAGCACTCGGCCCGACCTCGGCGATCGATTCAGAGCTTCGTGACAACCTAACTCCGAAAGAACAAGCGGTACAGCATTGCTGCTTTGCTCAGGCAGTCGATCTACAGCAGATTGGCTGGTTACGATGACACCAATGATGCAGAGCGTTTATGTGTTGATCCTGCGATGCGGCTGTGCCGCAAACGCTCTTTCGAGAAATCCTTGACCGAATCCGGCGGTTGCGTTTTTTGACAATACCCGTGAGGCCGGGATGATGTGTGGTACTGCTGAAAAAATGGTTCTGGAATGGAGGCCAACAGCGGCGGTCTGCCAAAATAGGAAGAAAAGGTGGCTTCTCGGCGTAAATGTTCAACTTTTCTGGCGCTTTTTGCGAGACAATTCGCTGGGGCGGCCAGAGACTTGTTGCAATCTCGATGAGATTTTAATATTATGCGGCTTCAAGTTTACAGGAGCGGTTGAGCGAAGTGTATATGGGAAATCCCGGTTAATAAAATGACAGGAAAATCATAATGAGTATTGAAGTATCGGGAATTTCCGGAAGTCCTATAGAAAACAGTAACACGGACCGACTTGTTCAGGCCGTATTGGATGCAACCGAACTGGAATTCGAATTTGTGAAACTGAGCCAAATTAACATCAGACCCTGCCTTGCCTGTAAACAGTGTGTTCCGGACAACATCTGCAAAGTTAAGGATGATTTTCCGGAACTTGCAGAAAAAATCAAGAAGGCCAGGGCATTGATTATTGGTGCATATACTCCCTATAAACAGATAGACGGTTTCACAAAAGCGCTTCTTGAGAGATTTTGGTCGCTGAGACATGTGACCAACCTGCTCAGGGGCAAGCTGTGTGCAACGGTTCTGACCCACCTGAGTCCCGATGCGGCGGATAATGTCAAACAGGCATTGGCCATACAGTTGAAGGAAATGGAACGTATGGAGCTTGTTGGGCAAGTGATGATTAAGGGCAACATTCCCTGCCTGACCTGTGGCGAGGGAGATGAATGTGAGATGAGCGGATTAAGAAAACGTTACGGACCGGATGCCAGGTCATCCGATTACCCATACGTACGGGTCGAGGATCAGAAAGAAGTATGGGAAGAAGCAATGAGAATCGGCCGTCTAATCGGCCAGCGCGTACGAATAACTAATCGGGGCTAAAACTCCGTATAAGCATCTCATGAACTCGGGCGTGTCTTTCGCCGCGCTACAGTCACGCCGGTTATGCAGAGGGTTATCCATTATGAATATGAGTGATCCACGACAAGGCAAAGTAACCATCAAGTCAGAACGACCGTGGGGAGACATTCACATGGTTGTCAGAAACCAAGAATGCAGCGTGGATCTCACCCACGTTCATCCTGGCCATCGTGCAAGTTTACATTGACATGCTGAAAAATATGAATTATTTCATTTTCTTGATGATGGCGCATATTTAGAGATTGACGAAAAAATATATCGGCCTAAAGTTCACGATGAATTCATGATAGAACCGGGTCAGCAACACAGATTCTGGGCTGGTGAAGTTTCGTTTCGAATGCTGGTTGTTTGCTTTGGCCAGTGGAGAGTCGAAGATCAGGACCGTCATGAGGACGACTATGGTCGGGAAGGTCAGAAGTTGGAGATATGATTAAGATTTTGAAACCAGTTGTGAGCAGGAGTCGGTGATGATGTGTAACAAAGGAAAACTGAAAATAGTGTCAGGGATAACTGCAGCGCTGCTGCTCTGCACGCTTCTGTGTCCTCTCCGGGCTCAGGATGACACGCGGACGCGAGAAGAGATGATTAAGGCCTGTCTGGAAAAAGTGGAACTGGTCAAAGAAGGCATGCAGCGATGGGCGTCTGAAGGACGCAGTCCCCATGAGGTCGGAATAATCATGCGCGATGAATTCCCACCCCACATGCATGACCGCCGCTTTCGTGAGGCAGAAAAAGTCCTCGATCGCGTTCTGGAAATACTGAAAAAAGAAGCGCCGGTAGAGAAGCCGAAAGACCTGAAAAAATATCTTCGGAAAACAGAAGAACCACAATATCTGATTCTTCCGATACATGAAGCCGGTGGTCTGTATGGCGGCCAGACCGTGGCCTTTGAGAAGGCCATTGAACGTGCTGTCGAGAAGCTCGGCAAGGCTAACAATGCCAAAAAGAGAAACTGGGGGTTTCACCTGATCATTCCGGTCTGGAGGTTAGATCCCCAATACAGCGAGAATAAACGTGCCGATATCACGCGAGCCGTCCGGGGAGCTTTTGATGTCGCCCTTCGCCACAATGTTGCGGTTCATTTTACTATTGAAACACATGAATGGCCAAACAGATCGGATCTATGGAACTATTCGGAAAAAGGCAAAAGCGGTTATGATCCGAAAAACAAAGCAAATGTAGAATGGCTGGACTTCGACGGCACGCCGCATCCGCATCGGTACCGTGACTGGGGAACGGCCGAACGCATGGCGCCGGTCATCTGCTACAACAGCCCATCCGTCCTCAGGGAAGTTTCCCGTCTGGTAAACGAGGTCGTAGCGCCACCGCTTAAAAAGGGACTGGAGAAACTGAAACAGGAAGGCAAGGATCATCTTCTCTCAGGTATTACCGTCGGCGCCGAGCCGTCGCTTCCGAACTATGAGAACATCGATAAGATTAATCCGAAAATCGCCAAGTTGATGGATGAGGATAAATCACCCAAGGTTCGCCTGGGATACAACGCGCTGACCAACATGGGTTACAGCAAAGACAAGCCGCCGGAAGATTTTGGCAGGGCGTTGGCAGGGATCAATAAAGAGTACACTTCCTACTGGTCCCGGAAACTTGCCGAGGCGGGAATTCCCACTGAAAAAATGTATACGCACGTTGCTGCCGGCGCAGGTGTCATCGGCTCTCCGATGGTGGAATTCACCAATGCTCCTATAGAGATTGCGTTCAATGACTATTCGCGCCCCGGATGGACGACATATCCGGTCGGGCCGCTTCGGAATGATTTTGAAGCATTGTACACCGAGCTTGAACGTCACGGGAATCCTCATTGGGCAAGCACTGAGGCAAGTCCGACCATGGGGCCTTCCGGCGGGAAAAATGCACTGACGACTAAGGACTATCTGGCCAGGCACTTTGATTATGGAGCAACGGTCATCGTGTTTAATACCGGCGCGACAAGCAAGGAACTTACAGACTCGTTGACAGAAGGTGTCTGGGGCGTACATGCCGTCAATGCATACCGGACATTTCTCAATCCTGGGAAATACCCCCCTGAATGATATCAACAGAAACAAACTCACGTCTTCGTCGCATTCAGTTGTAAGCAGACAACTTCACGTCGTGCCGGATGGGTCAGGGCTAAAGGGGGCATGCCGTTTTATACGGCTTAAGCCCCAGCCTGATGGTGACTACATCTGCTTAACATTAATGTCTATTTCTGCAAGAATCTCTTCTGCCGTAATACAATTGTCTTCCATGACTTGCCTCACAATAAAATAAACGAAGATCTGAAACTGCCGCTAAGATAAGTCCTTGTAATGCAAGCAGTTACATGGCGCCAGAATACAATCTCACACACGGGAAGGTATTTGGATTGATCTTTCCTCTTGCAGTTAGTATTATCGGACTGTGTTTGGCATTTGGCTAATTTGGCTCATTGCCACTTCCATGGAGGACCACTGAGGGCCCGAGCCTGCTAAATCAGGCACGGGGTGCGTGCGTTGTGAACGGATGGGAAGATGAGGATTCATGTCAACTATTTATCTGGAGGTACTTGATCATGAGAAGAAAACAGATGTTGATGATGTTGCTTGGGATATTGTTTACATCCCAAGTATGGGCATGGGAATTCAATACTGACGATGACACACAGGGTTGGAAAGGTGTGCGTGCAGGCGTAGAAGTCAAAGATGGCGTACTGACCGCCAGCGTTGTCGGCGATGCCAGTGGAAATGATCCATGGATCGAAGCTCCGTTTGGACCATATGACGCCAACGAAGTCGGTGGTTGCTATATGAAAGTCAAATGGTCTGTACCTAATGCCTCACAATTTGGGTCGACCAGGTTTTACTGGTTCCCAGCGTCAGGAGGACATAACAGTGTTGCGTATGTGGCGCCTGATGATCCTAACGAGTTTAGTCTCGTATATATTGATCTTCTAAATCGTGAGGCACTGGAGAATGATAATTATTGGGAAGGTTTGATTAATAACTTCCGGATCGACCTGGCGGATGGTCCGGCTGTTGGTGAAGATTACACCGTTGATGTTGACTGGATTCGCATGGAGAGTCAATACATCGACAATGAAAGCTTTGAATATTCAGGTGTTGGCGATAATACGTTTTGGGGTTGGGAAGTTTCCGCAGATCAAGAGAATTTTACCTTCGAGAGCACAAATGTGAGATCTCGTGACTGGGCCTTGAAGGTCACCGGCAAAGGCGCCTACCAACATGCCGCGCAGAACATTAAAGGCGGCATAGAGATGGAAAAGGGATCAATAATCAACTTGACAGGCGCATTACTGATCCCTGCAGCCAGTTGGAATGAGGGATCATCCATCTGGTTCCGCATACGTGAATTGACCAATGATGGTCAAGAAAATCTCAGCACACCTATTGTGGTTACTACCTTTGATGATTGGTTCGAGTTCAGCGCTGAATTGACCCTGATTCATGAACCAGCCGACAGGGCGGCCGTGGATGTACAGCTATTTTCCCTAACGCCAGAGGGCACCGATTTCTACGCTGACGACATTTTTGTGGATGTGCTTGAACCGCCTGCGCCTGATGAAGACAAGTATTGGAAATGGTACAAGAGCAGTTGGGAATTCAATACTGACGGCGATCTTGAGGGTTGGGGATTAAATCAATCCGCTGATCCTCCTGCTATTGCCAGTGGTGAGGTCAGTAATGGTGCTCTGACGTTGACCATGGAAGCAGGCCGGGAGGATCCCTGGATTCTCGGCCCTGCAGGGCCCTTCTACACAGGCAAGTCTACTGGTTTGGTAGCGCGCATGCGCGTGTCAAGCGGCACAGCGACTGGAAACTACGAGAACTTCTGGTTCTTTGATGAGGGTGGTTTCAGCAATGTGTTCTTCGATGTACCGGTAGTTGGCGAGTGGTTTGTCCTGTATACGGATCTGTCCGAAGACGCGGCGTGGAATGGCTGGATTAACAACATTCGCTATGACGTGGGCGATTTCTATCAAGAGCAGGCAACCGTTGAATTCGATTGGATCCGCTTTGTGGATGAATACGTCAACAACAATGGTTTCGAGGGATCACTTGAACCTTGGTTCCATGAGGGCGCTGGAGATTTGAGCACCTTCTCATTGAGTTCTGAGCAGGTCTTCTCCGGCGAAACAAGCTTGAAGATCGAGGGTGTCGGTGGCTTCCATGCACTTACCCAAAGCGTGGAAGGTTGGGACCAGATTCCGATTGGTGCCACAGTCAGTGTCAAAGGATACTATTATGTCCCGTCCGAGACCTGGGACCCCAATGGAATCGTCTGGTTTCGCATTAATGAGTATGACGGCAGCAGTCCGCCAGTAGAGAACTATTCTCCATGGCTCACTGAGCCGGTTTTGGATGCCTGGACTACCTTTGAATACAGCATTACAACGATTTATGAACCTGAAGATCGAGTGCATATGTCGTGCCAGTTATTCTCTAATTGTATATCTGGGACTATCGTTTATGCTGATGATGTGTTTGTATCGGTCGAAGCTCAAGAGCCTCAGTCTGGTTGGCCGGTAAACTGCGTCAAGCTTGCCGAGGGACAGGAGATTATCACTGATGGCGTGGTCACGCCCGAGGAGTACGCAGGGGCTCAAGCCTTGATTATCAATAATGATACTCTCACGGCTAATGATCCTTACCTGCCGTATGTCCATAATGCCCAAACTATGAATAGTGACGGTCCGAACCTGGATGATTTTAGCGTCACGTACTACTTCATGTGGGATGATGAATTCCTTTACGTAGGTGTTGTAGCACAGGATGACATCAATACTCAATATGGGGATACGCCAAATCTTATGGACTGCATGCAGTTTGTACTTGCTGAGACTCCTCAGGAGCAGAGTCTTAACATGATCTATATTCCTACAATCGCGCCGGCTGATGCAGACGGCAATCTCCTGGCAAAAACCGACTTTGGCGGTTTCATCCTGTATCCTGTTGCTGAAGAGTCGGAAAAAGCCGGAGGTGTCAACCCTGACACACAGGACTGGACCGTTGAGGTTAAGATTCCGTGGGTGGCAATGATTGGTGACTTCTCCGGGGACATCCTCCAAGGGGACGCGGACGGTGACGGCGAGAATGTATTCCCTCCAAGCATCGGCGATGTTGTTGGCTTTGCAGCCTTTGGCATTGATGTTGACAGTAGCGCCGGCTATTCTTTCTTCGCTTGCACCCATGAATTCATGCCGTGGGAAGGCGTTGGTTTGGGTGAGCTACGCTTTGTCGAACCGGTAGAGTAATTAGCTTATATGTTCTTGAAAATGCAAGGATTCGGCGGGGCTGATTGAACTGTCCCGCCGAGTCCGCATTCGCTTGTCAAGCGACCATCGGACCGCCTCGCAACTGCTGTACTTGTCAAGCATAAGTGGGACCGCCGTAACATCTGATCTATCCTATTGAAGTACAAGCATTTATACACGCAAGGCCGTCGTTAGCGTTTTCGGCTATTTCAGGCTATAATACTCCCTTTGGAATTTGCTTTCCACATCTTTTGGAGGAATAACAATTGCCAAGCAAACTTTGGGTCAGGGTTAAACCTCTGAATTCCCAACGTATGTGTCCTGAAAAACGGGCAGGCGTACGTGACAGTTCAACGTTCATTGAAAACGATGGCGTCCGATATTTTTTGTGGAAATTTCGTTATCCCAACAAAAAATAACATTTTTTAGGACTCATTTCGGGTAAAATCAGTGTCTGTGGAGTCAAAACGGTGTCATGTTGTCACCATATAAATTGCGGTGTTTTTCGGCTTATAAAAAGGCTAATTTACGTGTTCTATGTCACTCTTCTAAAGCTTCCGTTTGGTCGAGTAGACGTAATATAGTTCTTTCCGTTAACCGTGCAGCGCACCTTCCGGAGCCATATATAGAGTCAAGATGTCCTCTGATCTTGGCGATGTATTTTAGCTCCTAAAAAAGTTTACTTTTCGAGAAATTCTGATGTTTTACTGTTCTTAGAAAGGGTGCCTTTGGTATGCGTCTGATGGGCTGATTGGGTTGATTCTGGAAAGACTCAATAGGGTAACTTTCCAATCGGCATTTGAAAACAACGTCCTTTGTTGTATAATATCTTAAGCCTCTCAAGAAATTATAACGTCGTGGATGCATTTGTTTAGAGCGAATCATATTCTGTGTGTTCTTTATCAGTGGCTTTGGGCTGGAAAAGATCAGATCTGATTTTCCAGTACGACTATGACTGATGTTACACGCATTTTGAACGCGATTGAGCAAGGAGATGCTCGGGCAACAGAAGAACTACTTCCGTTGGTCTATGAGGAGCTTCGTTGTCTTGCCGCCCAGAAGCTATCCCACGAAAGGCCCGGTCAGACCCTGCAGGCAACAGCACTGGTGCACGAAGTATATCTCAGATTGGTCGGAACGGAGGATCAAAGCTGGGATAACAAGGGGCATTTTTTCAAGGCCGCTGCGGAGGCGATGCGGCGGATTCTCATTGAGAACGCAAGACGAAAGAAAACCGACAGGCGCGGAGGCGATCAGAAGCGTGTAGAGCTCAATGAATCTGCCGGGGTGGAAGCAGGAGACTGAACAGTTTTGGAGGAAATCCTTACCCTGGACGAGGCCCTGCAGAAGCTTGAAGCAAAGGACCGACTCAAAGCCGACCTGATTAAGCTGAGGTTTTATGCGGGCCTGACTATTGAACAGAGTGCGGAAAGTCTGGGCATTTCACTAACTACGGCTAAAACTCACTGGGCATATGCCCGAGCGTGGCTGCTTCGGGAAGTCGGTTAGAACCGCACCGGTAAATTTTTTCATATTTTTCAGAAATTTTCCGGCCAGTGGAGGCTCAAATCTCGCATTGTATTATAGAGACCTCTCGAAAAGGAGCTCAACCGTGGGAACAGAACATATAAATGAAGAAGAGATTTTTCGCAACGCAATCCAGCTCGAAAATCGCGTTGAGCAGGCACGTTATGTGAAAAAGGCTTGTGGCGATGACATTGAGCTGCGTAAAGCGATAGAAGAGCTGCTACAGCATCATTACACAAGCAGTATCCTCGATGCTCCGGCATTTGAAGCGGGCTTTCTGGATGAGGGAACTGCCGTAACAGAGGCCCCCGGCTCTATAATTGGTCGATACAAGCTGCTGGAGAAGATCGGCGAAGGCGGGATGGCCGTGGTTTACATGGCCGAGCAGGAAAAGCCTATTCGCCGCAAAGTCGCCCTGAAAATCATCAAATTAGGCATGGATACCAAGTCGGTAATCGCCCGCTTCGAGGCCGAGCGTCAGGCCCTGGCGCTGATGGATCATCCGAATATTGCAAAGGTTTTCGACGCCGGGGCGACAGAAACCGGCCGGCCCTATTTTGTGATGGAATTGGTCAGAGGGGCCTCAATCACTGAATACTGTGATCAGAATAACCTGAGCATGGAGGAACGGCTGACATTATTTATCCAGGTCTGCACAGCCGTCCAGCACGCCCACCAGAAGGGTATCATTCACCGGGATATCAAACCCTCGAATGTGATGATCGCGTTGCATGACGGAAAGCCCGTCCCCAAGATCATCGATTTTGGCATTGCCAAGGCCACGAACCAGCGGCTGACCGAGAAGACCGTCTTTACCCGGTTCGCTCAGATGATTGGCACGCCGGCCTACATGAGCCCGGAGCAGGCGGAACTGAGCGATCTGGATGTGGATACACGCACCGACATTTACTCTCTGGGTGTTCTGCTCTACGAATTGCTGACCGGGACCACGCCCTTCAGCGAGGAGGAATTACGCAGGGCCGGCTACATGGAGATGCAGCGAATCATCGCAAAGCAGGAGCCCGTCAAGCCCTCCACAAGGCTGAGCACCCTTGGCGAAACGCTTACCGAGGTAGCCAAATGTCGAAGCTCCACTCCGGATGTGCTGAGAAAATCCCTTCGCGGCGACCTCGACTGGATCGTGATGAAAGCGTTGGAGAAACAGCGGGACCAACGGTATGATACGACATCTGAACTGTCGGCGGATATAAATCGGTATCTCAGTCATGAACCTGTCCACGCAGTAGCCCCCAGCCTTTCGTACAAAACACGCAAGTTCGTCAGGCGTCATCGTATCGGTGTGTTGGTCGCATTGCTGATCAGCCTGGCAATACTCGCCATCCTATCAGCCCTGTCGGTAGCTACCGTACTGATCTGGAAGGAACATGGCCGGACGCAGCAGGCCTTAGAAAGAGAGCAAAAGGCTCTCGACCAGGAGACCCGGGCTCGCATGGAGGCTGAACAGGCTCAGGCCAAAGAGGCGGAGGCCCAGATGCGGCGGGGAAGGTTATTTGCGATAGCCGCCATGGCGATGTCTGGAAGACCTGTGACTTCCTTCCCGCTGGAAGATCCCAATGAACCTCAGCCGCCCGGACCAAGTCCAGCCGATGGGTCGGACATTGGGCCGGAGCCGAGTATTGAGCTTCGATGGACGCTGGAGCCGGATGCGGTTGCTCAGCGAGTATATTTTGGTCCCGATCCAAACAGTCTTGTCCTGCTGGTAGAGATTCGCAAAGGCAACGCGGTCAATTCCCCTGAGCTGGAGAAACAGCGATGGTACTGGTGGCGTGTGGATGCGGTCCGGCCCGATGGCTCGGTTGTTGAGGGAGGGGTGTGGAGCTTCTCCACGGGAGATTTGGTGGGCTGGTGGCGATTCAACGAAACAGAAGGCCGAATAGCGGCTGACTCATCGGGGCACATCAACCACGGCAGACTCAACGGTGATCCACAGTGGCAGCAGGGCCACATCGGCGGAGCATTAGCATTTGACGGGGTGGATGATTACGTTTCTATCAAAGATACACCGGACTTTGATATCACAAAAGAGATTACGGTGGCCTGCTGGATCCAGATCGACAAGTTTAATATACCATGGCAAGCCATCATCACTAAAAGCAATCAGTCATGGCGGATTATCCGAGCGGAGTCCAACAGGAGCGTCGAATTTGCCTGCACCGGCGTAGATGTACAGAATACGATCTGGGGAACTGTCTACGGCAAGGCCGTTGTCGATGACGGGCAATGGCATCATATAGCAGGAGTATACGACGGCACACAAGTATACCTTTACGTAGATGGAGTACTGGATGCTTCTATTGAAGGTTCAGGCAAGATAAATGCCAATAACGCCAACGTATTGATTGGGGCCAACGCAGGAGACTTCTGGCGCTTTTGGTATGGACTTATCGATGATGTCCGGGTGTATAGCTATGCACTCAGCGCCGAACAGGTCAGGGAAGTCCATGCAGGAAAAGGGCCGGGGCCAAATAAGAAATCGCCC
>Ga0114918_10003420_pt1 | contig 14014 bp, 12 predicted proteins | sample LantaG_FD_87015 | JGI IMG/M metagenome (GOLD analysis project Ga0114918, IMG submission 87015) | Deep subsurface microbial communities from Baltic Sea to uncover new lineages of life (NeLLi) - Landsort_02402 metaG | ecosystem: Environmental > Aquatic > Marine > Oceanic > Sediment | place...
CTCTCGCTCTCTCTCTCTCTCTCTCTCTCTCTCTCTCTCTCTCTCTCTCTCTCTCTCTCTCTCTCTCTCTCTCTCTCTCTCTCTCTCTCTCTCTCTCTCTCTCTTTCTCTTCACAAAACGTTCAGCATCTCGTCCACGTTCTTCCTCAGCGCTCCCTCCTGCGCCATCTCCATCACGATATCGCAGCCGCCCAACAGCTCCCCCGAAACATAAAGCTGCGGGAAGGTCGGCCAATCAGAAAAAACCTTGAGCCCAGACCGCACGCCCTCGTCGGACAGAATATCAAACGTTCCGAGCTTTTCGGGCTCGTCGAGCCCGCTCCCGCGCAGCGCCTCGACGACCTTCCGCGAGAATCCGCAGCGGGGCTGGTCCGGGTCGCCCTTCATGAACAGCATGACGGGCTTCCTCCTGACGAGGAGGTCGAGGGCCTTCTTGGCGGCTTCCGTGAGGGCTCCCGAGGCGTCGAGGGGCTCGGCGGGGACGCCAGAGGGAGATGGCGACGAGGAAGGCGCTCCCGCTCCCGCTCCCGCCGCTGCCGCCCTTTGCTCTCCTTCCTTCGGCGGGGGGCCCAGCTGCGCCGCGACGGCGTCGGCCAGAGCCGGCGGGTCCGGCCCCTCCACTTTTCCCGAGACGACGCCGTTTTTGACGAAGACGGTGGTCGGCACCGCCGTGACCCCGAACTTTTCTGCCGACGCTGCCGTCGCAGCGGCGTCAGCCTCGACGCGGAGGAAAGGGATTCGAGCTCCTACATAGTCCTTGGCGAGCTCCGCGGCGACGGCATCCATCTGGTTGCAGGGTCCCGCGGCCCAGGAGGCCCAGAAGGAGACGACGGCCTGTTTTTTGTTGTTGAGGGATGATTGATGAGGTTGAGAGAGGTTGAGACTCGGAAGAAGAACAGCATTGGATCGATCGATCCCTCTCCAGAAGCCGCCGATGGTCTGTGTCTCGCTTTTGCATTTCGTTCCCCCCCTCATTTTTTCTCGAGCCTCAGACGCACCACGTGAGCGCTCGCCAGGGCAGCGTCGAGTTCCGCCGCGGTGGACACGTCGACCACGGGGGCGACCATTGTATGCGTTGGAGAAGAATAAGGAAAGAGAGCAGAATCGAATCCTCTTCTTTCGTTTTTTTGTGTTGATGAAACTATGATTTTTAGAAGAGCAAGTTTTTCCCCCCCGATTTTCCTTGTTTTACAAAAAAAGTGAGCAACCCCCCCGCTCGCTTCCCCTCCTCTCAACTCACTGGTGCTCGCGCTCGGACACGCCCCACGGGTCCGCCGCGGCGTCGAGCGCCGGCTCGTCGAGGTCCGGGGGCGTCGCGGCCCAGGCCATCGTCGTCGCGGCGACGGCGTCGGCGCCTCGTCCCTCTCCTCCTCCTGCGAGCGCGCTGAGGAAGCCGCCGGCCCCGCCTCCGCCTCCTCCCGCCGCCTCCTCGTCGTTGCCGTTCTCTCCGAGCATCGGCGGGGGCAGCCAGATGGGGACGGCGGCGGCCATGAAGGAGGAAGAAGAAGGAGCGGGGGGTGAAGGAGGCGGCCGCTGCTGCTGCTGCTGCTGCCGAGCCGCCGACGACGAAAAAGAGAGGGGAGCGTCGAAGGCGACCGGCGGCGGCACCGCCGAGGCAACGACGACCCGGAGCTGCTGCGAGAGGGCCCCTGAAGGAGGCGGCGGCGGCGGAAGCGGGAAAGCAGGCGCAGAAGAAGCAGGCGCGGCGGGGCCAGGACGAAGACGCTGCGGCGCGGAAGAAGGGAAGGACGCAGGAGACGGCGACGGGGAAAGGGACGCGAGCTCTTGCTCCTCGCCAAAGGCGCCAAACCCCCACTGAGCGACCCGCGGAGAAGCAGCGGCGGTCGACGCAGGGAAGCGGATCGGAGGGGGAGGAGCCGGCGGAGGCTGCTGCCGCTGCTGCTGCTGCGGCTGCGGCTGCGGCGGCGGAGGAGGAGCTGCAGGCTGCTGCGGAACGACGCCCGCGGCCCGACCCCCTCCGCCCCTCCGCCCGCTGCCGCGCTCCCTCCCCCCGCTCCTCCCCGTCCCCTCCCGCTCTCCGTCTCCGTCTCCCAGGTCGAGCGACGCGAGCAGGGCGAGGTGCGCCGCCGCGAGCGTGTCTCCCTCGATGTCTCCGGGAAGCAGGAACGACGCGCGGCAAGGCTCGACCTCTTCTTCTTCTTCTTCTTCTTCTTCTTCTTCTTCTTCTTCTTCTTCTTCTTCTTGTCCTTCTTCCTCCTCGTCGGCTTGGAGCTCCGCCGAGCCGCCAAAGGCCGTGTCTCTCCTCCCCCGCTCCCACTCTCCTCGTCCCCTCCTCTTCTCCGTCGTCCCCTCCTCTTCTCCGTCGTCCCCTCCTCGAAGCAGAATGGAGCCGACGAGCGAAGCGCCGCCGGCGCTGCCTCCGCCGCCGCCGCCCTTCTTCTGCCCGCGGCCGCCGCGGCACTTTCTCGCCACCGCCTCCAGCAGCGCCCTCGACTCGCCGTCCGGCCTCCACCCCGGGTACTCCGCGGCGAACGACAGCAGCGACTTCTCGAGCTTGCCCTCCCGCGACCTGGAGAGGAGGGCGAGGGCCGACGCGGACAGGTCGTCGGCGGCGGCAGCAGCGGGAGAGGGGGCCTCGGGCGCGCGGCCGCCGCCGCCGGTGCCGGCCCCGGCCCTCGGTCCCCCGCCCCGGAACGCCGAGAGCGAGCAGACGTCCCCGACCCCGTCGAGCCGCACCGTGTTCTCCTCCACGAACGCGCAGATCTCCGCGGCAGCCCTGGGAAGGTCCCGCCACAGCATCAGGGGCACGGCGACGAGCGCGGCCACCTCGGAGAGCAGCAGCGAGGTGAGCGCCAGAGGGAACATCTCCTCGAACTCCTGCTGCGTTGCGCGGCTGCCCGCTCGGCCGCGCCAGCGGCGAGGGAAGAAGTGCGTGAAGGAGGCGACCTCGAGCAGGGCGGCCTCCTGGTCGTCCCGGGAGAAGTCGGAAGAGCGCGAAGAGGAGCGGAAGGAGGAGGAGGCGAAGGCGGCGGGGGAGGAAAAGCGGGCGGGAGCAGGAGGGGGAGCGGGGAGGCGGCGAGAGGTGCCGCCGCCGCGGCCTCCGCGTCCGGGGGCGACGCCCGCCCCACCGCCGCCTCCTCCCCCTCCTGCTCCGCCTCCCTCGGCCCACGACCTGCTCCCCGCCAGCACGATCCCCAGCAGCGCAATCCACCACACCAGGTGGCGGCTCCACAGCGACCTCTCGAGCAGCCCGTCGTGCAGGACCGCGACGAGCAGCAGCAGCGCCGCCCCCGACCCGGCGACGAACGCGACGAACTTTGCCGCGGCGGCCGAGGCCGGCGAGGGGAAGCCCGCGACGTACCGCTCCGCCGCGGCCCTCGACCTCGAGAGCCTTTTGTCTAGAGCGCCGGGAAGCTCGTTGAACTCGCGCACGCGCCACCGGGCCAGGCGCGACCAGTCCCGCGCCGCCGCGGTCGAGGGGTGGTGGTAGAGGCGCTCGGCGTGCCGCATGAAGAGCAGCACCACGAGCAGCGCGAGCGCGAAGGGCGCCGCGAGGGCGTTGAGGGCGGCGAAGCGACGGGAGCGGGCGGCGAGGGCGGCGGGGTCGGTGGCCTCGGGGGAGAGGACGACCGGCGGGGGCGAGGGGGGGCGCGCTCCCGCCCCGCCTCGCCGCCGCCGCCGTCGCCCCTCCTCGCCCCCGTCCTCCTCGCCGCCGCCGCCGCCCTCCTCCTCGCCGATCTCTCCCTCGGGGGGCGACGGCGGGAGGACGAACATGGGCTCCAGCAGCACCGCCCGCAGGTTCCACTCGTAGGAGGCCGCGAGCGAGGGGGGCAGGGACCACGCGCAGGGGACCCTGCGGAGGGCCCGGCGTGAGAGGGCGGCGAGGCGGCGCCAGGCGCGGCGGACCGTGCCGCCGCCGACGCGTCCCCCCTCCTGCTCCTGCGCCTCGTCCTGCTCCTGCTCCTGATCCGGCGTCAGCAGCCACGCCCCCGGCGCCAGCGGCAGCAGGCCCTCGGCAAGCAGCGCTATGAGGTAGTTGTCCCTGCGCATGATCCGGGCGGCGATCAGAGACTCGTCGAGCACTGCGCAGCCGGAGCCCAAGGGGCCGAGGATGGGGCGCCTCCTCCGCCGACGCTGCGGGTCGAGGCCGAGCTCGTCGTCGTCCGAGCCGTCGCCGCCGCCGTCGGAAACGCTTCCTCCTCCGCCTCCGCCGCCGCCTCGGCCGCTGATTCTCTTCTTTTCCTCCCTCTGCGCCTCCACGAGCCTCCGGGACACCTCTGCCCACGACGCGCGCCGCAGGGACCGCTCCGACAGCCCCAGGACCTCCTCGGAGACCGCCCTGGACTCGAGCGCGGCCGCGACGTCGGCGACGGCGGCCGCTGCCGACGCCACGAAGAAGCAGCCCAGCGCGGCCAGCAGCAGCAGCGCCCCGGCGATGCGCGCGGGGCCCAGGTCCGGCCTCTGGCCCCTCAGCCAGCTGCGCAGCGGCCTGAAGTCGAGCGCGACGTCGGCTATGTCGCACGTGTCGTCCTTCAGGCACTGCGAGTCCGACAGCGCGCCCCACCTGACGACGAGCAGCAGCGTCGCCGCAAACGCGGCGGTGAAGGCGATCGCGGCCAGGTTCAGCCCCCGCGAGAGGGTGACCGCGGTAAAGCCCCCCTCCTCGTGGAAGCGGTAGAGGCGGGAGAGGAAGGCGTCGACGTTTCTCCTTCGGTTGGCGGCGGTGGCGATGCTGTTGCCGCCGGGAGGAGAGCGAGGTTGAGGAGGAGAGTGAGGAGGAGCGAGGAAGGGGGCGGCTGCTTCGTCTGCTCCTTCTGCGCCCCTGGCTTGATTGTTTCGCCTCCTTCGGGCTTGAGCGAAGAAGGCGCCGAGGCCTCCTCCTCCTCCGTGCGTGTGGCTGCTGCCAGTGCCGGGGAGTTCGTCCTCATCGCCTTGGCCGGGGAGCCTGTTTTGTTTTTTTGGAGAGAGCGAAAGAAGGGGGAGACGCGCGAGGGAAAAAGAGGGCCGAGGTCGTTCGAGGAGCGACGTCAGCGAAAACGAGGGTTTCGTTATTTGCATCTTTGCACGTCTCGCGTTTCATATCCCCTGTTCTCAAGCTTCTGTCACTCGCGCTCCGGAACGAAGAGAGCGAAATCTGTCTGCTGGATGTGATCAAGACCAAAGGATACTCTGAACGTGCCTGGAGTAGCCCGATTCGGCCATCGGGTCCTGGGCTCTTTTTCGAGCGAAAGGATGGCACTCTCACTGTGATAGCCCCGTCGACGCCAAGGCTCTTTCGGCTCAAACAACAATCTCTTCTCTTTTTTGTAAGCTTCTTCTACTTCGGCGGCGTCCCCTCCCAGCTTGGCTCACTATGAGGCGCGCCCTGGCCGAGGCGGCCCTCCGCGCTGCTGCAGCTGCCTCCTCCGCTGCAGCAGCAGCTGCTCCAGCGTCGTCGAGCTCGTTGTTGCGGGGAGGAAGAGGGGCCCTCGTCAATTCGTCGTCGGTTTCATCGATCAACGCCGCCTCCGCCGCGATCTTCGCCCGCGCCTCCTCTTCCGCGGCGGCCTCGAGCTCGGCCTCCACTGTGTTGGCTGCAGAGGCCGAGCCCAGGCGCAGCTCCAGGGGCAGCATTAAAGCCGGAGAAAAGCCAGCGAGGCAGCCCCGGCGGCGCAGCGACTGGGCTTCGAACAGCGGCGGCGGCGGCGGCCGAACCAATCGCGGCCGAGGACACAACGACGGCTTTTCGGGCAGCAGCAGCAGCAGCAGCTCCTCGGCGGCGGTCTCGTACGACCAGTACGGCGACGCGATCCCCCCCGCCGTGATCAACCACGCCGGAGAGGGAGCGCCCGGCTGGCAGCTGCTCGGAGAAGAACCGGAAATCTCGGCAAACTTCTGGGCGCTCGACGCCACGGGAGGCCGCGCCGGCGGCGCGCCCGAGTTTGCGGCCCTGCTGTCCTCGGACGCGAAGGACGCAATGTGGGCCGCGTACAAGGGGCGAGGGTGAGGGATGGGTCGTTGTTTGCGTGGTGAATTGGAGGAGGAAATTGGTTTGATTGACTCGTCCAGCCTTTGTTTTCTTTTCCAACTCAACAACCCTCCTTGGACCCCGACCCTCAAATACATAAAAAACAGCCTCTCCACCTCGGCCATCGCCAAACTCTTCGGCGTCCGCGAGCAGCGCGCCGCGGCCATCCTCGCCCTCAGGGCAGCGGAAAAGGAGATGGACGCAAAGCACGACAGAGCCAACGAGGAGGTGGCACTTCTGTTCGAGGGCGGAGTCGACGGGAGCGGCGCTGTGCGGTCGGCGCTCGACGCCGCGGCGGCGCGGGTCGCGCTGGTCGAGCGCCGGCGCCTCGAGGGCATCGGGCAGGCGCCCGCCCCGGCCGAAGCCGAAGCCGAAGCCGAAGCCGAAGCTGAAGGCGAAGGCGAAGGAGAGAAAGATGAGGAGGAGGACAAGAAGTCAGCGGAGGAATCGCTGGCCGACGAGGCCGACGCCGCGGTCGCCGCCGAGCTCTCTGCCGACGCCGCGGCCGGCGCGGCCCTGCGGGACGTTCCCTCCTCGTCTTCTTCTTCTTCCTCCGGCTCCCTCGCCGAGGGGTCCCTCGTCGAGGTGGTGCAGGGAGTCTGGCCCTGCGACCGGCTCCGCGGCGGCGGCGAGCGCGCGGTGGCGCCGCTGCCGCGCTATCCCGCCTTCGAGCTGCTGCTGTCGCCGCCGGAAGGAGAGGAGGGGAGGAAGAGCAACAGGAGGAAGGGCAGGGGGCCCGCCGTCCCCGCGAACGAGGAGACGCCCGCCGAGAGCGACGTGCCCGCGGCGGAGCGCGCCCGCGCCGCTGAGGCCGAGCGCGCGGCCGTGAGAGAGTTCAAAGTGAGGCTCGCCTTCAACGCCGGCTCGCCCGCGGCGGCGAGGGCCGTCCTTGGGCTGAAAGGCAACGAGGCGGCCGCCTTGCCGGTCGTCGCGGCCGCGCGCTCCGTCTCGCGCGCCACGGTGGCGCCGCGCAGGCCCGAGGGCGGCTGGCCGCTGCTGGTCGTCCCGCTGTCCTCGTCGCCGGCGAGCAAGGGCAGGGGGGGCCGGCCCGCGAGGGACAAGCCGTTCGTGGCGTCGCCCGACGGGACGAGGCGGCCTCTGAGCGCAGAGGAGAAGGCCGCGCTGAAGAGGGCGACGCCGTTGCCGAGGAAGCGCGGCGTGGTCTCTTGAGGAGGCTTTGGAGGGGGGGTGGAGAAGGAAAGGGCGTGTAAAAAAAAGGCGCCTCAGTATTCAGAATTCACATATTTTCTCGTCATCTCTCTCCCGTCACAGCGTCCTCCGCGCCGCCTCCACCTCGGCCCGCAGGCCCTCGGCCATCGCCCCGAACTCCAGCTCCCGCTCGCTGCCCGGGAAGCAGACCGCGAGCTCCTCGGCGGCCTGCCGCGCGAGCTCCGCGGCGCGGCGGACCTGTCCCACCGAGACGCCCCCTCCTCCCCCGCCCCCGCCGCCGCTGCCGAGCGCCGCGGCCTCGAGCTTCGCGAGCGTCGCCACGGCGAACGCCCTCGGCGGGTGGCCCCGCGGCGAGCACGGGAGGTGCAGCGACGGCACGGCCCTCCTCGCGGCCTCGAGGGCGCAGCGGAGGTCGCCGCGGGAGATCGCGGCGTGGGTCAGGGCGTCGTCGAGGCGCGCCGCGACGAAGGAGGAGGCCGAGGGCGAGGGGTGGGGGAGCGGCGGCGGGGCCCCGGCGGCGGCGGCGGCGGCGGCGCCGGCGGCGCCGGCGGCCCGCAGCAGCGCCTCGCGCCCCGCCCGGGCCAGCGAGAGGGCTTTCGCGCTTTCTTTGGCCGCGAGGGCCTCCGAGGAGAGGGCCGCGGCGAGCGCCGCAGAGGCGGAGGCGCTGGCGTAGCGCGCGAGGGCCGCGGTGGGGTCGGGGCCGGGAAAGGCGCCCCGGCCCCAGGCGAGGACCTTGACCGCTTTCCGCCGCCGCCGCCGCCGCCGGCCGCCCTCGCCCGCGTCGGCTCCCCCCCGCTCCTCGACCTGCCCTTCCTCCCCGTCTCCTGCCTCCTCCTCTTCGATCCAGGCCACGCCCCCGGAGCCCTCCGCGACGTCCCCGGCGAGGCAGACCCCCTCGAGCGGCGCCCTGCGCCTCCTCCTCCGCGTCGTCCTCCGTCGCGGCCCTGGGGCGCGCCTCGTGCAGCGCCGCGGAGACGGCGTACGAGGCCGCGGGGGAGGACGAGGGGGGGCCCGGGGGGAAGGAGACCCTCCCCTGCCACCGGGCGACGACGGGAGAGTCTCCGTCCTTTCCTCCCCCTCCCCCTCGCCCTCCTCCCCCTCCTCCTCCCCCTCCTCCCCCTCCCCCTCCCCCGTCGTGCCGCCCCTCCTCTTCGCTCCGGGGACCCTCGTCGATGTCGAAGCGGTACCCCTCCAGCAGGGCCCTCCGCCTCTCAGGGCGGGGGCAGCAGAGGTCGACGTACGAGATCGTCGCCTCCGCGCCCTCGGCCAGCCGCCGCAGCGCCCTGGCCTCGAGCCTCCGCCCGTCGCGCCGGCCGCTCCCGCCGCCGCCCGCTGCCGCGCCTCCCGCCGCCGCCGCCGCTCCGGCCGCCACCCCCGCCGCCCCCGCCGCTCCACCGGCGTCGGGCCGGAAGACGACGGCGGCGGACGGCCAGCAGGAGTGGTTCAGCATCGCCGCGGCGGGGAAGAGCCCGACGCCGTAGGACTCCAGCGTGCCCTGGGAGGCGTCCGAGAGGGCGTGGGCGTTGCAGGCGAGCGCGGAGAGGAGCTCGGCGAGCCTCCGGGGCGGCGGGAGGAGGAGCTGGGAGAGCCTCGTCGCCGGAGGCGGCGGCGGCCGCGGCGAGCTTCCCGCGCCTCCCTCTCCCTCTCCCTCCTCCGCTTCCGCCTCCGCTCTCGCTCGCCCCTTCTCGTCGTCGGTGAGGGCCGCAAACATAAAGCTCCGGGCCGCAGCTGCCGTGGCGGCGATGGCGACCTTCCGGTCGTCCGGGAGCGCCGAGAAGTGGTGGCGGAGCGTCGCGACGGCTTTCGGGGAGGACCACCACAGAGACGACCGGTCCCCTCCGCCCTCCTCCGCGTCCCCTCGCCTCCCCTTCCCCTCGGCCGCTTTCTCGTCGTCCTCCTCGAGCAGCGCCGCCTGCTTCCAGAAGACCCGAGCGGCGAGCCTGATGCTCGCGGGGGGGACCCCGCCGTCGTGCGCTTCGGCGAAGGCCCGGAGCGCCGCGCACTCCCGTGAGTGCAGGCCGATGGCGGCGGCGGCGGGGCCCCCGGCCGCGCCCCGGCCCTTCCAGTCCCGCCGCTGCGCCGCCGCGCTCGCGTACCGAGCCACCTTGCACCTCGAGCAGCGCATGAGCGGCGGGTCTCCTTCTCCCCGGAGCGATAACGAGCCGCTGCACCGCTCGAGGAGCCCCGCGGGCTCGGAGAGCACGGCCTCGAAGGGGAGCAAAGCGGGCGGGAGGAGCAGCGAGCCCGGCGAGACGGGGCGGGCGTAGACGGCCCTTCGGTCGATTTGACATTGCTCCCCGTTTCGTCGTCGCTCTCGTCGGACCTCTTCGAAACGGAGAGCTCCGAGAGGAGGGGGGAGGTCTGCCATCTGGACGCGACGAGAAGCTGCTAGCTACGGATGCGGGAGAGAGAAGAGAGGAGAGCCTTCGGACTCCATTCGATTGCTTTTGTTTTCAGAGGAAGTAAAAATGACAACGAGCTCTTTCTCTTCCTCCCCTTCAACTTCCACCCTTTCACCTCTTCCCCCCCGACGGCACGTCCGTCAGCCACCCGCACCAGTAGAGCGTCAGGTGCCACAGCGAGCACAGAGAGAAGGCAGCGGAAGACCAGCCTCCCAGCCAGAGAGCGACGTGCCCGCCGCTCCCGCTTCCCCCTCCCCCTCCCTCCGGGGCTGTCGGGCCTGCCGCCGCCTGGGCCAGCGAGGCCGCCCCGCAGCCGAGCCACAGCAGCGCCGGGGCCAGGGCCTGCACTCCCGCCTTGAGCGCGAACAGGTTTATGAACTGCATCGAGAGGCGGAGAACCTCCCCGGCCCTGCGGCGAGCAGCAGCAGCAGCAGCAGCAGCAGCGACAGCAGCAGCAGAAGCCGTTGCGACTTCGCCGCCGCCGCCGTCGGTTCCGCCGCCGCCGCTCCCTCCCCCCCCGCTTCCGCTCTTCTTCCCCGACCTCCGACACACGAACCCGTGCTTCCTCGTCCACCAGACGACCAGCGCCGTACCGCAGTGCGCCTCGACGCTCGGACGAGCCGCGAGGACCGAGGCGAGCGCCGCGAAAAGGAGCGACAGGGAGCGCAGGGCGTCGACGGCGGCGGCGGCGGCGTCCGCGCCGCCTCCCGCCCCTCCCGGGGGGATCCACAGCCGAGCGCAGGGCCGCAGCCAGAGCAGGGCCGCGGCCAGCGGCGCCACGAGCGCGGCATACCGCAGCGCGGCCCGGTCCCTCCGGCTCCCGGCGACCAAGAGGTCGCGGCCCCACCGCGGCGTCCTCGCCGCCGAGAGCGAGACGGCCCGCGCCGCGCGGGCGGCCGAGCCGGCGAGCAGCGGCACCAGCATCCCCGCGACGGCCGCCAGCGGCAAGGCGACGAGGAACTTGGGGAACGTCTCGACCTCGATCTCCGTGGCGACGTAGAGGAGGCGTGCGGCCGCCCTCCCTCCCGCGGCGAGGTCGAGCGGGGGGAGGAGCAGCGAAGGCGACGACGACGACGAGGAAGCCCTCGGCGACGACGAGTCGCTCAGCGGAGAGAGCAGCAGGAGCAGCGCGGCCCCGGAGGCCCCCGCGGCGACTACCGCGGCCTCCTTGAGGTGCGCCCACGAGCTCAGCACGCGAGCCTGGTCCACCTCGACTTTAATCAGAGTGTAAAGGGCCGTGAGCACCGCCCAGAGAGAGGAGTAAAAGGTCCCCTCCCAGAGAGCAGCAGCAGCAGCGGCAGAAGCCGAGGTCGAGGTCGAAGGAGACAAGGCAAACGTTGCAGCCCTCACAGAGTCCTCCGCGGCGTTGGCGAGCAAGACCACAAGGGCCGCTGCCAGCGCGCTCCACTCGTCGAAGAATGCCGACCCGGCGACGGAGGCCGGCGTGAGGCGGAGCTGCGCGACGGCCTCGGCGCCGCCCAAGAGGATCTCTCCGCTTTCGTTCTCGTCGTCGTTCCTTTTCCTCGGGTGGTCCTCGTTCGACGCTGCTCCGGCTCTGTACACGCTGATCCCGGAGAGCCACCGGGCGGGGAGGGCGGTCCTTTTTTTTGCGTGTTGTTTGAGAGAAAAAAAGGAGGTCGTCGTCGTCGGCGTGCAACGGCTAGGAGAGACCGAACGAGCAAAAAATTGCTTTCATGCTCTCTTTCTCTCTCCCCCTCTCTCTATCCGCTCTACCAACTGACTAACCTTCCGCAGAGGTACACGGCAGCCAGCGTCGCGGCCACGTTGGCGCCGTGCGCGCCCAGGATCTTGGCGAGCACTCCCATTTTCGTTTCCGATTTCTCAATGTTTTTTTTGTTCCCTCTTTTTTTTTTTTCACCCTTTGAAATCTGTTTTTTTTCCATCTCAATTTTTCCTCTTCTTAATTTTTACACGGTCCCCCCCTCTCTCCCCCCCGTCTCTTCAGCTATGCCTTCTTCTTCTTCTCCGGCAGCGGCGGCGGGTTGTCGAGAAGAGTACCCCTGTATCCCAGCTTCTTCAGGAGGTTGGCCGCCTGGACAGCCGCGTCGCGCTCGAGCTCGGCCAAGGCTTCGAGCTCGTCGCAGGCGCCGCCGACGGCGCGGCCGAGCGCGGTGTTGGACGTCAGCGAGTCGTTGGCGCCCCCCGGGACCTGTGGCGTGGCGGAGAGAGAGCAGGTGAAGATGATTTGTTTCGATTCTTTCGATTCGAGGTGTGAGAGATGAGAACGAAGGGAATGAAAGTGCATGGAGACAAGGAGGGAGGGCGGCCCCGCGGGCTCTTCTCTGGCCTGAGTTCGGAGAGGTTGAGAGAGAAAGACAGCAAACCACGACGGCGGCGGCGGTCGAAAGAAAAAAAAAGTTTTCCTTCTCTTCCTCTTACCGTCCAGTCCTCTTCGGGCAGCAGGAGCTCATCCTCCGGGATCTCGTCGCCGATTTCGTCTCCATCTCCGACGGAAGCGGCAGGGGGGGTCGAAGGAGACGAAGCAAACGCCGCGACGAGGTTCAATTGTCGCCGGAGCGTCGGGATGGTCGTCGTCGTTGTTGTGCTCAAGCTAGCCGCCTGCCTCGGCGCTCTCACGGCAGCCGTGCACCTCGAGAAGCAAGTGTTAATTCGAGAGGACATCTTCGTGGACGCGCGCATCGCAGTTCGTCGAGAGGAAAAGCACAGGAGAGCGCTGCCGGGAACGATGTTTCTTTTTTGAAAGTTTTTACTAGTGCCTCGGCTTGCACTTCTTCGTTTTTTTTCCTTTTGAACTCGTTTCTCTCTCCTCTCTCGGGCGGAGTAGAGTAGAGAGAGATTCGACACCTCAAAAACCAAACGATGCGTTCTGCCTGCGCCCTCAGCCCGGCTGTCGGGTGCGCGCCCTCGACGAGCGGGAGGAGGAATTGTGCTGCTGCGGCGCCGACGGGCTCGCAGCAATTCAATGCTTCTCGCCGCCGTCGCTCCCCGGCCGCCGCCGCCAGAGCAGCCTCGTCGTCCGAGCAGACCGGCCTGATGCAGCGCGAGGCCTTCAACATCGACCCCTTGCCCTCGAAGCGCCGCGAAAGCAGGCCGAAGACCTTCCCGTCGGCGGTGCTCTCGGCTCAGGAGGTGAGATGAGATATGGAGAGAGAGAGAGAGAGAGAGAGAGAGAGAGAGCGAGAGCGAGAGCGAGAGAGCGGAAGAGAAGAGAAAAAAAAACGATTGACGTTGAATTCGACGGCGGCTAGGAAAGGGGGTGCTGTTATTTTTTGTTCTTCAGTTCTTCTCCAACCTCCTCCTCCTTCCATCTCCACCCCCCCGCTTCTTCTTCCCTCAGGTCGTCGAGGCCCTCGCCGCCGCCCGCTCCGCGGACCCCCGCAGGCCGCCCGCCCTCACCGCCTTCTACTCCTCGGAGCTCGGAGGGATCACCACCGAGCCCGCCCTGGCCGTCGTCCACTTCGACGACCACCTCGTGCACCGCGGCCACGCCGTCTTCGACACGGCCGAGATCATCGAGGGCCGCCTCTACGCGCTCGACGACCACCTCGAGCGCTTCTTCCGCTCGGCGGCCCTCGCGAGGCTGCGCCTGCCCTTCCCCCGGGAGCAGGTGAGGCGCGTCGTGCTCGAGACGGCCGCGGCCGGGAGGAAGATGGACGGCCACGTGCGCTACTGGCTCGGCGCCGGCCGCGGCGGCTTCGGCCTCGGCCCGCGCGAGTGCGCGCGCCCGAGCTTCTTCGCGGTCGCCTACGGCAAGCGCGCCGACGGCCGCGACGGGGACCTCCTCCTGGACGCCAACGGCCGCGACCCGGGCGGCGTCTCCCTGCTGACGGCGCTCGACGTGCCGGCCCCGGACCGCATGATGGCGCGGATCAAGTCCACGAACTACCTCAGGCACGCCGTGGCGCAGGCGAGGGCCGAGGAGGCCGGCGCGGACCACGCGGTCTTCGCGCGCGAGGACCGCGACGGGGCCCTGTTCGTGACCGAGGGGGCGACGGTCAGCATCGGGGTCATCACAGCGGGCGGGGAACTGGTGATCCCGCCCTTCGGGGGGGAGTCGCTGGCCGGGTGCACCGCGAAGCGCGTGCTCGAGCTGATGCCTGCGGTGCGTAGTTTCCCCCCCCCCTCTTTTTTGAACTTTTTTTGCCGGGGTTTTCCTTCTTTTTCTTTTCTCTTGTTCGCCGCTCGCGGATTGATGAGACCTTGACTTTATCACCATCTTTCAACTGAAGGGCACCTTGTGTCCCACTGATTGATAAAACTGATCAATACAACAACGTCGCTATACTGACCGCAAAAGGCAACTTTTATTTAGAACGGAGGTGGAAGAAGAAAGAAAAAGAGGAAAAGAGGAGAGAGAAGAGAGAAGAGAAAACTCACGGACCCCCCCCCCCCCCCCCCCCCCCAACACACAACCCCACACCCCCCCCCCCCCCCCCCCCCCACCCCCCCCCCCCCCACCCACGGCGCACACACCCCCCCCCCCCCCCCCCCCC
>Ga0114918_10003422_pt1 | contig 14009 bp, 10 predicted proteins | sample LantaG_FD_87015 | JGI IMG/M metagenome (GOLD analysis project Ga0114918, IMG submission 87015) | Deep subsurface microbial communities from Baltic Sea to uncover new lineages of life (NeLLi) - Landsort_02402 metaG | ecosystem: Environmental > Aquatic > Marine > Oceanic > Sediment | place...
CAGATATCTTCCAGTGATAAATAGGATATTTCCAGCAGACCACACTGTTCAAGATTTGGAGATGTAACGCGCCATCCACGCCTAAGGTCGCGGTACAAACGGTAACCAAGAACATCACGAAAAGTGCGTTCTGTTTCTTTTTTGGCTCCGTATTCTGCGATTGGGTTGCTTGCGTAAAACGCAAATGGTAAACTAAGAGCAGCGAATACTTTTTGTGTAAGTTCATCATGATGAAGACCATCTGGCCCAGCATCCTTTACGGCTCGATAAAGAGCTGAACGTAAAAGTCCAATCTCAATAAAGTCGTTAAAATGTCCAGCCTGAAGCGAGGCATCTTGGCGATTATCGGTAAAGCTCAGAAGTTTCTGAGCTTTTTTGGGAAGAGTATCCTCAAGACGAAGGTGCCGAATTATAGAAAGGCTCATTATAGTGGCGGCAGTACTACGTCCCCCAGAACCCAACGAAGTCAATTTAGCGAAATCGGATCTTTGTCTAAAACCATAGGAAACCTCACATTTTAAGCAAAAACGAAAAGGCGCCACTATGTAATTGCATTCCATTCCATCCTCAATCTCGAAACCATAGCTATTGACTCGAACGTATTGGGGAAGATTCTTGCGACGGTTACTACGTATACGAAGAGAACCGTTTGATTCTTCCAACCAGTCATCTGGTACTCGAGCATTGACTTGTTCTGGCTCGATCGGCCATGGGTTGTCAGTACTAAAGTAGAGAAATCCTGCTTCACTTTCCTCATCGCTAAGTCTATCGTTAAGATCTCTAGGTTCAAATATTCTTAAACCAGTCTCTTTATCTTTTGAAACTCGCACGCAGTAATATTCCTGCCCACATTCACGACAAAAGACCAAGGGCAGTAGTACTCTATCTCGATCATTGGGAACATATTGTTGTCCGTGTACCGTGATATATCTGTTTTCCTCAGATTCGATTGAAGCATAAACGGTATCTCCCCGGCTCATAAACTGGTGCAGGCGGAATGCAAATGCAGGGGAATTATCTTCGGGATTCGGTTGACACGTATAGCCAGCTAAAAGCCCTTCTTGAATTCTCTTTGTACAAAGGTCCTCATCCAATCCAGTAATGAGGCTTAGTTTGTTAGCTGCCCCATCCGGGCCGGAAATAGTGATGGGTTTAGCTCTAACCAGCCGCTTGGATTTCTCATCATAGGTAACGCCAAATGCGCTTTCAATCCAGATCGAAAGTGGATCGTTAATGAAAGACTTAAAGTCATCAGGTGGTTTACGGTTGGGGTCTTCTATCCGTTCTGTAAGAGCGGCGATATATGAAGGATCAGAAAGCTCTTTTGCCGAGGTAGTACGCCGCAAGGTTTCGCCAATGATATCCTCAGGGCCAAAATCAGCACCAAAGGACTTCTTTGCCAGTTCAGCAATCTCTGCTCGCTGTTCATCATAAGTTGTGGGAGTGGCTAGGGTGGCCGATGTGCCTACACATTGCATATTCTCTGCTGACATTAGATCACGAACTCGGCGAACCAAGAGAGCTACATCTGCGCCCTGCCGACCACGATAAGTATGCAGCTCATCAAGCACAAGGAATTGGAACCCCTGTGCAGCTTGGACCAAACCCCTTTCATAAGGTCGTGTTAGAATTAACTCCAACATTACATAATTGGTTAACAGAATGTCTGGAGGATTTCCTATGATTTGCTTTCTTTTATCGTCTGACTCTTGTCCTGTATAGCGTTCAAAGGTAACTGGTCCTTTGCCGTCTGGGTATCCATAACAAAGGAACTTTTCAAGCTCACCATATTGGCTGTTAGCCAACGCATTCATTGGATAAACCACAATTGCCTTTATACCTTTTCCGCGGCCACTACTAAGCACATTGTTTACAATAGGAATAATATAGGACAAGCTCTTGCCAGAACCGGTTCCTGTCGTCAGGACATAGTTGCGACCTTTGCAAGCAATACGAATTGCTTCTTCCTGGTGCTTGTATAGTCGAAGTGACTGTCCACGCCCCATGGAGTTGCGTTCCTTATCCATTCGGAACAACTTGCTGCATTCTTGGTGCAAAATCCCTTCAGCTACTAACTCATCAATCCTTTTTTCGGATTCAAAAGAAGGATTAAGCTGAATTAATGGATCAGGCCAAAGGAGTCCTTCTCCGAGCTCTTTCTCAACTTTTTCCCGAATACGTTCGTCCTGTATACTTATAAAGCTGCGGATATAGGACTCATAATCACTGACTAAGTTGTTGCGTAGTTCAAAAACATCCATAGATTTTTTCTCTAAATTCAGAATGTACAATATTCTGCTTCTGTCAACGTCCAAATCATACCCAATCTGGCCCAATTAGGCAAGAAGCTATATGGCACTAATTGATTTGAAAGCCTCATGTGATTCTCATACCACAATTCTGGCAGACTAAGTCCCTGAATGCTGAAATGAGCGCGAAGAGTCATCGTACCTCGAAAGTGCCTTCTTAATCAGTGATTTCTCTTGCACCAATCGCCTTAAGACTCGTCAACTATTTGAAAGTAGGTCAAGGATTTTGCAGTAAATCATGGGCTAAGATACAGGGGGTCTGGGGTTGGTTTTGTGGACTCGATTTTAACCGAGATAAAACCGTTACCTTCCTCATGGCTTTTTTTGATCTTCCACCATTGCCAATTGCGTTCACCAACTTTCTGGGAATCTGGATGATAGCTGTTAGCATGTTTTCCTATGATCACCAATGTGTGGGTAGCCTCCCGAATCTTGGCAGTTAATACAGCTTTGATGCGATCAATATTGTAACTTTGGATTTCCCCTGGGGTGGAATCGTCGAACTCAATTGCTGAACGTGGATTCTCTGACAATGCCGTCAATAGATATCCTCAAAACTTTTGACTATGCCAGGTATTTGAGACAGCAGGACATCACTGTCATCAGCGGTTTTCATTCTCCGATGGAGCAGGAATGTCTTAGGCATATATCGATAGGGAGGGTTTGACCACACTTACTGATGAGATGTGGCCATAAACCTTTTATTTAATTCCCTCATAAGGTTCCATTTGGGCGGTTTTCGCCACATGGGCAAAACAAACGGTCAAATTCAAGCCGGGGTGTTTGTTAAGACAGGGGTTAGGAGGCTCACCACATGTTTCTGGTAAATGAAAGTAAAGAAAAGAACAGCTCACTCAAGAACCTTAACGAAATTACACACTTGCCAACCACCCAATAGTAGATTATTATGTATTTAAAGATGGTGGTAGCTATTTGCTATCAGGAGACAGACAAAAACTAAGCTCAGTGGCTGTTTCCCCAGTGTCATTTCAGTGTCAGTTTTGTTTGGGTAGTTGGTCGGAACTGAGTCGGAAACCAGTTGGTATTGAGTATGAACCCTGTGCCTGACACAAAAAAACGGCTGTAAGTGCTTTATCGACAAGCACTCACAGCCGGATGTGACCCTTCGGGACGCAGAGGTCGCAAGTTCAAATCTTGTCTCCCCGAATTGCATGGTCTGTTGCAGGCAAGGCAGATGGATCTTATGCCTGGTTAAATAGCAAGCCACGCCTGTTTGCAAAACGCGTGTAGTAGACGCTGTGCTTGGCTATTCTTCCCAACAAAAAGCCTGTAGATTTATTTCTTTGGAGACTTGCTGTCCTTCATCAATCCGTTTATCTGTGTCAGAGTCTCTGCAAGTTGCTTCCCTGCGTCGACGTTGATGTATACTAAATTGCCTTCACCATTTGCCAGAAGAATAGATACCTTATTTTCGGGAAGTAGGAACTGTTCTCGCAGCGACTCAATCTTTCCGGATGGCCTGTGATAGGAATCACGACGGAAAGGAAACCAAAACCAAAGGTCCATCGGGTTGCCGTAATCCGCGACAATGTAAAAGTTGGGGTCCCGGCCCAGCCACCTTTCATACAAATCTGAGAAAAAGAATTGACGACATACAAAGACCACAACTGGCGGAGTTTTCAAATCCTTTTCCAGAATCTCCAACATCACTGTCTCATCCAAAGTTAATCCCATCGTTTCCTGACCTCGGCGGTGATAGTCGACAGACTGTCTCTTTAGGTCTCCAAAGATCAATACAACCCACCCTTTCCGGCCGGCCTTCTTGCAGAAGTCCTCCAAAGTCAAAAGCTGCCGACGGATCATCTCCACTCGGGCAAAGCTGGGAACCGGCTTACTGACGCTCAGATGTGGTTCCTCCTTTGGCACTTGCCTGAGATCGCCGTGTATTACCGCCAATACAACCTCGGAACTGTCCGATGCGATCTTTTCTACAACGAGCTTTGCTGAACGAAGCTTCAGAACGTCCGTAATTTTTCCGCTGGCAGAATCGCCAGGCACTTCTTTGTCAAAAGGTTGTAGGGCCAAATTCACGGACGCATTATTGGGCTGAACCGACTCTCTGTATGATAACGATACCTTTAAATCGGCATCCTCTATAAAGGCCGACCCTGTTAGTGAACCTTTAAGACGCGTATGAAAAGAACCTCGGTATGAATATGGGTCGTGGCCGTAGATATTCATCGAGAACGTGCCTGGTATCGATTCATGTGTGGGCAGGGCGAGTTGCTGCCCGGGAACCTCAAACGGAATTTCGATCTGGTTATTAAGGAAGAAATAGCCTTCCCGGACTATCTCGGACATTTCATTTTGCCTTGAGCGCAGTATCCGTGCTCTATGAATCCGCCTTCCGTCGCGATTGATCAGACGAAGCTCACGCGCGTCACGCAGCAATACAGAATATGCGTACCCGTCCAAGGCTGGGCCGAAGTCGATATGTTCTATGTAACCATCTATTTGCTCGGCCTCTGGCAAGGAAACCGATTCAATATCGCGTCCGGAGGTGCTGCAAAAAGTGGATCCTGACGGCTCATACCGCAAGGCGACACTGTAACGCGTGGCACTGTCAGGTATCTGCTCGTGGAGAACATCCCACTGCTTTTCTTGGAGCTCGGCCCAAACTTCGACGTGCAGGATGGCAAGGAAAGCTATCAAGAAAACTGGGACAAAAGCGACTGCGGTGACTTTTTGTGATTTCATTGTCTTCTCCTTTCCATTATGATAATATTCCTGTCTCCGATTATACGCTATTTACCAATATAATCTAACAGGCGATATGACCACCGTCAACAACTGCAATTCATTAGAATGCCCTTACGCGCTCACAAGCAACGGATTTTAGTGGATTTTTCTGGATATTTGTTTTATTCTGTGACAGAGATTTACAGACAGCAGCATTGATATTCTAAAAGAGAAGTTTGTTTAATTCAAGAAATAGCAGCAGGTTGCGCTTGATAACAGAGATCGCAGGTGGTTCGGTTCCATGTGCCGAGATTATTTTATGCTTGTAAAGAAGGGTAAACACGCGAAAAGGCGGCAGCAGAATGCACTGTAAAAAAGGTCTTTATAAATTCGGCGAAATTGAAAAGAAGTGGCAGCAGTTTTGGGAACAGAACAAAACCTCAAAGCGAAGGATTGCGACAGCTCCAGACCCAAATATTACGTCCTGGACATGTTTCCCTATCCCAGCGCCCAGGGCCTGCACGTTGGCCATCCGGAAGGGTACACCGCAAGCGATATAGTCGCACGGTATAAGCGAATGAAAGGCTTCAATGTGCTGCATCCTATGGGCTGGGATGCTTTCGGTTTGCCCGCTGAGCAGTATGCCGTTGAGACCGGTACCCATCCTGCTCAAACTACGCAAAAAAACGTCGATAGTATGCGCAGGCAAATTAAATCGTTGGGCTTTAGCTACGACTGGGACAGAGAAGTTAATACTACCGACCCAAATTATTACAGGTGGACACAGTGGATTTTTCTCAAGTTCTTCAATAGTTACTTCGACAGAACCGAACAAAAAGCCAAGCCGATTGAACAACTACACATTCCAAAGGGTTTGACTGAAGAACAAAGACGGCAGTACATAGACGATCATCGTCTTGCGTATGAGGCTGAGGTTCCCGTCAATTGGTGTCCTGTTTTGGGGACAGTTCTGGCAAACGAAGAAGTTGTCAGCGGAGTTAGCGAGCGCGGCGGCCATCCCGTTATCCGAAAGCTGATGCGCCAGTGGATGCTGCGAATAACGAAATACGCGGAAAGACTGCTCGAAGACTTAGCTGAGGTAGATTGGCCTGAGTCGATAAAGAAATTGCAAATCGACTGGATTGGCAAAAGTGTGGGTGCAGAGGTCAAATTTGAGATAGAGAATTGCGATTGGGATCTTTGGGTTTTCACTACGAGACCTGATACCCTGTTCGGAGCTACTTACATGGTATTTGCACCTGAGCTTGAGGTTGTAGATATGATCACAACTGATGAGCATAGAGAAGCAGTCGAAAAGTATCGTGAAGAAACTGCGCGCAAGAGTGATTTGGACAGGACAGATTTGGCAAAAGAGAAAACCGGTGTTTTTACAGGGGCTTACGGTATAAATCCGGTGAATGACGAAAAGATTCCAATCTGGATAAGCGATTATGTTCTGATAACCTACGGTACCGGCGCGATTATGTCAGTGCCTGCCCACGACGAGCGAGATTTCGAGTTTGCCAAAAAATTCAACCTACCTATTATTCCAGTCGTTGAACCGGATCGTAAAACGGCGTTGGCCCTGTATGAAGACCCGAAAGGACCGTTCGGTCCTATGGAGATTCATACTGATGACGAGAAAGTTAGGTTTACTATTCAGTCTATTAAGTCCGGAGGGTTGTGTTTTGTCGGAGACGGTAGGGCGATTAACTCAGGCCGGTTTGACGGTTTGCCAACGGCTGAGTTCAAAGAGCAGATTACGAACTGGCTAGCAAACAAGGGCCTCGGCAAGAAAGCGGTCAATTATAAACTGCGCGATTGGCTTTTCAGCAGGCAGCGTTACTGGGGCGAGCCGTTCCCCATTTTGCATACCGGAGATGGTCGCATCCTCGGGCTTTCGGAAGAACATTTGCCTTTGGAGCTGCCGGAAGCCAAAAACTATAAGCCGTGTGGAACGGGCGAATCGCCGTTAGCTAATATTCGTGATTGGGTCAACATTACGCTGCCCGACGGCTCGAAAGCAAAACGCGAAACAAATACAATGCCTCAGTGGGCCGGCAGCTGCTGGTACTACTTGAGATACCTTGACCCAGATAATAATCAACGGGGCTGGGGTCCGGAAAAAGAAAAATACTGGATGCCTGTCGATTTATATATCGGCGGCGCCGAGCATGCAGTGCTGCACTTATTATATTCGCGATTCTGGCATAAATTGTTATATGACCTGGGCTATGTCAGTACCAAAGAGCCGTTCAAAAAGCTCTTCAATCAGGGAATGATTCTCGGCGAAGACGGCCAGAAGATGAGCAAGTCCCGCGGCAACGTAATCAATCCCGACAAAGTTGTTGCCGATTATGGCGCCGACTCGATGAGACTTTATGAAATGTTTATGGGGCCGTTGGAATCAATCAAGCCCTGGAGTATGCAGGGTGTGGAAGGCGTCCATCGATTCTTACAGAAGGTTTGGCGAATGATTGTTGATGCCGATACCGGCCGGCTCTGTGAAGTGGTAGGAGACGACTATGCCGGCGAGGCAACGCTGCGGCTGCTCAATCAAACGATAAAGAAGGTCGGCGATGACATCGAAAGTTTCGGTTTTAACACCGCAATAAGTGCAATGATGATTTTCATAAATCATCTCATCAAACAATCGGTCAGACCAAAATCGGTCATCGAAAAATTCATACTAATTCTTGCTCCTTTCGCCCCTCATATTGCCGAAGAACTTTGGGAAAAGTTGGGCCATAACAACACGCTCGCTTATGAGCCTTGGCCTCAATATAATAAGGAGCTTATAAAGGAGAAGGAAATTGAATTAGCTGTGCAGGTTAACGGAAAGATAAAGGACAGAATTGTCGTCGCCGCCGAGGCAGACGAAGAGCAGATAAAACAAAAGGCATTGGCCGGCAAAAAGGTAAATGCTGCTATGGAAGGTAAACCGGCAAAGAAAATCATTGTTGTTAAGCCGAGAATTGTAAGCATAATCACCTAATTATATTTGTTAGATGACTGATGGGCACTGAAATTGAAGCGAAGCTAAAGGTTGATTCGCTGCAGGAAATAGAGAGTAAGTTAGTCCAGCTCGGTGCTGAATTTTTAGAAGAGCAACTGCAGAAAGACAGTTATTTCGATGATGCGAGCGATACATTGAAAAAAAGCGACAGATGCCTGCGGCTGCGCCGGCAGCAAGCTGACCAGACCGAGAAAATATTTATGACCTATAAAGGTGCCAGGGAAAAAGACCCGTTCAAAAAAAGGCTGGAGATAGAAATTGAGATTAAGGATGCCGATTCAGCCCGAAAACTTTTCTCGGAGTTGGGCTATGAAAGTGCGTTGGTAGTTGAAAAGAAGCGTAGAATTTGGCGGCTTTGTCAGTGCGAAGTCGCTCTCGATGAATTGCCGTTGTTGGGCAGTTTTGTGGAAATAGAAGGACCCGAAGAAGAAAAAATCGCCGAAGTGCAAAAGAATTTAGGTTTGGCCCATTTGCCGCACATTACAGAAAGTTACGCATCTTTGATGGCAGAGAAACTCCGTCAGCAGAACTCAGGGCAGTAACTATGAAGCCGGATGATGGTTATATCGCATATATTGTAAACCCCAAAGCCGGGGCCACCAGCAGTAGATTGGTGGGGCGACAGTTTGAGGAATATCTTGCCAAAAAAGGTTTCGAGGTCAGGATTAGTCTCACTACTTCTTTGGAAGACGCCTGCGAGTTGGCTACTGATGCAGCCGTCGATTATGATTGTGCAATGGTCGTTGTTGTCGGCGGAGACGGCACTGTTAGAGAAGTTGCACACGGCCTCGAAGGTAGTGACAAACCCTTGCTGATAGTTCCCTGTGGGACGGAAAATTTGCTGGCAAATGAATTGGGTTTTGATGAAAGATTAAAAACAATAATAAAAGCTTTCGAGGCCGGCTACGTCCGTCTTTTGGACCTGGGAAGGGCGAACGGAAAATGTTTTACTTCTATAGCTGGTTTTGGCTTTGATGGTAAGGTAGTCAAGCGTGTTAGCAAACAGCGCAAGGGGCATATAGATTACCTTGATTACTTCTGGCCTCTCTGGCGAACTTTCTGGGATTATAAATTTGATGCGATGAAGGTGGAAGTCGACGGCGAAGAGATCTTCAACGGGCCCGGACTTGTTTTTGTCGGGAATATTTCAAGATACGCTCTGGGCGTACAGATATTGCACTACGCCGATTTTAGCGACGGCTTGCTGGACGTCTGTATTTATAAATGTGCGTCTCAACTGCATTTGCTAAAGCATTCGTTGATGACGGTACTCAAACAGCATGCGTACTGTGCCGATGTCATTTACCACCAGGGCAAAGACATCACTGTAAGTTCTCAAGCACCTGATATAAAGACCGAGATAGATGGTGACCCCGGACCTGCCTTGCCCATACAAATCAAGGTCGTACCCAAGGCGGCCAATTGTGTCGTACCCGAAGGTGCTAAGCCGGCAGGGATAAGAACGAGAATTATCAGAGCTTTGGGATAAAATCGTTATGCCTCCTCCGTATTGACTGTTGCATCAAAAACTAACGCAATACGATATGAGCAGTGCAATAATGGCCGAAGAAAAAAAATATTTGTTCGGGCCGGTGCCCTCGCGAAGGCTGGGACGAAGTCTGGGAGTGGATATTGTGCCGTTCAAGGTATGCACCCTCGATTGTGTCTATTGTCAGCTTGGCAGTACTACTAATAAGACCATCGAACGCAAGGAATATATCCCGATAGAACCGGTTCTGGCTGAGTTGAAGGATAGATTGGATAATGGCCTGCAGGCTGATTTTATTACCCTTAGCGGCTCTGGTGAGCCAACACTAAATTCACGCCTTGGCGAGCTTATAAATGATATAAGAAAGATTACTAATATCCCAGTTGCTATACTAACCAACGGCACTTTGTTCCACAGGCCGGATGTGCGGGCCGACTGCGCAAAGGCGGATGTGGTAGTGCCTTCTTTAGATGCCGGAGACGAAGAGGTTTTCCGCAAAATAAATCGTCCCCACAGGGATATCAGTATTGAAAAGCTGATTTCGGGGTTGTGCACATTCAGGCGGGAGTTTGCCGGCCAGATATGGCTTGAGGTATTTTTTGTGGAGGGTCTAAATACTGATGCCGAGCAAATTGCCAAAATCAATGCATTGATAAAGCGTATTCAGCCGGACAAGGTACAGCTTAATACGGCCGTGAGACCTACGGCTGAGCCCGGTGTAAAAAAACTGGATACGAAAAAGCTGCAGGCTATAGCCGCCCAGCTGGGAGCAAAGTGTGAGGTTGTCACCGATTTTTCGTCCAGCCCCCGCGGCAAATATATTGAGGGACTTGAAAGTAAAGCCGAAGATGTATTATCAATGCTGAAACGCAGGCCTTGCTCGCTAAATGATATATGCTCAGGTTTAGGGCTCCACCCCAATGAGGCGTTGAAGTATATCGGTCATTTCCAGCGACAGGACCTCGTTGGTTCGGAGCAGAAGGACGGAATAACCTTCTTCAAGGCAAATTAAGGGCGAATCTCGACACATAGGGACGACGTAATAAATTTGTGTAAATTTGCCGTAATCTGCCAACATTCGCATTCAATTTGTAAAGGCACAAGTCTTATTGGCCGATAAAAGCGTTGTGCCGATTTCTAAAGTGTTGATGTTGGCACTCTTGGGGGGGGGAGAAAAATTGAAGTTTAGACTTTAGTAATTTGCTTTTAGACCGATAAAGAATATTAGGTGTTTATACGAAGTGCCTGGCGGATTTGGCGAACGGATTGTGTCCTGAGTCGAAATCGCTTATAATGATGGAAAGAACAAAGCGACAACTGGTTTTAAACAAGGGAACGGAGAAGTTCATATTTCGTTACGATAGCGGCTGCGAGGATGAACTTCTCGATGCTCTGATAGAACAGGTAAAGGACCACCGCACCGATTTTGATTGGTTTGATGCAGCGGTACTCAGCTTCAAGATTACCCAATCGCTTATTGGCCAGGCAGACGAGCTTTTGCACAAAGATACGGATGCGCGAGTGCAGACGAATTAAAACATAGCGACAAGTTTTAGCGTACAGTAGACGGAGAATAACTGACGCTATAAACTATGACGCTCGATTAATGTGGCAGGTGAATTATGGAAGATAGTATTATTGTCCAGGAATTCCTAAGTTATTTAAGATTTGAAAAGCGTTTCTCTGAACATACGGCCAAGTGTTATGGTGCAGACCTCGTCCAACTTGAAGGGTTTCTAATTGGACGTTCTGAGGATAGCTCACTGACTGATGAGGCGATTTCGTTGACTCATCCGGAAGGTGTATCGGCTACAGCCGTGGCGACACAGACCGGTGCCAAAGTTGACCAATTGCTTCTCTCAGTGGATGTCAATACTGTTAGAGCATATTTGGCTTTTTTGAATGAAAAGCAATATTCCAGAGCAACCGTAGCCCGCAAACTTGGCACATTGCGAAGCTTTTACAAGTTCCTTGTCAAAAGAAACCGACTCAGCTCCAGCCCCCTTATGGCCGTTAGAACCCCGAAGCAGGAGAAAAAGCTGCCGCGATTCCTTGAATATGAAGAGGTGAAGAGATTGCTCGAGACACCACCAATGGACAACTGGCTGGGCGCAAGAGACAGAGCCATTCTCGAGACACTTTACAGCACTGGCATAAGGGTCAGTGAGCTTGTAGCCTTAAATATGGACGATGTAGACTTCTTAGGCGAGGTTGTGCGCGTCAGAGGAAAAGGCAAAAAGGAAAGAATTGCACCCATCAGTTCTTCTGCTTTGCAGATTATTCAGCACTATATGGAGTTCCGAAATAAAAGGGCCCAAAGCAACACTAATTTTGACTCGAAGGTCTTGTTCGTCAACAAGCACGGCAGGCGCCTCAGCACCCGCAGCGTCCGCCGCAAAATGGACAAGTACCTTAAAATAGCCGGCCTCGACCCCGCAATCAGCCCGCACACCTTACGACACAGCTTTGCAACCCATATGTTGAACAAAGGCGCGGATTTAAGAAGCGTTCAGGAGCTGCTCGGCCATCAGTCACTATCAACCACACAGATTTACACGCATCTTACTACAAGCAAAATCAAAGAGGTCTATGAAAGCGCCCATCCGAGAGAGCAGGAGAAGCAGCCGGAGGATAACGACTGGTAACAATTGACTAACTAACGATTATGCTTAGCCCCCAAGCTTGTCTTGGGGGTTTTTTTTCACCCCGGCTTTTTTTTACGCAATCTTCCTGTAATATCTCTTTCGACCCATACAAGCTTTGTTGCACACGGCAAGTGGAAACGCGCGCCTTCTTAACGCTGTTTTATAGAGGTCCTCGCCTTTTTCTTTAATAGCGGAACAAGAATGAAGAGAAATACTCCCGCCGCCGCACCAAGCAATATCAACGGCCAAGGCCAGATAAACGATAACCAATATGCAGGCGTGCCATACATTTCTTCAATATAGTCCCTGCCTTCTTCGGCATTTGGATATCGCCTTGCGAACATCACCTTATACTTCTTGGCTCTGTCCGTCTCTCCCAGCCTTATAGCGTCCCTGATAAGTCCCAACAAGGCTTCCTTAGCAAGGAAAAAATCTTTGTAGCTCGCCGCCTTCTCCAGCAACTTAATTCCCTGTTGAGCTTGTTCTTCCTCCTTCTCCCTGCGGTAGGTCAGCCCCAGCGAATAGCGTACGTAACGCGCGTACCGGCTCTTTGGAAATCTCGAAAGAAACTCTTCTTTTTTGTCGAGCACCTTCTGTGTCCGCACGTGCCTGACCCGCTCGAAGTCTCTCATCAGGAAGTAACCGTAGTAAACATCTTTATCTTTAATGTCTCTCAGACTTCTCAAGTACTCATACGCAGCCGCATCATCTCCTTTTGGCTCCTTGGCCTCTATGGTCAAAACATTTGACTCAATCCTCCTCTCGGACCGCACCTCTTTCAACGTTGCCTTAATACGATAAATCCCAGGCGCCTCTATGATGTATCGACCATGCAGCTCTTTGTCTGGGTTCACAGGGTGCTCATAGTAAAGGTACCCGCTTACACTTCGTCGAAAGCCCGGCTGCATAATTATTGGCTTACTGAAAATGCTTAACGTAAGCCAGTCGGCGCTCCGGAACTGCTCAAAAGGCTCGTTCTCCGCCGCAACATATATCTTCAGAAAACCAGCACCCGGGTGTATCACAGGCTCTCCCTTGATTGGTTTATCAGTATCATTGGACAACGTGATGGTAATCTCTATCGGCTCCAAGGGAAGAACTTTCCGCTTCGCCGTGCCAATCGTCAGGGTCAACCCTGTAAAGTCACCTATCTCCTCTGCCAGTGTCCCTGTCCCACCAAGAAATGTGATGAACAGCAAGATGGACCTATATTTCCAGTTCTTTCCAATCATGGTTAATCCTCTCATAAAAGTATACGCTTTGATTCACCAATTGTACACACAATCGCTTTTCAATGCTTGCTGTAAACAGCGCGGAAAACCAATGTGGACTTTGAAAGGCTATTTGCTGCAACTGCTGCGCTTTTTCTTCAGCCACAGGACCAGCACAAGGGCAAAAACAAACACTCCAACCACCAGGGGAACTATAATAGCCAGGAGCTCACTCCACTGCTTCTGTTCCAACTGAGCTTGCGGGGTTTGTGCCATTTCATGGCTCTGATGTTCTAATATCTGTTGCTTAATTCTGGAAATTGCTGTACTATATTTGCCCTTGGGATACTTTCTGGCAAGTTCATTTACATAAGATAATGCTTTATGATAGTTTGCGTTGGCTATTTCTGCACGGATTGCGTAATAAAGAACGTCTTCGCGAATTGCAAACTCGTCAGGTACCCCAACAGCTAGGGCAACATATTTATGAGCTTGCTCAAAAAGTGGATCCTCCATCTCCGCCTGATGTTGGTCGGCCTCAAACGTCCGGCACACCATTTGGCTAACACTGTCTGTTTGCATTTGCCAATAACCTCTTCAAGATCTGCCAATACTCTTCGACCATTATCTGACTCTTCA
>Ga0114918_10003424_pt1 | contig 14008 bp, 26 predicted proteins | sample LantaG_FD_87015 | JGI IMG/M metagenome (GOLD analysis project Ga0114918, IMG submission 87015) | Deep subsurface microbial communities from Baltic Sea to uncover new lineages of life (NeLLi) - Landsort_02402 metaG | ecosystem: Environmental > Aquatic > Marine > Oceanic > Sediment | place...
AAAATATAATTTATAAATAATTATGAAATATATCATAATCTATTAATAAGTTAAAAAAACTTATAAAAAAATATCCTAAATTAAAATACTATTTATCATGGCGCGAACCCTGATTGCCTGACAATCGAACGGAAAGTCCCCATTGGTATCTCCTTTTTTAGCGAGCCTGTAACCAGATAATTGAAACAATAAATAGCAAATTTGTTTTAATTCGTACAATCCATGTTTATAAAATTTGATAATTGTTCTTTATTGACGAACAATATTAAGTGTATTTATTCGTTTTAAACAAACAATTATACCTATTTTTTACGCCAACAGATTTATAAGATGTTTTCTAATTGTTCTTGTTGGCGCTGATGAATGGTGAAATTGTCCATACAGGGAGAAAATAACTACAAATTTTCTTTTTTATTCAACTTATTTTTATTATATTTGTATATTATTAATAATAAAAAACAAGTTGAAAATATGACATTAACAGAAATTTACACAGCATTAAATAACGGTGATTACAATACAGTAACACTTGAAATAAAGAAACTTAATAAATCATATCGTGATGGTGATCCAAAAATTAAAGATCCTGAATATGATAAATTAATTAACACTTTTAAATCTGTTGATCCAACAAATGAGATTTTTACATCTGGTGTAATTGAAACCGAAGATGAAATTAATTCAGAAAGAAAAGATACACTCAAGTATCCTATGTTTTCCTTAGACAAAGAACATTACATTGAAGATATACACAAATGGTTAAAAAATAAAGGTGTACCATTATCTACATTACTTGTTATCACAGCAAAATATGATGGTATTTCTATTTTGAAAAATGAAAAAACTGGTAAAACTTGGACAAGAGGTAATGGTACAGTTGGTGAAACTATGCATGAACATTATAAAAAATTAAATGAAAAAAATTCTAATGTTGAATTTTATTCTATTGGAGAAATGCTTATTCCAAAGCCAATTTTTGCAAGTAAAACTTTTTATAGAGACAATGGAGAACCATTCAAAAATGCTCGTAATATGATTGCTGGCTTAAAAAACAATGATAAAGTTTCAGAAGACTTAAAATATGCACATCACGTCCGTTATGGTTTAGCTGATGATGATTACACAAAAAATAAATCAGAACAACTTGATTTTATTACAAAAGAACTACATGCTATTCCATATAAATTAGTATCAGCAGACAAATTAAATCTTGAAGAATTAAATGAATTATTTGTTGATTGGGGTACAGAATATGATATTGATGGACTTGTTATAGATATTGATGATAAAGATATTAGAAAATCATTAGGACGTGGAACTAATAATAATGTTGCATATGCAAAAGCATTCAAAAATCCTGAATGGTCAGAAAAAGCAAAAACAAAAATTATTAATATTGAATGGAATATTAGTAAGCAAGGTTATTTAAAACCTGTTGCTATATTAAACCCTATTGATTTAGAAGGTGTAACAGTTTCAAGAGTAACACTTAATAATGCCAAGTTTGTTAAAGATAATAACTTAGGTGTTGGTAGTGAGGTAGTTATTATAAGAAGTGGAATGGTGATTCCAAAAATAATCGAGGTAATAAAAACAACAGGATTTAACCTACCTAAAATTGATGGTATTTTTTGGAATGATAATAATGTTGAATTATGTATTAAAGGTACTGATGAACAACAAATGAAAAAAATAATTTCATTTTTTGAAATCTTGGGTACTGATAATGTATCTGAAGGTGTTATTAAACAATTATACGAAGCAGGTTTTAAAACAGTTAAAGCAATATTAGATTTAACAAAAAATGACTTTGAAAAATTAGATAGATTTGGTAAAAGAAAAGCTGAAATTCTATATAATTCAATTAAAAAATCTACAACAAATGTTAGTTTATCAAAATTAATGCATGCTTCAAATTTATTCGTTGGATTGGGATCTAAAAAATTAGAATTGTTGATACATTTCAAAGAAAAACCATCATTTGAAGAAATTATTAAAATTGAAGGTTTTTCTGATATTTCAGCAAAAGCATATCTTAATAATTATGATAATTTTTATGATTTTATTAAAGATTTACCTGTCACTATTGAAAAAGAAAAAGAACAAAATAATAATAATAATAATAATAATAATAATAATAATAATATGAAAAATGATTTAACTGGAATGTCTGTTTTATTTACAGGCGTTAGACGACAAGATTTAGTGGATGAAATTCAATCTAGAGGTGGTAAAAGTTTATCAGCAATTTCAAAGAATGTAACACATTTGATTTGTAAAGATAAGAATTCATCATCATCTAAAATGGTAAAAGCAAAAAAATTGGGCATTGAAATTATGGATGTTGAAGAATTGGAAACTTTCTTAAATGAATAATCATCTTGTTTTTCCTTTAATATAATTCTCAATATATTCTTCAAGTATTTCATATAACCATCCATGTTTAAATGATGAACTATAAGCGCCTGGTGAGTTTTTTCTAAACTCACTATGCGTTTTATATTTTTTAACTTCTTCTACACATTTTTCTTTATTCCAAAACAACTTAGTCACACCAATTGAACCAGTTTTATTTTTATTTAATATATTCCAACCTTTTTCAATATATAATGATAATATATTTTCTTCCATTTCTACTGCATCCTTAATATTTATGTAATCACTTTTAATAATTAATGTTGGTTGTAATTTTTTATTTTTAATGTATTTATAAACAGAACTATTCATATCTTTCAAATGTTGCTTGTTTCTTCTGTCTAAGTTACATGTTAACCCAACATAACAAGAATTATCTAAAAATTCATAAACATAAATTAATCTTTTATAAAAATTTGGCAATCTTCTCATATGATCAAATAATTCATACCAATTATTTTTAGATATTCTATAATATGCACCACCATTTTCTTTTCTAAATATCATTATATCGTTATAATTAGATGTCATTAATTTACATCTTTCGTATGTCCAATATCCTTTTGGTTTAATAATTCTTTTATCGTCTAATATTTCATGCCAGTTATTATCTAAAATAATTTTATATACCATTTTATTTTTAATTTCTGATAATTTTTTACATTTAGATATTTCTTCTTTGCATCTTTCGTATGTTCAATATCCAGCAGGGTGTCTTTTCATTATATTAATATTTTTTTCATTATTTGATTTTTTGATTTTTGTTTCATATCTTGATATATTAACCATTCTATATATTTTGATTTATTACCAAATTCTTCATTTAAAACTTCATTTAAATTTCTATCTAATGTGACTGTAATGCTTGTTTTTGTTACTTGTTTCATAGTATTTTTATTATTATATATAAATATTATAAAATCAAAATCATCATTATAACAACATTTTAACAACATTTAACAATTATTTAACATTAAACATTTTTAATAAATATTTCTATATAAAATAAAAATAAAATGAGAAAAAAAGTTCCAAAAGATAAAAAAAAAGTGGATGCTAGAATAACAATAGATAAAAATTTATATTCTATATTAGAAGAATATTTAGAAGAAAATAATATTTTTAATAGATCTAAATATATTGAAAATTTAATTAGAGAAGATTTTGAAAAGAAAGGTAAAAAAATCGAGCGAGAATTCTAAATAATTTATTATATTTGTAATTATGGAATTTGAAAACAAACATAAAGCTTGTCCAACACATTGTTGTATTATACATGGTTGTAAATATGGACACGAAGATTGTCCTGTTTATTTAGGGAAAATAAAACAAGTATATTTATGTGAATATTGTTGTAATAATGTTTATGCACCAGATTCTAATATACCTAATTCTAAAATAGCAAAAAATAAAATAGACAAAGAATTTTTAAAAGTAAACAGATCAATTAAATTAAAAAAATTAAAATATGTCTGATAATGAAATACTTGATATTATAAAAACAAAATATAATAGTAAAGAATTTGATTACCATTGGGATTCTTCTGTATTATCAGTTAAATATCATGGCTATTATTTTAGAATATCAAATACTTATGGTAATATTAATTTTAGGTTAAGCCATCCACCAGTTGGTTATAAATCTATTGAAACTACTATGGTTAAATATCTTGGTGATAATATTAATGATAGAGTATTAAATAATTTTTCTATTATGATTCGATGTATTAAAAAAATAGAATATTTTAATAAACAAAAACAAGAATGTTTAGATATATGTGAACCATTAATGTTAAAGTTTATTACTGATAATTATCAATTGGAATTAAATAAAGAAAATAAAACTATAAATCCTTATAATAAACTCGTCTATCCAGATAATATTAATTGGCATGTTCAAATTAATTTACCAAAAACAATTATTTTTGGTCGTAGAAGAACAAGGCAAACTAATTTTGATTTATTAAAAGAGAAAAAAAGAAAATTAACATATTATATAAACTTTAAAGTTAATCATGAAAAAATAACATATTTATTTGATTTTACATATCAAAGTTCAGAAAATATATTACATTTAATAAGTGAAAATATTTATTATAACGAAGAAAAAGACATATCAAATATAATTAGAAGTGAAAAATTAAAAAAATTAATGTTTAATGAATAATCTAAACGAAATAAAACAAAATATTATTAATCACTTTAATGACGATATTATTGATAGTTATGATGATTTAATTTTAATTTATAAAAAACATTATACAGAATTTAAAATAAGATTATCTTTTGAAAAGAAAAATGAAAATTATGTTATTAAATATGACACTCTTTATCGTATAAAAAATATTAAAAAAAGGCGAACATTAGTAAAAGGTAATTTTTATAAAAAATTAGAAAATAATATATCTTTTATTAAAAAAGAATTGGAACCTGTTGCAGAGTCTGAAAAAGTTAAAATTGATAATGAGAAAAAATATTGTTCTGAACTTAAATCTCATTTTATAAAAAAACATGAGAGAGTAAATATATCAGTTTATCAAAATTACAACAGAGTAAAAATAACAATCAATTGTTATGACTATACAAAAGGTGAAACAACATATCATATATATTACAAAAACAATAAATATTATTTAGAGAGTAAATTAGTTGAACATTATAATAAAATTATAAATGGCTAGAAGAAAATCAAATAAAGAATATGCGATTCAAATTGAACATGATGTATTAGGCACATTTTATTATAAATATGTTAATGTTAATTCAGGATATAGAACAAAACATAAATTTATTTTTGTTAAAAGTTTAAAAAAAGTTAAAACTTGGAAAACAAAAGAATGGGCAGAAAAATTTATTAAAGATATACCAAAACTAACTAATAATAAATTTTTATTATTACAATTAACAAAAGATGAATATGACAATATAACTGATAACAAAATAAAAAGTAAAATTGAAAAAAGTAAAGAAAAATATTATTTAAAAATATATAATCCTTATCCTGAACATATTTATAAATTAATTGATGATTCATTAAAAAAATTAGAAATTGATATTAAAAATATTAACATTAAAATTAACACTTTAATATTAAATAATAATTTTAATGTTAATACACATTTAGACAATTTAAAAGAATTATGTAATAAATATAACAAAGAAATTAAATTAAAAGAAATATACGAAACGTATAATAAAAACATAAAAATTAAAATTGTGGATGCATCTTATAATTTTAGAAAATTGAAAATTGAAAATTTAAATAAAAAAACATAAAAATTAAAAATAAATTATTATATTTGTAAAAACAAAACAAAATTATGAATAACTTTTTTACAACAATATTTGGAATATTAGCATTAAAAAATATATCCAATCTATTAGAACCAACTGAAAGTTGTGTTAAACAACCTGGTAAACTACCTGAGTATCTTCTTGGAGAAGATAATATTAAAGTTGGAGAAAGGTTTTATGGCTATTCATGTACTGTATTATTTGAAGATCAAGTTTGTACAAAAGTTGATAATGATTTAGTTTATGGAACCACAACATTAGCAGTATTCAATAAAAAATTTATTAAAAAATATTAAAAACTTTAAAATTATAAAAAATTAACTATGAAAAGATTATTATTAGTATTATCATTAGCACTTATTACATTTTTAGCTTACACACAAACAATTCCAAAAAGTAAAGGTTTTTTATCAGACTATGAAGAATTATTTACACCAGAACAAAACTTACATTTAACTAATCTATTATTGGATTATGAAAAACAAACATCTGTTGAAATTGCAATTTTGACTGTACCAGATTTTGAAAGTGACATTGCTGACTTTGCACAAAAAACAGCAACAGAATGGGGTATTGGTAAAAAAGGTATTGATAATGGTTTGTTAATAATTTTATCAAAAAATAAAAATGTATTAAGAACACAAACAGGATATGGGTTAGAAGGTTATCTACCTGATGGTTGGTTAAAGCATACAGGTGATAGTATTAAATATAAATATATTAATGATAGTTTATATTATGAAGGTATGTTAATGTATTTATCACAAATAAAAGAACGAATTGGTGATGAAGGTTATTCTGAAGATACAAATGAAGAATTAATTAAAGAAAACGAAGAACAAGGTATTTTATCATGGTTATGGGAACATCCATTAATATTTGCTATTGTATTTGGAATATGGCTTATAATGCTTATTTTTCCTCCTACAAGAGAAATTGCTTTATGGATATTATATTTAGCTATAGCCTCAGGTGGTAAAAGTGGTGGTAGTAGTGGTAAAGGTTTTGGTGGTGGAAAATTTGGTGGTGGAGGTTCAACATCATAATGGACATAGAAAAATTTAAAAAAATGAGGTGTCCATTTAATATAGGTGAAACTGTTGTTTGTGTAAATAATGAACATTCTGAAAAATATTTAACAAATGGTAAAGCTTATAATATCACAGAATCATCAAGATCATATCAAAATTTATGTATAATTGCAGATCATGGTTTTTCAATGATACCAGGTTGGGATAGATTTATTACACAAAAAGAAAACAGAAGAAAAAAGTTAAACACAATTGTTAGAAAAGGTAAAACGATATAAACCAATTCTTTCATTTTTAAGTTTTTTTAATGAAGGATATGAAACTTGTAAAAAAAAGAATTTTATAAAAATATTAAACAAATAAGAAAAAATAAATTAAATAAATTAAATAAAAATTAAAAAGTAAAATTATGAAAACAGGATGGATTGTATTAATTGTAATTGTAGGTTTTTTAGTACTTACTGTTATGGGAGTTATTGGAAAATATAACTCAATGGTAGAAAAAAGTGAAAGTGTCGACTCTGGTTGGTCACAAGTAGAAAATGTATATCAACGTAGATCTGATTTAATTCCAAATTTGGTGAATACTGTTAAAGGTTATGCATCACATGAAAAGGAAACTTTACAAGGTGTAATTGAAGCACGTGCAAAAGCAACATCAACCACTATTGATGCTGGTAATATAACACCTCAACAAATGCAGGCTTTTCAAGCAAATCAAGCAGGTTTAAGTTCAGCTTTAAGTAAACTTATGGTAGTAGTAGAACAATATCCAGATTTAAAAGCAAATCAAAGTTTCTTAGACTTACAATCACAGTTAGAAGGCACTGAAAATAGGATTGCAGTTGAAAGGAAAAATTATAATGATCTCGCAAAAGATTACAATGCGTACATTAAAAAATTTCCAACAGTGTTTATTGCAGGTATGATGGGGTTTGAAAAGAAACCATATTTTGAAGCTGATCAAGGCGCTGAAGTAGCACCTACTGTAGAATTTTAATAAATTATTAACAAAAAATGGAACTATTTAGGTTCCATTTTTTAACTTTTTAACTATGTATTGGATGCCTGTCATATTTATATTACTTGAAATAATAACTATTTATAGTATAGATGAAATTATAAAATATTCTAATTGTCAAATTTTATATAAAAAGTTTAAAGATATAAAATTAGAAACATATATAAAAGAAAAATATGGAGCAACGGAAAAATTGTTATTGTTTATTTCATTAGGTTATCTTGCTCAATTTATTTATTTTTTAGTTGGACTTTTTTATATAGGTTTATTTTTTATTTCAACTGTATATATATTTTGTAGTTTAATAAATATGATGTATATAAAATTTAAACCAAAAGTTCCAATAGAAAAAACTATCAAAAAAGCTAAATTAGAAGATTTTCACAGTGATGATATTAAATTTGAAAGATTATTAAAAATTAATGAATTAAATAGTAAAAAAATAAAAAATTATGACTATTCAGCATATATAATATCAACAATTAAAATATTAGCTTTTATAGCAATAATAGTTTTACATTACCATTATAATATAATATGAAAATACACAAATTAAATACAATTTTAAAAAAATCAAATAATAATAAGTTTAGAAAAGGATTTATAAAATATTTATCTTCTTTAAATTTTAATGAATTTAGTTTCTTATATAATTTTTATATGAGGGTTATGACTAAATTAATTTTAAAATATAAAAATAAAAAAATAAAATTTTTAAGTAAAGATTGGTTTAAAAATATCTCCTTACAAAATAAATATCAAGAATTATATTATATATTTTATATTGCAAATTTCCCATATATTCAAAAAATAAATAAAAACTTAGAAATTAATAATTTAAAAAATAGAATATTATTAGATAATATTAATGATGTTAAAAGCTCATTGGAAAATTTATCTAAAAAACAAATAAATATCAATCCATATCCAACCGAAAAAGAAATGATTGATTTTAATATATTAATTATTGGAACTATTTATAATAAACAAATGTTGGATAATTTATTAGAAGAACTTAATAAAAACAAAAAATATTAAACAAAATAATTCAATTATCATTTATTTAGTAAATTAAAAATTTATATATACTTATTATGACACAAGAAAAAAATATTAAAATAAATAAACCTAAAGTTGGTAAGTTTGTAATAATACCTGCTGATAAAATAAAAGCAGAAAGATCTAGTGCGTATAAGTATATGTTTTAGCTACCCTATATTACTTCCGTTTTTAATCAAAAGCAAAAATATTATTAAATTAATCAAAAAATAAAATTAAAAAATGAATACAATTATAGTTGAAATTAGAGCGTCAGAGGGTGGCAATGACTCTAAACTATTAGTTAAAGATTTAACTAATATTTATACAAAATATTGCAGAAATAATAATTTTTCATATAAAATAAATGAAAAAGATTCTATAACAAATATCTGAATTACTGGTAATAATGTTTCTAAAAAATTTAGAAATGAAAGTGGTTCACATTGCTTTGTAAGAATACCACCAACAGAAAAAAATAATAGAAAACAAACAAGTTTTTTAACTGTTGCTATCATGAATCCAAATGAAAAAAGTAAATTCAAATTAGATAAAAATGAAGTAACTAAAAAATATGTTAGAAGTCAAGGTGCTGGTGGACAGAATGTTAATAAAATATCAAGTTGTGTACAATTAACGCACGTACCAACAGGTATACAAGTTAAGTGTCAAGATACTAGAGAACAACACAAAAATGAGGTTATTGCATGGGATAGGCTAATTGAAAAATTAAAATCTATTGAAGATGAAAAAATTTATCAAAAAACTAAAAACTATAGAAATGACCAAATAGGTGATAGTGGAAGAGGTACAAAAAGACGAACATATAGATTATTAGAAGATAATGTAATAGATCATATAACAGGAAAAAGTTGTAGATGGCGAGACATATTAAAAGGTAAAATTGAATTGTTATTCTAAAAATGTTTACTATATTTGTAATATGGGAAAAATATGGAAAATACCAAATAATAAAGATATTAGATTAGCATTGGAATATTTAAAAATAGAAAAAAGTTATATTAATATTCTCTTAGAAGAAGATTCTGATTTTGATAAATATTTAAAAGAAGGTAATGATTATGTTCTCATTATTTTTGATGGTACATTTGGATGGGTAGAATATGAATATTTTTCTGAATATAAAAATAAACATAAATATTGTGGTATAGTGGATTTTAGAAAAAATAAATTAAAAAAATTAAATGCAAAATTTAGACAAAATACATGATTATATATTAGAATCTAATATGATTTTAATAATGAATAATAATTCTCAATTGTTACTAAATGCATTAATGAATAAGATTTATAATAAATATCCATTGAAAAAAAGACAAATAAGAACAGGTAAAGGATTATATAAAAAGTTAATTGATGTTAAAGATAAATTAGTAAAAATTAATATTAGATTATCTAAAATACAACTTGGTAGTTCTACTAATAAAAATAAAATTTATTATGATTTCAAAATACTTCAAGCTTGTGTTGTGGAAAATAAATCAAAATTATTATTTTATGAAACAAAGGAATTTAACTATCATTTTAGAAAAAATCCATATTATAATATGCCATTATATAATGTTTTTGATTTAATTATAATGATTGATAAAAATGATATAAAAATAATTAAATATAGAAATGGTTCTGATAAAGAAAAATTTGATATTAAACCATTACTTAGAAGCACAAAATTAAGACAATTAAATTTGTTTTCTTAAAAAAGAGTCATTGGCTCTTTTTTTGTTTATATATAAAAATAAAAAATATGACAGAATATAATATAATAGTTTATATAGAAGGTAATAAAGAAATAATATTACCAGTAAAATATGATAGTGATTATAATCTTAGAAAAGATGTCACAAGTATTGGAATTAATGGTATTTTACAAAAATTAGAAAATTCTGATTATTTATATTTTCCACCACACAAAATACTTAAAATAGAAGTTAAATCTACCTAATTTCCAGCTCATTTTTAATTTTAATTATATTTAGTTGATAGAAATAAACATTATTCTCTAAATAAAAATCTTTATTGTCAGGATCAATTTTAATTATTTTAAAAATATCTTTTTGTAATGTCAGATATACAAATAATAAATCTAACAATTCATCTATTGATTTTTCTTTTAGCTCTGCATAATAATATATTTTCATTTAAAAAATAAACTTTTTTTTATATTTATATATATTTTCTAAAAAAAAATATTTAATATGAAAGAATATACTATTATTATGAAATTTAATGTAGAAGCAAAAAAATCTGATTATGAAAAAATCTCAATTTTTGCTGAAGAATTATCTGAATCTATAATGGATAATGATAAATTAATTTATAAAGGAGATATAGAAATTGTTGAAGCATCAATTGATAATATTGAAGATCTTAACGATTATGATAGGGATGAATATTATGATAGCTTTGAAGATGTTGATGATTTTTAATAAAATCTTTTTTTATTAAAAAATTTTTATTATATTTGTATATTAATAATATAAAAAATGGAAAGAAAATTAGCAAGTATTCGTAAAATTTTAGATATTCAGCCGATTAAAAACGCTGATATGATTGAAGTAGCAACTGTCGATAATTGGAAAGTTGTGGTTAAAAAAGGTGATTTTAAAGTTAATGACTTAGTTATTTATTTTGAAATTGATTCTTTTTTACCTATTCGTGAAGAATTTGAATTTTTACGAAAATCTTCTTACAAAAAATTAGCAGATGATTCTGAAGGATTTAGATTAAGAACTATAAAATTACGTTCACAAATTTCTCAAGGACTTATTGCTCCTTTATCTATTTTACCTTCTGGTGATTATAACATTGGTGATGATGTTACTGAATTATTAGGTGTTACAAAATATGATCCACCTTTACCAGCAGAATTAAATGGTATTGCTATTGGAAATTTTCCTTCTTTTATCCAAAAAACAGATGAAGAAAGAATTCAAAATTTAACTGAAAAATATGAAGAACTCAAAAACTATAAATATTTTGCATCTGAAAAAATGGACGGTACATCATCTACATTTTTCTTAAACAGTGATGAATTTGGAATTTGTTCTAGAAATTTTCAATTAATATTTAATCCTGATAATACTTTTGGAAGAATTGTAACTTCAAATAATTTAGAAGAAAAATTGAGAAAATTTGGAAAAAATATTGCAATTCAAGGTGAAATTGTAGGTGAAGGTATTCAAAGCAATAAATATAAATTAAAAGGACAAAAATTTTTAGTTTATAATATCTTTAATATTGATAAATTTGAGTATGTATCAAAAGAAAAAATGTTAAAAATTTGTAAGGATTTTGATTTAGAAACTGTACCAACTATTTTTGAAAATTTTACTTTACCTGAAACTATTGACGAATTATTAGAAATTGCTAATGATTTCTCAAAATTAAATCCTAATACTATTCGTGAGGGATTAGTATGGGTTTCAATTGATTCAAATGAAAGATTTTCTTTTAAAACTATTTCAAATAAATTTTTATTAGAATACGAAGAATAAAAATAACAACTTTATATATTTTTTAAACTAATTATTATTACAAATATTAAAACAATTAAAATTTTAAAAGTATGAATATCAAAGACATTTTAACCGCCTCTGTTACTGGACTTAATCTTGAAGAACAAAAAGAGGTTTTTGATCAAATGAAAGAACAAAAAATATTTGATCTTGAACAAAAAGAAAAAGAAAATTTAGTGGATTTTTTATGTGAAAAAGCTGATCAAAGTTTAGCTATTGATTATTTGTTTCATGTATTAGATAACGAAATTTCTTATCCTATTGATGATGAAAAAGTTAAATCTTTATTTAATGATGATAGAATGAAAAAAATGAAAGATTTAATGATCGAACAACTTCAAGATGAAGAAGTTGAAGATTCTGACGAAGATTCTGACGAAGATTCTGACGAAGATTCTGACGAAGATTCTGACAAATAAAAAAGTTTTGTGTTAGTTTTAACACAAAACTTTTTCTAAAAGTATCATTTACAACATATTAAGTCACACATCTTTTTTATAAAAAAGTTATTTTTTATAATTAATATATAATAATAAAGAAAAATGGGTATTTCTATAAAAAGTTTTTTTAAAAAAATTTGGAAAAAATTATATAAAGATGATGTTTTGACTGATATTGAACAGTTAGCATTCGATATATTTGAGGTGTTACTTTATGATGAAGATAATATTAGATATTTAGATTCCGAATTTTCAAAAAAGTATATAGTAACCAAATCTTATATCTTAAATAAGGAAGTTAATACTTTTATAATTTTTAACGTCATGTCAAATAAAATAACTATTGTAAATCATCAATACCGTTATGATATATCAATGCCAACAAGAACTTGTATAACTATGGAAAAAATGTTTGATATAAAAGTAAAAGAAGAAAGAGAAGAAATGGAAAAAGAAATTTTAAGTAATATTGCTGAAAGTTTAGAAACCGTTCTTTCTGAATTTAAAAAGAAATTAATTAAGCACTAATCTTTAAAAATAATAAATGAAATTAGAACCAAAAGATTTTTTGAATTGGCAAGTTGCCAAAAAAACAAAAAATGTTAAAGCTAAACCATTAATATCTATAATGGTTGATAAATCTGTAACAAGTAAATTTTTAGTTGACACATTAGAAGGCAAAGAGCCTCTGGGTGATGGTGCAATTATATGTATTGGTGAAAGTAATGATATTTGGCAACAAATGCCAGCAAAACTTTTACAAAAATATAATGTAATTGAAATTGATAATGATGGTTGGATGGTATGTGAACCAAGACCAGACAATTCAGTTAATTGTTACGAAGTTACGAAATCTCAAGTTGAAGATAAATTTTATATCGTTGGACTTTGGGGAGAAAAAACTGAAGAAGGATTGATTCAAAGAGGTGAAGTTGGTGACTTTATTTGCCAAAATAGAGAAGAACCAACAGACGTTTGGATAGTAAAAAGAAAAATATTTATTAATACTTACAATATAATTTAAAAAATAAAAAATGAATAGAAAAACAGAATTTCACAAGTTTGCAACGGGACATTTAGGTATTAGTTCACTTGCATTACACAATTTTGAGAGTATGACAAAATTACCTAACATCACAGCAGATTACATTTCACCTACAATTATCGAAGAAAGACAAATGAATGTAGCTCAAATGGATGTTTTTTCCAGATTAATGATGGATAGAATCA
>Ga0114918_10003425_pt1 | contig 14006 bp, 9 predicted proteins | sample LantaG_FD_87015 | JGI IMG/M metagenome (GOLD analysis project Ga0114918, IMG submission 87015) | Deep subsurface microbial communities from Baltic Sea to uncover new lineages of life (NeLLi) - Landsort_02402 metaG | ecosystem: Environmental > Aquatic > Marine > Oceanic > Sediment | place: Baltic...
ACTTCCAATTTTTTTAAAAAATGATTTCACTCTCATAAAATAAATATTCTATCTTTAAATTTTTTTAAATTGTCCCATACTATTTTCTTTCACTTTATAGAACGGCATGCTTAATATAATCATTGCTATAAGACACCATGCTACGGTAAAAATCAAATTTATAATATGGTAGCTAAATCCGACTATAATAGAAATTTTTTCACTGAAACCCAATATTATAAATGCAAGAGCAAATACTCCCTGATAGGTACCCAGGCCCGCAAGGGAATGAGTGGGCAAAACTGCTGATATTTCAGCAGCTACAGTAGCTAAAAAAATTACCCAGTATGGAAGATCATTAAACCCAAAGCCCATAGGCTTGAGCACTGCATGAATTAAAAAATAATAAGCTGTAAATTTTAAAATTCGGGCAGGTATTGTGACGAGGTATACTTTCCAGTATATTCCTCTTTTCTGAATTATTTCAATATTTTTATTGGTCTCAACTAATTTTTCATATATATATTGGATAATTCTAATTTTTCTTATTTTATCTTTTAATAAAATCCTATCAAATATTTTTATAAAAAGTCCTATAAATTTAGAAAGGTAAAACAGGAATAGCAAAAAGAAAATAAGAAGCCCTGCAGCTATTAAAATAACACTGGTGGAAGAAACCGCATATCTATTTACTCCTACAATAACTATAGAAATTACAATCATTGAAAAAACGATAACTAAATCAAAAACAAGTGCAATCATTAAGGTTGAAATACCAATCTCTATAGGAAATTTAAATTTTCTTTTAAGAACATAAATGTAGGAGAGCTCTCCTGTTCTTGCAGGCAGTACCATATTAAAGCCATTTCTTACAAGAGAGATCAAAAACATATCAACCATTCTGATTCTACCGGGTCCGATTAAAATTTTTGCTCTATAGGCTCTAAAAAAATCAATTGAGAAAATAAGAATTAAACCAATTATAAGAGAGGGCTTATAAATACCCAAAAAAGCTTTTATAATATCATCTATATCAACCCGACTGAGAAGATAGTAAACAAGAAAAATTCCAAAACCTACAACTGCAACAATATTTATTACTCTGAATATTATATTTCTGGAACTGATTTTTTTATTTTCTGTATTGATTTTCTATCCCTTTGCTACTATACGTTTAACTTTCTCTGTTTAAGGTAATTAGAAGAATACCTGACAGCCTTTCTAAACCCTCCATGGCCTATATGGTAAAAAAATCTCTTTACCAGATAAACCCCTGGTTTGTTGCTTTTCTTATGTTTGTAAACGCTTATTATTTGCCCGGTATCATCTTCCCTGATTGCATTCCTTTCAGCACTAAATACAGGATCTTTGCAAAAGTCAATAATTGGCCTGCATACCTTTTCCCATTTAAAATCCCTGGCTACCTGTTGAATATTGCTAATACATTTCCTGTAAAATACTTCGTCATCTGCAAGTCTTGTTATGGCCCTTACAATATCATCAACATTCTCTTCTCCCACAGCGAATCCCAGCCCTTTTCTCTCAACCAGATCACTCAAGCTATCGCCCACAGTTGATATTATGGGAAGTCCTGTCCACAAGTAATCCAGTATTCTGGTCCTGAATGAAAACCTGGTTTCAATATGCTCCGGGTGAGTGATTATTCCTACATCTGATTCCATTAAGTAATTTTGCCTGTCTTCATACTCAACCCACCCAAAATTGAAGAATACATTTTTTTCATATATACCCAATTTTTTAGCCAGGTTTACGGTTTCATCTACCAACTGCAATTCCCTGACCTCCGGATTGGGATGCTTTACTCCCATAAAGAAAAGTTTTATATCCTTTCTCATCTCATATATCCTGGCCATTGCCTTTATAAGTGTTAAGGGATCAAACCAGTTGTATATTCCTCCACCCCAGATAACTACAAAATCATTCTTTTCTATACCCTTGATTACCCCCTTTAATACTTCTCTGGTATGCATTGGCTTATTGGTTGGAAGACCAAATGGCACTACGCTTATCATACGTTTTAAAGTGGGATCCTGATTGTAGGAATAAGGATTTACCCGGTTTAAAGCTGCCAGCATACCCAGCCAGAAATCTCTCTGTCTTTCTGAGGCACATATAAAGAAATCACCATAGTAAAATTGTTCATTAAAATAGTATTGTATTGATTTATAAACTTCCAGCTTTTCCTTTATGGTTCTTTTACTGTATTCAGCAAGGGTTGCCAGATTATAAGGATCATAGATATCAATAATCAGATATTTATTAGATTGTTTAATACCATTATAATGCTTGGTAAAAGTCATTCCATTGCAAAGAATAATATCGGAACCCTCCATTATTTCTCTTAAGTTTCCATCATTCTTGAACTGTATTATTCTGAAACTCTGTTCTGGAAATTCTACTTTATTTGGAATCGCCAGTGTTACATTCATATGTTCAGAGAGCACTTTGGCAAAGTTCCAGACTCTAATAGCCGGTCCTGCCATTTCTTTAGACACCACCTCATTTGAAATTATAAGTAAATTTCTCTCTAGTTCCTTTTCAAAAATTTTATAAATCCCCAGCGACTTTAGTATATCTATCTGTTTTCTCTGATAATCAGGACTGGACGAAACAGCAAGAAATTGGCCCTTAAAGTAACTAAACAGAGCTTTATCATCTCTCTTTCTCTTACTTTGAATCTCTTCTCTCTTTTTAATCAACTGCGGCAGATTATCAAAAAAATCCTTTACCGCCATTAGAGAGCTAAGGGGCTCTTTTGACAGTTCAGGATTCGCGGTATCTATTTTTTCCGGTTCCGGCCGGCTCAAGTCATAATATTTTTTATAGTCAAATTTAAAATCTACAAATATCCGGTTAAAGATAACGGAAAGGGTACCGGAAAATGCTCTGGCCAGGTTACTATCATCATAATTTTTAAAAACTGAATAAAGGGAATTTCTTTCTTTAAGAAATCTCAGTTTATCTTCACCAAATTCTTTTGAGGTGCCGTGATGGTGGTGATAGACAATAGATTTTGGAGCAAATACCACTTTATATCCTAATACCCAGAGCCTCCAGCCAAAATCAACATCTTCATAATAGGCAAAAAAATCTTCATCAAATCCCCCGGTCTCTAAAAACACCCTGCGATCTACCATCATAGCCCCACCATTTACAAAAGGAAGATAACTACAAAGGTGGTATTTATCCTTATCTGCCGGGACACCATAGTCAACCTGGAATCCTTTACCCTCAAAATTTATCATTCCGCCTACAAAATCAAGTTTTTTACCATCTATTGAGAGCACTTTGGAACCCGAGGCGACTACTTCTTTATCCCTGTAAATAGGCTTTAGAAGCTCAATCAGCCAGTTTTTCTCTACTTTTGTGTCATTATTCAAAAAAGCTATATATTCACCTTTAGCAGCTTTTGCCGCTTGATTGTTTGCAAAAGCAAAACCCATATTTTTATTATTTTGAATCACTCTGGTTTCAGGATAATTTGAATTAATAAACCCCACAGAGCCGTCACTTGAGCCATTATCAACTACTATTACCTCTATTTTATCCGGAGGATAGTTCAAAATTTTTATACTCTCCAGACATTCTCCAAGATAGCCCTTACCATTTAAGTTTACAACTGAAATTGATACTTGGGGATAAGTAAGAATATCTTTCATAAAAATAAATCTCCTAAAATTAATTAACCAAAATATTAGATAGATTAGGATAAATTATAACAAACAATCTGCTTTACTCAAACATCTATTATTAAGTTCTCAGCAACAACCCGGTGCGATTTTTACTAAAAATCATATTCTTTAATAACTTTATAGACATTATCCGCTATTAACCTAAACCCTTCTTCATCTGGATGAATGCCATCACCCTGCAGGTAATCATTTGTTTTATCATTCGCTTCAAAAATACTCCACAAATCTATAAAATCAATATGGTTATTTACTGATATTTTTCTTACCTCATCATTATAATTTTTATAGATTTCTATTTGCTCTTCCGCGCCTATATTATTTTCCGCAGAAGATAAAACAAGAACAGGATTAATCCCCATTAAAATTATTTTAATATCAGCCGACTTTATCTTGTCCACAATTAAGCTATAGTATTTACTAAAAGTTTCGAGATCAACATTGGGAACCGGGGGGGTTTCTTTATCTCCATCATATACAGGCTCTTCAGCTCCATTTTCATTTTCATATTCATTTTTTTCTTGAATTCTGCCATCATTTAATCCAAAATTAATTACAACCAGATGTGGATTATAACCTGTAACATCATTCTCCACCCGGTTATAGGCATCCAGTATTATGTTCCCGCCAATACCACTATTAATGACCTTAACCTTTGCGTAATCTTCTTCCAGTAATTCTTCCAATAAACCGGGGTAAGAATTCTTATAATCTACATTCCATCCAAAGGTCACTGAATCTCCAAAACAAACTATCCCGGGGTAGCTGTCAGCCAGTTCCTCTAAATCTAAATCTTTTGTTTCTATTCTCAGACCCTGGTAATTATTTGAAGCTGAATCCTGTGTCTCCTCTTCTTCAGGTAATTCCTTTTGTGTTGATAAGGAATTAAAACATCCACCTGCAGAGGTGATTATTATTAAAATAATAAAAAATAGCAGCAAGCTAAGCAGGGTAATTTTTTGTTTATTTTTTCCCATAATCAAAACTTCTAAATAACTAAATTATACTGTTATTCACTGATATTATAAAGAATAGACCTGGCAACTCTTATTAGCTTCTTACTTAAAATAGATGCTTTCCTTTATAATTGATATAATGATAAAATTTAACTTATAATTTCAGGTTGTAGGACTGCTTGCCAAAACATACAATATAAAAAATAAAAAGTTTTAAGAACGTGAAACAAATAAACATAGCCTTTATAACTGATAGAATGATAAAGGGCCATGGCGTAGATCTTGTGGTTGATAGGCTTGCAGATGGCCTGGCAAAAATAGGGTATAATTGCAAAGTATATTGCAACTATTTTGATGAAACCTTCATAAACCGGAAGTCGTACAGTATAGAAAAACTTCACTACTTTAAACCGGATGCTAATCCAGTAGTTTATGAAAGAAGAATCAGAAAATTAGCTCCATATCTTAACAGCAAAGATGCTGATTTATTCATAATACAATCCTTCCCATTTTATAGCTTAATACCCAGGTTAAATAAACCAGTTTTAGTTGTTGACCATGGAATAATATCAGTAAGCGGATTGCCTCTAAAAAGAAGACTGAGATATAAATATATGGGAATAAGCCAAAATCTCTCCTATTTTAAGAAAGCAGATAAAATTGTAACCGTGTCAAAGTATCTACTTAACTGCCTGCCCAAAAATTTAAGAGAAAAAGCTACCTTTATATACAACGGATGCGACCACTACCAGGAAGAAATAATTGGTGAGGAAGAAATCAATAATTTCAGAAATGAAATAGGAGTAAATCCTAAAGATATTTTATTGTTATTTGTAGGAAGATTAAACCTTACCAATCAGCCTTATAAAGGATTATCAGAGCTTATTGATATATACCGGAACATTTCTAAAAAACATAAAAATATTAAGCTACTGACTGTCGGGTATGGTTCAAAAAATGATGAAGAATTGCTCAGAAACCAGGGAATATTATCCATACGCAACGCCCCCGAAGAACTCATGCCCTTAATTTACAGGTCCTGTGATATCTATACTACCTGCTCCAGCTGGGAAGGGTTCGATTTGCCCATTGCAGAAGCCCATAGTTTTGAAAGACCAACCCTATGCTATAGCATTGGTGCCCATCCGGAAATCTCCAGTGATGGAAAAACAGGATTTGTTGTAAAAAACAAGAAGGAATTTATAGAAAAATTAGAGATTCTGGTCAATAATCCGGAGTTAAGAAAAGAAATGGGGGAAGAAGCCAGAGAATATTCAAAAAGATTTTCGTGGGAAAATAGTGTAAAACAATATCACCAGATCATTAAAAAAATGCTTAATTTAAAGAATTCAGATATTACAGCCAAACCATCTATTGATAGGCATAAACCACATCCAGGTAAAGATGTGTCAGTAATCATTGTCAACTACAACTCGTCCTATCCCGTATTAAAAGAATGCCTGGACTCAATTAAAACCCAGACCCATAAAAATATTGAGATTATTATTTTTGATAATAATTCCACCTGTAATATTCTGGAGGATATAAAAAAAGAATTTAAAGATATAAAGATAATATTTTCCAAAAAAAATCTTGGTCTTGGAGAAGGAATAAACCAGGCTTTAAAATATGCAAATTCGGATCTTGTCCTAATATCAAATTTTGATGTAAGCTATAATCAAGACGCCTTTGAACAAATGGTAAACTCCATTAACACCCTTGAGAGCACTTACCTGGGTGTGGCTCCAAAAGTTAAATTTTACTATCAGAAAGATTTTCTTGAAAGTACAGGCATTTACCTTGATACCAATCTTTACATAGGCCATTATGGGCTGGGACAATTAGACTTGAGCCAATACAATAGAGCCGAGGATATTTTCGGAGTCTCCTTTGTATCCTGCCTGATAAAACGCGATGCTTTTCTTGAAAATAAGGTAGGACTGATTGACCCTACTTTATTCTTATTTTATGAAGATGTAGATTTCTGCTACAGGGCAAATCTTCATGGATATAAATTCAGATCCTGTCCCTCTGCCATATGTTATCATAAATACGCATACAGCTTTAGAGATGAAGCAGCCGCTTTTCAGACAAAATATTATTATCATAAGTTAAATCTTTTAAAAACAGCCTACAAAAATGCAGAATTTCACAACCTTAATAGAATCATTTCAAATGAACTAAATATCCAAAAACAAAATTTGAAAGATGTTAACCTTAAAGTAACTGCCAGAAAAATAATGAGAGATTTCAAAAAAGATGTAAGACATCTTAGAAGCAAAAGAAATTATATGCAGTTTTCCAGGCAGATATTTGATACCGATATTGTAAAATACAGCTGGGGAGAGAAAGTTTATTTTGATATTGTAAAAAACGAACCAATTTACTCAATTGAGAATCTTCATCACTCTTACCGCAGGTTATTTGCTCTCATGGGAAATGAGAGATATGGATTATATGTTAATTATCTGGTGAATTTAAAAAATACTAAATTTAAGATGGAAACCGATTTGTTTAAAAATATACTACACAGTAAATTAGAATATGAGCCTATCTCGGTATATAAATTTATAGATAAAATACAATGACAGGCAACAATTTTAGAATCGGAATTGATATATCCACTCTGCTAAATCATGGACCGGCTATCGGTGCCGGCAGATATATAATAAATCTGGTCCGTAACCTTCTGGAAATCGATAATAAAAATACTTATGTTTTAACCGGAAGGTATGCTTCTACCAGATATCTTGAAATTGCATATAATCTCAAGAAAAATTTTGAAAACAATAAGATTGAACTGAAGTTCTATAAGACTACACAAAAAAAACTTGACCTGTGGAACAGACTTAAATTTCCTCCCATTGAATTTCTGGGCTTTAAAGCCGATATATTGCATTGCCCTGATTATCTTATCCCCCCCACCTTAAATAAGAATATAATCCTGACTATCCATGATCTGGCTTTTATAAGGTTCCCGGAATTTAACTTTGAGTGGTTTATAAAAAAATACACCAGGGAAGTTAAAAAAAATGCACAGATCTCAAAGAAAATAATCGCTGATTCAAAAAGCACCAAAAATGATATCGTAAGGTTCTTTAAAATAGATTCCCGAAAAGTAGATGTAGTTCATCTGGCTGCAGACAAGACATTCAGAACCCTAACTGCAGACAGGATAGATAAAAACATACTTAAAAAGTATAAAATAGATAAGAAATATATACTTTCCGTGGGAACTATTGAACCCAGAAAGAATTTTATAACCCTGATCAAGGCTTTTAATCATATAAAGCAAAAAAAAGCTGATTTCAGCTATAAACTTGTAATCGCAGGAAGAACAGGATGGAAGAGCGAGGATACTTATCTTGAGAGAGAAAATAGCCCTTACAGAAACGATATTCTATTTATCGGCAGAGTCCCCGATAAGGATCTTGTCCAAATATACAATCAGGCAGAATTATTTGTCTACCCTTCCCTTTTTGAGGGCTTTGGTCTTCCCCCGCTGGAAGCAATGAGTTGCGGCCTTCCGGTAATAGCCTCAAATACTTCATCGCTTAAGGAAGTTATCGGGAATGCCGGAATATTGATATCACCCGGTGATAATATAGAACTTAAAAAGCGGATATTGTATGTTCTTGAAAATGAAGAAATAAAAGAGGAACTGAAAGGAAAATCACTTATTCAGGCTAAAAAATTCAGCTGGATAGACACTGCCAGAAAAACTTTGGAAATTTATAATAAAATCATTTCTTAAAAACGCTTTTTTCAACGGGTACAGCCGGATTTAAGTCCGCTATACCTTCTGCTACATTCCTGTGGATGACATTTATTGTAAACATATCATTTACCCAATCACAATAGGTCTTATTACTGTTTAATAATCCCCTTTTTCTTATACCTAATATTTATTAAATAATCTCTATTATTTCCTTAAGCTTTTTAAATATTTTTCCAGTACTGTATTTTTTAATAACGTAATTTCTCCCTCTTATTCCCATATTCCTGCTCTCCAGCCTATTTCGTAAAAGAAAATTAATTCCTCTCTTAAAACTACCATAACTACTATAAAGCAATCCACCTTTGCTTTTTTTAATATGGTCAACTATAACTTCAGAACCATCGCTTGCCAGTACAGGAGTTTTTTGAGACATTGCTTCAAGGGTCACTATACTAAAACTTTCATTAGGTGATGGCATGATAAAAGCACTGGCTCCACTCATTAATTTGAGTTTATCCACTTCAGATACACTACCCTTAAATATAATATCTTTACTGGGCGGAATCTCAATTTTATTATCTCCGGTCAATATTAAACGTAAATCAGAGGGACAATCTTTTTTGAATTGTAAAAAGTAATTAATCAGTTGGGGGCAACCTTTATTTATATCAATTCGCCCGCAATATAGTACATATGGGAAATTCAGTTTAGCAGGAGGAAATTCCTTTGTTTTTACTCCAATACCAACTACGTAACCTGGTAATTTTCCCCACAATAATCTGCCAAATCGACATTCACTATCCGTGTTCCACAGTATAATTTTTGATTTTTTAGCCATATATTTATAGGCAGAAAGATAAGCGGGGGCTTCATCATGTAAAGTTGGTACAAATATAATCTTATCCCTGGGAACATGAAACATTCCAAAATAAGTTGTAGGATAAAGATATGTCATAAATATTATAGCTCTATAATCTTCACTTTTTTCTGATAGATAACTCATTAAATCTTCAGAATATGGTCCTTGCTTATATATAAATTCTTCTTGAAGTGCTACCGGCCATTCAATAAGTCTCCTGGCTGATTTTGTTGAACTTTTGGATTTCATATTATTAAATTCATCTAGAAGTTGTCTATGGATTTCTTCCCAATAATCTGCTCTCCCCTGAGTGACTCTAAATCTTTTAATACAGACTTCATCTCTGATTTCATCACCTTCAGCCAACACATTATCCCATTTTTCAAAATCAACTGCAGTTGTAGTTAAAACATGAATTTTATAATTTGTTTTTAATAAATTTGCATACTGCCACGCTTCAGACTCAGAACCACCGACAACATTTTTATGGCATCTCTGTACAACAATAGCTAATTTCTTCATAGGTATTTACCAATAGTGCTTAAAAAATTTTCTTCAATTATTTCATTTGTAAAATTATTCTTATATCTTCTCCAGCCAGCTTCCCCCAGAAAAAAATAAGTATCTCTATCAGAAATAATTTTATTGATCGTGTCTGCAATTAAATGAATATCTAAATCTTCCCATGCTATTCCGCCATCACCAATTGTATCAGCAACCGCAGTCGAACCATAAGCTATAACCGGTATTTTCATACTCATAGCCTCAACCAGAGGCACACAAAAACCCTCATGGTAACTTGTCAGTGTAAAAATTCTAGAAACGAGATAATATGATTTTAATTGTTCATCGCTAATTTTACCGGTAAACACAATATTGTCATTAAGGCTCATATATCTTACCTTTTCATTTAAATAATTAATGTAGGCAGTCAGACTGGAGTGTATATTGCCAACTATGATTAACCTGCTCTCTTTATTAAAATATCTATTATAGACAGCAAACGCCTCAATAAGTTCTGGAAATCCCTTATTGGGGACAACCCTTCCAACAGATAAAATATTTACTTTTTCGTCATTATATTTATTCAATACATTAAAATCAGGTTTAGTATCTCTTAATTTCTCTATATTGTTGAATGGTGGAACAACAAAGCACTTTGAGGCTTCAGGACCGCTGGAAATCATTTCAATCATATTAAACTTGGAATCGTTCAAATACATCGCTATATTTAAATTATCAATAATATTTAATTGTTCAATACCACCCTTACAGGTCTCAACATGGATTTCACTAAAACCATAGAAATAGTCAGGCGGGGTTATACTATGATATTTTACAATTTTTATACAATCCAGCTTAGCCAGTATATCCAGACCTTTGAACCATCCGCTGGAAAGATGATATACTACTAAATCTTCACTATCTTTTATAAAATTACTTATAAGGTCAATACTCTTTACTATATCTTCAGATATGAAAATATTCTCAGCAAAAATACATACTTTATAATTTTGCTTCTTCAAAACATTAAACATGCCCAGGACATCATTGCTTACTGCATCACCATAAGAAATCTCGGAAGTGCAAATTGCAATATGTTTCATATTTTATAACCCACCACTGCATAATCTTGAGGTCCATAAAAATAATCATTAAATCGTTTTGAAGTTTCTGAATCGTCTTCCTTTATCTTAAAATCATCCTTATACGGATTGATATTCATAATCCTTATCTTGCTGAAACCACGGGATTCTAAAACCAATTTAATCAAAGGACTCGGCAGTGGTTTATCATGAGTGGGGTCCAGGTAAAAACTACAACTACCTACCAGAACATTACTGGGATTAGGGGTTTCTAATATTACCAGGCCACCCGGCTTCAGTACACGTAATATTTCATCCAATAGTTTAATCAAAAAATCAAATCCATAATGCTCAATTAGATGAAATCCGGTAACAGCTCCTAAACTATTGGCGGAAACTTTCTTTATAAAAGCAAGCGCCTCACTCTCTTTAACATCAAGACCTCTTTCTTTGCAAATCTTTATCATGACTTTATTTGAATCCAAACCGCTGGCACATAAATCTGCTTCTTTTAACAATTCCAGCCACTCACCACGGCCACAGCCAATGTCCAGTACAGGAGAATTTTCCAGTCCAACATTTGCTTTTTTTATAACAGGAATATAAATTTTAAGCCGCTTTTTTATTTCCTTACGATTGCCCCGTAAACTATCTTCCAAAAAAACATAAAGAGAATCCAGGTCATGGCTAATCTCATCCGTTAAATTTTGTAATTTGTCATTACTGATTTTTTCAACATCTTGTTTTACACCTTCAGTAATACTTTTTATTCTTTTTTCCAGCTGAACCAGGCTGTTCTTCAGGTAATTGACTATGTTATTAAGTTTATCAATTTCAATGTCTTTCTGTTCCTGCTTTATTTTCAGTTCCATAATACCAGTATCAAATTGAGTTTTTGCCCCGGCAAATCTTAATTTAAGATGGTTATAATCGTCAATACTACTTCTTAAAGTATCTATGACAGACAAATTGAACTGCCTTTGGTTTATGGTAATTACTTTTAAAATTTTAAAAAGAAATTTAGTAACCCACCCATAGGTTATTCTTTTCAAAAGAAATAATTTATTAAAAGAAGGAACGGCTAAACCTATATTCGCATTCTGTTCAGCTTTATTTATATTACTATAAAAATCATCTTCTGTAGGTAATATAATAGAACTTGGATCATATCGTCTTTTAATACTATTATTTATATTTTTGCTCTCCTGATCCGTCATTACCTTTTTCCGAATTCTTTTCTTTAAATCCTCGATGTAATTTTTTGAATCTTCTGATTTAACCATTTCATAATACCTTAAAATATATCCTAAACGTTATTATACTTTTTTATTATTTTACATTATTATAAATAATTACTAAATCACAATTACTATTTGTAAATTGCTTATTATCACTTCCAACTCTTCATTATTATAAAAAGTCCAACAAAATAGAAATTACCTATCTACGTCGATAAACAATAATAGAAATTCAAGTTGTGAAAGTATAATAAAAAATAGATATAAAATATATTTTATCTGAAAGTGTCATAGAATTAATGAAAAATTATTTCTTTTTATTAATCCTTTCCAAATTAATTTTAGAATCTAGATCTGCAATACCTTCAGCAATGTTTTTATTAATTACATTAATAGTGGCTATATTATTTACCCAATCACAGTATGTCTTATTGTCACTATAACCTACAGCTAAAGTTATATAGTATTCACCACCAATTAGATTTACTTTTTGTTTATAAATTACTTTTACTAAATCACCCTTTTTAAACCAACCTGTTTTCATATTATTCAAACGGCTGTTAGTACCATAAATAATATTGTTTTTTGGATCAGTTATCATAATGCCAAATATTGGGCTCTTAACTGTCTCTCTAAATAATATTTCACAAACTATTTTTAAATTGTCTCCATATTTACAGAAATCCATTTGTTTATTCTTTTCATCCAAAAGTTTTACACTTTTAATTTCAGCATCACCAGATCCGAACCTGTTTATAGTCTCACCATCAATACTTAAATTTGAGAGTCTGCTTATTTCATCCCCATCAATTATTCTCCGGTTGTCTTCAATCACTGTTTTGAATATTTTTTTCCTTTCTGCTCTTTGCTGTTCAATAATCCTTTTTTTCTCCAGCTCTTCAATATAAGCCCTGTATTTTGCAACTATATCCAGAGGTTTCCCCATATCTATTAATTTTCCATCCTTCATAAATATGACCTTGCTGCATAAGTCAGAAATTGTGTCCAGATCATGAGAGACTATTATAATCGTTTTGCCCCTCTTCATAAAATCATATATAACCTTATAACATTTCGCCTGGAAAGCCTGATCGCCTACCGCTAAGACCTCGTCAACAAGCAATATATCCGGGTTAACATTAATAGCAACCGAAAAACCAAGCCTCATATACATTCCTGAAGAATAATTTTTTACCGGTGTGTCTATGAATCGGTCAAGTTCGGAAAATTTTATAATATCATTTAATTTCCTGTCCACATCCTTTTTTTTCATTCCGAGTATGGCAGCATTAATATAAATATTTTCTCTGCCGGTCAGATCGGGGTGAAAACCTGCGCCAAGTTCAAGAAGGGCCGAAAGTGAACCGTTAACTCTGACTTCACCCGAGGTAGGTCTCAGTATTCTAGCAATTAACTTTAAAAGGGTGCTCTTTCCAGAACCGTTCGGCCCTATCATCCCAAAAGTCTCTCCATGTTTTACAGAAAAGGAAACATCATCCAGAGCTAAAAATTCTTCATAGGTAGTGCGTTTAAGCTTAAGGATCGTTTGTTTCAAGCTGGGAATTTTTTCATGACGTATTCTGTAAATTTTAGACACAGACCTAATATCAATCGCTATGTCATTCCCTAAATTTTTACTTTTGTCTTTTCTGTAAATCATTTTTTTTTGCTTTTCAATTAAATCTCTTCGGCAAACCTGGGCTCCAACCTCTTAAAAACATAATAACCCACAAAGAATATCAATAATGTTATCCCCAGAGCACTTAAAGTTTCCAATACTGTTGGAAATCCGGTGCCTTCCGGGAATTTAACATAATAAAAAATATTTCTATAGTAGGCTGCATATATAGTCATAGGATTAATCTTTATAATATATTGAAACCTTTCAGGAACCATGCTTAACGGGTATATAATAGGGGTTCCAAAAAACCATACCATCATAATAATAGTAATCAAGTGC
>Ga0114918_10003426_pt1 | contig 14003 bp, 12 predicted proteins | sample LantaG_FD_87015 | JGI IMG/M metagenome (GOLD analysis project Ga0114918, IMG submission 87015) | Deep subsurface microbial communities from Baltic Sea to uncover new lineages of life (NeLLi) - Landsort_02402 metaG | ecosystem: Environmental > Aquatic > Marine > Oceanic > Sediment | place...
ATTCCATGTCGGAGAGGCCTTGCTTGTCATACCACTTCCAGTAGCCGAGCATGTCACCGCCATTCCAGTAGCCCTGGCCCGAAACAATCTCACCGATCTGGCCATCGTGAATCCGCCGGATGATCTCTTTGTACTTTTTGCTGTGCCGGCGCTGCGTGCCCGCGACCACCGAAAGGCGCTTTTGTTCGGCGAGTTCTCCCGTCTCAATCATCGAACGTATGGCCTTCGGATCCACGCCCGCGGGCTTTTCCATGAATACGTTTTTGCCCGCCTGTATGGCGGCTTCGAAGTGCTGCGCTCGCCAGTGGGGCGGGGTCGTCAAAACTACCATGTGCACGTCGCACTGTAATACTTTCCTGTACGCGTCAAAGCCGATAAAGCGCTTGTCCGGCGTGACTTTCAGAGCGGCCGGCACGTCTTTACGGAGCTTGTCGAGCGACTCTTGCATGCGGTCTTCGAACAGGTCGCCCATCGCCGTGATTTCCACGCCCGGCGAGCTTTTCACGCAACTGACAAGGTCCCGCGTACCCTGCCCGCCGCAGCCGATTATACCGATACGGATCGTATCCGAGCCCGCAGCAAAGATATTGCTCCCGCCCGATGCCAGAACAGCCGCACCGGCAACAGCCGAGGCCCTGATAAAATCCCTGCGGTTCAACTTATTGTTTTTTGGATTTGTCTCGTTTCTCATCGATATCCCTTTCTATCGTTTAACTTTGCATTGTCACCCTTCGACTCCGCTCAGGGTGAAGAAAGCTTTAATGCCTCCATAGGACACCTTACGGTGGAGCGAAGACCCTTTCTTCATACCGAGCGAAGAAGAGGCATTGCAACCATGAAGGTACTTTTAATCGAACACGCGGTCAAGCACAATTTTACGAGAGTAATGAAATCATCAACAGCGAATTCGACGCCGGCCTTGAGCCCCGGCAGAGAACTCCCAAGGATGGCTATACCATCAAAGCGGTGCAGGAAACAAGCCTATCAGGAACCAACGCGTTAAAGATTGATGTTCTTAATGCCGCCGCCTTTAGTGGTTCCAGCCGTATTGGTTCTTTGCCGACGACCATTGCCTCCGTGGACTTGATATTGATGAGCCATGGCCGGAGAGACCTTAGCATTAAGCGTGATTTAGTAAACGATGTTGTAAGGGTTCTTATCGGCTTGACGGCTGATTTTATTCTTGGTAAAAATCGAAGGAGCGGCGGCGGAAAACAGTCAATAATCGTACGGTTTTTTGCCCTGTTTGATACGGCTTTCGTTTTGCATTTCGCGCAGGGTATCGGTTAAGACCTGGGCAAGTTTCTCATCACCCATATTCCTGGCCTGTTCGGCTGGTATGGCTTTACCGTAGCTGACGACAATCGAGCCGTGCGAGAACAGCTTCTTATTCCTGGGCCAGCATTCGAATGCGCCGTCAATCACTACCGGCACAACCGCGGCCTTGCCCCGCCTGCAAAGCAGGCCGAAGCCCGGCTTGAACGGCGTGATTTTCCCGTCCAACGAGCGAGTCCCTTCCGGAAAGAGACAGACTCCCCTGTCTTGCTTGAGCACGTTGATGACTTTCCTCATCGCAGATATGTCCGCTTCGCCCAGCTTGACGGGTATTGTCCCGACCGAAGAAATCATCCTGCCGAAGAACCAGTGTTTAAAAAGCGACTCACGGGCAAGAAAGCTAACGCGCCTCTGAATAAGCCCGCCGCAAAGCATCGGATCGAGATAGCTCTGGTGGTTACTGATCAGCACAAATGCACCGGTCCGGGGGATATTTTCTCTGCCGTAGGAGCGCACGCGAAAAAGCAACATGCAAAAAACTCTGCACATCCAGCGTGCAAGCCAGTACCATTTCGCTTTTATGTTTTCTTTGAGCATTTTTTCTTCACGTAATCAGCGAGCTTTTCCACAACCTGTTCTATGTTCATATTAGTGGTGTCGACGACAATCGCATCTTCGGCCGGCTTCAACGGCCCGACCGCTCTGCTCTCGTCGCTTTTGTCGCGCTCTTCGATGGCCTTTTGTATCTGATCGAGACTGCCGGCGTCGCGATTGTCCGGCAGCTCAGCCTGTCTTCTTCTTGCCCTCTCAGTCGAATCGGCCGTCAGAAAAAATTTAATATCGGCGTCGCCGAACGCGACCGTTCCCTGGTCTCGTCCTTCTGTGACGATTCTATGCCGGTCCGCGGCGAACTGCCTTTGCATTTGAATTAGTTTCTCCCGCACTCCCGGTGCGGCGGCGATATGCCGGGCATTGGCGGTTACCTCGGGACTGCGTATCTGCTCGGTGACATCGGTCTTGTCGATGCGAACGGTCATTTTGCCGGACTTAATGGAGAATTGAAATTCGCATGTCTGCGTAATTTCGAGCAACTTCTGTTCATCGTTCAAATCGACGCCGGTGGTCATCGCAGCTAACGTGACCGCTCGATACATCGCGCCTGTATCGAGAAAGCTCGCGCCGAGCTTGCGAGCCAAAAGCCTCGCTGCCGTACTCTTGCCGCTGGCCGCGGGACCGTCAATTGTAATAATCAAATCCGCCATCCCAGACACAATTAGCGCTCATCCACCGCTCTTTACGGCTTAACCACTTTGGCCACAACCATACTCGTATCATCGATCTGCCTGGCAAGTCCCACGAACCGCCTTCTGTAGCCAAGGATATCCTTTATCATCTGCTCGGCCGACTCCGTGGCATATTTCTTCGCCGTGGCCAGCAGATTTTCTCTGCCCCATAATTCGTTATCGAAGTTGACCGCGTCGGTCAGCCCATCGGTATAAAACAGCAGACAATCGTTGTTCGTCAACTGGACGGATCCTATCTCGTATTCCGCCTGTGGATCGACCCCAAGCACAAGCCCGCCTTTATCCAGGTCGATAATCTTTCCGTTGCTTATCAGGACCGTCGGCTCATGCCCGCAATTGCAATATGTCACCGTCATCTGGTCGACGTCGATCAACGCATAGAACAAAGTCACGAATTCACCGTCCTTGCACTCGTCACACGCCATGCGGTTGAAGTTCTTGATCACGGTGCGCGTACGGTTGACCAGCCTGAAGCGGTCTGCCGTATTCTCAGCGTAGAAGTTGTCGTCTCCCTTGCACTCTTCGCACTCCATGCAACCTTCCGCATAGGCCCTGGCCGCCCCGCGGAACCAGCTCATCATCATGGCCGCCGGCATTCCTTTGCCCATAACGTCGGCAATCGTGATGAGAATCTGCGTGTCGCTAACCTGGCGAAAATCGTAAGCATCCCCGCCGACATCGAAGCACGGGATATAAGCCGCGGCGATGTCCAGACCGCGTATTGCAGGGGCTTTTTCCGGAATCATTCTCCGCTGGATCAGCCCTGCAAGCCGCATCTGCTCGGTAATCCGGGCGCCTTCGATAGCTTTTGCATAGAGCCGGGCGTTCGTAATGGCCACCGCGCACTGCGAAGCGACCGCCCTGGCAAGATTAATATCATCTTCGTAAAATCGCTTTGATTTCGGACTGTAAAGCCGGAGCACGCCGATCGCATTGCCTTTAAAGTGCATAGCGACGGTTAGCTGGCTGACCAGACCTTCTGTGACTGTCGCCTCTTTGTATTTGACCCTGCCGTCGACGCGCATATCGTCCAGGACCACAGCTTCGCCAGCGAATGCCGCTTTGATCACAGGATCGTTTTTCGAAACTTCGCCTTTATTGCGATATTCCTCGCTGAGTCCATAGGTGCTTCGCATTTTCAAATCGCCGGCATCATCATCAAGCAGCCTGATCGAGCAGGCCTTGACGCCGACGGTCTTAACCGCCGCTTCGGCCAGTTTATCCAGCACCTCCTGTAGCGAAAAATCCCCCGCCACCAGCGTGGTAAGTTGATAAATCTGTTCATCTCTTTCTATTTGTCGCTTTGTCTTTTCGGGCATAATCAATAACTTTTTCGAAAAAATGGATTATACTTCACTTCCTGCTCTTGGTGAACCTTATTTTTTCTATTACTGCCGGGGAGCCGATTTGTTCACTTGCAGCAGAGGAATGCAGCGATTAATATACCACTATTGTAAACCATAAGTCAATAACCAATATTAAATATTCGATCGAAAATGACTGCAAGGCTTGTGATTTTTATCGGCCGTGTCCAGGGCGTCGGCTTTCGCTATACCGCCCACAGGATAGCGCATCGCCACCAGCTTGCCGGTTTCGTCCGCAACCTGCCGGACGGCACCGTCGAGATGTTCGCCCAGGGGCCCGCCCGGGATATCGATGATTGCATACAGGACATTAAAGAATATTTCAGTGACTACTTAAGAGAAACCAGAATAAACGAAATCCCAACCGATCCAAAATACAAGGATTTTAGAATCACCTTTTAGCCAATTGCCGTCATGTTTTAGCTCGGCTTTTGCACGCTATAGCTGATAGCGCAACGCCGGAATTGTCTTCTTGAGCTCCACCATGCCGTCCTCAGTGACCTTGGTGCCTGACAAACCCAGATATGTCAGCGAGCGGTGCCCTCGCAGGTGAACAAGTCCGGCATCGGTAATCTTGGAGCCGTAGAGCAGAAGACTTTCGAGAGATTTGAGCTTCGCCAGATGCTGCATGCCGACATCGGTGATTTCTCTTGAGTCTATTGTCAGGTTTTTCAAATTTGTCAAATCAGACAAACTGGCAAGATCATCATCTTTGATATTGATGTATGATACTCTCAAGCTCTTTAGTAATGTTAGCCCGGTCAAACCTGACAGTCTGGCATCGCCTAAATACAGATTGGAAAGATCGAGCTCAACCAGACTGGGAAATTCTCTCAGGACTGTCAATCCCTCACCCGTAATGGGACTGTTTCCTATTTCCAGTGTTGTTAGGCTTTGTAGTTTTTTCAGTTTGGCAAGCCCGTTATCCGTTACCTGGCAACCTTGGATCCACAGGCTTTTAAGAGCCGGGAATCCGGCGATCTTCGCAATACTCACGTCATCGATATTTATCCCACCAGTATTAAATTCCTCAAGTGATTTTAATTGAGCCAGGATATCCAGTCCTTTGGCTGTAATCGCATTGCTTATTAAATATAGCTTCTTAAGGGAATCCAGTTCCGATAGTTGAGCCAAACCCTCGTCTGAAATTTCAGTAGTAGATGGAAGTGTGAGTTCTTCCAAATATTTGAGACCTTTTAAGTGGACTAGGCCTGCATCGCCAATTTTTGTACCAGTTAAATTTAAGATTTTCAAATTTTTCATCTGCTTAAGATGGACCAAGCCTGTGTCACTTATCTGTGTGAACATAAGATAAAGCTTCTCCATTTCAGTAAGACCGGCCAGATGTTTCAGGCCTTCATCGGTGATTTTATTCCTGAAAAAGTGCAACCGGCGCAGGGAAGTCAGGTTCTTAATGTGCTGTAGCCCATCGTCATCTACAGATGTACCAGATAAATCAAGATGTTTGAGGGTCTTTATCCTGCTTATATGAACCATTCCGTCATTACTGATCTGCGTATAGCGTAAATTAATCGACTCCAGTGCAGTCAAATTCGAAAGAAGATCTATTTCATCGTCTCCTATATACCTGACAACAAGACCCAGCCATTTAAGTTTATTTAGTTGTGTCAGGTGTTTGAGCCCTGGCCCTACAACCCGTGTTCCCGAGAGTCCGAGAATTTCCAGATCGCTCAATTTTAATATATCTTCCAGCACCGAATCATTGGCATCTTTATAATTTCTAAAGCTAAGCATTTGAATGTCATCAGGCTTTAGACCTCCATAAGGTTTGCCGTCCTGCCATGCATCTTTGGTAATATCAAGCCTTACTGCCTTATTCACCGGAATTGTCACATCGCCTTTTGCTTGTCTCAGCCATTCCCAGCCAATGAGGGCATCAAAGCCTATTATCGGAGAGTTAATATCTCGTACGAAAATCTCCCCAATCGAGCGGTCTTTGGGAAAATGGATGATTCGTTCCTGGCCGGCCATCAGCCTGCTATCTGCATAGCCAAGCACAATAATGGCCGCGATGATTATTGACCACACGTATGAGTTCTTTTTGACAGGATTAATCATGATAATTCTCCCTTTTTATAAATTGTTTGCTCGGTAATTCCCGGCAAGAGCAGTTCGGAACTATAGTACTACAAAATATGACGCTGGATTCCGTAAAATGTTACAAAGACTTTTTTAGAAATGCTTAAATATTATTCCCCAAGATGCCGGATGAGGCCGTATTTGCGGGGTACGACAAGGTCCGCCGTCCTGGCCGGCTGGTCGAGCTTCGCGGCGTAATTTACATCCATGATTTCGATAAACTCAGCAGTGTATTCTTTTAGCACGCCGCAGTATTCGAATATTTTGTCGCCCTTGGCCATCTCAAGCACGACTTTGTGGCCGATATATCTTTCCAGCAAAGGCTCGAAGGAAGTTCCCGCCGAGGCCATCAGCTCCTGCTTCATCTGCGAGACATACTTGTCCTGAGAACTCAGCACCTTGCCTGCGGGGGTGGCCTTCTTCGCCTGGCTGATAAGCAGGTTGATAATCTCCACGACCGAATCTCTGACGGTTCGAAAAACATTCAGGATTCGCCTTTTGAGTCTGCGCCAGAGCCCGGGGTGATACGTCCTCTTCAATTCTTTTTCTCGTGCCCTCTTATTTTCTTCGCTCAAATCATCGTGAAAGCGAATCACCGCGGCAATATCCGGGTACTCGTATTTGTATAAGATGTAGCTGGTTTCATCGTGCCCCTCTTCGTCTTTATGCTTTTCGGGATAGACAAATTCCAGCCCGGTATTTTCGACCCTTAACTTGCCCCAGATGGTCTTGCCGGATTTCTGTTCCAGCGTCACCATATTCTGTTCGAAATCTCTCAGGCACTTGTCCCTGCTCCTTTTTCTGACAAAAGCACCGATACCCGCGGCCAAGATAATAAACAGTATTGTTATAGCAGTCGCACTATCACCAAACATAATATTTAGCCCCTCAATTCATTGAGGGGTTTTCTCCTTTCGAATGTATTTAAGGTGCGTCACTCAAATCTTCGCCAATATAACGGTATAATTCTTGCCGTAAAACTCGGCGCATTTCGGGCAGGTTGTATAGAAAAAGTACATCTTCTGAATCTCTTTGGCCTTCGACTTGACATAGGTCTTCATTTGTTGCGCCCACTTACCGGCGTCTTTATACGGCCCCTCGAAAACCTTTGTCAGAAAAGTCCCAGAAATTCTTGCCATCGTTGCTCCCGGCACATCCTTTGCGACCGCGATATAAATATTGCTGCCCCAGAGAGACTTCTCGTCCGAGAGCATTACGGGCGTCGGCACAAGTGCACCGGCCTGCTGAATCCTCTCCATGTTCCTGACCATGACCTTCCCGAAGTTCAGCGGGATATGAAGGAAACTCCTGACGTGATCTTTGACAAATAACTTATCCTGAAACGTCACTTCCTTTTCATCCCACGGCTCAGGGTTGAATCTCGGGCAGCATCCCGTTTCCGATTCTTCATAAAGCTTGTCCATAACAATCACCTCACTTTCTTGTTAATACCGCCGCTTGTATAAAATCCCGTCTATTTGTTTTTCGTCAAGACTCTTTTTATAACCTTCGCCAACCGCTTTATCCCCTCTTCGATCTTCTCCATATCCGAATTCGAAAAGTTAAGTCTCAGCGTATTATCCCCGCCGCCATCGACATAAAACGCTCTGCCGGGTACGAAAGCAATATTTTCTTCCGCTGCGAGCTTAAATAAATGTAATGATGAAAGGTTCTCAGGAAGCCTCGCCCATAAGAACATGCCTCCCTCAGGCTTCGTGCATTTTATCTCTTCGGGAAAATGCTTCTCGATCATCGATACCATCAAATCTCTCTGCCTTTTATAAACCTTTCTTATATTCAGAATATGCTCGTCGAGGTCATTGTCAATCAGATACCGATAAACGGCCCTTTGTGAGAGATAATTCGAGTGCAGGTCGGATGACTGCTTTGCTACAACGATCTTTTCCATTACATCCGTAGCCGCACAAATCCATCCGAGCCTCAGTCCCGGCGTCACTACTTTCGAAAATGAACCTAAAACAACCGTGCCGTCTGGGAGGTAACTTTTCATGGAAGGCAAATCTTCCCCTATGAATCTCAGCTCACCGTAAGGATTATCCTCAACCAGAATCATATTATGAGCTTTGATTATATCGGCAAGCATTTCTCTTTTCTGCCGTGAATAGGTTACGCCTGAGGGATTCTGGAAATTGATTACCGTATGGAACAGTTTTGTCTGCTTCGCATTTAACGCTTTTTCGAGCAGACCGGTATCTATGCCGTCATCGAGCAACGGTATTGGCACGAACTCCGGTTCATATATACCGAATGCCTGTATGGCACCCAGATAGCCCGGCCGTTCGATAACAACCCGATCCCCTTTATTCAGGAACACTTTGCCGACTAAATCGAGCCCCTGCTGCGAACCGTTCGTGATCAATATCTCATCCGGGCTTACCTGCAAACCCTTTTTTACGAAATATCGCTCGGCGATATACTCCCTCAAAGGCAAATAGCCCTCGGTCGTACTGTACTGAAGAACATTTTCGCCGTCTTCCAGCAAGACTTTCAGGCACGCATCTGCAAGCTCTTTGATCGGAAACAGCTTGGGATTCGGCAAACCACCGGCGAATGATATGACATTGCTGTCCTGGGTAACCTTCAAAATTTCCCTGATGAACGACTTGTGAGTTTTGGCCATCCTGTCTGCAAACAGATTATTCATTCGGTATCCTTAACCATATTATTTTCTCCCGAGTTTATTTGTTGAGCAGCTCAAACGAAACCCAACGATCAAAAGATAACATTAGACAAACTTACTGACCTTCCAATTTAAGTCCAGCCTTTTCCAGCGCCGCAAGCGCTTGTTTATGGCCTTCCTCGTAACCGTACCAGGCCTCGACAATCTTACCATCCCGGTCGATAATGTAATTCAGCGGCACGCCGCTCATTTGATAGTCTCTGAATCCGATCTGCACAGCGGCGGCGGAGGAATCCAGGACATTCGGAAAAGTCGCGGAATTCTCACGCATAAAATCCAGTGCAATCTGTTTGTCATCCGAACAGTTGAAACCGAGAATCACCAGGCCTTTGTCTTTATACTTTTCAGAGAGTGTTTGGAGATGACGCATCTCCTCCCGGCAGGCCGGTCACCCAGCCCGCCACATATAGAACCACACAACCTTGCCGCGATAGTCCGACAGCTTGACCCTGGTTTCGTCGGCCAGCAGCAGTTCGAAATCCGGCGCTTCTTCGCCCGGCTTGAGAAGCTTTTCGGCCGGATCGGGCGGCGTCCATTCCTGCCAGCCGGCCGGCGGCGACCAGACAAATTTCGTATCCGGTATTTCCGCATTGACTGTCACATCCGACCAGTATTCATACCCGATAAGAGGGCGGGATACTCGAACAACCTGCTTTATTTTCCGCGGAAGATGGTCCTGTTTGGAAAGCCAAATGTACCAGATCCGCTGACGCTTCATGAAACTGACCTCGATCACGTCACACTCCTGGCCTTTTATGCTCTCGGCATCCCAGCCTCTGACACCGTCCAGATAGGGCTGAAGAGAATCCGTATAGCCGTGGAAGGTGCTCGGATCGATTATTGTCATACCCATTCCCGCCCTGAGCCAGCCCACCTCGTGGCCGATAGAGTGCCTTGCCAGGGGGGTAGCCTTTTTCATATAAATGTCCGCCCCGTTATAATCTTCGTAACCTGTCTCATCCGAGACAGGTGAATTATCCCTGGGCCAATAAATCCAGAGATGGCCCCCGTCGCCGATAAGGGTTCCGCATTCTGCGCCTTGCCTGTTCACGGTCTCCACGCGAAAGTAGTTGGGTTTTTTCATCCAGATCATGTAGGTGCAATTGCCGCAATCGCCTTTATAGGAAAGGCTTTCGGCGCTTCGCATCGTTTCTATCATCTTCTCGTAAAGGGCATGCGCCTCGGGCTCATCCTTAAAAGTATCTTTTACGGATGCGGTCTTTGATGTCACTTCATTGGGTTCGGCCTGGGCTGTCACCTTGTTAGGTTCCGCCTGCGCCACAATGTCGTTTGGTTCGGCCTGGGTGGCTGCATCAGGCAGTCGGTCCGCAGGGGCTGCGGCAGACTGTTCATTCCGCCGGCCCGGGCCGGAAAAATATAGCGCCAAACATACAAGCACCACACCGATGCCGACGACCAGCGTCAATACAATAGTATTGTTTTTCATTTGTATCACCTGTAACCTATCTTCTCAGGCGTTCGAGGCGATTCATTCGATGACAACCGCTGTGCCTTTAGCGGAGGCCATCAGAAGCGATTTGTTTTTGGAGCCGACGTTATCGTAGTCCAAAGCGAAGCCGACAATTGCATTGGCCCCCAGTTTTCTCGCTTCGTCTTTTGCTTTGGCAATCACATCATCCTGCATATCCTTCATTACTTCCTGATATGACTCAGACCGTCCGCCGAAGATGTCACGAAAATGAGTAAAGAAATCACGGATAATGTTGATCGCTCGAACATTCCGCACAATTACGATCCCTTTGTACTGCTTTATTTTAATACCATCCAGAATCGGCGTCGTGAAAATTTGAATATCGTTCATCGGATTCCTTTCATAATCCCCCGATACGTTCGATATACACAGCCAATTCGCTACCGAGATGGCCCGGTTTGTCCCAGCTTTGGCTGCCCCCGGCAACGTTTACGTTTTCCATCGTTACCTCGCTGCCGCTTGCACAATCGAACCAACGTAATTTATACACCCCCGCAACGGTATTTTTCAAGCCAATTTTGCCCTGCAATTTCGATGCATACGCGATATAGCTTCTGCCCGGCCGGGCCAGCACATATTGCGTCCCGGCGAATCCAAGTTCATCGTGCGGCGACATCTGTTGAAAATCAGTCGATTCGAAAAAACGCACCAGCCGGCCGCAGTCTTCAAGGTCGCTTTTGACTGTCGTGGCGATATCCATCCCTAAAATCATCACGTAAGCACCGGCCATTGCACAGGCCCAGCTCTTTTGGCGCGCCTCGGCCCCGGTCCCATAGTCGGCCGCCTCGGACATATTCAGATTATACCTGCCTTTCGCCTGCTTCCATGCCTTAACGAGCCCGGCGTGCAGCTCGTCCGCCGTTTTAACGTTGTACTGAATCGCAAACTGGTCGATGTTCGGCTCGTCGGCAAGCTCCGAGAAATCCAGACCGTTGAGTTTGTGCACGGCGACAACATGGTTGTAATCGTCGGCGGTACGAATTTCCGCGGCAATATTTTTCACCCGTTCGGCGCTGAACGCCTCCTGGTATTCCTCCGCGATGCACCATATCAGATTTCTATGATGCTCGAACCGGTTGACGAGCGAATGGATAAAATTCTTTTCTTCTTCGCCTGCCCTGTCACCAGTCCTCCAAATCCGCGCACTGTCGTCATAGAGGAACAGGTATATGACAATGTCACTTTCGTCCATCTCGGTAAACCAGGTTTCCCACTGATCGAGCACGGCGGGATTTATGCCTTTTGCCGGGTCGTGATTGATAAACGGATTATGCGTTTTATCGCCGTCGCCGCCGTGCGAGCGTATCGCCATCAGGTAGATACAGTTGGCCCCGGTTCCCTTCATTTTCTCGATCAATTCCATCTGGTCCCCATCCCGGGTCCCATCCGGCCTTAAGCTGCCGCGATAGAGAAAACCCTCTGGGTCGCCCGGCCCGCACATAAAGAACGGCCGGCCGTCGTTGCGCTTGAGCCACTCCGGATGTTCTGGATCGACAATAATCCGGCCGCTTTGGGATGCGGTTGATGTCACGGAATCTACAAGCAGCTTCAGCGCGTTATTTTCCATCTCGCGGCCTTCGATTCTGGTGTCGTTCCAGCTTATGATCAAATCCTGGCCGGGCAGAACGACCATGGCGCGCAGCCCGCCATGCCCGAAACAGCCGTAAGTGTCGACAAACACATCGGGCCAGTGCCGCACGCCTTCACGGTCGATACCATTTGTCCACCAGAACCAGCTATAGCTGCCGGCGTGATCGCACTGGTTGTCCGGGATTCGTTTCGAACCGATGGAACGTTGGCCCGGGATCATCTCGGCCGCTACGTTGCCCGCGCGCCGAATCGAGTTCGGCACGGGACTGGTGACCGCCATCGTCGCGTATTCACGGCTGAGAAGTTGCTCATCTTTCCATTTGCCGCCTCGCAAATACAGCAATCCGAAACGGGCAAAATCACGCGGTGAAATCGCAAGCCGGCCGGGCCTGTCACCTGTGCCGAAGGCCATGAAAGTCGGATTATCCTGGCATTGAAGCTTGTCGGTTAGCATCGGACCCAGCACATCGGCGTCCACCGTTTCGAAGTTGACGCCGTAAACCTTCTGAAAAAGCGTGTCCCAGAACAGGGCCATCTGCCAGTCGTTATACGCATAAGCCGTGCCGGGCGCCTCGGTCAGGCCGTAGCACGATATCTGGTTGGCAAGGTGCCGCCACCTGATGTCACTGTCCTTATAGCCGAGAATTTTGTTTATCCCGCTCAGCCGCGGTTCCCACTTATTTACGCGTTCGTCGAGGCTGGAGATCTTCCCGTCCTCCAGGGCCTTAAACAGAAAGTGAGAGTAAAGAGGTTTTGCCGCCGAGGCAACGTCTTTTCGTCTGCCTGCATCGCCCCAGGTATAGACCATATATCCGTGCCTGACTATGCAGCCAAAACCTCCGGCGTAATCGCTCAATTCCTTTAGCTTCTCCGCGTTTAGCCCGGCCTGCTCGGGACTTTTTGTTGCCCATTCTTCTGCCGGATATACCGGTGTGCCTTCGCCCGCTCGTGCCTCCACAACCGCCGCACCAATCAAAAGCACTGCCAAAAGCATCTTTGTCAATTTCATGTTCAGACCTTCTTTTCACTGGCCTTCCAGATTGTCTTTAACGAGAGAAGCCTCTAATTTTTTGTGTTCACCGGCCGTATCGACCAGGACATTATCCGAAAACAGCACGTGCCTGCTCGCCGGGCCTTCGAGACTCAGCGCGTTTGGCCTCAGGCCGGAGAACAGGTTGCCTGTTAAAGCGACGCCGGATGTGCCGTTAAGAACCACCCCGGCCGCCGCCAGGTCGTTTGCCTCCCGCTTGACCTTATCGTCGCCGATGTAGCTGTTGGAGAAATTGTTGCCGGTCACGGTTATTCGTCCGGAAGCCGGCCCGATGTTCAGGGCGTCCTTGCCCATAATCGTGAAGGCGTTGGCGCTGACGGTGCATCCGTGCGCATCTCGCAGAGCAATTCCACCGGCTGCATCGTGTGCAATTACATTGGCGCTCAGTGCGATTCCGTAGCAGTCGCGATCGAGCACGATGGCCGTGCCGTTGCATTCCTCGATCATATTGCCCGAGACGACCGAGCCGTAGGTATTCTCGATAACAACGCCGTCGCCGAGATGGTCGTCGAGGCAGTTGCCCGTCATGCAGAGATTGAAGCCGTCGATGAACCTGAGGGCATCGTGATTCTCCTCGAACTGGTTCGCCGAGACGACGACATCGTGACAGCCGATTATATCCAGTCCGGTTTTCTTATTATACGTCATCAGCGAATTGCAGATTCGCGGGTCCTCGTAGCAGAAGTACATTCGGATGCCGTCGCCGCCGTGATAGCTGACAGTGACGCCGTCGATGAAAAGTTCGTTAATCCGCAGGGCCTCGATGCCGTGTCCGCTCTTTTCGTTGCCGGTGATTCGGAAGTCCGCCAGGCGAATCCGCCACAGCTCGGCGTTTCGATTGTCGCCGCCGCCGGAATGCTGAAGGATAAGCGCGCTCTTGCCGGCGGTATTGACGTTTTTGATATGCGTAGCGGTGCCGGCCCCTTCGATAAGAACGTCGGATTTGCTAACCATCAAAGGCTCGGTAATCTCAAACGTCCCCGGCGGCAGCCGCACCATCCCGCCCTCGTCCGGCAGCGCATCGATCGCCGCCTGAATACTCGGATAACGGCTCGCGTCAATCACCTCCCGCGCCCCCGGCAGGCGAACGCTGGCCGAACCCACCGCCCGAACCTGGCCGTCTGCG
>Ga0114918_10003427_pt1 | contig 14001 bp, 12 predicted proteins | sample LantaG_FD_87015 | JGI IMG/M metagenome (GOLD analysis project Ga0114918, IMG submission 87015) | Deep subsurface microbial communities from Baltic Sea to uncover new lineages of life (NeLLi) - Landsort_02402 metaG | ecosystem: Environmental > Aquatic > Marine > Oceanic > Sediment | place...
AATCCCTGAAAAAACCTCAGATGGAGGAAGTTCCCGCAGGTGAGTTGCAAATCGGGGATTACCTCTGTTTCCCAAAAATGGTCTCTTCTGAGACTAAGAAGACCTCAATCGGGAAAGCTCGTTTGTTGGGATATTTCCTAGCTGAAAAGTCTTTTCTGAAGAGAAAGGGGAAAATAACAGAGGTTCAGTTTAATTTTTCTCTTGAAGAAAAAGATACCTATGTACAAGAGGTCGTCGATCTTCTTAAAGAGGAATTCCCGGAAGCTAATACCCCATGGATCCAGTGCAGGGAGGAAAGGAACACCTGCTGCGTGCATGTGACCGGTAAATCTTGCGTGAACTGGTTCTTTGAGTTTGGGGGTGAGTATTCTTCTAAGAAAAAGGTTTCTGAAGAGGTGCTCTCCTGGCCAGAGGAAGCTCATAAACATTTAATCGGAACCTGGATTAACGGGGACGGATGTCAGAATCCGGTAGACCGAAGGATTGTCGGGACCACGGTTAGTTATAACCTTGCGTATCAGCTGCATTTATTGATGTCTAGGTGTGGGTGGTATGCAAGAATGGAGTGTGCTGTCCGTGGTAGAAAGGTGGAGGTTAAAGAGGTCATCAATGGTGGAGTAGTGCTTCGGGATAAAGAAACGGGTAGATTACCTGCTTTTCATTTGGTGATCCCTCAGACTTTTGCTACCGAACTTCGACCTTATTGCGACAAGGCTCCGAATGTTTCTCATTATGAGAAGCTCAATTATCGGATGCTTGAGGATTATGCTCTCTATCCGATTACCTCTATTAAACAAGAGGAATTTGAGGGTTGGGTGCATGACTTTGAGGTTGAGGAGGATCATTCTTATATAGCTGACGGTCTCTCTGCACATAATTGTTCTGTAGACGAAACTACCTGCACAAAGTGTGGTCACGTAGCGTCTGATGAGACACAAATATGTTCTCATATAAAATATGAGAAACACAATCACTTCTATGACTCCAATGGGATTCGTAGGAAGGTCGCTGAACTTTGCGGCCATGAGAGCATGGACCCTAATGCGGGTGTCTTTTTCATAGATGCCTCCTGGGTGAAGGTTCCTGCTTTTACCGGAGCCGTTCTCCGCAACATCATAGAGCCTCAGTCCATTACTCCAGAGATGGCGCGACAGGCTCAAGAAATTCTCTCTTCACCTCCTCAGGAATGGACTTCGAACGGTATTGACGCTTTCATGAAGGCGGCGTCGATTGCCTCTTCTCGGTTCTCTCAGTTTGGGGAGCCTGAGGAAGAAGGGGAGGATGGGGAGGACAAAAAAGAAGATTCGGGAAATCCTCTTGAAGGTCTGAAAAACCAGGTTTATGACTTCGTCACAGAACAGGTGAAGACTAAAATCAAAGAGGATATGAAGCCTAAAGTAAAGAAAGACGACAAGCGTGATAAGGGATCAATGGATCCTAACGAATCTATCGTCAAAGAGGCTTCTGTTCAGGAAACCTACCGAATCGGTGTTTCTGCTCTGGCTAAGACAGCAAGAAGCAAAGTCGACTTTTTCCGTGGTTTAAGTCGATACAATGAAATCTTTAGCATCCAAGTTCCTAAAAGACTCTACGTTGCCTCGCTTAAGGTAGGGTCCACCAGTCGGTATGGGACTCTGGACCAGTATCTTTCTTCCTGTCGTAAAGTGGTCGGTCGAAAGCTGACCTTGGGGGAGGCAAAGACGATGGTCCGGTTGGGTCAACTTCTCAATAACCTGGGAAACGAAAGGTAAGGAGTTCGAAATGAAGAGAACTAGAATGACAACTCGACGGAAGGCTTCTGAAGCTCCCGCAATGCCAACAGAAGATGGGATGCACCCGGCCAAGACCAACTCGAATCAGAAAGGTTATGAGACTGGTAATCCCTCCTCTTGGGCCGAAGATCCCGTTCAGGGAAAGCCTTGGTTGGATGAGGACAAGAAAGCTCCGGCAATGCCGTGGGAAAGTGGTGACCATCCCGCAGCCCTCCACAAAGCTTACACGAAGAAAGCCGCTCTCTGCATTCGCATCGCAGAAGCCGGACTCGGTAAGACGGCTTCCGTGGAAGACGTTGAGGGAGAGGCTCTCCGTATGATGGATTGGCCCCTTAAGAAGGTCAATTATGCCCTTAAGCTCGCCCAGATGATGGAAGAGCCGATGGACACGTACGAGGAAGAGGTCGTGGATTATGACGACGACGTCGACATGATGGACGACGACGATGATATGATGGACGACGACGATGATATGATGGACGACGACGATGATATGATGGACGAAGATCTTTCCGACGACGAGATCCTTGGGATGCTCGAAGGTCAGATGGGTCAGGGAATGGGTCGCGGTCGCGGTTGTGGTTGTGACCAGCCCGTGATGGAAGAAGAAGAAGTTATTGAGGATGATTATCTTGCAGGCAAACGCTATGCTTTCTCCATCGGTGAGAAAGAGGCTGCGATGCTCGAAGAGATGATCCGTGAGGCGGAGTCCGATCAGGATCGTAGGGCTAGTGATGAGAGCGAAGAGGCTATGGTCTTTGCCATGATGGAAGAAGGCAAAGAGGCCGAAGAGGAAGAGATGCTTCTTGCGATGCTCGAAGAAGAGTATGAGAAGCTCGCCGGAGACGACGACGACGACGACGATGACGACGACGACGACGACGACGACGACGACGACGACGATGACGACGAAGACGAAGGTAAAGAAGCCTCGGAAGAGGAAGTTCTTGCTTCTCTCCTGGAAGAGTATGAAAGACTCGCCGGGGACGATGACGACGACGACGACGATGACGACGACGACAAGAAAGCTTCCGAGGAAGAGGTCCTTGCATCCCTCCTAGAGGAATATGAGAGACAGGCTCAGGAAGACGACGACGACGACGACGACGACGACGACGACGACGAAGAGACTGCTTGTAAGAAAGCTCAGGATGAGGACGAGGACGAAGAGGCTGAGGAAGGTAAAAGTGCCTCCATGCGTGAGATGATTCTCGCGATGCTTCTTGAGGCCGAGGACGCAGAAGACGACGACGAGGAAGGTAAAGAAGCCGCAATGAAAGAGCAGCTTCTGGCCATGCTTCTTGAGGAAGAGGATTCTGAAAAGAAGTCTTCGAAGAAAAAAGCCGATGACTCCTCTGATGAGGATCGTTTCCTTCTCGCTATGCTTGAGGAAGCCGAGAAAGAGGCTACAAGCACCCTTCCCGGTGATGAGGATATCGAGAAGCTGAGAGAGGCTCAGGAAGAAGAAGTCGACGACGACGACGAAGAGACTGCTTCCAAGAAAGCTCAGGATGAGGAAGACGAGGAAGAGACCGCCTCCAAGAAAGCTCAGAAGACTAAAGAAGAGGAGGCCCTTGATAAAGAAGCTTCTGTTCTCTTCGATGACGACCCCATGAGTTTCCTTGACGAGGGTCGAGAGGTCATGAGTGCCGAGGACGAGGATCTTCTGTCCGGACTTTTCTCCAAAACCGCTCAGGATGAGGAAGAAGAGGATGAGGAAGAAGAGGAAGAGGAAGAAGTAGAGGAAGAGCCAGAAGAAGAGGAAGAAGTAGAGGAAGAGGAAGAAGTAGAGGAAGAGCCAGAAGAAGAGGAAGAAGTAGAGGAAGAAGAGGAGAAAGAGGCTAAGAAAAAAGCAGGCGGGAAGAAGAAGGGCAAGAAAGCTTCTGGCCCCCGTCCGCAGCCTCGTAAGCCGGGAACCGGCCCCAGGACCCTTGGTCATGTCGAGAAGACCGCCAGCAGCGAGATTGACGAGCTGGAGAGTCTCTGGGAGAGCGCTCCCGACGTGAGCGATGTTTACGGCATCTAAGTCCTAACAGAGGCCTTCCTGTAAGGGAGGTCTAATAGAAGTCAACCCCCGGAATACCGGCTAAGAGGGGCTCCAAATAAGGAGCCCCTCTTTTTTTTGTTAGTCTTGATATTTTTTTACAATATCCGGTTGATATTTCATTCTTATTAGTGAGTAGTCGGGGATTCATTAAGAATCCTCTTTTTTTCCGTTTCCTGTAAACAAGGAGTAGTCAAATGGCACTACTTGGACAGGCATCGGGGGCTTGGACTGAAAGCAGCTCTGCTCTGCGTCTTTTGCACGTAGGGGTGAAAAACACAATTGGTGTTCTCACAGATGATGCCTTTACTCAGACGAACCCTCCTGTCATCACAGTCGCCGTAACAATTTCCACCAAAGCGAACACGACCCAGTTGGGTGTTCTTAGTGGAAGTGTTGCATTCACCAGACCCGATGTGGGCCCCAACTTTATCGGTGGAAACGCCGAGACTTTGTCCGTTGCACATCAGGAGACGATGGTACGACCCCTGGGTTGTTTCATTAACTCCGCAAACGGCAACGCCTATGAGAACCTTCCCGGACAGGCTTCCGGAAAGGGCCCGTATGTCTCCTCACAGGGAGTTTACGGTAATGCGTTGTACGAGACTCAGGCTCTTGCAGCTCTTGGTGCATTTGCTCAGGGTGACGCCATTGGTTACATCACGGGTGTCGCGCTCATCGCTAGCCGTAATGGCTATCTGATGCCGCACTTCGCTTGGGATGGTGCAGCCCTTCAGGACCTCGACATCGCAGCGTGGTCTGCTGAAGTTGAGCATGGTCTTGCAGCTTCCACTGTCATCGGCGTCCTCAAGATGCCAGCCGATGCCACCCAAAATGAGTTGGTCTACGACCAACGGATTTAAAGGAGGTATTGACTGATGGCAAACGTAAGCAACGCCCAGAAACAGCGTCTAATCTCCGAGTACATCAAGACCGCAGCTGGCCGCGCTAAGCTCGCAGCTTCGATGACTCAGCCTCTCCGTACCCGTCGTGATTACACGGCAGTCGGAAGAAAAACCTTCCTCGTAGAGCAGCTCCCTGATGGCGCGCTGCCCATCTACGACAAGGACCCTGACGTGACGGCTTATGTCGTCGGTGAAGAGGGCGAGAACATCCTCGCTATCACCAAACCGCGCCGGGTTATCTTCCCCCTGTTCGAGATCGCCTCGAACCCGGAGATCCCCCTCACCCAGATCAAAGAACGACGCTTCGACCTCATCGAGCGTGCCCAGGACTTGGCTCGCGCCCAGATCCAGGCAGCTGAGGACGAGAGAGTCTTCGCGATCCTCGACTCGATCGCAGTCAACGGTTTTGACTCCATCGCTGGTGGAACCAACCCCGACATCCCCGTCGTGGCCCCCATCTCCGGTGCCGTCCTCGCTGATGCCTTCGCTCAGATCGAGCGTCATGACCTTCGCGTGGCCCGCGTTTACATGCATGCCACGGACTATGCGGACATCCGCAAGTTCGGTCGCGACATCCTCGATATCGAGTCGCAGGCTGCCCTGCTCAAGACTGGTCTGCAAGCCATTCTGTGGGGCGCGCAGATTGTCACGAGCCGGCTCGTACCGCAGGGTACGGTCTATGTCTGCTGCGAACCGGAAATGTTTGGAAGAATCCCCGTCAGGACTGAATTAACAGTTTTGTCTGCGGACGACCCCAAAGCTCGCACAATCGGATTCTCGGTCTTTGAGAATTTGGGCATTGGCGCCTATAACCCTCGCGGACTCAGCCGTTTGACGGTTACTCGCTAACCAATAGTTAGCAGGTCCTGAAGCCTCCCCGACCTCGGTCTGGGAGGCTTTTTTCGTTTGTTTTCAACGGTTTGTGGGCATTAGGCTCTTGGGTCCGGGTCCCCGTATCCGAGGCTTAGAGAGCCTGTGTACAACTGCTTCAAAAATAAGACAAGGGGACGATGGGATTTCCAGCCCCTTTGGGGTATTGTATACATGTGCATTCAAAGAAGTGTTTGCACATGTTGTGAAAACCTTGGGGGCGGAACAATGCCAAAGATTTCAGAACTCACTCCGGAAATTTTCGAAGACCTTTACCTAGTTCAGGGACTAACCGAACTCCAGATTGCCAAAGAGTATGGAACCTACCAAGTCAAAATAAATAGGTTGAAGTTGAAATGGGGAATTGAAACTCTTACAAAAACGAAGAGAGTTTCGGGTTCTTTGCCCCAACTTACACAGATTCAGAAGGATCTGATTATTGGGTCCCTCCTGGGAGATGGGGGGATGAGAGCCCCGAGCCCCTCCACTGCAAGGTTTAGTGAAGGTCATTCTGAAAAACAGGCTGAATATACTAGGTGGAAGGCAGGGATATTGGGGGAATTTATTTCATCTGTACATCCCCATAAAAAAGAGGAAGGAGAAAAGGTCTACAAGGGACTATCACTGAGTACGAGAACCTGTACCCAGTTAAGGGAATTCTACGAGTTGTTTTACCCAACACCTTTTAGAGAAAAGATTTTCCCCTCTTCCTTACGCCACATCCTCAATCCTTTTGCACTAACCGTTTGGTATATGGATGATGGTTCCTTAATAAAAAAGTTTCATCCGGGTATTTGCTTTGGGTTGGATGATACCAGTCTTCGTCGAGCTTTGTCCTCTCTTCGCAGGCTGGGGTTCAGGCCGGAATTGTCGGAAGGAAAAGGTACTACTGTATCTATTCTTTTTCCGGGGCAGAGCGAAAAGTTTTTCTCCAAGATCTCGGAGTTTGTTCCTGAATGCATGTCCTACAAATTGCCCGAATATAGTGAGAGGCGCGAGAAAGATAAAAACGCCAGAGAACTCACTCCTGAAAAGGCTCGGGAATTGTATGATGGAGGCCTATCCCTAACCAAAATTGCAAAGTTGTATGGGGTGGGGAGAAGCACTGCTCATCGTAGGGTTTACCATAATGGGGAACCCAGGAGGATGGGGCGCCCTCGAGAGGATTATAGTAAAAGAACGGCGGATGCAGCTCTCTCCAACGTCCGAGTGGACTGGGAAAGATTGTCAGATTCCGAGAAAGAGGAAAAGGTTGAAGAGGTTTTTGAGATCCTCCGAAAGAGCCCTTTCCCGAACCCCGACCCAATGGGTGAGGGGGAGGCTAATGCACATTTCCAGAAGCTCTCCGATTATCGGGTTTACGTAGAGGATTTCTATATTCGTCCTAGGAGCTATTTGGGGTTAAGGCTTATTGAGGGGTTTTTCCCTAATCGGTATCGGGCTAAGTATAAGGATAATCCAAGTGCCTTTGAGTCATGGCATGTAGATGAGTTCTTGAAGAAGGCTATAAGGTTCCAGTTCAGCGCAGGAGACCCCGTAAGACCTCACAGGGTTCTTCGTGCGGTTACAATGATGTGCCGAACCCCAACCCTTTTCCGGCCTGTTGTAGCAAGGTTTTTAGCCGAGAACTTTTGTTTGTCGGACAATCCTATCTGGGATCCTTGTGCGGGTTACGGAGGGAGACTTCTTGGTTTCCTGTCTACGGGTAAAAGGTACATAGCTACTGATGTTGATCCGGAAACGGTTGAAGGGAACCGAAATTTGGCCACCCTCTTAAAAGGGGATGCCGAGATTCATCTGTGTCCTGCGGAAGAGTTTGATCCAGGGGTAGACCTTAGTTTGGTTTTCACTTCTCCTCCTTATTTTGACACTGAGATGTATCAGGGGGGGGACCAGAGTTGGAAAAAATATGGGACAAGCGAGAGTTGGTCAAAGAACTTCTTACTCCCGATTATGGAAACAGCTTTCTCAAGGTTGGTTCCCGGAGGATATTTTGCACTGAATGTAGCTAAAGTTGGGGGTAAGAGAAATCCTTTTGATCTGCCTTCCGAGGTTATTAGATGTGGCGAAAAGGTTGGGTTTTCCCATACAGGGAATTTGAGGATGCCGATTTCCCAATTGAATCGTTCCATAGATCATGAGCCTGTATTGTTCCTTCAGAAGCCTGGGAGGAAATTTTATCCCGTAACCTTGGAAGGGAGTCTTTTTGAAGAAGTGCCGGAGAAACCTAGAACTTTTACTTGCATCGTTTGTAACCAACAATGGACTACGTCAGAAAAGGGTAATTTCAAAACATGCCTCCCCTGTAAGGTGGGGAGAGATAAGGACAAAAGGATGAAGGTTTGTCAGTACCGCCACTGCAACGAGTCCTTTCTCGATACTTCGAGTCGGAACTCAATGAAATTCTGTTGCGTGGATCATCGTAACAGGGAAAAGATGTTCAGAAGCGGGAAGGCAAAGGACGAGTCCTATTTTCGACTCGAGGATACCGGCTCCAAACAGAAGAAAGTAGTAAAGAGGAAACGTACTTGTATCGAGTGCAAATCAGAGTTCTTCCTTCAGCCCGAAGAGAAGAACAATACTTGTCCCGAATGCCGGGAGAAGAAGCGCCACAAGACCTGCAGGAAGTGTTCTAAGCCTTTCCGGGATGGTAGCTTGAGGAATACTAGTAAAGATTGCCCCCCCTGTCAGGGGGCCTCTAAGGGCGGTATTTTAGGGATGTTTGGTGAAGGGGGTGGGTCTAATGTCTAATGGTTTGGAAAAGGCTCTGGAAAAGGCTTACCACAATCGTGACGAAGAATCTTATGAGGAGCTTTTGACTGCTTTGCGCCGGGACGGGTTTTCTTCGAGAGAGCTGTTTGATGGTGCTCTCCGAAGGGTCGAGGATATTCTCTCCTGTTCGATTACACACCAACAATATCTGGAGGCGATTTTTGAGGTATTCGGGGAGTATATGGGGACCGCTGCCTCAAGGGCTCGGTTGAATGATTTCCTTCGGGAGGCGGAGAAAGAATATAAGGATATTTGGGGGGAGTATTTTCAGTTTAAATATCTTGGGGGAGTGTGGATTGATGCCGTTCCCTGGATTCGTATGATTTCCGTGGAAGATTCAAAATCGTTTTTGAAATGGGATATGGAACCGCCCCCTCCTGGATACCGATCTTTTTGGAAAGCTTGCCTAGAAAAAGCCGATGATCATTTTGGGAAAGAGGCTGTTTTTATTACTGATCCCTATAGTTGGAGGAGTTTCCTGACTTTTGGCTCGGAAGTTTGTGATATCTATTATCATTCTGAGAGCCGTGGGATGGGATTAATGGCTGAATTTTATATTCCAGGAATGGAAAGGAAGAGGAAGAAGAGGCTTGTGTCTGTTGGGGGGGTCAGCCCTGGATTTCTTTATCTTGTCCCGGAAGGAGAAAGACCGGATCCAGAGAGAGTAATCAGGGTTCCTTACCCCCCTAATAAGAAACCTTTTTATCCGTATGAGCGTTTGAGGAGGGAGTACACGCAGGTGGCGAGGGTCAAAGGGGAGGTTCCTGCCTATGAAGATGGAGGAGAATATCGGGGAACTTTATTGAGAGGAAGTGTTGGAATACTTACTGGGTCCAGTCAGATCTATTTTAGTGGAAGGGATTTGGAACCCATGTATGAAGATGAAGAGTTCTTATTTTTTGTAGCAACTCCAGAAATGTTTGGGATACCTAGGGAAGAATTTTTACTTTCTTCCGTGACTTCGGAAAGTTTTGAGAGATATCTGGAAATTTTCACCCCCCCTCCAGGAAAGATGCAGCCTTACGTCAACCATGTGTATGGATATTAAGGATTCCGATATGTCAGACAGAAAACCCATTCATTTTTTAGTTGGTAATAGAAAGGGACAGTCCAAAAGGTTTTTTGTCCGAAGTGTGCATCCTACTTATGCGGAGGCTGTGAAAGTAATACTTTCTGGTCAGACAATCGTAGCTTCCAGGGAGAACCTGAAGACTGAGCGTCATATACCGGTTTATTTGGCTTATCGGAGCACGATGAGAAAGGAATATGGTTTGACTGATTTATGGCTTGAGAAAATGGGGGGTCCTGATCATCAGGTCAGGAATCCTCATTATTCTAGCGCAGCTCCGGCAAGCCTTTTTTGGCTTGGCCGCTGCTGGGCAGAAGTTTGCCGTCTTTTGGGGGGGAGCCTTTCGGAGAAGAGACGAGAAAAACTGGAGGGGGTTTCCGAGTTACTGGAGGAGGGGATCAAGAGAGGGAACCAGAAGGGCCGTAGAGAGGAGAAACAGAGAGAGAGAGAGATTTTAAGGAAACTCGAGGAAGAGAAGGTAGAGATAGATAAATACAATCAAATCTTATTGAGGAAGATAACGACAGAGCTGTCTTCCTGTGAGGATTCAATGTGTAGGAGACTTTTGATTGAACATGAGCAAAATCCGGTAGATCTTTTTGTTCAATTAAATCTGTTCAAATGTTACCAAAGGTATGGTTATTCTTTGAGGGGGGTAGTTTCCGTGACGAGGGATTTTCCTGATTATCTGAATGGTCTTGTGAAGCGTGTCTCGGGGGGTCTAGATTTAAATAAATTCATTGGAAAGCTTCAGAAGAAATATCGAAGGATCCCACCTTCGACGGGTCTCTTGGAGGCCGCAGAGTGGTTTATTATTGAGGAGGACCTCAAATTTTTTTATAAATTCGTCTCCGAGAAACAATATGCAGATCTAGTACGAGGAATGAGGGTAGAAGAGAAAAGGATAAAGGAGCAAGATAAGGAGAGAGAAGAGGAGAGGGTCAAAAGAAAAGTCGAGAAGAAAGATATTCGTAGGGGAGTTCTTATTCGATTCCAGACCCTCCCTCAAAAATATGACCGTTTTTATAAGAAGGTCTCTCGGGCATTGGAAAAGGAATCCGTTTCAGAAGGTCAGATGGTTTCCTTTGTTGTGGATAGGTATCGAACGGGGCCAAAAGGAGGAGATCCTGAAAGGCTCCAGGAGGCTGCACGTGACCTCCTACGAGCCACATACGGTTCTAGTTTCCCAAGTGGTTAGAGTCCGAAACTATAAAGGAGTGTATTATGGAACTTTCAAGAGTGAAGTCTCGTTGTGCAGAAGATGCCGGAAAGGGGGACATACCGAGTATCCCGGAAGGGTCCCAGTGGGCTCGGATAAAGTCTTGTGCAAAACCAAAGAAGGGAAGAAGAGGTCGGTTTTATCGTTTTGCAAAGGACATAAGTTTGAAAAGCCCTGAGAGGTGGGTGGGTCTTTTGGGTTCGGAGGCCCATGGTAGAGGGCTTTCTGTTGAGGTCGACGAACAGGACTCCCTTTGGTTCAGGGTGGGGAAGGGATGATAAACGAAGAAGTACAGCGCCTCCTGTGCCTTGCCCGCCCCGACGATGAAGCGTCTCTCGAGGCCCTTGGACACGCACTCAACCGTCAGGGGTTCGGCGGTGAGGTGGCCGAAGTCGGTGCGTTGCTACTCGATCTGGAGAAAGAATACGGTCCGATCTCCATCGACCGGGAGTTCTACCTCACCTCGCGAAACCCGGAGGGTGACTGGGTCGGCTGTATTTACAGCAAACATCACCGCGGTAAGCTGCGAAAGCCGTCTGTGGTCCTCCTACTCCGCGCGATGCTCGGGGAGTAGGAGGAGAAGAACCCTCAGGAAGCTCCTTCGCTCGGCATCGTGGACGAGCTGACTTGAAGTTCTCCGAGAGCATGTCGAGAAAGGTGTCTGGAGACTAAAAAATGGACTTAATCGTTTTCCTCGGGAGGAAAACCATCTTCTAGTCGGACATGTTTCTGAATTTCCTCAATTGTAGTTGGGGTAAGGAGAGCTTTACAGGCGGGGCACCCCTCATTTTCGTGCCGGTATCTGTCCCCTCCTAAGAGGACTGTAGCTGAAATATTTGGGTTAGGGACAGCTCCACAAACGGGAGTTCGGGTTTTGGGGTTTTGGATGTGGAGAGTTCCTCGAAGGTAGGACGCTTCTTCGGGGTCAGGGAGAGAAAAATGACCGAATCCTAGAACCCATCCTGCTACCTTTAATAAGCCGGACGTTGCCCAAATTTTCCTTTTCGAAGGGAAGTGGAAATCTCCATCGAGGCAATACATGCAAACAGGTTCTTTACCTATGTCTGCTCGGTAAATAGCTGGGATCGGGTAGCCTTGACGTTTTAGGGGCCACTCTTTTCTACACATGGTGAAAATGTCATTCTCCAAATTGACTCCAACCAGGTGGTTTATACCATCAATTTGGATAAAACCGTGGAGATCCGCCCACTCCTTCACGTCGAGGGGGTTCGTGAACTATTCGAGAGAACCTAAAGAAACCTCAAGATTCCCCAAGAAATCTCTACTCCAATATTCTTTCTATATTTCTCCTAAAGTAGGAAAAAGGAGAAATATAAATGCCCAGGGGCTCTACGAACAAAAGAAATCTTCTTCAGATCGCTCTCCAGGTTTCGGAACCCCAGGATGAATGGCTTGCGGAGGTTTCCCATTCTCTGGGAATTTCGAAACAGGAATTGATTCGTCGGATTCTGGATGAACACCGGGGAGCCACTCCTTCTGGTTGGAAGACGGAAAATGGCTCGTAAGCGAAAGAAACCTCAAAAGAGCCGGTTATTGTATCTTCATCGGGAAGTGAATCCGAGAAAGGTAGAGAAACTGGAGGCTCTCCATGCGGAATATGTTGCTTATGTCCGTCTCTGTGTTCAGGAGATGCTGAAAAACCGGAGATATTCTCTGGAGAAATGGGATAAACAATCCTTTTTCCCGAGGTCGGAAAAGCTCACGAGCCAGATAGAGAAGAATGCCCGCGACCATGCCATAGCTATTGTAAGTGCCTGGGCAGCGTCGGTTTATGCGAGAATAATCAAAAAGAAAATTACCAGACTCCGGAGAGCTAAGCAGATCACAAAAGAGCAGGCCCATGCTCTTTACACGATCGGGAAACATCTGGTCGGTACTCCTTGGGAGTTCATCACTCAACTTCATATAGATTTTTATCATTACCTGTTGGATAAGTACGGCGGGAACACTCCAACGGTGAGGGATACGATTCCGATGCGGTTGTCGGAAATGACTGCCAGACTGGAAGATACAGATGGAGCCATACATGCTGATTTCTGGCTCCAGGTCTCTTCCTTGGAATTCCGCAAATCTATTTGGCTCCCTTTGGTTGGAAACCCATATGTAAAAAGAGCTAATCAGGTTTCAAAAGGAATCTCCGCCCGCAAAACTAAGAAAGGGAAATGGAGGTTTGAGGTCGTTGAGAAAAAGAAACCGAAACTCCCCAAGAAACCACGGAAACCAACCCTTAAAGCCATTGACGTTGGTTTGAATGTTCTGGCAACGGACTCGGATGGGAACCTTTACGGGGAGCATTTCAAATCAAAATTCGATTACCGATATAATCAAATAAGAACCCTGAGAGCAAACCGGCAACGTCAAGGATTACGGGAAAACTCTCCTCGACTTAATAAGTTAGAATCTCGCCTCACGGGCATGATAAAAACGGAATGCGGTCGTATTACAAACCGCCTTGTAAAGAATAATCCCGGAGTGGTCTGGGCCGTAGAAGACCTGGATCTGTCCGGATGCAAAGGGCAGAAGAGATTTGCCTACAGAGCTTTGCAGTCCTCCTTGGAAAGCAAAGCTTATGTTATGAAAGTAAATCCAGCTTACACTTCGCAGGAGTGTCCCTCTTGCGGGTACATACACCGTGGTAACCGCCACGGAACCAAGTTCGTCTGCCGCTCGTGTGGGCGAAAGGCTCACGCCGACTGGGTGGGAGCGGGAAACATTCTCAGACGTTCTGAGGATAAAAATGTGACCTGTGACGATCTACCAGCCGATGTGGAACAGCTGCTGAAAAAACGATACCAGACTCGGAGAAATCCGGAGAGGGACAGTTTACCAGGGGCTGTTAAAACAGGCGCTTTTTTACCGTTAAGCCCGAGTCTTACTACAGGGGGACCTCCTTCGGGGAGGCACCGGTATAGGTCCAAACCAGATCAGCCTCCTGAGATTTCTTGAGGTTTCTGGGAACGGTTCTTTGAAAAAGAGATTTCTCCAAGGGGAGACGCTTTTTCTTTGACTTCTTCTAGCTCTTCCTGGAGTTTTTCCAGTCTTTTAAAAAGATTGCGAGCCAGTTCTCGGTCTCCTCTCCTGTGGGCAAGTTTGCATAATTCTTCTGCCGGTTTGAGGACGTCGTTTGAGATTTCTCTAAGAAGGCGGTTTTTCGCCATGGTATGTCCGTAACTGTGCTGGGATCGGTCTTTCATACCCCCTATTCCTCAGGGAGCTTTTCCTCTATATGGTTAACGGTAGAGCTACAAACTGAAGAAGCATTCGTAGGTACCATGACCTTTTTAACGTAGTCCCCGAAGCGGGGACTGAGCCTGGTTGAGCCATGCCTA
>Ga0114918_10003428_pt1 | contig 13998 bp, 23 predicted proteins | sample LantaG_FD_87015 | JGI IMG/M metagenome (GOLD analysis project Ga0114918, IMG submission 87015) | Deep subsurface microbial communities from Baltic Sea to uncover new lineages of life (NeLLi) - Landsort_02402 metaG | ecosystem: Environmental > Aquatic > Marine > Oceanic > Sediment | place...
CACCCACATCACCACGTCACGAACCTCCCAGCCCGCGTCCTCGATAGCCACCATCAGTCGGTGATGCGTCCTAGTACCTCCAAACGCTAAGAGATGAGCACCCGGCTTTGCGACCCGCAGAAACTCTTCCCAGAAGTGCTGACCGGGAACTCCGTGGTCCCAATTTTGGGACATGAATTTCAGGCCGTACGGCGGGTCCGTTACGATGGAGTCAATTGAGTTTTCGGCGAACGTCGGAACAATTTCCAGACAATCTCCGCAATGTAGCTGGTATTTTCGTTCTGGAATCTTAGGCATTCGAAACTATCCGATCGTGGCAACTTTTCAATTCGTCATAATACTCTTGAGCCGCTCTTTGCTTTGCCGATTCGATTACGGATAGAGGCCGATGGAGCCGTTCGTAATGACTCAATTCCACTTTCCAACTACTCACGCAAAACCTTAGTAGTCCAGTGACCGTCTCTAAATCCTTTTCATTGATTTGGAGCGTCTTTGTTTGAGACCGTTCTGGAATCTTAGGCATTCAATTTCCTCGATCACTATGGGACCAGACTTTACCTGCCGCATCGCCGTCCATTATTCAATTCTATGTAAACTTCATTAGACGGTCGTCGTTGTCCCATTTGAGTAGTCAATGGAGAGAAATCCCACCAAGTTGCTTGTGAGTTTTCGCATACTATCACTTGCCCGCATCTTGTCTCGCTGTAGGTCTTTAATGACTGATAATTCGAATCAGGAAACCTAACGGCGTAGTCTGACTGCCTGGCTTGATAAGGAGGGTCTATGAAATAGGTGGCAGAACTGTCGAATTGTAACTGTTGGAAATCTGTATTAGTTACCTCCCAATGAGAAATACCTTTGGAAATCAACTCCTCTAATTGTTTTTTAGTTCGACCGATCTGATTATCCCTAGCGGCCCAGCCGGTGTAGATATTGCCGGGAGAATTCCTGCATTGGCCTACGCAAAATCCTAGTAAGAGTCTCTCATCATCCGACAATGATGTAATATCTCTCAGATCCTCGCCCTTATTTAACTCAGGCAACTCTTGGATGTCCGCTACGCTCGCGTTGACTAACCAAGACCAAATACGGTACACCGCATCGTAACTATCATTCAACCATACGTTTCGCTCTGATCCGTACTCGCAAGCATACCGAGCCGAACCTGCGAATGGTTCTATGATCGATCTGTACTTAGGGGTTGGGTATTTTGAAATCAACTTAGATTTACTTCCAAAATAGCTAAACATCCCGCCGTCCTTCCTATGAACTTTGATAATTCCGACGGTATAGTTCTCAGTCGCTATGGGACCAGTTGTTCTTGTGTAGGTCCAGTCCGACCCGGAGAGGAACCCCGATTCCATTACCGCAGTCTTCCATGATCTTTCGGACCTTTTCAAGCGTCGGCGTGTAGTCAATGTCTGAGGGAAAGTCCAGGACCACCTCGTCATGCACTTGCATGATAAGTCTCCAGTCTTCGTCCATCGACTCGAACAGGTCGTGTATTTTTACCATCGCCCGCGCGATAACCCACATGGCCGTAGACTGGATGTGGTAGTTGAGAGGAACGGTCGGAGAGATCCCGCCGTAGGGAGTCCTGGAGCAAGCTACAGGATACCCCCGGTCTGGGTCCACGTCCTTATCAGGTATTGTCTCAACAAATCCATACTTCCCCGCAAACTTGATCCACTTCTGATTCAGCCCGCTATGTTTTTTCAATCGGTCCATCACCATCGCCTGAGCCCCCGGTTTACGAGCTGCTCTGTCTGCCGTTCCGCTCGATGGTATCGCCCCGTAACTGACCGCGAACCCGAAGTTCTTCACCCACTGGTAATAGGACGCCTTGTATGCGTCCTTGAACGCGCCTTTCGTATCCGCCAGAGGCCAGAACTCGTCTGGGTAGATGATGGACGCATTCATTAGATGGTACGAGCCAAAATAGGGCGGCTCATCCGGCTTCTCAAATAGTTCGATCATCACGTCCTCACCCGACTCATAGGCCGGGATTCTCAGCTCCACATTCTCATAATCCAATGACGCCCAGTACCGTCCCGGAGCCGGGCCGAACGAATACCTGAGGTTGAATCCGTCCTGCTTTGAGATATTCTGGGCGTTGGGATTAGATGACGACCACCGGAGTGTATTGGTACCCGTCGGGTTGAACGATGGATGGAGTAGATAGTACCCGTCGTCGTTCGTCGGCAACCAGAATCGCTTATATCCGTCCATATAGTTGACGGCGGTATCTCGCTTCCGTTTCGCGCGGAGATTTCTGAGGAACATCGCCTGGGGACTCCGGGGCGGTAGGACGTCTTCATACTTCTCCAGAGCCGACTTATCCAGAGACGGAGCCCCCGTTTTCTTCGATTTGGAAACGACCGGCACAAGAAGCGTCGGGACTTCATCGTTCAATCCCCAGAGCAGGCTCCTGAGAGAATTATTGACGCCGGACTTCGGGAGTTCCAGATCCTTAAATCCCGACCGGGCCGCGATCCTGCAACACCGCCCCGCCGCGTTCTCCGCCTCCTCTGCGTACTGTTCCCGGATATGGTTGAGGTTATTCTCGCTGACCGTAATCCCCCATTGTTCCATCGTCGGAATCACCGGGAGTAGCTGGAGACGATCCTCATAGATTTTCTCCAGCTTTCGGTCCTGGATGATTTTCTTCAGGCATTTCCAAAGCGTCAAAGTCGCCAATGAATCCGAGTTGGCATACTCTGAACAGATCGTCCAATAACCGTCACTCTCGTCTCGTTCTTCAAGTTTCGCGAGAGCCCTCGGAAGCCACATATCCAGCTTCCAGACTTTATCCCGAGCCGACGGCATACAGGGCAATCCTTTGACGGCGAGCGTCCAATCCGGTAGCCCGTCGCCTACTTGCCCGACTCCTTTACAATGCTGCCGACAAGCCTGGACTATTTTCTGGACGTCATCCTCAAACGGCTGGAGGTTCACTCCAAGATACTGGAGGACCGTCGCGGTCAGATCGTGTCGCGAGACTGACGAGAGTAGATGGCTTGCGTATAGGGTGTCCCGGACTTTCTCCCACGGCCAGACTAGCTCCCGCCCGTAGTCGCGATAAGTCTCTCGGAGCATCGCGAAATCGAATTTAGTGTTCTGGAGAATCAGCTCGTCCGCGTCATTGATTCTTTCCTGAATTTCGTTCAGGTCATTTTCATCGACCCGTACCTCACGAGTGAGGGGATCGACATCCCACTCCCACCAGGTCGCTCCGTCGTCGTCGGCCATCGTTACCAGGAACGGTCTGGCCCCGTGGTAGAGATCAACCCCTGTCGTTTCCGTGTCAATCGAGAGAGACCGGACGTCCGATGACCAATCGACGTTTGGCTTGAGGCGTTGGTGCTGTTTTAGTAGATGATTCGGTTTCTGTCTTTGGGGAATCTGAGGCACGAACAGCTTTCTTACATACGGGATTTTGACAGATATTGTTCACGAACCCTCTATGAACTCTCCCGCAATCCGGACACGTCCAGGCCTTTAGTTTACCCGGATGCCAACCGAGCCCCCGGCAAGGTACGCATCGAGCCCCTCTGGATGAGACTCCCGTACCTCCGCAAGCGATGCACTGATCCCGAGCTAGTACCGTCTCGTCTGCGGAATCTTTGACGATTATAGGCGTCGGTTTTCGTTGGGGGATTTTCGGCATTGTCTAGTATCCTTTGAATGTTTGGCTCAGTCGCGGCTTCCGCTCACTAAAGGGCTTTCCAATCTTCGTTCACATCAATCCCACAACCTCGCCGCAACATCTCAACGACCTGCGACTGTTTCTCAGACGACGGGCACCAACATAACATCTGGTCCGGTCGGGGAGACCCGTCAATTGCTCCGCACGTTTCGTTATCGACAATCGGCCACACGCTATCACCTACATTATCACCGGTAAGTCCCATATTCTCGGCCCAGCCTTTCGGCAGTCCCTGCCCGGCCCAGCACGAAAATCTTGGATAATGAGGCGGCGACGTCGAGTTGCGATTTCCGTTAGCCATCAACAATCCTCCATCCGATCAAATGAATACCGTCAGATTCTTAGCCGCTCGGGTGACTCCGGTATACAACCAACGCTTCTGATCCCAGCCCGCTTTCTGGTTTATCAACGATACATCGTCCCACTCGCTGCCTTGAGAAGCGTGTACGGTGATAGCGTAAGCGTAATCCACCACCGCCGCTATTTTCTTGAATCGCTTATAGGATTCCCAATCTTTGAGTTTCTCCGGATCTTTGAGACCTCCCGTCCATAGCTGGAGTCGTCGCGGCCCCTCCCCCTCGATTTCCACCGTACAGTCATACAATTCCTGATCGCCGATCACCCCGTAGATTTTCTTGACTCTCATCATCAGGCCGTTGAATACTCCCAACCAGCGACTGTTAGCTTTACAGATCAGTTCCTCCCCGACCTCGATGGCGGCTTTCCTATTGAGGTGCTCCCGAAACGTACTATTGATTTCTGTCCGAGTAGAGTTGTATCCACAGAGGTAGATGCTAGGTTGCTCGTCAGACTCCTCCAGTGCCTCAATAGGTAGGACTCGACAACTCGAATCGTCATCCTGAAAACCGATCTCCTCCCCGCGCCGGATCCGAGTTGCCAGTTGAATAATCGCGGAGCCCTTAGCCTGGCGGTGTATCTCCTCCAAAATCACGTCGGGATTTCTCAACAGATTGGTAGACGAATCGTTGATCGGTTCCAACTGTCCGGGATCTCCGACCGCGATGATGGGGATTCCAAAAGATTGAATATCCTCCAGAACCTGAGTTCCGACCATCGAGCCCTCATCTATCACGATCCCGTCGCACGGGAGACCGCCCTTCAAGAAAAACTCTTGGGTATCGGAATCCCAATCGTAGATACTGGAGTGGATCGTGCAGGAGTTCACGCCCTTTCGACGTAGGACGCTAGACGCCTTACCGGTGAATGTCATCGTCATCAAATTAGGGGTCTGGTCAATGATTTCTTTGATGACCGTCGTTTTACCGGTCCCAGCATACCCTCCGATTGATGTGAGTAGCTCCCCCGCCCGGAGTCTCTCTCTGGCTAGGTCAATCGCTTCAAGTTGTCTGCTGTTATAGTCCACCGGCGATATCCTCTCGGGTTTCGTGTCTAGTTCTGTGTCAAATCAGGCGATGAGGACTCGCACCTCAATCTCGGGGAGTCACCGCGTTCTCTTACCATTCGGGCCAGATGGCTCAAACGCTGCCGTGCTTAATACCCAACCCCCTATTCGGGGCTCCCGCTCTCTCTATTCGCGGACGTCTGCCTGTCAATCTCTCGATGCCGGATACCTAATGTTACCGCACCACCGGAGTCGCGTCAGATTTCTCACGGCACCGAGAGTAAACAGCCTAGCAGCGGCCATCCTTGCAGCCTCCTCATGAGACCCGCCTCCAATGCCTGCTAGGCCGTGCTCCTGACGCTCTCCGAGCTTCTGTCACCCCTCCTGAAGACTATCCCAGGCCACTCCCTGATAGACCGTACCATCCACCTCCGACTTGAGATCGACGGTCTGAGCCCTCAGGCCCACTTTCGTGACCATACACTCCACCGCTTTCCAGGATTTTGGAGCTTTGTAGAGATACACGTCCTTGACCGCCGGAACCCACTCTTCCTCTTCCTCGGCAGGTTCCTCCGCCGCTCCTCCAATTCCTTGGATCGCCGTCACCACCGACGTCCAACTGGCGTACGCCGCGTCCTGGGGATCAATTCCCGCCGCTTCGGCCAGTTCCGCAATCCTCAATTGAGCCTCCTCATCTCCGTCTGTATCCGCCGCGACGGCCAGAGCATCCAAGTCTTCAGTTTCGGGTTCAGTTTCTGGTTCTGGTTCTGGTTCTGGTTCTGGTTCCGCTGCCCGCGCCGCTCGCTTCTTGGTGGGGGGTTTCTTGTCGGGAACATTCGCAGGGACATCGGCAGTATCGTCCTGGATTTCTTCATCCTGAACTTCCGTGTAGTTCTCCAGAATGCCTCGCCATTCGTGATTAACCCGACCTTGTCGAGTCTGTCCGTCGTCTCCCACATATTCGCCCCCGCCCCAGGTCCGAAACTGGATCACCGGAGGGTCGTTTGTGAGGGCTTCGGCCACCGCTTCCAGATCGTCTGCCGCAATCTCGTTGGTGTCGATTCCCATCAATCTCAGTTCATTGAGCACCCAGGCGTAGTGCTCGTCGAAACTCTGTCGTTTCCCTCGCTCCGTGTCGCAGAGAGGTTCTGGATCGATCTGGGTATTGAGCCCCTCGATTCTGACGCCGTCGTGTTCCTTCGGTTCCAGCACCGTAGCTGTCGCCATGAAGAACAACTCACCTTTCAAGTCTCCGTTCTTGTACTCACCGAATTTGACGCTCTTGATACGGGCAATGCCGAAATCAATCCCCGTCGGAAGGCTCGCGTTGTCGCTGACGGTCGTCGTGTCGCTTTGGTGAGCGGCATGCGCTTTTGCGAGTTTGGCTCCGAGCTTTTTACTCAACAAGCCGCCATCTGTAGTCTTCTTTGCCATGGGATACTGTCCTCTGAAAGTGAAACTGGAAACCGCGTTATTTCTCTCGTCTTCTCTATTCTAAGGCGATGCGCCGTCGAACTTATCCGCCCTGACTGATTACCTCCATCAATTTATCGTAGTCAGGATCTACGATGAAATCAGGAATAGACGCGCCTTTCGGCATTCTGAACTTGGTCGTATAGACATCATCAGGTCCAGTGCGGAGAACGTACTCAATTGTCCCCGTCCGTTTATTTTTGGTGACTGTCTTAGATCCTACTTTGATTTCTGACTGAGTCATTTCCGCTCGCTTGAACATCTGACCGATATAGTCACATGCCGGATTCAGCCAACCCGCTAAACTTGGAGTCAAAGCCGCCCCAACGTAAGGTAGGAGTAATTCTGAGCCCGCGTCGTCGGGAACAGTCTCCCGCTCCTGGGAAACGATCACAACATTACAGTCCAGATTCAGGAGCATTCGAAACAACTCTTTGCACTGGGCCGAACATTGACCGTACTGAGATTGAGAAGCCATCCCCCAGGACTTCTGAGCCGGTAATTCACTCATGCCCGTAATCTCTCCAAGGACTTTGTCCTGGAGTCCGGTAGCGTGGTCGAGTACAACCGTCTTGAATCGTCCCGACTCTGCCTGGCCTTCACAGATTTCTTTGATGTCCAGAGAGTTATCGAGATTGAGGGTCTTGATTTTCTTCCGCATCGCCGGAGTATCAATTGACCGAAGTTCCCCCGGCTTCATCCCTCCTGACGCGATGATAGCCAGAATCGGTCCTGGGAATGAACTCCAGAACGTCGTCTTGCCGGAGCCGCTCCGACCGTATAAGAGCATCTTCAGCCCCTCGTCCTCAAATGAAATGTCCTGGATACGATCCCAGGCCGTCCCTTTTTGCTTGGTCGGTTTTTTCTTCGTGGGGCTCTGCTTAGTAATGACGGGCATCGGTCTCCCCTATAGGACATTGAAATTTTTGAGTAGCTTCACTAGGTCCGTCGCGATTCGCAGCTTGTCCGCCATCCCCATTTGGGCCGACGGTTTATTGAACAGCGATGGAACTAGCCGCTCGTACTCCTGGAGGGCTGTCTCTAATCTGTCCGCTGCCCGACACGCCTCCGATAGTCGTCTCGGTAGCTCCTGGATGTCAAAGTTCGGGGAACAAGTTGTCGGTTCGTCTGAGCCCGACTTCAGATCCTGATTCAATATAGGCGTCGATGTCACTGAAGCCCCCTTCTGATAGAGAATTCCAAAATCCATACGGAGTCATCCAATGGACGCCGTATCCGGGAGAGTCGTCAGGTTGGAACGGGTCCGTTTTCGTGGTCACCCAATCCCACCAGTCACAGAGTTGTTCCAAATAGGGGTTCAGGAATTTATCCTGGAAGTTTTTCAAATCCGCTTCTGTGACTTCGACCGTCCAGCGGGCGAAAAACTCGTCCCGGTCTTCGTTGATTATAGCCCCCAACCGACCGTAGTAATCGTCGAGCGATTCCCCCTCGGGTTTCATTTTCGTGGGCTTATGCTGACGTATCGTCCCTTTCCCTCCGGATAGGGGCCGTCGGATGACGTTGTACCTGACGCCGCCGATGGGTAGATCCGGAGCCTCGGGATCTCGTTGAAGTGCCGTTAGGTACATCATCGTCTGGAGGTCGAACTTCAACTGACGGTTCAGTTTGCTAGAGTCGATATCGCTCTTGGTTTTGTTCTCCTGAAGATATAGATACTTCCGACGACTGCGAGTGATAATATCTACCGAGTCGAATTTGCCCCTCAGTGTCACATCCCGTCCCGACGGTAGGGCGTATGGGATTTTGAACATCTTCTCCTGGTAGACCGGCTCCCGCGATTTGACGTCAGGTTCGTTTTTCCAATAGTCGATGTAGATTGGAAATTGAAGTAGACAGACTCGATACCACTTCAGGATATCGTTCTGCTGCATCGGGTAGTCTCGTCAAAGTTGTCGGCAGTAAGTCTTGAGCGGAGCCTCATGATCTTCGTTCCGGGCCAGATGCTCCTCGCAGAGATGCCACATCTGTCCGTACTCAATGCGGGGCTCGAATTTCTCCTCAGTCTTCAATCCTTCAACGACCAGTAGACGAAACCTCTCCCGACAGACCAGGAATCGACCTAGCAACGATTGAGTGATCCCGTCCTCTAGCGGCCCTTTCCATACCGGCCCGCTCTGTTTGGGACGTTTGGCTTTGAACTGCCTAACCCGCTCAGCGAGTTTCTTTACAGCTCGTTTCTTAGTAGGGACTCTAGGCACTATGGTTTTGTCCTTCGAAAGTGAAACTGACAGGATCCTGAGGCGGAATATCGAACGTCACCCGACCGCCGCTGAAAATGACTTTACCGAGACACGCCAGGTATCGTTCCTCCACAAAACTCTGAGACTCCATCACCGCCTGAGTCATACGGGTGGGGTCTTCATACTCTGCATTTTTATGGAGCATACCTACGAACTTCATTCCAACCCCTCAAAAATGTCAGAGATGATAACTTGACATTTCTGGATAGCCAATCCCTGTTGGGAAATGTCCGCCCGGAGTATCACGACGGGATGGATTACCGCAGCCCATCGACCTTGGAATCCGTTCAAGATTTGCGGCCCCCACTTATGTGCGAGTTTCCCGACGGTGATGATCGCCTGAGGCTTCAAAATTTCGACCAGTCCCCTCAACCGCTCGGAGCACGCTTTGATGTGCGCATTCGCCGGTTCCTGGAGATTGTCCCCGTCCGGCCCTTTCGGGATACAGGATATCAGATTGGTCCAGGCAATCCGGGGCTCCTCTCGAATCGTCTCTAAATCAGCCTTAGCATCGTCGATAATCCGGTCCAGTAGTTTCCCCGCCGGACCGACGAACGGCTTGCCTAGCACATCCTCAGACGTTCCGGGGGCTTCTCCGAGGAATAGGACATCGCAGGGTATTGCCCCTCTCAGTAACACGACTTTTGTTCGTGTTTCGCAAAGATCACATTCCTGACAACCGTCCCAACGCGCCCGGTACTCGGTCCATCTACTCATTTGCAGCCGCCTCTCTCCTCAGTTGGTCGTCGCATTCCTCAGGATCGACCGCCTCGAATTCGTCATACATCCGTAGGATCGCCGCCGTTAGGCCCGCGTCATCGGTTCGTTGTAGGCATTCTGCCAAAGGTGTCGTAACCTCAACAAATACACGATCCCAGTCTCTCGACCTCCAGGCATCGCGACGTTCTCGGGTGACGTTGGTAGCGTCCAGGATCACTTGCTCGTGTCCTGAGAGGAATAGAGACCTCACCATCACTTTCGCGATCGCCCAGACGAACGGTTCCGCAAGTCCGATAAACGGCTGACCGTGCAAAGCGAGTCGAATAGAATCGGGGCAAACTATCGGATGTTTCAATTCCCGAGCCAGCGTAGATTTTCCTGAGCGTGGGAGACCGACCATCATGATAAGTTGATTCATTCAAAACTCTCCAACATAAGAACGACGTGTGTCTAACCCATTAACTCCGGTCACCTACGAATTCAAAGTTAGCTGTGTTATGTCGCACGCTCCGTTGCGGCTAAAACCGGTTTGCGATTGAATTCCAGAGTCGTACGTCCGGTCAAGTTGTACATCGCGACTTCAACCGACACGTGCCGAGGGCGGGTCTTGCGGTGTTTGTCGTCTTTTCTGTACTCATAGTCTTCTCCTGTTGTCCGGTTATGGCGGACGTTACACACTCAGTCCAACTCGTCCTTGTAAAGATACGTCGTGCCCGACCAGCGAATACGATGGAAAGGTGGTATGACTTGCGGAGCGTCTCCCGTGCCATCCATACTCCCGTGAGGCGTCACGCCCGCTCTGATACGGAGCCGGTCCCAATAACTCTGTATGGCGGCAGCAAATTCAGGCCGATCCCGCTCAATCACTCCAACCTCAAACGACTCGCCCGTACTGAGTGTCTCAATCAGCCGCCGGAATCTCACACAGTATGGTTGCGTTGAACGCCGTTTGTGAAAGCGTGCGACAAGACGATCAACCCGAGGGGCAACTGAAGTTTGCTTGTGTTTCTCCATGTTGTTCTTCGCTATCGCGACAAATCGGCGGACGGTAGATCTCTGCTAAAAGCAGACATAACAAGCCGCCGTTCATTCGAAGCTCTCCAGAATAGGCGCAGAACTGGTAAATGCTAACTGGGCGAGAGTCTCCAACGCCTTCCACGCATCGACAACTGCCTCCGGCTCGATATCCCGATCTCTCAAATACTTCTTGACCTCCGCCCAGCTCTCCGTCGTCGAGACGTCGAGAATCTCCAGAATCAAACTCGCCTGATGTCTATCCATCAGTCCTCCAGTAGCAGTTTCCTGAATAGTTTGGTACGCTCTCGGGAGTTTCCGCAGGCGTCTATCGTCGCGGTTTCGGCTCCCAGCTCCCTTAGTATAACCGACTGATCGACTTTCGATTTTCGTCCGAAGCGTTTCGTGACTTGCCTGGCTCCTATCGGATGGAACGGTCCCTGAGGTTGATCAAGATACTGGGCCATCGCGCAGAGGACGTCGGGGAGGTACCAGGCAGCGTGGACGCAACGGGATCGATAGAAGTTCTCCACCTTGCCGAGCAGTGCGTTGCCTTCTGAGGAAACAACCCCCCGCACCCGTCCTGATTGATGATCGTGATCAACGACCGGTATCAATTCCTCATGTCCCAGTATCGGACAAAATTCAGGGACGTTGGCCTTACGATATTCTGGGAGTTGTTTAGTCGTCAGGTAGCCCGGCCTTCGTCTTGGTATTTCAGGCACCGTCAAACTCCAGATACACCGGCTTGATCCGTAGCCGATTGATTGTCCGTTTCCTCGCTTTTCTCAATCTCTCCAGATGCTTTTCCAAGTCTCGATGGTCCTGGAAATTCTGGAGTACGGTCTTCAGGGGTAGCGGTAGTAGATTCCAGAACTCCGCGCCGAACAGCCTCGCGTCTTCCTGAGATGAAAATGTCGCAATCCTCCGAGCCGATGCGATATGCGACAATTCCCAGAGATGCTCTTCTCCCTCGAATACCCGACGGTGGGTGCAGAACACTTTGTTGACGTCCGCTCTCGGGATCCGTACCCGCTCCCCCGACGGGTGTTTCTGGATTTGAATTGAGAGAGGGATCTGGGGCACTATTTCGCCTCGCAGCAGGGACAATTACAGACCGGCTCAGTTGGGCGTACGGTACTGGGGTGTGAGTACATCGCGTGGGTTGTCCCCAATATCGCCGACACCCCGATAGCAAATGCCACGACCGAGAGCAGAATCCAAAGGTCGATATGGCGATTCCTTCCTGGACCGTAGGGCTGTTCGGCAAATGGGGGTATTGGAGGCTTCCCGTCCATTAGCTTTTGTCCTCGATTTTGATTTGTAGGATCCCATCCCCCACGTGGTTGATACTCAGCAACTTCCCGTACGCGGGTGCAGCGTTGCGTAGCTGTTGGACCATCCCATGCGGGAGGCAATGGAAATCGACCCCCCGCGTTAGTATCAGATTTTTCCGCTTCATCCATTTCGCCCAGGGGTATCGGGTCTGGGGAGTTTTGGGGGTTGTCGTTGTCGTCATCGCGATTTTCCTTTTCTGGGTTAGTTTACGCACCTTGGCCCGGCTCAATTTTACTACCTCTCGTAGCGTTCGTTTTTCGCCGCGTTCGTCAAACTCGATTCTCCGATGGCAGAGACTGCACACAGAAACTAGATCTTGTATACCGCCCTTCAATGTCCGTTCATTGTAATTGCAGTGGTGGACCTCATCGGCGGGATCGGTACAGAATACGCATTTGTAGCCGTCCCTATCCAAGACTTTCGTACGTGTACTCTTCCAGAGTTCGGTTTGGAGATATTCCACATACGTACAACCAAATAACGATTGGAGAAGTTCGTCCCTGGCCCGATAGGTCAACATGTCTTCTTTTCGTATTTTCTGGGGCGATTTGCACTTATGCATCCGATCGATCTTTCGGTTCATCGATTTCCAGAGGGCGTCTTTCTTCTTACGCGGGCGTCCGCTAGTTTTCATGAATTAACCCTTTCTTCAAGAAATTTTCTTTGTAAATAGAAAATCGAAAAAGCGCGCTGAAATTTTTAATTTTCAGAATCTCCTTTCTTCAAGAGATCTTCTTTGTAAATAGAAAAGCGCGCTGGAAATTTTTAATTTCAGAAGCGAAGAGGCGAGAGAATATAAGGAGGGAGGAAAATCGAAGGCGAGGATATGTTGCCCCCTAGTACAAAAGCCCCCCCGGCCCCCCGTTAGGAGTTATACAGGCCAGGTGTCCACTTTTGTACCGGCTGATGAAACCAGGAGAGCCAAACGTCCTTGGTAGCCAGATCAGCAACGGCCAAAGTCCCCCACGTGTCGTCCACGTCCCTTTATTTTACTCGCTCGTTCGCCGTCGTATTCCCGTCGCGATTTATTTTTCGGATTTTCGGCTTTTATGATTCTTCGTCGTTAGTTATACTACCGGAATCAGATGGGATAAGCCCACCGGAGTCGCTGGGTTTGGATACCCGTCGCTGTTCGTTTATTTCCAGGAGCACCACTATGGTTCGTGTCGTTCGTACTCCCGAGGTTGCAAGGCAACTGTTCACGTCTGCGGAACTCATCGGCTGGTCCGGAGCCGATTTTGGTTGCTGCCACGCAGCGGGACCGTCCCGCGCCCAGTCAAAGAAGAAACGACGAAAGGCCGCGTCATCTACTCCGAGCTTCCGGACCACTTCCAAAACTCAGATGGTGACGCTGACCGCCCCGAGTGCAAAGATTGTTGTTCGATGACGCCGACGTACGATGCCCGGAATGCGAAAAGTTCTGGGCATCGTTTTATTTTGGAGAATCTTCCGAAATAGTATCCCCGACCTATTTACTTCCCGTCGATACTCGTAATACTACGGAAGTGTTGAGTATGGAACGCGGAAACGAACTGACTGGAGACGACGATGACGACACGAGCGCATCAGATCGCGGAGCAAATTATCGACAGTTATTCAGACGCCACGCAATTCAAGGCCGTCGCGGCCAATGGTTACGGAAACGCAGAGTTGTATGAACTCGCTAAGCAGGCAGAAAAAGGATCTAAGTAAATGAAGATGTCACAAGAGAGATATAATCTCCTCAAAGAAGAGATGACTAAAAGGATTAACTATTACGGAGGTATGGGCCAGCTACAATGCAACGCCGATGTAGTAAATCCTATGATTACTATGTGGCAGCTGCACAATGCAACTGTCTACGACATCATGTATGATGACGAGCATCCTGCATTCAAAGCTGGCAGGCCGAGGATCTCACAACAAGTCCCCGGATTTAGTACCTACAAAGATAACGGTACAGAGTTGTTTGACGCACACATTGTGACTGCGTTGCGTAAACTAGGTAAGGAATTTGGAATCATTAAGGATTAGTAATGGATCTTAATGCCTACTTTGTTTGCTGGACAGTTTCTGTATTTACAGAAACTGAATGCCGATCTAACTTATGTGCATGACTCACACGCAACCCAAACACGGAGCAG
>Ga0114918_10003429_pt1 | contig 13991 bp, 7 predicted proteins | sample LantaG_FD_87015 | JGI IMG/M metagenome (GOLD analysis project Ga0114918, IMG submission 87015) | Deep subsurface microbial communities from Baltic Sea to uncover new lineages of life (NeLLi) - Landsort_02402 metaG | ecosystem: Environmental > Aquatic > Marine > Oceanic > Sediment | place: Baltic...
CATAATAAACTCAAACGGAGAGGCCCTCCAACTACAACACTTTTTAACTTGAGCCCTAAGATTGTAGATAGCCAGATTCATAGGAAGCTGTACACCACTCAAATTTAGAACTGTTGTTTTATCGTATTGACCAGGGTTGGCTATAAAGGAGGGGTCTGCTAACTCATCGTTGGATAACTGTCTTACTGGAAGATATTTTTTCTGAGAACTATTCCATGTATATAAAAAAGTAGCCGTATATAAATGAGTAGTTTCCTTATGTGATATCTGAAGTCCGGCTACATTATAAGCCTTACAATTACGACAGGTACCATAACCGTTGCACGAACTATCATTATAACAAGTTACATAAGCTTTTGAAAAATAAGTAGTAGCCGTACAGCGTCCAGAAGCACCTGCCTCTTGTAATTGTACATTTTTTGACGCATCTTCCCAATAAATACAAACATTAGCTGCTACCCTAGTTAGGTCTATTTCCTCGGTCATTTGGATCCTGTACTTCTGGCATCATTTTTCCTGTCCTATTATTTACTCTGTAAACAACCTTTTGATTGCCTTCATAGTAACCTATACACCTTTCCTCACAATTAACATCGTAACACACACCACTTGTAGAAAATGGAACTGAGCCTCGTTTAAATTGTAAATAAGCAGACTTACCAGATATAGTCCAAATCCTATCTTTCCACTTTATATCAAGAACCTTTATATCTCCTCGCCTTACCTTACTCCAATGGATATCTTCTTCTGTAACAAGAACCCCATCATTATAGACAACAAACCACCCAAACACCAAATTCATTAGTTTGTCATCCATTGTTAATCCTGCAGGCCCAACATTTATACCCATTATTTACTCCTATAAAACATCTTCTTTTTCAGCACATTCCAAAGAATCCAACTTATTTAGAACTTTTTCTAGCAGCTGCGCCTCTTCCAACAGGGCTGACGACAAGTTCTTTATTAGTCCTGTTAATTCTGAAATAACATCCCCAAGAGCCTTACGTACATACCATATTTTAACACCATCATCATCCTCCTTTGCGTGCCACCTCCATAAATCGTCCAGTTTGTCACACAAAGTAGTTATAAAAACTTCCATATCTTTATTACGTTTATACAAATAAGCCACCTTATCGTGCACATCGATAATACTTATACTTGTCTGAGAAACAAGAGCATGGATCTCATCTACTCTTCTAGCCGTATACTTAGAATCACCTTTAACAAGTACAAAGACTTCCTTTATCACTATGTATGCTAAAGCTACAACACCTACCATATTTGAAGTGCTAAGTTGTTCCATTTTGTTCCTCGGTTAACATTAGAGATTGGTATCGAAGTGTCAAATACCTAGCAACTATAACATTAAATCTTCCCATAAAACGATTTCTATCATTCTTGTACTCCCCTTAAATTATTAAAAGTAAGGGGAGTGTTTTGTAAATCATGAAATAGACTATTTGTTCCTACTGTGTTTATAGTCTGTGTTTGTTACCTCACGCTGTTTTGCTAACTACATGAAAATACTCAACTAATCTAACTATAATCAAAATAGAGGCGATAAGTGATCTGACTATTTGCTCCCGTTTCATTTGCCCCCAGCTTAACTGCCGTGAAAATGGCATCAGAAGATAAGTCAGTATTTCCAACTACTGCTGCACTGTCTGCATCAGCTACTACAGGCAAATCAAGTACAGAAGAATACATGGATGTAGGTGCACCTGTACTACCACCCGTCTTATCTGCAGAGATAGCAGCTGCAGACACATCAGCAGTCCACTCACGCCCTGTACCAGCTGCAACCCCGTCACCAGGCTGGGCTGGGCCAACAGTAGCAAAGTGGAACTCAGTATCACCATCTCCTGCATCATGGTGACTAAACGTTCCATGATTTTGAAGAGAGAACTTACAATTAGAAAGTAACTTGGCCCCACTCATAATCTCAAACTGATGTACTTTTACAGCGCTATTGGTAGTAACAGTTACATTACCATAAGACATACTAGTAACACCGTAAGCTTCAGGAATAGGAGCACGACATAGGATTCTCCAGGAATCCTTAGCTGTGAGTACACCACTATCTGACCAGGCTACAGAAACGCCCTTAGTTCCAATAGTAACAGGTGTAGCACTAGTGGTAGCATTAGAAGAGGCGTTATCTCCTCTACTCGACGTCCATCTACAAGTGGCGAGACCAACAGCCCCACCACCAGCAGAAGCAGGTGTAGCAGTTATAGTAAAAGTATCTCCATTGCCAAACTGCGCATCTGTCCAACGCAACATTGCTCCCTTTGTACCAACATAATAATAATAATCAGAAAACAACATCTCCTGCCCAGTAGCTACATCGTCATTTAAACCTCCGGTATCATTTACAGTGAATGTAGGTACATTTCCAGTACCCGCATTAAGCACTTCATTTCCACCAGTAGTATCTATAGTTACTGCATAAGAACAAGCAGTATCATGATTATAATCACCAGTAACAGTTGCTGTTCCTGCATACGTATTTCCACCGCCAGGAGTAACACTTAATAATGCTGCATTACAAATAGTTACATTGTACTCCTCATCCAATAAACCACCGTACGTACCCGTTACAGTCACAACACCCGTATAGGCTACATTATTTGCTGTTCCTAATACGAAAGAGTAATCTGTATGATTAGCATTACCAGCATGTTCTGCTACAGTAGAAACTCCTAAAATAGAACTGGCATCGGAAGTACCCGCAGTAACAGCCACGGTACTCAAAGCACCTACAGAACCGGACTTCATAACAAAATGGCTTTCTCCATTGGCAGAAAGCATGTTTGACCATTCACATGTAAACCACTTAAACCCATTATTAACTGTAGAAAAAGCCTGTACTTTTCTTTGTATATCCTTAGCTACAAATCTTGGATCTAATTCAACACCAGAAGTTAGAGTAATCAGCTGCGCCCCACCACTGTCTACATTTACTCTTATTTGATTATTGGCAGAGCCTGGTATAGTAAATGTATCACCGACATCATCAATACCACGGCTAAATCCCCTCTGCCCTTCTAGTGCCGTGGACATATAAGTAACCCCTGATACAGGGAATCTTACCCATCGGCTTGTTGCAGTCATTTATTATTCCTCCTAACTATTCTGGAGCCTCTTCAATAGTATATGTAAAGGTGTATGGCCCCAATGCATTTCCCTCTACATCTTCTACGTAGACTTCTACTTCAACAGTCTCTCCGTATCTATGTACAGGTGCTTGCGGATTTATGTCAGCCCCTAATTCAACCCATGGAGCAATTCCTGTTATGCTCGCATTTACATCATTGTATGGTTGATCTATCGTAGTAAAATAATACCCATAAGATAACTCATTCGTGAAACTCTCTGTATTGAGAGCCCCAACAAAAACATTGACCCTACTGCTATGATTAAATTCCCTATCATAGACTTTTACATTGTACCCATGAAATAACTGGTACACCTTCTCAACCGTTACCGGTGCAGCACAACTAGCATTTTCACCATGTACAAGAACACTAATTACCCCAGAATAATTAAAATCATTATCAGGGTGATACCCCAATCTCCTACCAACAGAACCACTTATAACGGTACCCGAGGAAGTAACTGCAGAAGAAAACACTTCTAATAATTCTACATTTGTTATAGTAGAAGAAACATAACTCCCGTCCCAATTAACACCACTTACTAAAGTTGTATTTAAAACTCCCGAAGCTAAAGCACCACTCGACACTCCCCCATAGACTGGCACCCCACTAAGACTTGTACAAAACGGATATTCCAAACCTCCAAAACTGCCTACTCCATTAAAGTAGCCAGAGTATAAAGACCCACCAAATACACTACTACCTACAACAGAGACTCCCAGCATACTTGCGTTAGTTAGACTAACCCCCTCCAGAACAGAACCGGATATTGTAGAAATACCAGAAAACGTTGTATATAAATTTATGTTTCCATACAGAGTGGTAGTATAGGCGGGAACTTGCTGCCCATTTATACTTAAATATAAGCCACTTTCACTCACATCGTAAACCTCATCTATCACATCTACACTAATATCTATATTTTCTGGGTCCCAAGTTACTCCTACCTCGGGATAAAAATTCTCAATTCGAAGAGTGCCATCTCCTACAATGTCAAAAAAGTATGTATAATCAAGGCTATTCACAGCAAAAGAATATAAATCATCCGCCACTACTCGTACACTGACCCTACTACCATAAGAAAATAAAGAAACACTGGTATATTTAAAATAGTATCCTCCAGGAGAAGACGAGATACTTATACTACTTCCAACAGCTGTTCCATTTCGTACTACAACTATATCATTTATATACACAAATACCGAACTTAAATCGACACCAGACAAATCATCTTTTATATAGAAGCTTATATCTGTATCTGCAGGTATACCACCAAAGAAAGGAGTAGGAGATTCCCCATATAAATAAGGACTACCATCATCTGCTATAGCATTTATACTTGCAGTAAAATCAGAACTGTCCAACACCTGATAATACCAAGTAGAACCAAAGGTATTTGGGTCACCAGTTAAACAACTAAACGGACTGTCGTCCGGCCCATCAGGAACATTATCACACCCAGTAACCGTAACAAATACTACCTCATTATTAGACCAAGGGTTTGTAGGTGTATATACTAAAGAATACCTTTCATCTGTACCAATAAGAGATGCCTGCTCTATAGGTACCCCAGCAGATACGATATCTATTCCCTCGGGCTGTGAAGTTATGTTACCACTTACAGTTACGTATATAGAGGATTTATCAACCCCTCCTATAGAGTCAACTACATCAAAGTACAAATTACCTGTCAAAGAGTTTAAGTGTGAGTATTCCGTGGGAGAAACATTTTCTAAACTAGGTGGAGTTAGGTCTCCTACACAAACATCTTCTTCTCCCTCAGGGGCCTCATATTTTATTTCAGACCACTCCGAACTTAAGGTATCTTCAACAATTATTTTTTCATTTACCAAAAACTTTGGAGAGAACAAAGAATGCATTATAATTGGAAACGTACAAAAAACGTCAAGAGAAAAATACTGGGATGTAACGTCTTCTCCTCTTGTAACAAATCCGCTTCTTCTCTGCAAAACTAAATATAAACCATTTATATAATCATAGTCTAAAAACTGCGTATAATTTCCTAAAAAGAAATTAGTGTGCACAAGAATATCAAAGTTAAAGTCACCCTTCTCAAGAGACTTTACAATAACCCACTCTTCTTGATCTATATAATATTGCTTCACTCTTTCAGAGAGGCCGCAAGAATCTCCTCCAAAAGAAGGTAAAACGAATGTTCCTTGCCTAGTAAAAGATTCGCTATATATTTGCGCAAAACTATCCAACATATCAACATAGTCTGATGAGCATATTGGGTAAGCTGGTTGAGGACCCGTACTATTAACTGTCCCTATACTTTGTGATGTACATGCTCCTACAGTGGCGATGGAATGACCCGCATCACAAACAGTGGCGCCATTGTCAAACTTACAAAGCTCCGCCTCGTGCCCAGCAATAACAGCCACACCAGATGCATAATTTATACCATCGATGCGCCATCGCATCTTTTAGCACGAAGCATCGGATGCCGATGCCGTTATTGTTGTATTACCCACGGTATTTCCTACAGTATACACTGTAGAAGCAACACCAGAAGCAGTTGTACAAGCACTACTTGGGGACAACGCTCCTGCCCCTGAAGATACAGCAAAAGTAACACTCTTAGAAGAAAGAGGCTCTCCATATACATTTAATACAGTAGCTGTAACATCTGTAGTTTCGCTCGAACCAGCAGACATAATTTTATCATCGGCAACTAAATTACAAAAAGCCACATCGTTCTCATCTAAATCGTATTCTTTTAAGTTGGTACTGTCAACATAATAAAGAACCGTATAATTATTTATATGCCAGGCAAACGGGTAACTTGTACTTGATACATCAAGATAAGCCTCATAGTCTGTACCACTTAAAGTGGCCACATCTAAAGTTTTAAGGTAGACTCCACTTCTATCATCGTCATATTCCAAATAACAAAGACCGGCATTAGAATAAGAATTATATGAAAGAGCCACCGCGGTAGTCTCTGGGACAACATCTTCCTTAAAATTATCTGCCAAACTACCATCCTCTAAATCCAGTGGAAGGGTAGCTTTACTATACTCATACAAATCTGTACCGACCTTAATAAATAAACTGCCACCATCGACGCCATCTGTTGCTAATTGTACCCTATTTCCTATATAGGAATTGTAATCTAAATCAGTATTTATTACATCAAATCTTTTAATAAGATAGCCCTCATCGTCCGTTACCCCTGCATACGCTGTTGGGTTACCTATCCCATCTACAGCTTCTATACTAAACACATTAATACCAGGGAACCCAGGGACACCAGTAACATCGAAGTTATCAAGAGCAACATCAACCGCGCCGCCGTCTCCGTCAGCAAAAAGCTCTATATTAGCACCATAATCGTTTGTATCTGTAAACGTAACATAGTTTATAAAACCAGAACCTTCATCATACTTGCAAATATAAGAATCACCCACTTTTTCTAAAGCTATCTTCCAATCCCAAGCGGTGTCGACTGGGAGTGCATAATGTTGTGTATTAACATCTAGCACAAATTGGGCCCCCCCAGAAGGAGAGCCGTCGTGTACAATACTCAAGGCTAGAGCACTCTCTTCATAATCCTCTCCGGGAACTAAGTCTGTATACACAGTTAAATTTGTATCCGTAATACCCCATTTACCACTTGAGGCATTATATGTAAAAGTGTATAGCTCAACACCATCAACTAGATATTTGGAATTCAAACGCAGATTATGAATACTAGCTGTACCACCAGAGGTATCAGTAGTTACACGAGCACTTACAGCCTCCCATTTACCAGTTTTATCCCCGTCCCATATCCAAGGCCCATGAAAACCCATCTGAACAAAAACGTTGTTTGCTTCATAATCAATAGCCTTGATAGCCACACTAGCCGTAGATGCATACAAGGTGTTAAACCCTACGTCTATCTGGGCATTAAAATCCCCATCCAAATAATATTTGGTTGTAAGACACCCTGGTACAGAGCTATTAACATAATCTAATGTACCGGAAGAAGTGTTGTGTTGAAAGTTTGGCTCTAATGTACTTTCATACCAACGCACACTATCAAACCCTGACCCACTATCATTAAAATTATCATCAGGGCTAAAACTTCCTCCCCCCGTGCCATTCAATTCTTCATTAAATCTAATTACGTAGTAAAGCTCTGTACTCTTATCATACACTATATCGTAATAAAAATCATCTGACAATACTTGTGGAGTCATATATGTACCACTGGTATTCCAAAATTCTAATAGTGGTTCATAAGAACTACCTATTTCTACCTCTGTTATGTATTCAGCAAACCCGGGCCTAAACAAAACGGTAGAAGATATAGCCAAATCCTCAAGACCAGAAACCCCGGTAAAAGTAGACCCTGTCTTACCAGTATATACAAAACCATCCCCATCAGATGACTCCATGTCATCACCGGATAAAATTACTTCAGGAAAACCACTAGTAGACAATACAGAAAGGGTACCGCCTCCCTCTGTATAACCAGAAGAAAGTGTGGTAGATGCACCAAGATAAACTTTATAATACTTAGCTGTATAAGAACCATCTAAAGTAATTGTATATTTATATTTATTCTCGTCAAAATCAAATGTCTCTACAACACTTGACACTGTAGCATCAAAATAAAAAGGAGTTGTAACTACATCAGGATTATCATATGTGTATTTAACTTTTAGTAAATCGTAATAGTCTAAATGAGCAGTACTCCACAACACAACCTCCGAAGTACTTACCTGTACAGAAAAACCAACTAAAATAAAATCACCATACGTAGGTACACCCGTGGCCACAGGTGCTCCTCTGTCTCCATCAACTAGTGCATACTTACCGGCTAATGTTTTATAATTTTTATGTGATATAACATCACCCAAAGCTGAGTTAAAATACCCAACATAGCCAAAAGAAGGCCTTGATAACGCTAGTCTAGCTTTGACAAATTGACTACCGTTAAACAAAAGCCTAGTTCTGTCAGAGTCATCATACCCAGAAAGACTTACAGCTGGACTCGGTTCATATGTTGGTACTTGCCCTGGTTGTACTATTGGCATTTATAAACTCCTAACATGTGGTATTTGACGCCGTAGCCGTTATTATAGATGTTCCTACAACTTCATCAACTGTATATACAGTAGACGCCGTACCACTAGAAGTAGTACACACAGAAGCTGGTGCAATAGCACCTCCTCCCTGTGTAATAGCAAACGAAACTAATTTATTTGACAGAGGGCTGCCATAAAGATTTGTCACAAAAGCAGTAATCGTAGTCTGAAAACCAGAATTAGCTGGCAACACTGGGTCCTCTGAAACGACATTACAAAAAGCTACTGAAGTAGAATCCATATTTAAAGCATATACATCACTATCAACTACAGAAAATAGAGTGGTAGTATCTACCGGATCTAAACAAATAGGAGAAGTGTGTGTAGGTATCTCTACCTCAACTTCATAACTTGCAGGGTCCAAAGTAGCTGAAGACATGGTCTTCATTATAACCAAATCACGAGACTCGTCATAAACAAGATAATGCAAACCACCACTTACAAATGAATCGTAATTAAAATTACGTATATTCTCATCATCTAAGATATCAAACGAGTACAGGGCAGCGCTTCCTCCGGCATCCGAAACCAGTGGAAGTGTAGTCTTATTGTATTTATAAATATCTTTTCCCACCCTAATGAATAAGGAACCTCCTCCCGACTCGGAAACCTGACTCGATGCTATCGACACCTTCCCTCTATAGTCCAAGAAACTAAACCCCTCTGACATGGCCTCAAGAGACCCTATTACAACCCCGCTAGCATCCGATACACCAGGAACTTCCACCCTGTCCCCATTATCATCTATAGCAACAATACTTAATACAGAAGCCTGTCTACTAGCTGCCCCAGTTGATAGAAACTCAGAAGAAAAAACATTGGCATAATCATCAGTTTTTCCACTTATCCTAGAACTAAAAGAATAACTATCTAAAGTAGAAACAGTACCGCTTATAAGGGTATGGTCAGAACCATCATTATATATTAAAGCAAAAACATCTGTAGGCTGTATATACTCTACACTAAACTCTACACCACTAGTAGTTATGCCAACCTCAGACACCTTATCCGTAGTAAATGAAACATAACTATATTCGCTAATAGAAGAAGCAGAAGTATTAACAGTTAACGAAATACCATCAACCGTTAATAATGGCCCTGCTCCTACAGCTTCTGTGCACACATCACATGTAGGAGCTCCAGCCGGTGTCCTACTATAGTACCATAATGAATCTACGTAAGTAAACTCATGCTTACTGCTGCCATCTAATAAAACAGAGGGACTCACATTAACATTACTAATAAAAAATGTAGAATCAGAAGCATTTACATAATCACCTATAGTAACCCCAACAACCTCACTGGTAGCAGGTGTATCCCAGTCCCCAGTAATACCAACAAAAGCTACAGTGTTATTATGAAAAGTATCAACCACAGACAGCCCATAATAACCTGCACCAAAAAAACTGTACACAACTGTAGGCAAAGAAGAAGAAAAAGAGGAACTATACTCATAGTTATTAGTTAAGGCACCATATACATTTGTACCATAAACAGTATTCTCCAACAATACTCCTGAGTTAGTGGTATCCAATACAATACCCCCTCCAGTTATGGCCCATTTTGCATAATCAAAATAACTACTAGAAAAATCATCATCTGCCTCACTACCCTCTCCAACCGTAGATGAATAGATTGCTGCATAATAAACACTATCTGAAGAATCATAAACCATATCATATATACGAGAGTCTTGCAGTTCTTTAGTAACTGCGATAGAACCATCACTCTCCCAAAATTTCAACAGCGACACATCCCTTTCTTGTATTTTAACTTGTGTGACCTTCATAGGATATTTATAAATCATAAGATACCCAGAAGGAAGATCTACCGTGGAGCCCCAAGAAGTTACATCTACTGTCTCTAGTGTAGACGCCGTCTTACTAACGTAAGTAACCTCTGCCCCAAGGGAAACAGTAGTAACAGGGTCTCCTACTGGAGGAGCAGCAACACCAGAAACAGTCGTTACACTAGCAGAAGTGTGTATAACTCCGCCGTGTGAACCTATGTCTCCTGAAAGATAGCTAGTAAATCCCCCCTGTGAAACCACATCAAACGGTGTAGCAAATGAAGGTAAATAAAAAGAGTCATCAGACTGTATAGTCCCATAATAATATCTAACATCCTCAAAACTAGGTTTACTATACCAACAATCCCCATACCGCCTGTAAACCTTTAAGCCATTGACATAACCTACATAAAAATAGCAATTACTTGTATTGGAAGAACCCGCTCTGTACCAAGGACTAAGTGAAGCCCAATTATCTGGCATATAATCCGGGTCTGGTGTTATGGGATATGATTCGGAGTAAGTTAAGTCCTCATACAATGTTTTTGTGAATCCCACTAATGAGCTATAGTCTTCGTATACAGAAACGTTTAAGCTACTAACCCACCCAGGCAATATTACATCTCCAGTCATACTTAACTCATCCAAAACCACGTCTTCTACGGTGGTTACTCCGGCTACTGTAGTTACTGTCCCCCATGTAACACAGTCAACGCCGGAAGACTCAAATGAGGTATAGCCGAGAGCCCCAGCCGGTTGCTGCCAAGTTGTTGTATACCCATAAGCCAGCCTCAATTTACCTTTTGTATAGGTACTTGATGAAGCAGGTAATCCAGATGTAGTAGTAACAACTACATCCTTATCCTGTACATCCTCCACCTCACTAGTAGAATACAGCCCTATAAACGAACGTACTCTCCAATAAGTAGCCGTAAACGATTCTCCCAAATCCACAGTATATATATACTGACCTGTAGGTGAGGTTTCAGTATCATATAATTTCATAGAAGAATCAAACTCAAACGAAACATTGCCCTCATTTGTTGTAACATTATACCAATGTATGCCATCATAACTATAATCTACTCGTACAATCTCTACAGGTATATATTCCTCTGCCCAAAATTTAACAGACGAAGTAGTTACTGGGCCATCATACCCAATTACTATATGATCATAATCACCAGAAGGATACCCAGAGAACAAACCGGAGTGTATAGGATTGTCATTTACTAATCTATACTCACCCGATGCATCCTTATAGTCAGCATAGGTAATTTTAGAACTAACATTAACCTCGTCATACAATCCGAGAGCATAATTAGCGGAAGCCTCTATAACAGAAGGAAGAGGTGCTACAAATTGTACGAACTGTTCCCCGTTAAACAAAAACTTATCATAATAACCAAACTCCACTAAACCATCAAGTGTAGCTATAGGCCCCTGTCTTTGTAATTTTCCTGGAACATTATAAGTCATGCCTAATCACCTCTATAAATTATAGGACGCTTCCTCAATGGTGTACTAATCTCATCTACATCCACCCGTATACTATCTTCATCAAGACCTTGCCCACCGTCAATAATATCTACCTCTACATCCTTGTCTACAAACACATACTCTCTACACGCCAAAGGAGAATTACCAACTACTACAGGAGGTAAACTTTGCTCCGTAGAAAAAGAGTACACGTGAAACAAATAATTAGCATCCTCTGCCAAATCTTCCACATATATTGAAACGGCAATAGTATCTCCATACATAAAGGCATCATCCGGACAATATAAAATATTATACCCATCTGAAGTACTTGTTTCTGTAATTACCATTTCATCATTGGATATAAAAATATTATTAACATACAATTCCAAAGTGGTTATATTTATTCCCAGCTCATAATCTCTTAATGTAAATAGTATACAAGTATCAACTGAAACATTTACCTCATTAGCAGCAGGAGATAAACCACTTATGCGGGGACCTATAAAATCTGCTACAGTACGAAACCAATATCTAAAAACAATTTCATTTGCTGGAGAATCAGTATCAAAAACTCTCCATTCAACACTTATCTGCTCATTGTAATTAAACTCTTGGTCGTTATACCACTTTGCGTCAAATCCACCCAAGCCTGTATAAAAAGGAGTTATTTCTAATGGAGTTTTAATTACACCATTTATATATAGTTCAACTGCCGTGGTGTCCAAAGGGTACACATAATTACTAAGACGTATTGATACATCTGTATCAACAGAATTTTTATAAGAAAACGGTACCGGAGACGCACTTACCAAGAAATTATATTGATTTATTGTAGCATCCCCAGATATACGAGTATGGTCTTGCATTAACAAATTACCGCTCTCTGAGTAATCGGAGTCAATCATTAAATAAGACCCATTAAATACGTGGTCTTGTTGTAAATAATTTCCGGCGCGAGAAAAAATCCTATCATGTAAAACGGTACCCGCATAATTATCAAGATTTCTATACCTGCCCTCACCAAACCTACCATATGCATATCTATAAGTATCAGACCTCGTAGGGTCCTTATAAGGACTATCTGACCACCTATCTTCATCAACAGTTGCATAACTACTTTCTCTTCCACTACTAGGGGAAGGATTTTGTACAGCTAGTAGAGAGTACATGCTCATTGAAGATGAATTATTACCTATAGAATCACGCAATAAAGATGTACCTGGTACCCCAATCTCCATATCATTTAGATTAGATGAACCTCCATCTGGAGCATACTGCGTTATAAATATGGTAGCTTCCGAAGGCATCTTAGGTAATTAAACCATTAGCAACAGTAGCAGTAATTTTTACATCCGCTTCTGATACGCTTGACTTGTATGTGGTCTGGGCCCTACCAAAAGCGTCTGTAACGCTTGATGTTGGTGTACACCTAGGGGATCCAACCAAGGCATCGTCAGCCCACTGTACGGTCTTATTGGGGACTGGGTTACCATACTGGTCGCGTACTACTGCTGTTATATAAGAAGTAGACGAACCATCGGCAGGAACAATGGTAGGCTCCGCTACAACAGCAATAGAATCTACCACGCGGGCTAGAAGAGTTTTTTCATAACTATAAATAGTAGACCAAGACTCATCTGAAAGAGGGTCTCCATAGGTAGTGCCAAGCTGCAACCTATATAAAGAAACAGTATCCCCATACCCAGCTATTGCTACATCATATACTGGCCATAAAGAAACTCCGTCTGCCTTTCTGTTATCTATATTTAAACTTTTAGTTATAGCCAGACTAACTGTATCATAAAACAGCAGAGAACTACTATTAACAAATATTATATATTGCTGCGAACTATCTATAGTTGTATTGTACTCATAGGGAAAAGTACCTGCCGTATTATAAATAGTGTAAAAAGCAGCTCCTGTAATATTAGAATACTGTGTTCCTGAATATTGTACGACATGTCCACCACTAGCTGCATTTATCTTGTACAAGGCAGCTGTAGTTACATCACTTGGAGCATAATCATTTAATACCCATAAGTACTTCGTAACATAAACAAGGTCTGGAGGATTTGGTTCCGAAGCAACAAAACTTGCAGACGGTCCACGGAAACCTTTTCCATCTCCATAAGGGTCCTCCGTCATAGGAGAAGTGAGTATTACAGTATCACTATCAACAACACTTTGTACTGTTTTTACTTCAACATAAGAAGTGGAGTATCTGCTTTGTGTGGGCGTTCTTCGACGAACAAAAGTAAGAACATCCCCAGGGGATAACATCGAAGTATCACTTATATTTATGGTAGTCATATTATAAGTGTACCCTCCACCACCATTGTTATTATCGCCGACTGATAATCTATAATGCTCCACAGCCATATCATTAGCAGAAAAAGTGTGGACACCCCCGTCGTTAAAAGAGAAGGAGTTTACTTGTTTTAATATATATGAGTCAATGACCCA
>Ga0114918_10003430_pt1 | contig 13987 bp, 17 predicted proteins | sample LantaG_FD_87015 | JGI IMG/M metagenome (GOLD analysis project Ga0114918, IMG submission 87015) | Deep subsurface microbial communities from Baltic Sea to uncover new lineages of life (NeLLi) - Landsort_02402 metaG | ecosystem: Environmental > Aquatic > Marine > Oceanic > Sediment | place...
GGGGAGGGGGGGGGGGGGGGGGGGGGGGGGGGGGGGGGGGGGGGGGGGGGGGGGGGGGGGGGGGGGGGGGGGGGAGGAAGGGGGGGGGGGGGGGGGGGGGGAAAAGAGGGAGAACAAGAGAAGAAGAAGAGAGGTGAGCAAAAAAAAACTGAAAAAGGTTAAAAAAAGAAAAAACTCAAATCTCCTCCTCTCACCTCGCAGTACTTTCCGCTCGCGAAGCACTCGCAGTAGAGCTTGAGGCACCTGCTGTTCTTGCAGTTGCAGCGGCGCCAGGAGGCTCCTGCTGCTGCTGCCGCCGACGAAGCTGCTGCCGCCGCCGTCGCGGCGTTGACGGCGGCCGGGGAGAGCGCGGTGAGGCCCGGAGGCAGAGCTGCTGCTTCGGCAGGGCTCTGCTGCTGCTGCTGCTGCTGCTGTTGTTGTTGTTGTTGTTGTTGTTGTTGCTGTTGTTGTTGTTGTTGTTGTTGTTGCTGTTGTTGTTGTTGTTGTTGTTGTTGTTGTTGTTGTTGTTCTTGTTGTTGTTGTTGTTCCCCTCCTGCTGACGCCGACGCGGGCCTCCTCCTCGCCTGCGCCGGAGGGGCCCAGCTGCTGCTCCCTCCCGGCGGAGGCTGCGAGGAGAGGAGCTTGGCCAGAGCCGACGGCACGGGGCGGTTTGGGGAAGTTGTTGTCGTTTTCGTTGCTGCTGCTGGTGCCGCCCCCTGTTCCTGCTGCTGTTGCGCCAGGATGGAGGCGAGCATGGTCGCCGCGGCGTCGCCGTTGGGTGCCGCGGGGGGAGCTGCTGCTGCGGCGGCTTCTTCTGCCGCCGCAGTTGTTGCGGCAGGGGCGGGTTCCGTTGCTGTCGTCGTCGTCGTTGTTCCTGCTGCTTCGCCTGCCGCCGTCGTTTCCACTTTCGGGGCTTGCCGCTGCTGCGCGCCGTCGCCTTCACCGCCGTCTCTGTTTTTGTTTAAGTGAGAGAGAGAAGAGAGAGGGAGGAAAGCGAAATTTGAAAAACAAAAAACGGAGCCGGTTTGTTTTCGAAGTTTTGAAAAAAAAAAGCAGCGCTCGCGCGAAGAAGACGGCGCTGATGACTATGTTGTGGAAAGGGAATAAAAAAACAAGGCCGAATCGCGGCTGTTTCCCACAAGCGGCACGGCATCCGATCGGGTTCGTCGAGGAGCAGGCTCAGGGTAGCCAAATGGTGTAAAAGAGAGAGAGAAAGAGAACGCGGCGAGCGCAGAGCGATGGAACTCGAAAAAGAGGAGCAGTCAATGGTGACCAAAAAAAAAGCCGAAGGTCAATCGCCGATCTAAAGAAAAAACTCTTCCAAGCAATACGCGTACCCTCCCGCTGCCGCCGCCTGGTCCATCTCGAGTGCTTAGTCGGAGAGCGTGGCCGTCTCACGGCCTTGCTCGAGGGGAAGAGATCGAGACTGGAGGGAGGTTGGAGAGAAGGAGAGAATGAAGAAAGAGAGAAACAGAGAGTCCTTTTTTTTGAATTTCAAAACGCGCTCGAAAAAAATGAAGTCGAGCAGCAACGACGAAAGAGCTCCATTTTCGTTTTTCCTTGGCCGAAGAACGAATCCTCTTCAGGGGAGAGAAACCAGCCTCGCGCGCGCACCGAATGGCGGCCTCCCTCCTCTCCCTGCCTCGAGCAGCAACGGGGGCCTCGATCGCTCCACGCTCACGGGGCGTCGTGAGCAGCAGCAGCAGCGAAAGGCTTTCGCTTTGGCAGCACCAGCGAAGACAATGTCGATTCAATCACGGTGAACCTCGCCATCGACATCTTCTTCGACCTCAACAGCAACAAAGACGGCAACAACAACGCCTCTTCTTCTCCGCCGCCGCTCTTCCTCCCTCCTCCTCCAACTCCAGCAACAACGAGGGCGACGAGGTCGTGCAGGAGACGCTGGCCGAGATGATCAGGCTGCAGGTCGGCGCCGAGGAGGTCAAGGAGTTTGTCGAGAAGGAGTCGGACAAGCTTCGCGAGAGCGCCGAAAAGGTAAGAAGAAAGAGAAAGAAAGAGGAAAAGGAGAAGGAGTTGGAACTTTCTCTCCCCTCTCGCCTCTTCTCTCTCTCACCCCAACCCCCGAAACCAAACGAAAACCGAACGAAAACCGAACCAAACAAAACGAACAGCTCAAGGCCGAGGCCGACGCGCTGGCCGAGAGGCGGCTGACGGAGGCGGACCAGGGGTTTGATGCGGCGCTGGTGAGAGGAAGTTTTTTTTTTTCGTTTTCGTCGTGCTCTATCTCGTTTTCTCGTTCGCTCAACCCACGCTCGCTTCTTCCCCCTCACCCTCCCCACCACCATTACAGGACGACATCAACCGCATGGCCGACGAGCTCGCCGAGGAGCTGGCGGCCTCCCGGGCGGCCCTCGAGGCGGACAAGGCCTCAGCCAGAGACTTCGAGGTCGCGACGGCCAGGGCCCGGTCGTCGGCGACGTTTTTCCAAAACCTCTACGAAGCGGAGCCCGAGGAGGAGGACGACGACCGGTCTGGTGCCGATTCTGAGGCCTCTGCGTCGAGCTCTTCCGGGAGCGACTCGGACGGCGGAGGGAGCAGCAGGAGGGGCAGGGCGAGGGGCGGGAGCTCTTCCTCGAGCTCTTCCCTTCCTTCGTCGTCTTCCTCTTCTTTTTCAAATTCGAACGCCACGTCAGCGATCCGGGAGGCCGCGCTCTCTTCCGGCCCCGCCCCTCCGGGGAGGAGCCCCGTGCGGTTTGGCGTGTGGAGCGTCGCGGCGATAGCGCTGATCGGTGCATTTGTTTTTGGAGCCATTTTGAAGGCGAAAGAGAAAGAGAAAAGATGAAGCGAAAGCTCAACGAGAGAAGAAAAAAAAATCAAAAACGAAAAAAAAACAGGAGCCGCGGTCGCCGACCTCTTCAGCGTCGCCCCTCAGATCACGGGGGACCTCTCGGCGCTGGCGACGGGGTCGCTGCTGGGCTACGGCGCGTGGCTAGAGAGCAAGCTCCTCGACGCGGAGGCCGAGGAAAGAGGGACGAAGGAGGAGGAATGAAGAAGAAGACGAGTCGAGAGAAGAATAATAAAACAGAAACACAACACTTGTAGTAGAAACCTTTCCGATTCTTTTTTCTTTTCTTTTCCTCCGGTTTGATTAGGAAAGAGGGAAGGTGGCGCTGCGTGCGGGTTTCCATTTGCAAAGGGTTTGGCTTTACAAAAAAAGACACCGCGCGCGCTCTTTCCTCTCTTTTGAGCGCTCAAAGCAAAAACGAAAATCAGACCAAAAAAACTCTGAACGTGCGCTTCTTTTTTTTCTCTCTCTCGCACTCTCTCTCTCTCTCTCTCTCTTCATCCCGCGCGGACCCCTTGCTGGCCTTGGCCCATGCCGCCGCCCATGCCGCCGCCCATTCCGCCCATCCCGGCCTGCTGCTGAGGCCCCTGCTGCTGCTGTTGGGGCTGCCCAGCTTGAGGTTGTTGTTGTTGTTGCTGGGGCTGCCCAGCTTGAGGTTGTTGTTGTTGTTGTTGTTGATGTTGTTGTTGGGGAGCCTTCTCCTCATCCTTCTTTTGCGCCTGAGGCGCCTGCTGCTGCTGCTCTCCTTCCTTCTTCTGCGCCTGCGGCTGCTGCTGCTGCTGCTCCCCTTCCTTCTTCTGCGGGGCCTCGCCTTTGCCCTGCTGCTGCTGCTGCTGCTGCTGGCCCTGCTGCCCCTGTTGCCCGCCCCTCTGCTGGAACTGCGAGATAGAGGGAGCCCCCTGAGACAGGACCGAGCTCCCTCCGGCGGAGCCGGCAGCGGCCGAGGCAGAAGACGCGGAGCCGGCGGCAGAGGCGGCCGCCGCGGCGGCGGCGGCGGTGTTGCCGGCGGCGGCGGCAGAGGCGGCGGAGCTAGCAGCCCCCGCCGCCGACGACGCAGCGGCGGCAGCGGCGCTAGCTCCTCCCGCGCTCGCCGCCGCAGCTGCAGCTGAGGCGCCGCCACCGGCAGCACTCGCGGCCTGTTTGTTTTCGAAAGAGGGGAGAGAAGTAAAGAAGTCGGGATGAGCGGAGGAGAAACGGGAAAGAGAACTTTTTTTCCCGGCAATTTTTTTTCTTCGGCGTCGAATCTCTTCTCTCTTTTTTGAAAAACGCCAAAAAAATGAATCCTCACCGCAGCTGCAGCAGCGCCGCCACCGGCAGCAGCAGCGGCAGCTTTGTTGTGTGTGGAATTGAAGGGGTTTGGAGAAAGAGAGAGAGAAGGAGGTGAGAGCTTTTTCTTCTTTCTTCTGCTTCCTTCTCCCTCGACGCGCGTCCAAAACCCCGCAAAACCTCATTTTTTTCTCCCTACCTGCAGCAGCGGCCCCGTTGGCGGCTGCAGCGGCCGCTGCCGCGACGGTAGAGGTCGGGATGGCGCCCCCTTGCTGCGCTATCCCGGCCCAGTATTGAGACGCGGCGGCTGCACTAGCGGCAGCGGCCGAGTTGCCCGCGGCCGCTGCTGCAGCAGCTGCTGCTCCCTGCGTGGCCGCGGCGGCGGCAGCAGCGGCGACGCCCGGGCTGGACGAGGCTGCGGACGATGCCGCGGAAGATGCCGAAGATGCTGCAGCAGCGGCTGCGCTAGAGGAGCCACTGCCCGAGGCCGCGGCCGCGGCCGCAGAAGCGGCCTGGCCGGCGGCTGTTTTTGTTTTGTTTTTTGTTGTTTTGAATTAGTGAGAGAGCGAGAGAGAGATGAAGAGAGAAATGGAGAGAGAGGAAAAGAAAGAAGGGGCGTGAGTCGAGGGAGGAAGAGATGGAGGAGGTGGAGGGGGGGGGAGGGGGGGAATCGAAGAGGTGAAGAAGAAGAAGAGGTTGAGGTTCTCGACTCTTCCTCCTGCTCGCTCTATCGCTCTCGTTGCAGTGCAGCTGTCTTTTTTTTTTTCGACACCCGCCCCCCCCCCTCTTCCCCTCCTTCTCTCCGCGTTCTCTTCCCCAGTGCCTCCTCGATACCCATCTCCGAGGGGGAGGGGAGCACCAGGACTGAATGTGAGCGATTTTTTCCCTCTCACCTGCGGCAGCGGCCGAAGCCGACTGAAGGAGCTTGCGAGTCGGCGCCGTCGCAGCGAGCGTCGTCGCCGCCGTCGCCGCCTGCCCGGAGGCGACGAGCGTCGCCACCACGGCGAGCAGCGCGAGGAGCAGAAGGCAGAGCTGCTGTTTCTTCATGGTGGCGGTGTTGGTTTCTTCAACCTGTATGAGGAAGGGGGAGGAAGCGCGGCGTAGGGGGGGGGGACGAGGAGGGATGAAAGAAGAAAGAGGAGGGAGGTGTGAGCCGAGTTTTTCGTCGTGACGACGTCCGAGTTTTTTTTTTTTTTCTTCGTCAAGTCGACAACCCTCACTCTTCTCGAAATTCGCCCTTCTTTTCCAACCTCCTACCCCCGCGGCGCCACTCCTCACCAACATGCGTTCGGCCATCGCTCTCGGACGCGCTGCTTCCGCGATGCCCTCGTGCTCGCGCCGCGCGGCCTCGTCCCCCGCCCCGCGCCGCGTCGTCGCCGTCAAGGTAAAAATTGGAGCTCGAAGAGATCTCTTCAGGGAGAGAGCAAGACCCTCATGTCGTCCCCCGTCTCCCTTCGCCACCGCGGCGTCCCTCCGTCAACTGAGCACTCGAGCGCCTGGAGCACGTCGAGACCTACTTAGCACGCGGTCTTTTCCCCCAAATGCTCCATCAGAACCCCGCGCGCGGGGGCATCGACGACGCTAAAAAAAAACGTCGCCTCTTCTCTTTCTCTCTCTTCTCTTCTTCTCTCGCTCGACGCTCACCACGAAATAAATAAAAACTCGACCTCATCTTTCCCCACCTCCCAGGCCGGCGGCATGGAGCAGGTCGGCTCTGCCTACGCCGCCGCGCTCGTCGAGACGGCCCAGGCGAAGGGCTCGCTGGACGCTGTGCACGCCGACGTCGACACCCTGCAAGTAAGAATCGGCGAAGGAAGAAAGGAAGAGAGGGGGATTTCCGCCGCCGCCGCTTGCCGCCGCCGCCTTGCGAAGGTCGCTGACTGCCGCCAATTGCTTTCTCTTCTTCTTCTTTCTCTCTCCTCTTCGAATCCGCCCTTTTCCTGGTGCACTGGCGTCCGAAACGGTCGCAGCTGTGCATCCGAGTCGTGGATTGGAACGAGCGAGGAAGGAAGGGCACGCAGCGCGATTCGAAATCGATGGCAGCTTGGCAAGAGAAGAAGAGAGGAAGAGGTCGAAGAGGAGAGAATGCCTCTCTCTCTCCTCCCTCGCTCCGCTCCTCCTTCTCTTGCCCTCGCCCTCGCCCCTCCTCATGTGGAGGACACAGACAACACACACGCATCGCAATTGGCCAATGAAAAGCGTCCGCCTTGAGGGAGAAGGCGAGGGGAAGAGAGATCGCGAGCAGGAAGAGATCGCGCGGAGATAGAGAGAGGAAGATGGCGGCTCTCTCGACCTCGACCTCGACCCTTTTCCTCTTCCTTCCTTCCTTACTTCCTTCCTCGCTCACCTCTCTCCGTCCCCTCTTCCCCCACCCACCCACCCACCCACCAACCAACCAACCAACTCAGACCCTCTTCCGCGACTCCCCTGACGTCAAGGAGTTCCTCACCAACCCCTGCGTCGACGCCTCCAAGAAGAAGGACCTCCTCAAGCGCCTCGGCGCCGAGGCCGGGCTCGACTCTTCGACTTTGAACTTTCTGGGACTGCTCGTCGACAACGACCGCCTCGTCGCCGCCGACGAGGTCTTTGTGGCCTTCGAGAAGCTCTACTGCGGCCTGACCGACACGCAGGTCGCCGTGGTCCGCTCCGCCGTCAAGCTCGAGCAGGAGCAGCAGTTCCTGATCGCCAAGAAGCTGCAGGAGCTTACCGGATCCAAAAACATCAAGCTCAAGCCCGAGGTCGACGAGTCGCTGATCGCCGGGTTTGTCGTTGAGTACGGCTCTTCGCAGGTGGACCTGTCGGTGAAGGGGCAGCTGGACAAGATCACTTCCGAGCTGACGACGGCGCAGGTTTAGAGAGGGGGTTTTGGGAGAGGGAGAGAGCGACGAGATTTGAACAAACATCACAAAAATTTTACCCAAAAAAAAGTCGAGAGACGTGAAAAAGAGACAGACAGAAAAAGAGGAGGAGGGAGAGAGGAGATTAAAAAAACAAAAAACCACCACCCGCCCCCTTTTGTTGACCTGTGTTATCACTTTTTTTTCACCCTGTTTCAAAATTGGGAAGAGAGAGAGACGGGGGATGCGGCGGTAGGGGTTGTGTTGGAAAAAAAAACGAAAAGAGAAACGAACAAAGTCGGGTTTTTTCTACGTCGTCGTCGTCTTCGTTTTCATCTTTCTCGCGTGCTTGCTGTCGCTTTCTGCGCCTCTCTCTCAGCCTCTTCTCCTCGCTCTTCTGGTCTTCTCTGTTGCTCTGCTTCTTTTTTTTCTTTCAATGATCACAGAAGGGAAATTAGAAATCAAATCTCTCTCTCGCTCTCTCTCGCTCGTTTGCTCTCTCTTTTTCCTTTTTTTTCATCTCTCTCTCTCCCTCTTTTATACTAATCTCTCCCCCCTCCGAAACAATGCCGATCAAACGCTTCTCTCTCTCTCTTCCTCTCCAAAAAAACACCGCAAAAAGGGCCCAAAAAACCTCCGAAAAGGACGAAAAAATCGAAACAAAAAAATAGCAAAAAAATCATGACGGAGCCCCCAAGTAGGCCGCGAGCCGGAGCAGGTCCGAAAAGACACCGCCCGCGGTCACCTCCGCGCCCGCCCCCGGCCCCCTCACGATCAGCGGCTGCGCCCTGTACCTCGCCGTCGTGAACGCGATGATGTTGTCGGCCCCTGCCAGCGCCGCGAAGGGGTGGCTCTTCGAGTATTTCCTCAGCTCGACCGACCCTTCTCCCCTTTCGACGTCGACGACGCCGACGTACCGCAAGACCTCTCCCGACTCGGCGGCCTCGGCCAGCTTGGCCCCGATGCCTCCGTCGTCGCTTGCCAGTCCCGCCATGAAGTCCTCGACGGTGCCTCGGGAGAGGGCGGCAGGGACCAGGGAAGCGACGGGGACGTCAGAGAGCTCGATCTCCATCCCTGCCTCGCGAGAGAGGATCGTGACTTTCCTGTTTGGAGGTTTGAGTTTTTTTTTTTGAAGAGAAAGGAGAGTGAGCGAGAGAAAAGAAAAAATGAAAACGAAAAACGAAAAAAAAAACTTCTTCTTCTCTTACCTCGCCACGTCCGTGCCCGACAGGTCATCCCTCGGGTCCGGCTCCGTGTATCCCAACGCTTTCGCCTCCGCCACGACCTCAGCGAAGCTTCGACCGGGAGAGAGCGAGTTGAAGATGTAAGAGAGCGTTCCCGAAAAAACACCCTCGACTTTCAAAATGCGGTCTCCCGTGTCGCGCAGGTGCTTGAGCGTCGCGATGACGGGCAGGCCCGCGCCGACGGTCGCCTGGAAGAATTTAGATTTTGAGGTGTTTTCCATCGTTATTTTGTGAGCTTGAGCTGCTTCATGAGAAGGAGCGCGAAAAGAGGCGCCGAACGAGGTAAATAAAGTAGAAAATGGAGATGGAAAAAGGGGTTGAAAAAATCAAAGAGAGAAAAAGAAAAAGCCTCGGTGGTTTGAGTGCTACGGTTTTCTTTCGCCATCGCGCCCTGTTAAGACGCTCGGCCAAACTGTGAAAATATAGTGAAAGAAACTTTCTTCGTCCCCGGCTATTTCTTGTATCTTCTCTAGTTTCTAATTCGTGGTGGAGGGAAAACGAGAGAGGAAAAAAAAAACGAAACTCGATCGAAACGAAAAAAGGTTCAAAAATGAAAAAAATCTCTCACCTCATAGAGATAGTGGATGTAGCTCTCGCGCTGGAACTGGCGCAGGGCCGAGTACTGCTCCAGAGGCCCGCTGTTGAGCTTCTTGTTCGGGGTGATGACGTGGATGCCGGCCTGGTTTTGAAGAGGAGGGGGAAGAGGTTTTTATATTTCGGAAAGTTTTGAAAAGGGGGTGGAAAAGAGTGAGTTTTTTCTTTCTTTCTTTCTTCCGCTTCATTCATTCTTCTTCCCCTCCCTCTCTCTTTCTCCCCCTCCTCCCCCTCTCCACTTTAACTTGCCTTCATCCACTCCAGGTAGTGCTCCGGAGGGCTCGCCGAAGCCGTAGCGTCGACAATCACGCAGTTGGGGATGTAGTTGTTGGCCAGGTGCTGTCCCAGAGCCGTCAGATCCGCCGGGACCGTCCTTTCGGGATCGGCGAAGACGTCGCTCCACTGGCTCGGGTCGATCCCGGCGTCGCTCAGGACCATGCGGGTGCTCGACGCGATCCCGAGCACTCTCACGTCGATGTCGAACTCGTCCCTCAGCACCGAAGCCTGCTCTGCGATTTGTTCTAAAAAGGTGCGCCCGATCAGACCGGGGCCCACCACTGCCACCGCCAAGGGCAGCGTCGCCAAGTAGAACCGGCCGTGGACCGCCCTGAGAGCGCGCACCGAATCTTTCTGGTCCACGAGAACGGTGATGTTGTACTCGGTGCAGCCCTGCGCGATCGAGCGGATGTTGACGTTGGCCTTGGCCAGGGCGCTAAACATCGTGGCGGCGACTCCCTTGCGCTCGTGCATGAGGCGGCCCACCGCGGCCAACACGGCGCAGTCGCGGATGCACTCGACCGCGGAGATGCGCCCCGCAGCGATCGCGTCCGCGAAGCGCGCCCTCAGCGCGCCCAGGGCCCGGTCTGCCTCTTCCGACTTGACGGCAAAGCAGATCGAGTGCTCGGAGGAGGCCTGGGAGATCATCACGACGTTGCACTGCGCGTCGCGGACGGTGGTGAAGATCGCGGAGGCCACGCCGGGGACGCCGACCTGAGTGGCAAGAGGGGGAGGGGGAAGAGAAAAGAGAGAAAGAGGTGAGTTTTATTTTTTCTTCGTCTTTGTCGCCGAGAGTCGGGTTCTTTTCGTCGAGGTCATGAAGGAACTCAAAAAAAAAAAGGAAAAAAAAACTCCACCCAATTCCAACTCCACTCTTACCATCCCGGTTCCCTCGACGTTGATCAGCGCCACGCCGTCGATCGTCGCGAAGCCTTTCACCATCCCGTCCCCCCCCGCGGCGGTCGAACGCTTCTTCTTATTCCCTTTCGCCGCGGCCTTTTTGGCCGCCGCGGCGGCAATCGCAGCCGCGTCTTCAGGAAGAGGATCAGCACAAATAACGGTGCCCGGAGCGCTCAAATTGAAAAAGTTGCGGATGGAGACGGGGATGTTGCCCTTCATCGCCGGCTGCGTGGTCCGCGGGTGCAAGACCGAGGCGCCGAAGTACGCCAGCTCCCACGCCTCCTGGTACGACAGCGACTCGAGGCAGACGGCCTCCCCTACTTTCCTGGGGTCGGCGCTGAAGACGCCGTCGACGTCGGTCCAGATCACGATCGAGGATGCTTTCATCAAGGCTCCAACGATGGTGGCGGAGTAGTCGGAGCCGTTGCGGCGGAGCGTCGTGGGTTGGCCGTCGGCAGTGCGGGCGACAAAGCCCGTGACGACGACGATGCGCGGCAGTTGGGATTGGGATTGGTTCGAATTGTTTCCGCTTCCCTTCTTTTGCTTCCTCGCCTCGGCCTCCTTGGCGCCCCACGCGTCGAGCGCGGCCTCCGAGGGCGCGTACTCCACGTCGACGCTGGTCCCGTCGGGGGTGGGAGTCACCACCAGCACCTCGCGAGCGTCGAGCACTCCCGCGTCGGCGCCGAGCCTGACTCTGAGAGCAGCGGCGAACAAGCGAGCGCACCAGAGCTCGCCGTGGCCCACGACGTAGTCGGCGAAGGCACCGGAAGTGGAAGAGACGCCGGCGATCGAGATGGCCTGCAACACGGCGCGGAGGTCCTCGACGTCGGCATCGACAGAGGCGACAAAGGCGTCGCGCTCCTCTTTTCCATCGTTGGATTTCGAACCCAGCAACAGCTCGTCCGCGGTCTCGACGTGCTTGGCCCTTAAAGCAGCTAAGTCCTCGGAGTAGCTCGGGTCGCGGGAGGCCGCCTTGGAGACGACGGACAGCAGGAGGTCGGTTACTTTCATCGGAGACGAAGGGTGCGCCCCCATCGCGCTGACGACGACCGCGGCCGAGGCCTTCGGGTCGGCTTTCGAGCGCTCCTCCAGTTGGGAGACCATGAGCTCGGCGGCGGAGGCGAGGCGGTCCGCTGCGGAGACGCAGGTGCCGCCGAACTTGTGGACCTGTTGGAGTTGGAGGAAAAAAGAGAGAGAGAAAGAAAGAGAAGAGGTCGGGGTTGAGAGCAAAAAAAAAAAAGAGAGGAGGTTTCATGAGGAGGTTTGAGGAAAAAAAACAATCTCAATCTGCGTCGCTTTCAAGCCCAATGGCGCTCTTTCTCCTCCCGATTGCAATTCGAGCATCCGAAGAGAGAACAGAGCTACGCATCCGGACTTTAAAAAGAATCAAAACCCTCTTACCTCCCAGTGCCCTCCGCGAGGGAAGGCGCCCGCGGCGGCGCTCGCGACGCTCGGCTCGGCGGCGGCCGTCGCTTTGGGGGCCACCCTGCTCCCCTTCGCGCCGAGGACGGAGGCGATTTGGGGTTTCCCCGCGGAGGCAGAGCCGCAAGAGATGCGCGACGGCATCGCGAGGGCGCGAGGAGGGGATGCGGTGCGCCTGAGGGCGCGAGGGAGCGAGGAGAATTGCGTCATCGTCGACGTCGGCATCGACATCGTCGACGATGCCGAAGAAGAGGAAGCGAGGCCGCCGCACGAGGCGGCAGCGGCAGCGCGGGCCGCCATCTTGCCTGAGGAAGGAAGGAGAGAGATAGAGAGAGGGCACGTCTGTCTGCACGCACGCACGCACGAGCGAGGAGCCCCCCTCTCAGTCTCTCGCGCGCGTGAAAAGGGAAAGAGAGAGATAAGCTTGGCTAGGTTTGAAAGAAAGTGACCGAGTTTTCCCCGCTCGAAAAGTTCAGAATTTTTTCCGTTTTTTTTTCTTCGAGCGAAAGAAGAAAGCGAGAAACGAAGAAGACCAGCTTTTGAAAAGCCCTCGAACTCTTTCTCTCTTTCGTTCACACGCACAAGGACACGATGACCCCTCCTGTTGCCGAAGCTGTGAGTGGTGGAAGAAGGGAGACAAAGAAAGCGGAAGAGAAGAGAGGCTGGGAAGAGAACAAGGCATGCAGCCGTCGATCAAACATCGTCGTCGACGGACAACGCTTGCTCTCTGCTCTGCTCTCTTTCCTCGTGTCGCCGTTTTCCTCCGCATCTGAGAATATTTTGCTTCTTCTCGCACTTTTGATGGAAGGACACGACAACGTTCTATCCCAGAATGTCAAAATCAGACCGAATCGTGACCGTCTTGGCACTGAACGCTCGCTGCAACATGTTCATAATCGACTCTCTCACCCATTCGATCGATTGCGATTGCGATGGCGACTGCGAACTCTCTCAACTTCCAACCAACAACAGGCTCCCTCTAGCGGCGCCTCCACTGCCCGCCGCGACCTCCTGCTCTCCATTCAGGAGCAGTCTCAGTCCCGCTGGGCGGAGGAAAAGATGTTTGAGTCCGACGCGCCGGGGGAAGGTGAGGAAAGAGAAGAGAAAAGAGAAAGAGATTTTTCGAGATCGACGGCGGCCGTTTTTTTTTCTCGTTTCCTTCTTCAACCTCCTCTCTCTCACCTTGTCGCTCCCCCGCTTCCCACCGCCACCCCTCTCACCCCCCCAACAACCACTCCCCAGGCGAGCCCAAGCCCCCAAAGTTCTTCGGCACCTTCCCCTACCCATATATGAACGGCCTCCTCCACCTCGGCCACGCTTTTTCGTTATCCAAGCTGGAGTTCGCCGCCGCGCACCGCAGGCTCTGCGGGGATAAAGTGCTGTTCCCGCAGGCCTTCCACTGCACAGGGATGCCGATCAAGGCGTGCGCCGACAGGCTCGCGCAGGAGATGGAGGACTACGGCTGCCCTCCGGTGTTCCCAGGGGAAGAGGAGGAGACGGAAGAGAGCGCGGCTGCCGTCGCCGCCGCCGACGCCGCTGCCGCCTCTGCCGCCGCGGAAAAGGACCCCGCCAAGTTTTCGGGCAAGAAATCGAAAGCCGCCGCCAAGAAGGGCACCGGCGCCACGCAGTGGGAGATCATGAAGCTCAGCGGCATCGCCGAGGAGGACATCCCCGCCTTTGAGGACCCGGCTCACTGGCTCAAGTTCTTCCCGCCGCTGGCGCGGAGGGACATCTCCCTCATGGGCTGCGGCGTCGACTGGCGCCGCAGCTTCATCACCACCGACGCCAACCCTTTCTACGATTCCTTCGTGCGCTGGCAGTTCAACTCCCTCCGCAAGGCGGGCAAGGTCGTCAAGGACAAGCGCGCCGCCGTCTTCTCCCCGAAGGATGGCCAGCCCTGCGCAGACCACGACCGGGCCAGCGGGGAGGGGGTCGGGCCGCAGGAGTACTGTTTGGTGAAGATGCGGGTGCAAACGGAAAAGCTCCTCGAAGAGGAAGACGGAAACTGCTGCGGTTTCGCCGCCGTCGCGGCTCAGCTCGCCGTGTCGCACCCGGGATCCCCCATCTTCCTGCTGGCCGCCACGCTGAGGCCGGAGACGATGTTCGGGCAGACCAACTGCTGGGCGCTGCCGGCAGGTGAGTACGGGATCTACGAGGGGGCTTCTTCTTCTTCTTCGGCGGTGACGACGGCGGCAAACGGCGACGGTGACGCTTCTTCCGCTTCGCCTCCGCCCCCTCCGCTCTTCCTCGTGGGAAAGCACGCCGCCCGCAACATGGCCTACCAGGACCTCCTCTCCTGCGGTCCCGACCCCAACCCTACCGCCATCAGGGTCGTCACGGGGCAGGAGCTGCTCGGCACGCCCCTCTCGGCGCCGCGCGCGCCGCACGAGACGCTCTTCGTCCTGCCGCTGCTGACGATCTCGATGACCAAAGGCACGGGTGTCGTCACTTCCGTCCCTTCCGACTCGCCCGACGACTTCGCCGCGCTGAGGGACCTGAAGCAGAAGCCTGCGCTGAGGGCCAAGTACGGCGTCAAGGACGAATGGTAAGAGAAAGATGGAGGGAGAGAGAGAGAGAGAGAGAGAGAGAGAGAGAGAGAGAGAGAGAGAGAGAGAGAGAGAGAGAGAGAGAGAGAGAGAGAGAGAGAGAGAGAGAGAGAGAGA
>Ga0114918_10003431_pt1 | contig 13986 bp, 19 predicted proteins | sample LantaG_FD_87015 | JGI IMG/M metagenome (GOLD analysis project Ga0114918, IMG submission 87015) | Deep subsurface microbial communities from Baltic Sea to uncover new lineages of life (NeLLi) - Landsort_02402 metaG | ecosystem: Environmental > Aquatic > Marine > Oceanic > Sediment | place...
CATTTAGAAGAACATAAAGATTATTACATCGGTTTAGAGCATATGGAAAACATGCTTTCTGATATTGAAAAAAGACAGAAAAAAGGTAAAAACAAATGAACTGGTATAAACATTCCAGTAGGGCTAGTCTTTTAAATAAGCTGTCTTGGGACTATAAAGGTCAGGAAAGTAAAAAGATAGAATTTGGAGACACCATGAGATACACTATGGACTCTCATGATATAAATATAGCTATGAATAAGACAGATGAAGAGATTATAGTTTCTTTGACGATGGGATCTGCTTATGTTGGCACTTACATTCTAGATTCTTTTTGGTCTTTTGCTTTATCAGAAGAAAGTAAGGCTAAAAAACTTTATGGTGCATTATCTTCTCAAATTAAACCTGTTTTAACAAAATTTGTCAAAGAGCGTATCCCCACTTCTCTTTTATGTCCTTTCTTAAGAAAAATAATATCTCAATTAAATAAATCTGATTACATTAAAACTAATATTCCTAGTGTGAATTATTCTTATGATCTTCCAATAGAAGAAGATTGGAGAGAAACTATTTATGGAAAAAGATATCCTAAATATAAAGAAGAAAGTTTTGATCAGTACTTAAATAATAGCATTTATAATAAAAAAAATCAACCTTCGGGTAAATTTGCATTATAATTCATTGAAAAGTGATTATAATATCGATATAATAACATTAGTAACAAAAAATAAGGAATATTATTTTGCCAAAAAAAGATTTAGAAGTAGAATGCAATAATAAAAAAATACATGTAAAAACAAATAAGAAGAAAGAACAAAGTCGAAAAAGTAGAAAAAGGGCAGTAAAACGAAATCGGAAATATGTTGATGCTCATAAAATTAAACATCCCTGTCCTTGTGGAGAGACAGAACCTTGTTCTCTTTCTTATCATCATAAAAATGAAGATAAAACAAATAATATCTCAGATATGGTTAATAGAGGTTATGGTATAAATAGAATACAAAAAGAGATAGACAAATGTGCTGTTCTATGCTTAAATTGTCATGCCAAACTTCATAACGAGGAAAAAGAAGAAAATCTTTTAAAGTTAGTAAAGAATAAAATATGATACTTATTAATATAATTTATTATAAATCTTATGAACTTTTATGTAATACTGGTTTGGATATAACTACATTATGTTCTATTTTGCCAGCTATTTTTATGTAAGATGGAAGATAAAAATTTAGTTAGAGATTTCTTAACAGAAGAAAAAGTTATAGAATCTGAAAAATTTATGTATAGCTATTTTTATGAAGATATAGAATGGTTTGCTTATAAGCTTTCAGATGACGCTATAATGTACTTATATTATGAATTAACTCCTCATGGATTAGGTTATGCTTTTGTTGTTACTATCAAATGTGCTCGTTTTTCATACGAAATCAAACCAAAATATTATGCAAAAAGTTATGGCAATATAGTAATAGAAGAATGGAATAATATATCTGAAGAACTAAAAGATAAACTACTATCAGATGCAATAAGAGATTTGAATGTATGGAAAAAAAATACCCCTCCAAAGAAGAATTAGACCATTTTAATACTTGCAGCGGTTGTTCTCGTTGTGATAATATGATGGAATTTTTTAGTCAATGTTATTGTTGTGGGATATTATTGAGCAAATCTTACCTTTATTACGATGTTCCAGGTGGAGATTATTATTGTGAAGATTGTATTGGAGCTATGCCTGAAAACAATACTAATGAATTTGTTCTTTGTGGGGGTTGCTTAAAAAGAGATATAAGAGAAAATATGGTTCAATATCATAAAAATTTTGATACTACATGGACTTGTGAGACATGTGTTTCTGAATCTATTATTAATAATAGATTTGAGATTATGGACCTATGATGTTAAAATAATATATTATATCTAATCTTTTTATATATTAACTTTAAAAAAAATATAGGAATTATCATATTTTTTAAGAATATATTAATATACACCTATATTTTTATAAAAGGAATAATAAAGTGGGATGGTTTAAAAAGACAATAAATAGTATTGTGAAAAAGAAAGCTTCTCGGGAAGAAGCTATTAATAAAGCATTAAATCAACTTCAACAAGGTGTTCCTTCATTCCAGATTGCTAACAACTTTGTTAGAGAAATGATTATAGAAGATACTAATTTTACTAATAGCCCAGAAGCTAGTCAAATTATGGGAGCTATGGGTAATCCAGAAGAATTAACTCTTATACTTACTAATTTAGGATCGTCCCAGCAAGTTCAGGAACCTGAATATCCTATAATAAATATACCTGATTCAGATGTATCTGTTATGGAAGAAGTTCCTGGAGAAGCTTATAGAGAATCTCCTGAAGAAGATGGTATTAGCACAAATCCTGAAGATGTAAATGATGCCGCAACAACATCTGACAAAGAAGTATCTGAAGAAGATATTATTGGAGATGAAGAAGTTCTAACTAAGCAATTGGACGCTCCACCAAGTTTTGAAAAAAGAATTTCATCAGATCCAACTATGCTAGAAACTTTTGAACTTCCTGTTAACCAAGTAAAAACAGCAAGAAATAAATTAGCTACTATTAATAAAAAACTTAGAGATATGTATTATCCTGAAGTTAAAATTGAATTTGTAGGAGATGCTTATAATAAACCTGTTCATTATAGTAATAGAATAGTTCAAGAGCCTTATATTCAAGTTCGTATATCTGGCACTCTTCCTAGTCCTTCTGAAGAAATTTCTATTAAGAAACAAGAGCCAACTGTACAAAAAGACGGAACTACAGTAATGAAAACTGTAGGACATGAGCCTAAGGGTGTAAGACTTATTGCTAAAATTATTCATAAAGAACTTGACGAACAAACTCAACAAAAGTATCTACAAACTTTAGAACCAAATTCTCCACTTAGATCTGTTATAAATCAAGCAAAAGAGGCGGGAGAAACACCATTCTTTAATGTGGTAGAACCTCTGGATGGAGCCCCTCCTATAGATGGTAAGTTTTGGTATAGTTCTCCACAGGAATGTGTAGCTTGCAAAGTTAAAAAAGCTGGAGCATCAGCAAGAAAATCAACTTATGTAGGCGTTATAGTCCCTCCAGAACAAATGATTCCTAAAACTGCCAATATTAATGGAGTAGATACGGTACTTACAAGAAGAATAATGAATCCAAAAACTAAACAATTAGAAGAACAGCCTATTAGAATTATTCCTAATGAGTTGATAGAAAATGCCCAACAAGAACAATTTGGTGGGAAATGTATAGATCCATTTGATGCTACTAAAACTATTACTGCTTTAAAGAATTGGGTTAAAAATACGAAAAAAGTTAAAGAAGAGTATGAGAAAAAAAGAAGCAAATCAAGACATAAGGGTGGAGGATGGGGGAGAAATGCCCTACCAACTGATAATTTATTATCTGTAGCTGTTAATTTATTAAGAGATGAAAGATATAAAAATAATCTTGGTTATGCAGCTAGTAGATTAGGATGGCAAACAAGTATTTATCAACGATCTCTTAAGCCAAATGTAAATAAGGGTTATAATAGTTATGATATAAGAGCAAGACGTAACGCTCCGTATATTACAGATGAAGATAAACAAATTGGTTCTGATGTAGCTAATTGGTGGAGGGAAAAATTAGGAGGTATTGATGTTCAAAATGAAGATAAAAATAAAATTACATTAAGTGTAGTTCCTGATATTGGAGTAACACCTGCTAATATGAGAGATGTTATTGGTATGGTTAAAACATACTTAGATCAAAACCATATTCAATTAGATCCTGCTCAAGAAAGACCTACAGAACCAGAATCAGAAAGACAAAAAACTATTCTCGAAGAACCTGTAGTCGAAGAACCTGTAGTCGAAGAACCTGTAGTCGAAGAACCTGTAGTCGAAGAACCTGTAGTTGAAGAACCTGTAGTTGAAGAACCTGTAGTCGAAGAACCTGTAGTCGAAGAACCTGCCATATTAGATAATATAGAAGAGATAGAAGAAGGCAGTGCTTTTGTTGCTAAACTTAAATATCTTAAATCTTTTTCGTTTAGAAGAGGAGCTAGTTTTGTTAATAAATTCAGAGGTCCAACTGGTGCAGAATATATATCATTTTCAAATAAAGAACCTTTCAACGCTCAAGAAGGAGAAGAAATTTATGTAAGAGGAATCAAAGGAACTAAAAATACAAGATATAATAATACCCAATTACAAAAATTAGTAAAGGTATCTCCTGATAAAATTCGTCAACATGAAGAATCTATTAACGATCCTATAGTAAAAGAAACTCCTATATCTCCTGAAGCACCTTCAATACCAGAAGCTGCTACTCAAAAAGAACTCAATCCTGTTGAGAAGGCAACGGAAAGAGCAAAAAGCGTAATACAAAAAGGATCAACAGCATCTGGTGGTTTAATGACTCCAGAAACATTAATTCCTTTATATGTTGACCAATTAGTTAAAAATGTTCCTGGTCTTAGAAAAGAAGATTATATTTCTTCTCTTAATAAAATATATCAAAGAGGAGGAAAAGATGGGCTTATGAGATATTTAGATACTATCCCAGGCTATCTTGAAAATTACATAAAATAATATGAATTGGATAAAACGATTAATTAAAACAGCAGCAGCTCAGAGTAAGATTAACAAATTAGGAATTGCTAATCCTGCTCTGAAGTTCTTTGTACATAGATATGAGAATGCTGTGGGAATAGATTGGAATCAAATAAAATCCCCTGGAGATATCGAAACTTATATTTATAGCAAATTATTACCTGAACTTTATAAGAAGATTGATCCCAATTCTGATAATAATAATTATTTAAAACCTGAGCATCTAGATTTAGCATCAGAAATGGCAGAACACGGGGACGACCCACAAGTCCAAGCTGCTAGAAGAATATATGAAAGAGATCCTGAAGCCGCAGCTAAGCATGTTTTATCAATCATAAACGATGGTAAGAAAGAAGGGTTCAATCAATGGTGGAATTATTTAACACAAGAAGATGAAATTTATAGAAGCAATCCTGCTTTTATGTATTCTATTCTTAAGCCCATAATTGACAGTTCTCCCGAAACAGCAAAAAATAGTGCTCCTCCCCTTAATTCAGAAGCTTTAGCAGCTATATGGGAAGAAATTACTGAGAATGGCGTAACTCAGATGAATGTTTTGAAGAATTACAGAAAGATTTCTTCTAAGTTAGATAGTCAAGACAGTGAAACAGTATCTACAGGTGGAGAAGGAGAATGGATAAAAATTCCATCTAAGATAAGTGACCCTGCTAATTATGAAGCTAATCTAAGCAAATTGAGAAGATATGCTAATGGAACTGGGTGGTGTATTGCTCAGAATCACCATTCAAATCAATATTTATCTCAAGGAGATTTTTGGTTATATTTAGTTGATGGTAGAGCTATGATAGCTATCAGGATGATAGGAGACGATAAGGTTCAAGAAATTAGAGGCCATCACAACAGTGATAAAAACCTGGAACCATACTGGCAAGAAATAACTCAATTTTTACATAAAACTAATTTTGATTATAAAGACAATACTCAATATAAAATTATTGAAGATATTTTCTTAATGAATAAAAATCTTGAAAAAGGCACTCCTGATTACAAATTAGTGGCTGATAAAATTAGAAAAGATCATACAGTTTATTTACGCGTAAGTGAAGAAAATCGTAAAAAATTTCCTGAGTTTTTAGACATTGCTAAAAATGGATATAGAGCAGATATTAATGAAAAACTTCTTGAGATAGAAGCTCCTGGCTTAAATGAAGGAGCATATTTAAGTAAATTTGAAAATTTCCAAGATTATTATAAAAAGATTCCTGAGGAAATAAAAGTAGCTTTAGGAGATATGAATGAGCGTTTATTACAAGCTCATAAAAAAGCATATCATAATAATCCTATTATTTTTCCAGAATTTGATCCAGAAATGCAAAAACAATTTTCTAAAGAAGAACAGATATCTGCTTGGAGAAACTATGTAGATCAAGATCCATATCATTATAATGATAAAAGAATTCCTAAAGATATTAGGCCATATTTTTCTGCTGATATTTTAAAAGAAAAATGGAAAAATCTAATACTCAAAAATGCTGAACATATTGATTATATACCTCCTGAGATATTTAAACTATTTGCTCCAGGTGAGGTTGAGGGATATGTTCTTAAAGATTTTGCTAGTTTCCCTGTATCGTCTATTCATGGAAGATTAGATAAATTAGATAGAATGGAAAAATTAATAGCTCAAGGAAGAATATCAAAAGAACAAGTTGTTGATATTCTCGCTAAATCTATTAGACAGAATCCAGAGTGGATGAATCGTTTACCTGAAAATTATAAAACAGAACTTATGCAACAAACTAATGTTAAAACAATTGTTGAACAAGGAGAGATGAAGCATATAATAAGGGACACTGGTTATTTTAAAAGCTTACCATTAGAAACTCAAAATACTATTTTACAACAATATGGGCCACAGATTGGTGAAGCATTTGCAAGAGATCAATCTAAATACAGAGGTCTTCTACATGAATTTTGGATTAATACTCCTGCTAATGTAAGACCTTATTTACCTGACAATATAATTGAGAATGTTGCTCAGTTTTATACTAATGCTGTTAATGGTTCATTATCTACTTTTCAAAATATACAAACAAAAATTCCTACTGATATACATTCTCGTATTATTCCCAAATTAGCGTATAAAAATAATTGGTATAAAAAGGCACAAAAAATTCCGACTGTAGAAGATATATATTGGGCGATGGACGATATATGGTTAAATCAAATTTTCACAGAAGAAGATATTACTAATATACTAGATAGTAATTTAAGAACTATTATTCAAGCTAAAGAAAATAATTATCAACAATATCAATCTAAAGCTGCTCAAGTGGCAACAAAAAATCGCAAACAAAAAAATAACACATTAAAGCCGATTAATTTTGATTATAAAAAAACAAAAAAGAAACTAACGGATGAATTAAAAAAAGAAAAAAAGAATTTAGATTTAAGCATGCTAATTAATAATAAAAATTTAGCTAAAGTTATTGGAACTCATCCTACAATAATAGATTTTATAGTTAAAAAAAATAATATAGATTTAAAATCAGCAATGGTAGAAAGAAGAAAATATGCTGAAGAAATAATAGTAGATTTTGTTTCTTCTCTTCCTAATGAAGTGGCAAGTGTAAAAAATGCTTATAACTTATTTACAGCAAAATATAACCACAATATTAAAATAAAAAAATTCAATTTAATATTAGCTTATAATAATAAATTAAGAAACTGGAGCTATAAATCTAATAGTATTTTTGATGCATTTAATAAATATATTACTCAAAAATATACTAACTCAACAATAAATGTGGATGGCCTAATAGCAAATGGAAAATATTTAATTATATTAGATAAATTTTTAGACGAATACGGTGATAAATTTGGCTTTAAATCTCCTATGGATAAAAAAATGGCTAAAGAATTTTTCATGACTAAAATTCAAATTCGAGAAAGGATAAAGGAGTATAGACAATTAGGAAAATTTTATAATCAATATTCAAATGGTGCTGAAGGAACAAAAATAAGAAGATTAATAGATCAAGGATTAACAGCTCAAGAAATATCTCAACAAACTGGTATGCCCTTAAACAAAATTAATAAATTTTATAGGATATATCAACTACGTCATGCTCCAATGGCAACTGATCAAACTCATCCGTCTTATTTTTTGAATAACCCTGAGGAACAAAATGAATTGGTATAAAAAAGCACAACGAAAAAACAGATTAGCAGAATTGCTAAAGGGACTTAGTATTGGTGCTGTTATTGGAATTATTGGATTGTTGGGTTTAAACACTATGTCAGATTTACAAGAAAAATATATTCAAGATCCACAAATTGTAGAGCAGAAAATAGTTGAGTATAAAGATACTGCTCAAGAACAGCCTCAAGAAGTTCAACCATCTAATAACTTTAATTTAGATGAAGTTGCAAAAATGATAGAAAAACATGAAGGCAAAAGAAATAAAGTTTATCCTGATACAGAAGGAATACCAACGATAGGTATAGGTTTTAATTTAAATAGATATGATGCTAGAAATAAATTAAAGTCTTTGGGTCTTAATTATGATAGTGTAAGAAATGGAAACCAATCTTTAACTGATCAACAAATATATCATTTATTTAAAGAAGATTTAAACGAAGCTATAGGAGCTGCCCAATCTTTTTTACCTAATTTTAATGAGCATCCTGCTAAAGTGCAAGGTGTTGTAATAAATATGGCATTTAATTTAGGAGCAAATAGACTTGCTAGTTTTGTAAAATTTAAAGAAGCATTAATAAATAAAGACTATTCTGCTGCTGCTAATGAAATGATAGATTCAAAATGGTACAAACAAGTTGGTAACAGATCAATAGAGCTTGAAAATATTATGAATGGAGTATTATAATATGAACTGGTATAAAAAATATTTATATGCATGGACAGCAAAAGCTACTTATACGTTAAATGAGTTGCTACACAAACTTAAATTATTTGGTGTTATTTTTTTGAAAAAAGGTAAGGGTGATCATCATATATATATTAATACTCATAACAATATGACTTCTGCCATACCAGTTGGAGCTGGAGGAAAAACAATTGCTTCTGACACATTAACAAAAAATATACTTCCTGAGTTAGGTATTCCATGGAATGTTTGGAGTAGTATTGGAAAAAGACCCAAGAAAAGAGATGTAGAGCGAATTCAAAATCAATTACCGTGGAATCAAGAACAAATAACAGAGCAAGATCCAGAGCAAGATCCAGAGCAAAAACTTTTAGATTGGCAAAAACAACCTTGGTATTCAAAACAACAAAAACAATATGCTTCTGCTGGTAGGGGGCTATATAATCAGCAACAAGGAGATTCTTATAACCAACAAGCTGAAGAAGAAATAATAAAAGACTGGGAAGTAGCTAATAGAGAAGAATTAAAAATCATGAAAGCAATGGCCCAACAACATAGATTTAATGATATGAAAGAATATGGAGAAAAATTAATACAACAGGGTTTTAATAGACTCCTAGTTGAAAAGATTATGACTGCAGCAATGTATAAGGTTAAATTATAATATGAGTTGGTATGTAAGACAAATATTTTCTCAAGCGGTTCAATCTAAGGGATTAGGTGGATACTTAGAAAATATAGGAATTACTCCAGATATTATAGAATATATTTTATTGTTAGATAAACAAACTGCTCAACTTTTAACTAATGAAATAAGAAAAAATCCCTCCTTAACTCTACAACAACTTCAATCTATTCAAATGTCAAAGCAGGGGGTAGAAAAAAAAGATCCCTATCTTAATAGAGAAAAACAGATAGCATCTAATTTTGAATTAGAATTACCTCAATTTTCAAAATGGATTCTTGTTAATTTTAGAAAATTAAGAAGAGGATTAATGTGGACTGACAATATGGGAAGAAGTATTATTCCATATGGAACAGAATCTCCCTTAACCTCACAAGAAATGAATATGTATGATAATTTTAGTAGCAGCATAGTAGAAATTAAAGATTGGTATATTTCTGTTCGTCCTGATATTTTTTCTTATACTGCTCAAGAAGCTGCTATTGCTTCTCAAGATTGGCATAAAATGATGGCAGGACAAGGAGAGGGCAAGATGTACGAGCCTACTAAGCCTGATCTTATAGTATATGGCCCTGAATGGAAAAATGAAGAATATAATGGATGGACAATTCAAAGAGTTGAAAGCGAGAATGACTTATTAGTAGAAGGAAATAAGATGGATCATTGCGTTGGAGGTTTTTGTGATAATGTAGCAAATGAATATAGTAATATTTATTCATTAAGAGATCCTCAAAACAATCCCCACATTACATTAGAAATTGGAGGAGGAAGAGACAACTATCCAGGAACTATGAAACAAATACAAGGCAAGTCTAATTCAGAACCAAAAAATGAATATAAAGCAATGATTAAAGAGTGGATATCTACTAATGGAGAGCAAGTAGGTATTCAAAAAGAAATTAATACATTTGAAAATATGGAAGAAGAATATGGTGCATATGATTCTCCTAGTGTTGGAGAAATTACCGAGGCAATAAGAAGCATTATTCAAGGAGAAGAAAATGAATATGGATTAAAATACATATTTGATTCTGATTTAACAACAGTTATAGATAAAATAGTAACAACAGGGGAAGCAGAAGCAAGTGGATATTATAGTAGAAATAATGGTTATGTAGGAGATATAACAGATTCTGCTCCTTACATAACTAATCTTGCTTTAATGTTAGATTTAAAATTACCTCATTTTCCTCGTCATTCTGCAGAATATAAAGAATTATTAGTTAATAATCCTAAAAATACAAATTGGAAAAATATAGAAGAAGTGGAGAATTGGGCATGGAAAACTAGAGATGAAATCCAAGAAAATTTTATAGATTACGAAACAGGGTTAGATTATCCCCAAGAAGAAAATTATGAAAATCCTGAAGAATATGAAAAAGCTATGATAGAACACGATAGTGCTGAAGCGGAAATCCACGAGAAATGGATGGGACAATCTATTACTGGGGGATTTGCAACTGATTTATTAAACGAAATAAAAGATTATTCTAAAAGTGGAATAATTCCTTCTGCTCAAGAACGTTATGAAAAAAAGAAATTAAAAGGATATAATATGAATTGGTTTAAACAAGCACAACAATATACTCCTATAACTATTGTTTCTTATATCCCTTCTTATGAGGAATTAGGCATTTCTTTTAATGGTGGGAAAAAATACGTTTATCCCAATGTAACTCCTTTTATACATAATGAAATAAAAAGATTGTTAAAATATAAAAACTATAATAAAGTTCAGAAGATATTGAAAAATCTTTCTGCTAATAATCCTAAAAATCAAGAAGAAGATAAAGATGCAATTATGAATGAGTTATTTGGGGGAGAAAAAGAGGATCGAGGTCTTTTTGATGAGTTGGTATAAAAATAGAAATTGGTATAAAAAAGCACAACAAAATACTTATGAAGGATTTAAGGTTGTTGGATTCAATCCAATAACTCAACAGTTTTATTCTATATACGACAGATCTATTTATAATGTTTTTATTGGTCAGGATTTTATAAATCCTAAAGGGATTTATCTTGGTTCTTCAAAAGAATTTTGCACTAATTATTATATTTGCGGAACAAAAGATGAACATGATGAATATATATTAACTTTTTCATATAATGATAAGGATTTAATAAGAGGAGAGCCAAATCATTCAAGTTCAGAAGTGCTTGTTAGTAGAGCAACAATTACACAGATGGAAAAAATTAATAAAGAGGAGTGGTGCTAATAAATTTGCATAAAAAGCAAATCTCACATAGCATATATTTACTTTCGCTTTTAAAAATAATTCACTTGACAAAAACTCCCTGTCCTGATATAATATAATATCAGAAATGGTAATATTCATAAAGTGTTGATAAATAAGAACTTATGTAAATTATATTAAAATTCCAGGTAAATAATTTTTTAATATGTTATAATGAAAGTGATAATTATGGAAAATTACTAATGATATAAGCAATAATAGACTCAAAACAGGAGGCTAATGCATGGCAACAAGTATTTTAAACAGGAAAGCAGTTAAGGAACATATTTTAAAAGTTTGTGAACAAAGAAGAAAAGGATGGGAATGCACAAGAGTGAGTAAGCAAGCTATTGATGAAATTGAAGCATTTATAAGATATAAAATAAATGCTTCCATTCATAGACATCCAAGTGTTGGTAAAACCTTTATGCATTTTAATTAGTTATGGCTGAGAACGATATTTGGACAACTAAAGAAGGCATTAAAATGAAAATGATGGAAATAACTAATAACCATTTAAAAAATGCTATTAATTTTTTTGAGCCTAAAAAAACAAGCTATAAAAAACGTTGGAAGTTATTAATGGCAGAAAAAAAACGTAGAGATAATTTAATCCCAGACAATACGATTGAAAGTCGTTTTGATATATTGGACTTATAAATGGTAGGTTAATTTTTACAACGTCAGACCATAAAGATCAATGGTTTTTTTGCGATGAATTTAATTTTAAAAATATATCGGAATAGGAGATTTAACATAATGTTTGGATTTCATAAAGAAGAATTTGAATGTTTAATAACAAGCGTTATAGGCGAAACGGCTTTTGTTTATTTAATGGGTAAAGAAAAAGAAGAATCTTATATGGAAATACCTATTGAAGATTTAGAAAAAAATAATATAGAATGTAGGGCGCAAGAGCGTTTTACTATTATTTTTAAAAAATGGAAAGAGTGGGAAAAAATGACTCTTATCTCATGGTCTTCCTGTACTGATATGCCAGAGACTCAAGAAGACATGGACAAATTAACCAAACATTATGAAGAAAAATATGGAGAAGTATAGTGAGCATAGTAATAAAGAGTATCCAGCAAAGGGCCAATAAAACAGTTAAACCAAGAACTTTGAAAGTTATTAGTATTTGTTCTATTTGTGGGAAACCTGTTAATGCTAATAAGGATGATTTAGCATATCGACATGGTTATAAACGTTATAGGAGACAAATGAGTCATACTCCTAATACTTTTAAAAAATTCTCACAGGAAGATGATAAGCCATGTCCAGGAAGTGGCAAAGAAGTAGTATATAAAAGAGTTAAGGAATGAAAAGATATTGCCCTGTTTGTTATAGAAAAATATCTACTAATCATAAGGGAAAGATTTGCAGACATGGTTTTAAAAAAAATAGATGGATATTTAAAGATAAAACTTCAATAAACGATATCGAATATAAAAAAGTTGATGGCTCCCCATGTAGAGGTAGTGGCAAAGTAGGACTAACATTAACATTAATACTAATGAAGAAAGAAAAATAATGCAAGAAACAAGTAGAATTGGTAAAAATACAATCATTGGAGTTAGCGAATTTGTAAAAAGGCAGCTTCCTGGTTCGGTATTTACACATTATCAGTGCAGTTGGAGCGATCTGGCTAATAGAACTGTTGAAGCATTTGAAGAAGGAAATTATACTGATGGATATCGTGATGGTGTGGCACTTGTTCATATGCCCAAATGGGAAGTTCCTTTATTTTATACTTATGATGCTTATCCTATGTTTGAAGGTATGAAATTAGATGCTCAATGGACAAAAATTCCTGGTAGAGAACATGAGCCTGCGAGATTGCAAGTAAAGATATTAGAACCTAAAATAAAATGTAATTATGTAGATATTATTATTTACAGAAAAGATGTTCTTGAGGAAGATGGAGATAATGTTACAGGAGCAGATTGGGACATCGTTTCTATTAATGGCAGATTAAAAAAAGATCCTCCTCCAATTGATCCTATGACTCTTGTAAGAAATTGGTTACATCTTCCAGGTGGCACAAAAATGGAAGGGACTACTTCTGAAAAAATGTTAACAATGCTGTGTGATTCTATATTATATAAAAATGGTTTAAAGAAACATATGTCAGAAAGGTAAAAATGAGTGATAATAAAAAAAACAAATGTGATAGCGAATTTTGTAAATTATATACATTAAGATCAAAAGCTCTTAAAAGTGATGATATAAAATTTGTTAAAAAAGCTCTTAAGGAATTCTCGGATTTATGGTTAAATGTTTCTCAAGACCTTGCTTATCATCGATGTATTCTTGATGGAAGTTGGCCTGAAGCCGAAGAAATATTAACAAAAAGTTTAGAAAAAACTGAAAAATTTAAGGGAATATAAAATGAAAAAGTTGTCATACATATTGTTGATTTTAAGTTTTTGTCTAGTAACTATATTATTAAGTAGTTGTTGTGGTAAATGTGAAAAACCAGAGAATAATGATGTATCAAAAGATTCGAGATGGAAAATAAAAGCAGAAGGGATAATCACAGATTTCAAACCCATGAGAGGCCAGCGCTGCAGGTGTGATATTACTAATAGACAGGCATGATGTGCCGAAGATTATTATTTTTTAATTAA
>Ga0114918_10003432_pt1 | contig 13984 bp, 20 predicted proteins | sample LantaG_FD_87015 | JGI IMG/M metagenome (GOLD analysis project Ga0114918, IMG submission 87015) | Deep subsurface microbial communities from Baltic Sea to uncover new lineages of life (NeLLi) - Landsort_02402 metaG | ecosystem: Environmental > Aquatic > Marine > Oceanic > Sediment | place...
ATTTACCGATTGTAGAATTAAATATTCCTATTATTTTTATCTTATTAGAATGTATTAGTCGATGGCATTTAACGCAAACACAGATACAATTATTATTAGAATATTTTCCACCATCTTTACCTTCCACTTTCCACCGATGGACATCGAGGAGTTCATATTTATCTTCTCCACAGATTTGGCAGTATTTTTGTCTGTGTTTAAAAGTTTTTTTATTAATAAATGGTATTTTCATTTTTATGCTTTAAAAGCGAAAAGAAAAGTTGTATATTATAGTATCGACAAAAAAATAGAAGTTTAATTTATATAAGGAGTTAAATATGTCAGATGTGAATAGGGTTTTTTTAATTGGTAATTTAGTTCAAGATCCTGAGTTGAAGGATATCGGCAATGGCAACAAAGTAGTAAATTTTGTTATAGCATCTAATCGCCGTTGGACTGGGGCTGAAGGAGAAAAGGCAGAAGAGGTTTCTTTCATTGATTGTGTTTCTTATGGAAAAAGAGCAGAAACAATTGAAAAATATCTTTCTAAAGGAAGAAAAGTATTTATTGAAGGCCGTTTGAAACAAGAAAAATGGACTGATAAAGAAACTAAGAAGATGCAGAGTAGGATTAGAGTTATTGTGGAATCTTTTAACTTTATGGATAGTAAGAAAGAAGAATGCACTGCAACGTCTTGTGTCCCTGCCGAAGCTGGTGGTGAAGACACACAAACTGATGATTTTGATGTTCTGTAGGGAGAAATTTTTACATTATGCCCAAGTTAAAAAGTATCAAACTTAAAAACTATTGTGGATATAAAGATTTTGAATTAGATCTTACAGATGGAAATAGTGTAAAAAGGTGGACAATGTTCTTCGGTCCTAATGGAGTTGGTAAATCTAACTTTATTAGGGCCGTAGACTTGTTATCAAGACCTAAAGCCTTTACATTAAAAAAGAACATCCTTACTTTCCGAAAATTGAAATATCATCATGATTATATATCAGGTGCAGAACCTATGTATGAACATGTTAATGATCTTAAGATGGAAGGTGTTTTTCTTGTTGATGGGGTAGAGAAAAGAGTAGTTCTTGAGGATAATATTAAAGGTATTATTTTTGCGGGAAGAACTGTTGATGAAAATAATGGTGAAATAAGTGGGGTTAAAATTTGTGAACTTGAGCCTAATAATCAAGGTGTTATTTTTATAGATGCTGATAATAAAAATATGATGACAAAGTTTCAAATTATATCAGATATTCAAAAACCATTCTGTGATTTTGCAAAAGCTGTTTATGGTTATGAGTGCTATTGTCCTGAAGAAGCTGTTTCTTATGATCAGGGTATAAAATTTATTACTGATTTTGTATTAGAAAAATTTGATGGAACAAAAGTTCATTATAAAAGATTTTCTGATGGAGAAAAAAAAATAGCTACTCTTATATCGAGTTTATTTAAGAGGGCATACAAGCATAGCCCCAATAAAGAAGATAGTGATATTCTAATCATTGATAATATAGAAATGCATATCTATTTTAAAAGACATATGATTTTGATCCAAAAAATGGAAGAATATTTTCCTGACAAACAAATAATAGCAACAACACATTCTCCTGTGATCATTGAAAATCTTGATAAAAAATATTTAGTTGATTTAGAGGAGATGTTAAGTGTCAAAAGTTGTCGTAATTGATTTTGATAATACAATAGCTAAATCAAAAAATGTTTTTCCTGAGACAGGGGAACCGTATGATGGTGTTAAAGATGCCCTACAGAAACTAAGGGACGATGGTTTTACGATTAAAATTCATTCTTGTCGAACTTCAAAAGATTTTTGTTGGAGACCTAGTGAAAAAGCTATGCATCTGCATAAAATGTCACAATTTATGCAGGAACATGAAATACCATATGATGAAATTATTGATATTATGGATAAACCTATGGCTGATTTTTATATAGATGATAGAGCAATAGGTTTTAGAGGAGATTGGAAAGAAATGATAAGAGAAATGGAGCAAATGCTTTAGATATAAGAATAAATGATGAGAGATTTAGATATAGATTGTGAAGAATTTGTTAATCCCGATTTTGAAAAAAGTATTAAAGGAATAACCTCTGATATAATTGTAAAGAAAATAAAATATCCTAATCCATTACATACTTTTAAATTCAATTGTAAATTGAAAAAAATACAAATAAATACAGCTAGATTTATGATGGAGGGTATGGGTTTTTCACCAAAATATTGGTTGTGTACTGGTATTAATACATTAGATAGTATCTTACAATATAATATATCAGAAGGGCATTATAATGAATTAACTAAAACAAGTGGAAGAAAAGATGTTTTATGTTTGTTTGGTCTTCCTTTATTTTATTCAGTTGAGCATACTTTGGGAGATTGTTTATTGTTAGTTTCTGATATAGAAAAAGATCAAGTTAGAATTAGTTGTTTTATTGATAGTAGTTTAATTACGACTAAAATCAAGAAAAAAGTAGCAAAGAAAAAAGTAGCAAAGAAAAAAGTAGCAAAGAAAAAAGCAACTAAGAAAAAACAAATAAAAATTGGAACCCATGCCCCTTGGGATGCCGATGGCAATGATTGGTCTGGTACAACAGTTTATAGTGATGAGGTTGATTGGGGTGTTGATGATCCCCCTTTCTAAGATTGGAGTAAATAATGACAAATTACAATAAGGCAAAAATAATTTTTGATGAAGAATTAAAATATATAACTCATCCTGGAGTTAAAAATTTTACTCTTAAATGTTTTGAAGAATTAACTCCTAATTATTTTTGGGAGTTCACAGCTTCTTCAACTCAAAAATACCACCCAAAAGTGAGTAATAAAAAACATGGTATAGTTTTACATACAAAACTATGTGTGTGGTGGGCTATAAAATTAGCTAATAATTTTAATGTTAAAGATTTAAATATAATAGTGTCAGCTTTACTCCTTCATGATTTACAAAAATTTGGTAAGATATTATATCAAAATAATAATCCTACCTTAGCAGAGTATTGGGGAATACATGGTCCTGTTTTGGCCGTCCAAATGGAAAGTCTTTACAGTAATTTAAATTTAAATGTTAATGATGATGTTAAGTATTATATTAATGCGATAGTGACTTGTGTGGCGTTGCATATGGGAAGATTTACAAATGAGTCATTATCTTTATCTTGGAAAAAAGAACCTATTAACGATGGGAGGCCATTTGTTGAAACTGTTGAGCAATTAGTACAAATAGTGCAGTTAGCTGACTTTTGCGCGTCAAGGAAATGTGATGAAAAAATGGAAGAGTTAGATAATTATATATTTCAGGAGATATAAAAATGGAAAAAAATAAAAAGATTAGGCGCATCTGTCTTTATGGAGGCGCAGCGTCAGGAAAATCCATTACAGCTACTAATATTAGAGCTCAACTTGGTTTTGAAGGTTTTGATATTGAACTTGTAGATGAGGTTATAAAGGATTGGACATATATTCCAAGGATACCTAGAGATTGTGATAGTTTTTATCTACAGGCAGGACAAATACAAAAAGAAGATATTAGATTGAGAGCAGGAGTAGACCTTATAGTTAGCGACTCACCTCTTATGCTTCAATATTTTTATGCTTTTTATCATAAGGTTCCTCTACAAGAAGCTATGCTATCAGCAGCATTAGAGTTTGAGCAGTTATATTCTTCTCTTAATATTTTTATTGATAGGGAAGATAGATTTTATAGTGAGGTGGGGAGATACGAAAAACTTGCGGAAGCAAAACGTATAGATATTCTAATCAAAGGAGTATTGGTTCAGAATAAAGTATCTTTTAAAAGTTTCTCCTGTTTAGATCAAGATGGTATAATTGACTATATTATTTCGGTGATAGATTGAAAATAGAAATTGTAAATGAAAATAAATTTATAAAGCAATTTTTATTGCTCCAGGGAGATTCTAAAGATATTTTAAAACAGATCCCAGATAATTTTGTTAATACTGTTGTTACTAGTCCTCCTTACTGGCAACTAAGAGATTATTTTGCTGATGATCAATTAGGTCAAGAAGCAACACCTGAAGAATATGTAGAGAACTTAGTTAATATACTAAGAGAAGTAAAAAGAGTTCTTAGAAAAGATGGTTCTTTATGGTTGAATCTTGGAGATGGATATAACAATAATTCTGGCTTTGAAAGAACTACCGATTGGAAAAGAAAAGGCAGAAAAGGAGGATCGTCTGATAAGAAATCATTTAAACATAAATCTATTAAGACGAAAGATCTTGTAGGAATACCATGGTCAGTTGCTAAAGCTCTTCAAGAGCCATATTATACTGGATATATAAAAAAAGAAATAGATCGAGTATGGTTGGCTTCTATGATTGATGGAGAAGGATCTATTAGCGGATTTACTCATGATAGAAAAGATGGTGGTGGAATTAGAAGAGGAATAAATATTCATATAACTAATAGTAATATGGATTTGTTAGATGAATGTTTTCGAATCTGGCCAAAAGCAAAAAAACAACATATGAAAAATGGAGAAAATCACCATGGAGAAATGGAAATATTTAGGTGGATTCCTAATGGGGTGAAAGATAAAAGTATGTTAATGGCAGAGATTTATCCTAACTTAATTGCTAAAAAGAAACAAGCTTTATTAGCATGGAATTTTTTGCAAATTAGTAAAGACGCTAGGGGTAAAAAACAAACAGATGAAAACAATCAGAGATGTAAATGGATAGTAGAAAATTTATCTAAATTAAATCATCAAGAACATGTTGATATTCCAAAATGGATAAAAGAACCACCATTATTAGAAGAAACAGGTTGGTATTTACGTTGTGATATAATTTGGGAAAAAACAAATCCTATGCCTGATGGAGTGAAAGATAGGCCAACAAGAGGGCATGAATATGTTTTTCTTTTAACTAAATCTCCTAAATATTATTATGACTACTATCGAGTCCTTGAGGATACTGAAAAGCAACCTGAGCAAATACAGGGGTTTGGTGCTAATGAACAGCATGGGACTTATCGTATGGATCAAAAGAGAACATTTGAGCATTATGGAAAGAGAAATAAAAGGTCAGTATGGAGAACTTCTGTTTCTACTTTTAAAGGCAAACATTTTGCTACCTATCCCTCAAAACTTATTGATCCTATGATAGCTGCTTCAACTTCTGAAAAAGGTTGTTGTGTAGAGTGTGGAACTCCATGGCATAGGAAATTTGAAAAGGAAAAAATAAAATCTAAAGAAGTTGCAACAGGAGAGTCTGTTTATGATATGGATAGTAATTATGTAAAGGGTAAAGAAAGTAATAGTAAAAAAGGTTATATTTTAAAGCTAGTTGATAATGGATTCGAAAAAGGGTGTAAATGTGATACGGATGAAGTGAAACCAGGAGTTGTATTAGATCCGTTTAATGGATCTGGGACTACTGGTAAAGTAGCGTTTAAATATGATCAAAAATATATAGGTATAGATACTAATAAAGAGTATTTAGATATTGCTAGAAAAAACATAGCTGGTAATTATGGTTATGTATTCGTTGAAGCTATAGATTTAAGGAGTTTTTTAAATGATTGAGACATTAGATTTGAGTAAATTTAAAACAGGTTTAGAACTTGAGAAAGAGTTTAATAGAATTATACGACTTGTTATAAAAAATGAAATAACTCATTCAGAAGCTGATGGTTTGCTTGATGAGATATATGAGTATGGTTTGAATAGTGGTAAATTTTCAGAGAAAGATAATATTGAGTATATTGAAAGAAGAAATACTCATAATGATGGTAGGGAAAGAACTCATTTAGAGTTTGCTTTAAATCTATCTCGTAGTCAAATAGAAGAACATAGAGTATATATGTATTTTATCGAATGGTTAAAAAATAATACAGATAAAGAAGTAAAGTGGAATTTTTATGGTAGTGATTATGATGGTTATATCTTTATAGTAGATTATAAGAATAGGAATATAGATGTTACAAATCCTGATTATAATCTTTTTATGGGCAGTACCCTGTATTTTACAGAAGTAAAATCTTTTTACTCTATACCTAGATTTAAAATAATTAATTTGATTAAATATGTAAATTTAAAAAAATGTTATTTAGTTTTTAAATATGCTGGAAGATATTATTCTATGGGTTTAAATGGTTTGAAAAAATTATTAACAATGGAAAGAGGTTATAACTGGAAGCAGGAAACAGTAGATGTTTCTCAAAAAGATATAAATGATTTATTAAAAAAGAAATTATTAATGGAGTTAAAATGTTAGATAAATATGCAGAAGAAAAGAAATTTGAATTAACAGAAGAAAATGGTTTTGATGGTCTTGGAAGGCCCTTATGGGATTATTATTTTATTTCTATGGCTTTTTTAATTGCTCAAAGATCATTAGATGAATCTACTAAATATGGAGCAATAGTTGTTTCAAATGATAATACTATCCTATCTATTGGGTATAATGGCCCTCCAAGAGGATGTAATGATAGAAACGTCCCTCAAAATAGACCAGAAAAATATTTATGGTTTTTACATGCTGAAGAAGCGGCTATTGTTAATGCTGCTAGAAATGGGGCATGTTTAAAAGAATCTATATTTTATATAACAGGCGCTCCGTGTGCAAGATGCGTTAGAAAAATGATTAATGTAGGAGTTAAAAAGATAATTTATGGAGGAGTTAATTCTAAATGTTTATGTGATGATGATAGGATAGCAATTGAACAAATGATGAGGGGCAAAGATATAGAAGTTATAAAAATAGAAGAAAAAGATAGTCTTATAAATATAATGAAAAATACTATAGATTATATTGAAAAAAAATCCTAATAAATATAAATTTTTAAAAGGGAATTCATAAATAATATCGAATAATTAAATATATCGTTTTTATTAGGAGATATTATATGTGTCAATCATCTCATTTAGATAAGATTGTTTTAGATAAAATAAATAAAAAAAGAATTACTATCAACCCTATTGCTGGTGTAATTTATGGAGTAAGAAGAGATATTAATGGGAATGAAATCCCAATAGGTCATATTGTAAAAGGTAAAGTAAAATTTACCCTTATACATAATAAAAGGAGCTATTCCTATTGCGTTAATAGATGTATTTATTTATCAGTTAATTCGAGTGTCCCAGATGGAATGGAAGTATATAATGCGGATGGAAATGTTAAAAATAATTTTATTGATAATTTAAAGCTTAAAAAACCTTACAGAAAAAATACTAAAATAAGACATTGGGAAGATAAAGAGATTTCTTTTTTGAAAGAGAATTACGAAACTATGTCTAATGAAAATATTTCTGAAAAATTAGGTAGGTCAATTAAGGCAGTAAGACATAAGATAAAACAAATTAATCTCCCCTCAAAATCTTATAAAAAAAAGAGGTGGACAAATAAAGAAGATGAGAAATTGAAAGAATTGTATAATGATTCTACGAAAACTTTAAAAGATATTTCTTTAATTATGAATAGGTCTATAAGCTCTATTTATCTTCGGATTAATAGGTATTTTGAGTTTAGAGGAAAATGTAAAAAATTAAAAGAATTGAATTATAATAATTTTTATAGTTCTTTTAAAAGGGCTAATCAAAGAGGGACTATAAGAAGCAAATGTTGTTTGTGCAAATATGATAGATATATTGACTTACATCATATTGATGAAGATAGAAGAAATAATCATATTTCTAATATTGCAACCCTATGTCCTAATCATCATACTGAAGTTACTTATGGAGAACATGGAGGAAAACAATTATATGCTATATGGCAAAGAGTTGATAGAGATGGAAATGAAGGAGATACAAAAAATAATTTAGATCTCGTTGGATAGAAATGAAAGCAGGATTTTTCCAATATAAGCGATAATATAATAAATATCTTTAAAGTTATTTGGCAGGAAATGACTTAACTCCATTGTAACGGTGGGTTTATATTTTTTGAAAAAATATAAAAAAGTTATTGACAAAAGTATAATTTGTTGATATAATATAAAAATTGAGAAGTTAATATATTTGCGATGTGGTGTGAAAACGTTGAGAGGCTACACATTGAGGCCACATATGAAAAGCTCAAAATGCGTTGATCCTGAAAGGGGGAGTCTGGTGAGTTTAATAGAGAGTGGATATAAAAAATTAGCCGAGGGTATCGAGGGCCTATGGCACTGACGCGTAAGTGCTGTAAATCGTAGCAAGTAGCGGGAAAAGATATTCGTCAGAGTTTATTGCGAATGAGTATGAGTATCTTTTAGCCAATCTTGCCTGATATATTAACTATCATATAAATAGCAGAGGTGTGGCTATCTAATGTGCTTCGTTTGGGTAATCAACGGATTTCATGTTGCAGTTTGAATGCCAGAACTGCCTGCTATTGTTCTTTAAAAATTTAATACGGGGATAAAAGGTTTCGACTGGATTAATAGATGGTTGAACCGCGTGTACGGGATTGGCAGTTGGCCCGTTAAAAAATCTGCTAAAGTCAATCTAATTGGCAACACTTTTGCAATGGCTGCGTAGTCCGTAACTACGTTGTTTACTCTCGACTCCTGTTAGAGAAGTAAGCACGAAAACAGGATAGTGTGAAGTTCTTTTTCTCAAGAGAATAAATGCGAAATTAATTTGGGATAGCAAATTTAAACCGTGTTAATTTGGGTTAGATGAGCGAAACTTAAATAATTGACTACACACGTAGAAGTTTTTCTTGAAGAATCGCAGGAAACGGGTTCGATTCCCGTTATCTCCATTAAAAATAGGAATATAATTATGAATAAAAAAGAAATAGACAGGCCATTTGATAAAGAGGTTTTAGAAGCAGCCATAAAATTAGCTAAAGATTTTCATATCATTATAGAAGAACATGATAGTCTTGGTTTCGTAGGTTGTTGTGAAGAAATGCCGACAGTGATGAATGATGGTCTAACAGAGGAAGAGTGTGGTAAGAAAACAAGAGAAGCTATTGAGGTTTGTCTTGCATATATGCTTGAGGAACACATTCCTATTCCTCTAACCTCATCCATGCTAATAATAAAGAGAGAGAAGAAAAATGAATATTAATAAAATAAACATAATTGGAGGTTATATGTTTTCTAGTTAATTAAATTTTAATATAGGAGATATATAATGAGTAGAACTTACAGAAGAGATTTAGTTTATCTTGATCTAGATCATCAACCTATGCCAATTGATAAAAAACTTTATAATGAGATTGATGATAGTAGAGAGTATTATGAAATAAGTCATTGTGATTACTATTCCAAACGGAATTCAAAAGTAGATAGAAAGCCATGGAGTAAATCTTCATCTATTTTTAAAAAGATTATGAAAAAACATCGCAGGGCCAAAGAAAAACAAGCTATGGGAAGAAGAAGTTACGAGAATATCCCCCGATTTAAGAATGAAAATGATTGGCTATGGAATTGAGTTTTCATGGCTATTTCCTTTCTGATACCACCTACTTTATAGTGGGTGGTATTTTTTTTACTTGAAAGCGAAAGTTGTTATGGTATAATAGCTTCAAAGCAATGGATAAGAAACGTTTAAATAAAGAGCAGCAAAAATTAATAGTAAATAATTATAAATTACTTAGAAATTTTATAAGTAAAATTATTAGCAGTAAGGATATGCCTAAATATTTAGAAGATGAATTTATAAGTGATACATTTTTTAGATTTTGCATATCTGCTATGAAATTTAATAAAGACTCAGGATTTAAATTTTCTACTTATGCTTATGGTGGATTTAATTTTGCTTTAAGATATGTTCTTAATAATAAAAAAGAGCAATTCTCTAAAATGAATTATGTAGAAGATTTTAAGAAATACAAATTAGAATATGAAAAAAGTAGTGTAGTAGGAGTTGATTTTTTAGATGACTTTATTAATAAGGTGGATTTAAATTCAAGAGATAAATTTATAGTGATGGATTATTTTTATAATCACTTGTCGTTAAGAAAAATAGGTGAAAAACATCGTATGAGCGGAGAGGCTATTAGATTAATTATTAAACGATCTTTAAAAAAAATTAGAACTGTAGCAAATAGAAGAAAACTTAGTATAGATGATTTTTATATTTAGAGGCTTGAAGTGAAACAGAGAATAATTAAAACAGCACAAATAACACATGAAAAGTGGATCAATTTGTTTAAAGTTCAATATCTTAATTCTAAGGACAAGGTATGTGATTGGATTTTCGCTTCAAGAAAAAAGGATCCTTTTAAAGATAATAATCCTGATGCAATAGTTTTAGTGGCTACCGTTGATACTCCTGAAGGACGAAAACTTGTAGTGACTAAAGAATATCGAGCACCTATTAATGATTATGAATATGGTTTCCCTGCTGGTTTAATAGACGAAGGATCAACTATAGAGGAAACAGTTGAAAAAGAACTTAAAGAAGAAACAGGTTTAGACCTTATTAAGATTATAGGAAAGAGTAATAATATTGTTTCTTCGGCTGGTCTTTCTGACGAATCGGTTATTATGGTTTTTGTAGAAGCATCTGGAGAACTTAGTAAAAAATACCAGGAAGATGTTGAAGATATAGAAGTCTTTTTGTATGATATAGATGATATACGTAAGCTATTAATATCTGATAAAAAAGTAGGTGCAAAAGGTTGGGGCATTTTTTACTATTATTCAAATATAGGACAAATTTAATTAAGGATTATAAAGATGGACGATGAGGTAAGGTATTCCTTCGAAGAAATTGAAAGTATATTATATAAACAAGCATATAGGATTAAAAAAAACTTTCCCAATAAATACGAAGCAGACGAATTAGTTAATGAGGTATGGTTAAAAGGTGGTATTCAAAAACTTGATAATATCAAATTTTTGGCGGCAAGAGCATATTGGGATATGATTGATTACATAAGATCTGTTGAGGGAAGACACCGTATGATAAAAGGGGTATTTTTTGACATGCCGAAACATATTACGAATTTTCATAATATAAAAAAAAGATTTGGCACAGAAGTAGAAAATGATTTTTTTAACAACAGAGAGACAAAAGAACAAAATTATTGTGATTCTGTAGATGATAAAGATGAAATTGATCATCTTCTTCAGTATCTTTCAGATAAAAAACAAACCATTTTGAAAAAATATTTTTTAGAAGGTATGAGTTTAGTAGATATAGGTGCTCTATTTGGTGTTAAAGGTCCTATTATTTGTTCTCATAAAAGAAAAGCTTTAGAAAAGATTAGAGAAGTTCATAATATAGAAGTTAGGGAAGAGAAAAAACGACAATTGAGAGATAAATTTGTTAAGTCAGAATCTTCGTTGCAAGAAATACTTCCAGAATATATTTCTGATTATGAGATTGATAATCAATATGCTTTAGATGAAGATCTTATCCTGGCAGATGATAGATTTACTTCAGAGATTGAATTGTAAAATTTTAATTAGGAGATGCTAAAATTCCAACCTATAGTTATAAATGTTCTGCTTGTGGTCATCAGTTTGAACTTATGCAAAGTATCACTGCTCCTACTAAAAAGAAATGTCCTGAATGCAAAGAAATGAAATTGAAAAAACTTATTGGAGCAGGATCAGCATTACTTTTTAAGGGTAGTGGATTTTATTGCACTGATTATAGGTCTGATAATTATAAAAAAAGTGTTGAGAAGAAACCTGTTTTAAGTAATAAAACAATTAAAAAAGGGCCTGCTAAAAAACTAAATGAATAATGAAAAATAAAAGTTAATATTTTGTGTAAGTCTTTATTATAAATAATTTAATAATTTTTATTTTTCTACTTGACAAAGAAGGCGACTTGTTATATAATTGATGGTTGATTAAAATTTTTTTATGAATAATAGGAATAAATTAAGGAGAAAATAATGTTTGGACTAAAGAAAAAAACAGAAACAAAAATTGCTAAAGCTTATACTCTACCTGAGGTTGTGCAAAAATATGTTTCTCAAAATAATGATTTATTAGATGATAACTTCTCTAACATAAATGCTCAGATTGAAAAAAACAAAAAAATCATAGAATTTATAGAAAAAGAAAAAAAAGAATGTTTTAGTAATGAACAACATGTTTATGATGATAAAATAGATAATATTAAGTTACAAAATAATAAATTAATATCGCAAAAATATATCATTACTAAACAGGTAGAAGCTAGGGCGGCTGGTTATAAAAAAATAGATTTATCATTTTTATCAATGAAAACACGTCCATTAAATAGTGAAGGTAGTGAATTATCTCATTATCCTGCTTTTTCTGTTCATAAGTATAAAAAAACAGATCAGAAAAACGAGTTTGTTAATTGTGAAATAGAGATTGGAAGTTATTATCTTGAGATAAATTACAATAATTTTGTATCGTCATGTGTAGTCGTAGAAAATTTACTTAAATCTTTACTAAAACATGTAAAAAAAGAAAATTTTTCTGTTGGCTGGGGGAAATCCTTGAGATATAGTTGTCATAAAAACAATGGTTTAACAAAAAGAACTATTAAAATTACTTCTCATTTCAAAGGTATAATTCCAACAGCAACCAAACAAAAAATAGAAGAAGCAACAAAAATATTTACAGGTAATGAAAGTTGTGGAATATTCCTTGTTAAAGAATGTCCTGACTGGGAAACACAAATAGTAACAGAAGATCCTCTTATTATTGGGGTCATTGGAGACCAAGCTTATTTAATCGATAATTTCGATTGTACTAATCTTGAGACATATGTTAAAACTGAATTTACAGGATAAAAATGTTTTAAAAAACATTTGAAAGTGAAAGCATAAACCCTATAATACAGTTAGAAGTGTTATAGGGTTTTTTTACGTTTAAGATGCAACTCTATAATGAAAGGTAAATATTCCGAGAAGGAAATATCTTATATGAGACATTATTTCACAGAAAATAGCGCAACTGGTAATCAAGAATATTATATTAATATTGGTGATGATATTCTTGATTCTACTACTAATGCTTCGTGGGCTACCAAACCATCTACCAAAGAATTGGTTCAAGGGTTAATTACAACAAAGCAGAAAAAAATGATTAAAGAAGAAATTAAAGTTTGGATGGATGATCATTTTCAAAAGGCTCTTCAAAAAGAAGCAAGTAAACTTTTGAAAGACATCGAGAATCTTAAAGAAGAAAAATTAAGATTAGGAAAGTCTATATCTACTTTTAGACAAGAGTTGAGAAAAACAAAAAAAGAAATTAGAGAAGAAATTAAAGCTATGGAAGAAATCCTTGAACAGCATCATCAAAAGGTTCTAAGGTTTCATAATATTGACTTATGAGAACAGAATATATAACAATTAATTGTAAATATTGTGGTGAAAAAATTACATTTGCTTATGATGTAAAACATATAACACTTTGTAAAGATGATGTTTTTTGTAGAGATCACTGTGAGAATATGTATCTAAATATAATAAGTAGTTTAAAAGTAAGAAAGGTTGAAGAACCTATCGGTAGTAGGTTTGATATACTAGATTTATGAGAATAGGATTTTGTAGATATTGTAAACGCGATTTATATGAGGACTATAATTATCATGGTTTTTGTAATATAGGATGCTGCTCAGAATTTTCTTATGAGCAAAATATAAGTTATGCAGAAGCTATAGATACTGATTTTAATGATGGAGAGAGAAAAGATTTAGAAGATTATATTACTGAACTAGAGAATTCTTGTGGAAGCTCGAGTGGTGCTGCCCACGAACTCGAGAGGGTGGTTGATAGAGCAAAAGATGAAATTCTGGTATTAAAAGATAAGGTTAAAGAACTAAGAAACTTAGATTGGGAAAAGATAAAAAAGGAGAGAGATAATGAATCAGCATATAATGATTCGGTTCTTAGAAAAGTAAATAACATTAAAGAAGAGAATGATAAAATCAAAGAAGAGACGGAGCAAGTTAAGAAAGACAATGTTATTCTTCTTGATCAAAATACAGATCTTCTGAATATTATAAAAAATATGAAAGCACATTCCAGTCGTTTTCAACAATTAGATCTTGATATAAGATTAGATTATGATGAATAAAATTATTTGCGGCAA
>Ga0114918_10003433_pt1 | contig 13981 bp, 27 predicted proteins | sample LantaG_FD_87015 | JGI IMG/M metagenome (GOLD analysis project Ga0114918, IMG submission 87015) | Deep subsurface microbial communities from Baltic Sea to uncover new lineages of life (NeLLi) - Landsort_02402 metaG | ecosystem: Environmental > Aquatic > Marine > Oceanic > Sediment | place...
AAAACCTGTTTTTCCGCCTTTCAGGGCTGATTCCGGCGGATAAAATGCCAGCTTATGACCGCTTTTAAGTAATGTTTTTATGCTTGGCTATGCCTGCGGATGCTTAAGGATGCTTAAGGTATGCTTGGGATGCCAAAGTCTAAGTCAAAATAATATAAATATTATTATTCTTTAAGCGTTTTGCTGAGTGACGGGCGGGACGGCTTTGATTCGCTTCGCTCATACATTGATAGGGTGAATAAAACGGGGGTTTCGGGATCAGGTGAAAAGCGGTCGGTTTTTTTGGGTTAATTCTGCATTGATTTTCGGGAGCTGCGGGTGTATGATCTGCGTAACGATTGGAGGAGGCTAAAATGAAAGCTTTGTTCTGGCGCAGGGTATGGGCTTTACTGATTGATCTGGTGGCTGCTGGTTTTGCTCTAGTGGCTGTATTTGCGGCTGGATCGAGATTTACTGAATTAAACACGGATGATGCAAATTTGGTTATAACTCTGTTTTTTGTTTTATACGGAGCGGCTTTTTTAAGCAAGGATGGTTTTAGAGGTCAGAGCCTTGGAAAAAAGTTTATGCGACTTAGGGTTGTTTCTGCCGGTACTTGCGAGCCTGTAGGGTTTTTGCGCAGCTGGTTACGAAATTTTCTTTTTGCTGTTTATACATTGGCGGCTGTTATTGCAGGTGCTTTAGTTGTCAATACGCTGTGTTTTGTTTTTGATAATTTTTTTGTGAAGTTCGGGGCCAGCAGTATCATGTTTGATATTTTAATGACGATTGTACTGGTTCGTGTCTGGGCTTTTGAGTTGTTTAATGCTAAAAATAATCCTGATGGTCTAAAACTGTCCGACAGGCATTCAGGTACAAAGGTCATCAGCTGCTTTATTGCTAGCTGATAAGCTATGTACTGGCGCGATCGCCGATTATGATCTAAAAAAAACCGCCGGTGTGATGACCGGCGGTTTTTTTGTTTTTAAATTTTAATTAGCTGATGTAATTCAAATAAAATTGAATAGAGGTTGTCGTTTGTCATTGCTAGACTGGTTAGCTCTGCTAATATTTTTGCCCTTTTGCTGTCGTTATGTTTTTTACTTTCATGAATGTTGAGCGTGTTGTCTCCGTCATATCCCGATCTGTCAATTTCATCCTGCAAGTGGCTTATGAGTAGTCTGATATTTGTTTCGTGATTAAAAGCGTGACATATAGCTTTTAAACTTTCCGGGCTAATTCTCCTTTTTTCACTTGCAATTATCTGTGTGATTGTAGCCTGGGATAGCTTTGTTGTGTCTGCTAATGTTTTCTGCTGTATTCCCTGGTTGAAGAGCTCCAGGCTTAGCCTTTGTCCTATTCTTGATGATTTCATAGTTTGCCTTTCGTTGGTTTAAACTGCCTGTAATTTACTAAATGTAAAATAATGAATCAATAATATAATTTATACTTGATGAATAAATTTACACCTGATACTATAGCGGTGTTTTACAAATGGTAAACTAATTTACAAGAGAGGTATTTGACATGAAACAAGCTACACAAAAAAAATCGATGGCTGTTTATCTTTCCCGAGAAACTAAAAAGCTGGTTCCTATGCTCGATCATGACCCTGAAAAGCAGGCAGAAGCAAGAATTTTATCAATTGCTCTTGCTGATCCTGAGAGAGTTAAGAAGCTTGTCGAGGGGCTGTAACGCTTATTAAACGGGGGTGGTCATGGCTGAGAAAATGAAAGAGCGGGAGCTGCGGCGGGTACTGGCAGGCAATGTGTATACGCTGCGCAGCCGCCGGGAGTGGAGCCAGGAGGATCTGGCAAGCCGCTGCGGGATCAATCAGCGGACTGTGGCGAATATCGAGAGCGTTAATTTCAGCCCTAAGTTCGTGACGGTCTATCGGATCAGCCGGGCGCTGGGGGTCGGGATTGAGCGGCTTCTGTTCAGGGTGTGATTTCTTACACCACGCAGTGGTGTCAGATGCGAGGGTAAAAAAGGGATGCGGACAAATGCGGATTGCCAAGGATAAAAAATTTGTGGATGAGCGCGGAGGAATCAGCGTTGTCATAGGCAGCTGCCCAGAGGGGCGGGCGTGTACTGTAGGTAGTTTCGGGTGTGCGCGGTGCGCAAAGTTTATTTCGTCGGATTCTATTGCTGTTGAATGCGCGGCGGCCGCTAAGAAAATATTTGGCACGGGTGACCGGGTGTGGCTGGTCTGTGATGAATATTTCGGGGCGCACGGGACTGTGCGAGGTCTGGGGATCGAAAGCGGAAGTTACGCCGTCGGGGTTGAAGGTAAGGTGATTTCGGTTCCGTCGATGTGGATTCAGCGGGTTAAATGGGCTGATGTCTGACACCACACAGAGGTACTGATGCGATGAAAAAAACGGAGGGTTGAAGAGTGATTACGGATTTTGTGCATTGTCAGCTGGGGCGGATCTATATCGCCCGGAGCCGTAAAGACCGGTATGCGCCGGTGGTGGTGGACCGAAATGGTAATTTTAGACGTATTCTGCGCAGAAGGATCAAGAGTGATTTCAACAGGGATGTGATTCATGGGCGGCTGCGCAGCTGCTACCTGAGAACGGTTATGTTCGATCCGGTTCAGTCCATGTTCACGGAGTGCGAGTAATGAGATTGCGCGGCGCTGGAACAAGGCAAGGCCGGCGCGGGCGTTCTGGGTTAAAGAGATATGGGAAAACAAAGGGTGCATTGTCTGGGCTAAATCGATTTCAGAGGCCAAGAGTATGGTTTTAAAATCGTGCTTTCTGGAGGTCGTTTATGAATGGATTGATCTGCGCGTTACAAGGTGCCCTGAGGCTGATGATATGTTCCGTGGTGAATTGGTTGCGCAGTGGGACACAGCAGCGGGGCAGCGTGTTTATGCGGCCTGCGGCGGTAACATGGAGGATGCAAACACCTGCAACGGATGCGGTGAGACTGAATGGGATAAGCTACCTGAATATGTTCTGAATGAGGACAGTCTCTGTCCTGAGTGCGCGGCTGAGGCTGCGGCTGAGGCAAAATGAATTTTGCATAGGTAAAAAAACAAAGGAAAGGCAGAAAAAATGAAACAATTAAAAGCATTTGTCAGCGGTAACGTCAGTTTCCGGCTGTTCTATCAGAGTAAAGCATCACTCCAGCAGCTGCCGGAGGCGTTTAAAGATCATGCGGCGCCGCCGATTGACGGTATCGGGGTATCGCCGGTGTGCGGCTGGACCGAGGGGATGCGCACCATGGGGACTGAATTTAAAGATGAGTACTGCGTTTCAGGGCGGTATGTGTGCGCGGCGCTGGTGCAGGCGGAACGCAAGATTCCGGCGGTTCTGCTGGATGTTAAATGCCAGGCTGAATATGAGGTCGAAAAGCAGGCTCGCGGGGTGGAACATCTTCCTAAAATGGTTAGGTCGGAGATTAAAGAGCGGATCAGCGAACAGCTTAAGCCTTCAATGCCTCCTTCGATCAGCGGTATTACGGTGGTGGCAGACCGCGAGGAGGGGCGCGTTTTCGCATCCTGCATGAGTGATGCGCAGATTGATGCGCTGAGTAACTACATTAATATTGCGCTTGAGCAGCGGCCGGTTCTGATGACTCCTGAGACGGCGGCTATCACGGCGGGTATCAATCCGGCTGAACTGGAGTGCTGCTCTTTCTCTCCTGATTTAAGTGTTGAGCCTCCGGCGGAATCATCTCTGGGTATGGATTTTCTGACATGGCTGTGGTTCAACTGGGATGTGAACGGGGCCGTTCAGGAGGTCGGCGGACATGATCTATTCAGTTATATGCTGGCCGGTCCGGTTAGCTTTTACCGCGAGGGGGAGGGGGCGCATGAGGCGCTGCTGCGTAAAGGGGCTCCGCTGGGGTGCCGCGAGGCGGCGGCGGCGCTGATGGCCGGAAAGAAGATTAAAAAGGTCAAGTTCGTGCTGGCTCACGGGGATAAGGTTTTTTCGGCCACGGTGGATGATTCGTTCGCGTTCCGCAGCGTCAAGCTTCCTAAGATAGAGGCGTTCGGGTGCGGAGGGCTGTTTGCTGAGAGAATGCGACTGCTGCAGCTGTTCGTCAATGACTGGTTTTTGCTATATAACCGGTTTTTAAGCCTGCGCGGGGCGGGCGGCACATGGATGATGAGCGTTGAGCAGATGCGCACATGGATTACGCGCATGAGTGAGAAATAAGCTGCCGGAGGATTTTTAAATGAGCGCTGATAAAAGAAAACTGCTGGAGCTGCTTATGAGCGGGGCTGATGCCGGTACAAAGAAACTGGTCTGGTTTGTCATCGAGCGTGACGGTCTTGTACCGACAGGCCGGGCGGCGCGTGAGCTGGGGATAAGCGCGGCCAGCGTGAAGCGGCGCTGTGAGCGCCACGGTATCAGACGGATTGTGCGCCACGGAAAGCAGGGCGCTCTGGTGGACCTCAAGGCATTGAAGGCGGTGGCATGATGGTTATGGAAATAGTTGATCATTTGTTTTTTGATTTTATCGGCATAAAGCTGCCGGAACTTAATTTTGATGAGGTGGCACTATGATTACAGCTGAGATGCGCAGCGCTATGGATATGGTGCTTAAAGATGCTGATATCAGCGAGGCGACCAGGGAGCTGGTCGGGCGGCTGCTGGGCGGCGGTGAATGGGTGCGCCTGGCGGATGCGCGGCGGGTGCTGGGATGCTCCACCGCAAGGCTGGCGCGGTTCTGCCGCTCTCATCCCGATGTAGGGCGGCAGGTGGTCAGCGGCCGGGGCGGTTCGCTTTTTAACTTCCCGCAGCTGGTGGCCGCATGGATGGCCGAGGAGATTGAACAGGCTATTGAACAGGCTGCGGTGTGCGAATGAGTCGGAGCGGTGCTAAAAAAGGGCTGCTGCTGTATCAGGAGCTTTTCGACCCGCTGATGGCTCTGGATGATGCGCAGCGCGGGCGGCTGGTTAAAATCGCAATGGATTATACGCTGTGCGCGGATGCCGGAGCACGGTGGGATGAGCCTGATTTCAGGGGGGACGCGGCGCTGGCCTGCGTGTGGGTGTTTGTGCGCCAGAGCCTGGATGCGGCACAGGAAAGATATCATAAAAGCAGCGCGCGCGGCATGGCCGGGGCGGCGGGAAGGTGGGCAAGATAGAGTATGATTTCGGCGGGTGAATGTTAACGGAACCACACAGTGGTTACGTTGAAGAGGGTAAAAAAGCGAAAGGCGGAGATGACATTATGAGCGGAAAATATAAGCATACGCTGGCGGTTGATCTGGCGTTGGAGAAAATGGAACATCATAAGGATGTTGTGATTGGGCGCAATGATAAGGCGCGGGCTGATGCGGCGGAACGGGTTTTATGGGGCGCTGTGCTGGGAAGTGCGGCAGTGTGGTGCGGCTTCGGGGTTATGATCGGATTTATTATCTGGGGGAGGGGCTGAAAAATGAAGTGTTTTTATCACAGTGCGGACTTGGACGGCCATTGTTCCGGCGCCATTGTTAAACGGCGGTATCCTGAGTGCGAAATGATCGGGATCAATTACGGTGATGGTTTTCCATGGGATTCGATAGAGAGCGGTGAAACCGTGTTTATGGTTGATTTCTCGCTGCCGATCGAGGATATGGTGAGGCTTAATGACATGTGCGTTCTGCACTGGATTGACCATCATAAAAGCGCGGTTGAGGCTGCGCATAAGATCGGGTTTACGGCATGGGGCGGACATGTGCTGAGTGATCGGGCGGCGGGGTGTGAACTGACCTGGTATCATCTTTACAGAGATTCTCCGCCGCCACCGGATGCAGTTTATCTGCTGGGGCGTTACGATGTATGGGACCATGATAACGCGTTTGTGCTGCCTTTCCAGTACGGTATGCGGCTGGTGGATGATACGTGGCCGGATAATACGCAGCTGTGGGATAAACTGCTGGGAGGGGAGCGCGATACCTGCCTTGAGTATATCGATCGCGGAAAGCTTGTGATGGAGTATGAGGCGGTTGAAAACAGGAAGTACGCCCGCGCTTATGCTTTTGATTCGGTTCTGGATGGACTGCGGGCAGTGTGCGTCAACAGGGGGATGTGCAATTCAAAGGTTTTCGATGCGGTTTATGATCCTGATAAGCATGACCTGATGGTGACATTCTGCATGAAAAAAGACGGTACCTGGAGAGTCTCGCTGTATTCGGATAAGGCTGAGGTTGATTGCAGCGCGGTGGCTGTTAACTTCGGCGGCGGCGGGCATAAAGGCGCAGCGGGTTTTATCTGCGCGCAGCTGCCGTTTGCGGATTGAGATTAAGGGCCGTAACGCAGAAAGAGGTTGAAAGGTTTATATGGGTATCACTTTTGGAATATGTCCTGAATGTAAGACTCAGGCGGTGCTTGACCATAGAAATATGATCTACTGCGCGCCTTGCAATAGGGCTTATGCTACCGGACGGAAGATAAAAATAATTTACTGTCCTCATTGTGGCACCTCGAAAAAAAGTACATCGGTAACAAATGCCAGGTGTCTATATTGTGGAAAGAGCTGGATGCTTAACGCAGAAAGAGGTTGATATGGACTGTCAGTGTGTAAATTGGTGCAGAGTTAGTGCGGATTACAATGGCCGAAGTAAAGACGGTTTGCCGTTATTTACAGACCATCATCCCGGGTGTGAACATTATAATGATTCGCTTATTAAAGTGTTCAAGGTTGAATATGATGGACAGCGTTACTACACAAAAGAGAAGCCAACAAAAGAGGAGACTGATGAAGGTGAGATTGTTACTGAAGCAATGATGCACAGTGAGATCTTCGATCAGCTTCCAGAATTTAATGGTTTCTAACGCCAGCATCACGGGCGGCGGTACGCCGTACCGTGAATGCACTGGTTCGGAGGAAACATGAGCACGAAATGCACGATTGACCACGATGACAAATGGCATCTCTATGAAGATGCGATCGACGAAACGGTGTGGCTGGAGACGACGGGGTTTGATTTTGTCGCAGGGCCTGACCGGATTCGCGTCCACCTGCCAGAAGAGGCTATCGACGCGATCCGCAAAGCCAAGGCGAGTTACTTCCCGCATCTCCGTACTCCGAACGCCGGAGTTGACCGGCAGGAGAAAGCGACATGACACAGACCGTTGGAAGAATCGAACAGCTTACGCATGAAAAACCACCATTGCCTGATCTGGCGCGGCTTTCTCCTGTACGGTCGGACTCTTTGTTGGCCGATGCATTGACCGCCATTCGCGCACTAGTGCAAGAACTGTCTGGCTATACGTCTGTGCATGGTGCCGACGAAGACGACGAACAGGCGCTTGCGCTTGGACGCGAGGTTTTGAGTAAGGCCAACGCCGAGGGTCAGCATCATGAATGAAGCGAAGCGAAATGAATGTATGCTGCACCCTTTTGTTGGCCTTCCCCGTCAGCACTTCAAGACGATTGTCGCCGACCCGCCGTGGAAGTACAAACGACCCACCGGCGACTGGTCTGGGCGCGGACGCAAGGCGGTTGGTTTGCCATACCCATCTATGACGCTTGACGGAATTAAGGCGTTGCCGGTCGGGCGACTGGCGGCGGACGGGTGCCACCTTTGGCTGTGGACGACCAATGCTTTCCTTCGACAAGGCTTTGACGTGTTGGACGCATGGGGCTTCAAATACCTTGCGCCCGTCCACTGGATCAAGCCAAGTGGCATGGGGAATTGGTTTGTCAACCGGACGCAGACCATCCTGTTCGGGTATCGCAAGCCGTGCCGCATGGGGGAAGGGCGGTACAGCCCGAACATCATCACATCAAGTCTACCGCGTCGGCACAGCGAGAAGCCGGAAGAGGCGTTCACGCTGATTGAGTCCGTGAGCGATGGGCCACGGCTTGAACTGTTCGCCCGCCGCGTGAGGCCGGGATGGACCTGCTGGGGCAACGAGGTAGAGGCCAACAACTTATTATCAAGTAAATCTACTTGATAACACTGATATTGAGCAGAAATAACGGTGTTTTTGCCTGATATCAATATCATATTTTTCCGGCAATAATGCCGGGCGCGGTAACAAACAAGGAGATGAGATGCCATTAAGTAAGAGCAAAGGGAATATGTATGACTGGGTGACTCACACCCATAGCCATCTTGGCGGGGTTTGCCCGCATAAATGCAGCTACTGCTATGTGCAGGCGATTGAGAAGCGCTTCGGTAAGGGGAAATATGCCGGTGAACTGCGGCTGATCGATAAAGAACTGGATGTTAAGTACGGATCCGGGCGGACTATTTTCATTGAGCACTGTAATGACCTGTGGGCGGATGATGTTCCGAATGTGTTTATAGCTTATATTCTTGATCATTGCTGCAAATGGCCGGATAACACCTATATTTTCCAGACGAAAAACCCGGCGCGGTTTAATTTTTGGCTGGATGAGATGCCGGATAACAGGCTGCTGGGGTGCACTGTGGAAACCACTAGCGCTGATACGGTGCATCAGTTCTCCTGCGCTCCAGCTCCACGGGCGCGGCTTGAGGCTATGAAAGCACTGGCTATGATGGGGGAGCGGATCTTTATCACGATAGAGCCGATCCTGCGCGGTAATGCTGCGCTGCTGGCTGAGTGGATGGCCTGGCTCGGGGTTGAATTTGTGAATGTAGGGGCGGACAGTAAGGGGACCGGACTGATTGAGCCTAGCGGGGATCAGGTGCGTGTGCTGCTGAGTGAGCTTAAGCGCCTCGGGGTTAAGGTGCGCGAAAAACGCAATCTGGAGCGGTTATTGGATCCGGACAGCGGTTGCAATGGAGAGTGTGAAAAGGTGACGCAATGAATGACGCAGTGAGAGACAGGATTTTTGATTTCTTCTTTGACCGGTATGATCTGGCGCTGACGGAGAGCGAAATTGACGATATACGCACAGTTGTCGGAGCGGCTGAGGCGGAGGAATGAAAGCGCTGGTTAAGATGATCAGGGGCGGGGCGCAGCTGGACGCTATCGCGGTGCATGCGTGGCAGAATATGCACCGGATCAACCGGCTGATATTTTTCGGGCGTCCTGATCAGAAAGATGTGGTTGCGCTGACAGTGGAAAGATGGTGGCTTAAAACCGTGGGTGATGCGGCCTGTGACAGGGGAATGAGCGAGAAAAGCCGGCTGGATGTTATCAGAGTGCTGGCTGATTGTGTTGATTATGGCGAAAACAACCAGAAAGAATGCGCGCCGGAAACCGGATGCTGCGGTTAAAAAACGGACGGTAAAACGCTCCGGCAGGAAAACAACGGCGGCGGATCTTAAACGCATCCGTTTTGCGCATGAGGTGTGGACAAACGGGAATCAGGCGGAGGCCTACCGTAAAATATGGCCCTCCTCTCTGAAATGGGATGCGGCCAGCGTTGCCAAAGAGGCGTGGAAAACGCGGCAGCACCCTGTTGTTGCGGCTGAGCTGGAGGTGCTGCGATCGGCGCAGGCCTCCAGCAGCGTGGTGAGCCGCGAAGAGGTTATGATGATGCTCTCCGGCGTGGTGCGCGGGGAGACGCTGCAGGTGATCGAGGTTGTGCTTGATCAGGAGGGTAAAAAGTGCGGCGAAAGGGTGCGTCCGCCAACGATCAATGAGCGCATGCGCGCCGGGCGTGAGGTGATGAGCCGGCTTCCGTCGGTGGATGAGGGCGCCGGTGACGGTGCGGCCGCACCCGGGGCGGCGCCGGAGGTTTGCAGTACGCTGGATGAGCGGCTGGCGGCGCTGAGGAAAAAGCGGGGATGATTTTCTGCAACCACACAGTGGTTGCAGATGCGAGGGTAAAAAATATAACAACAGGAAGAGGTTTGCAATGCTGATTAAATGGTGGATGAACAGGCGGGCGGCAAAGCGTCAGGCGGCGGAGGATAAGCAGGCGGTGGAGGTGCGCATGTTGAGGATGATCGAGCTTGCCGCGCAGGCGGAGAATGAGCGCGTGACGGCTCTTTTCGAGGCGCGGCTGCGGCAGCGCAATGCCAGAATTGAAAGGAGGGCGACGGCGGAGCGTAACCGGATACTTAAAGAGCAGAAACGCGCGCGGCGCGCTAAAAGGCGGGGCTGAAATGATTTATCTTCAACTGGCGGCGGTGGTGATATGCGTCTGGACCGGCGGCGGGCTGGCGGTTATTTTCTGTTTTTTTAATGATAACTGCTCACGCCGGGATGGGTATATCAAGGCGCTGCTGGCCGGGCCGGTGTTCTGGCTGGTGGCGGTCTGGGGAGTTGTTAAAGAGCGGTTCTGGAACTGGATAGGTTAGGGTTATGGTAAAAAAAAGAGCTTATGAGGGAATTCTTGACCTGCCGTTTGAGGAGCAGGTGGCCGTTTTTGAGGTGGTGCTGGCTGAGCGCAGGCGCGCCGATATGCGCGCGCTTGCAACCGAAAGTCTGTATTTCATGCTGGTGGGGGTTCTGGGGCGGGTGGATGCGCTGCATCCGTGGATCTGCGAGCGGTGCAGGGAGGTGCAGCTTGATCCGGACGGGCGGCTGGACCTGTGGGCACGGTTTCATTATAAAAGCACGATCATTACCTTTGCGCTGACGCTGTGGGAGCTGGCGCAGGACAGCGAGCTTACTTTCGGTATTTTTTCGCATACGAAAGGAATTGCGCGCGGCTTCCTTTCGCAGCTGAAAAAGGAGATGGAGGATAACCGGCTGCTGAACTGGCTGTGGCCGGAGGTTTTCTGGGCTGATCCGCAGAAGGGGTGGCATAAGTGGGGGGTTGACGTGGGGCTGTGCGTCCAGCGCAAGGGGAACCCGAAAGAGCAGAGCATCGAGGCATGGGGCCTCACTGACGGCCAGCCGACCAGTAAGCATTATACGCGGCTGGTGTATGATGATGTGGTTACGCTGGAGAGCGTCAACACTCCTGAGCAGATTCAGAAAACGACTGAGGCGCTGGAGATCAGCTATATGCTGGGCACGGACGGCGGAAAGATCCGCTATGTGGGCACCCGCTACCATCCGCAGGATACCTACCAGAGCCTGATTGACCGGGGCAGCGCGGTGGTCCGCTGCTATCCTGCCACCGATGACGGGACTATCAGCGGCAAACCGGTGCTGGTCAGTTTTGAATACCTGGATGAAAAAAAGCGCGATATGAGCGCCCGGAACTTCGGTGCGCAGATGCTATTAAATCCTATCTCAAGCGACACCAAAACATTTGATGATGCGTGGCTTTCATATTACAGCCGGGAGCCGGATTACAACAAGATGAATGTGTGGATTCTGGTGGATCCGGCATCAGGAAAGATCAAGCGCAAAAATGATCTGGATTATACGGTGTTCTGGGTGTGGGGGCTGGGTGCGGATGAGAATTACTATCTGCTGCAAGGGAGCCTGAGGCGGCGGCTGCGGCTGACTGAGCGGGCGGATACGCTGTTTTCGCTCAAGCGCAGGTATCCACGGGCGCAGGTGGGTTATGAGGAGTACGGCCTGCAGGCGGATATCGAGCACATGCAGGACCGGATGGAGCGGGAGCACTACCGTTTCAGGATTATGCCGATCGGAGGGAGCATTCCCAAGATGCAGCGCATTGAGAGGATTGAGCCGCTTTTCAAGGCGGGGCGGATCTGGCTGCCGAACCGGTGCATGTATGCCGGGGATGAGGGTGAGGTGCGTGATTTTGTGCAGGAGTTTGTTGATGATGAGTATAAAGTGTGTCCGGTGCTGGTGCATGACGACATGCTGGATGCCGGAAGCCGGATTTTTGACGTTCCGGCGGTGTTTCCGAAGTTTGAGGAGCACGAGCTTAAAAGACCGGCCAAACAGGGCCAGGCGAATACAGCGTTTGACGTACTTAACAGGGGGCGCAAGAGATGATATGCAAAGACTGCGGAGCTAAAATGAGCTGCAATGACACGCGGGCGCAGCGCGCTGATGACTGGAGGGCTCCGCTGCGGCGCTGGGAGTGCGCGCAGTGCGGTCTTAAGGCGGTGACTACCGAGACGGTGCTGACTGTGCGGCGGGTGCGGCTGGGACGGCTGAGGCCTGACTGATTTCTGCAACCACACAGTGGTTGCAGATGCGAGGGTAAAAAAAGAGGGGCGGCCGGTGGTGGCTGCTCCTCTTTTTTTTACTATATATAGTATGAAAAGCGCTTTTCTGCGGGTCAGGGGGTTTACAGATAAATTTTCTGTATATATAAAGGAAATATCCTAAGGGAAGTTATTGAATTTCTAAAAGAGAGAGAGGCTGTTATGTGTTTAGGAGCTAAAGCTCCTCCCCCTGTCAAAGCAAGCGAACCGCTTAAGAATGTGGATCAGAATATGACTCAGGCCAGCAGCAATGCCGAGCGCGAGCAGAGACTGAAAGCGGGTTTCGCCGGAAAATACAACCGGTATGACAGCGGCGTGGACAGTTCAGGTAAAGCGGATAAGCTGGGAGGCTGAGATTACGGATGCTTTTTAAAAGTGATATACAGGCTCTGCGTAAGAAGTGGGAGAAAAAGGCGTCCTCTTTGAAAAAAGAGCGTCAGCCGCGTGAGGCTAAATGGAAAGAGATCCGTGATTTTTTCGAGCCTGAGACGGCGCGGGCGCTGGACGGTCCCGGCAATGATGTGAATGACGCGGACGAAAGCCGGATCAATAACAGCTATCCGCGCCTGGTGGCGCAGCGGATGAGCAGCGGGATGCAGGGCGGCATCACGAATCCTGCCACGCAGTGGTTTAATCTTATCAGCGTGGATGAGAGTATCGCGGAGCAGAGTAATGTTAAAAACTTTGTGCAGGAAACGGCGCGGCGCATGGCATCGGTGCTCTCTAAGAGTAATTTCTATCTGGTTTTTATCCTCAAATATCTGCAAAGCGGCCTCTTTGGTACAAGCTGCTCGATTCTGGTGCCGGATGATGAGTTCACCGCGCGGATGATCTTCTGCGATCTGGGCAGCTTCTGGATTGCGGTGGATAACCGCGGGAGGGTCAATGTGCTGCTGCGGCGAAGTGAATACAGCGCTAACCAGCTGGTGGGTGAGTTCGGAGAGGAATCGGTTAAAGATGATACGGACGTGCAGAAGGCGCTTAAGGATAAGAGCGAAAAGCTGTTTGTGGTCTGGAACCTGGTTGAACCGAATGACGGCAGCAGCCCTGATATCGCCAAAGGGCGCAAGTTTGCCAGCTATTACTGGCGGGACGGCAGCGGTGATAAGATGGCGCTGGCGATCCGGTCCTACGGTTATAACCCGATTATCTGCCCGCGCTGGTACCTGATCAGCGGGGCGTACGGTTACGGCTGCGGGCATATTGCGCTGAATGACAACAAGAGCCTGCAGGCGATGGAAGAGGATTCACTCTTCGGTATCGCGATGGAGGCGCGCCCTCCGAGCAAAGCGCCTACCAGCATGCGCGAAGAGGTGATCAACGCGCATCCGGGTGGTGTGACCTATTACGATGAGATTGACGCCGGGCGCGGCGGGTCCAGCTTCGGGAAGCTCTTTGACTACCGTTTTGAGATTGAGCAGGTTGAAAGCAAGATCCGGCAGACAGAGGGACGCATTGACAAGGCTTTCTATACCGATCTTTTTGCGATGATACTGAATCTGTCCATGCAGCCGCGTGAGATGACGGCAAGGCAGATCAGTGAACTTTCGCAGGAAAAGATGAGCCTCTTAGGTCCGGTGCTGACGCGCATGAATACCGATATGCTTGATCCGCTGATAGACGGGCTGTATGCAATTATGGAGAGCAAAGATCAGCTGCCTGAGCTGCCGGACGTGCTGAAAGGCAAGCAGCTGGCAGCGGAGTATATCAGCGTCCTGCACACCGAGCAGCAGAGCGCGATGAGGCTGGGAGGCATTATCAAGCTGGCGGATATTATCGCAATGGTGCTGCCGGCGGCTCCTGATGCGGCGGATAAATTTGACGGTGATCAGGCGATCGATGAAGCGGGCAAGGCGCTGAATGTGGCGGCTAATGTGGTGCGCAGTGACAGCAAGGTGGCCGAGCGCCGGGCCGCAAGAGCCGAGGCGGAGCAGCGCAATATGCAGGCGATGGCGCAGGCGGAGCTGCTGCGCAGCGCTCCTAAGGGCGTTAAGGATTTAAGTGAAGCGCAGATGGCAGGCGGCGGGAGCGCGCTTGACGGGCT
>Ga0114918_10003436_pt1 | contig 13977 bp, 10 predicted proteins | sample LantaG_FD_87015 | JGI IMG/M metagenome (GOLD analysis project Ga0114918, IMG submission 87015) | Deep subsurface microbial communities from Baltic Sea to uncover new lineages of life (NeLLi) - Landsort_02402 metaG | ecosystem: Environmental > Aquatic > Marine > Oceanic > Sediment | place...
GTGCGTGCGGCCACCTTCTCGCAGACGGGGAAGTCGCCCGGACGCCAGCCCAGGTCGGCATAGAACGGCTGGAGGTGGACGGGCGTGAAGTAGTTCGAGCACCCGATGCCCTGGGCCCTGAGGTCCGATAGCACCTGGTCGCGCTGCTCCTGCGTAAACCGGTCGGCCAGGCGCACCACGAAGACGAACCACGACATCTTGCCCTCGGCGTACGCAGGGAGCGGGACGAGTTCCTCCAGACCGGCAAGCGCCTCGATGTACCGCTCGGCGACGCGGGAGCGGGCCTCGAGAAACTCCGGCAGCCGCTTCAGTTGCGAAATGCCCAGCGCACAGCCCAAGTCCGAGAGGCGGTAGTTGTAGCCGAGGCGAGCGTGGGCGAGCCACCCGGCGCCGGGGTCGCGGCCCTGGTTGCGCATGCTGACGCACAGGTCGGCCAGCGCACAATCGTCCGTGACGATCATGCCGCCCTCGCCCGTGGTCATCTGCTTGTTCGGGTAGAAGGCGAAGGTGCTCGCCAGGCCGAACGTGCCCGCGAGGCGGCCGTGGTACGTGGCGCCGACGGCCTCGCAGGCGTCTTCGACGACGGGGATGCCGCGCGCCTCGCCGATTTCCATCACGCGGTCCATCGGCATCGGCCGCCCGAAGATGTGGACCGGCAGCAGGAGCCGCGTGTTCTGCGTGACGGCCGCCTCGACCTGCTCGGTGTCCATGTTCCACGTGGCCTCGTCGATATCCACGAAGACCGGCCGCGCGCCTTCGAACAGGGCACAGTTGGCCGAGGCGATGAACGTGAACGGGCTGGTGATCATCTCGTCGCCGGGTCCGAGTTCGAGCGCCCGGACGATCAGATGCAGCGCACTCGTGCCGGAGTTGACCGCCACGCCGTGCGCCATGCCGTGAAAAGAGGCAAACGCCTCCTCGAACTCCGGCAGTTTGGGTCCGAGGCTGAGGTGCGGCGTCCGAAGAACCGAGACAACGGCGTCGATGTCGTCTTGCGAGATGTCCGGCCGCGCGAGCGGCACACGTTCGTCAGCCATGGTTGCTCCTCGTTTGTTTTGTCAGCGAGCGCGGCCGCCGACGCGCTCCCCTTCGGGTCGCGGCTAAAAGGGCCAAGCCTTGTTGTCTCAGGGCGCCGTCACGGCACCTCGATGCGCTTGCCCTGGACGTCGGGTTCGGGGTCAAGGCCGTACAGGTCGAGGATCGTGGGCGCAACGTCCATCAGGTGAAGGCCTTCAAGTTCCTTTCCACCGCCCGGCCGCCTCGGATCGTGCATGACGAAGATGCCGTGGTAGTCGTGGTTGGCGTCGTCGGGGCCGGTGTCGTTCTCGAAGGTGTAAACGCGGCCGGCGCCGACCTGGCCGACGCTTCGCCAGTCCAGGTCGCCCCAGTAAACGGTCAGGTCGGGCGGGATGCCGTTGACGGTCCGATACGTGTCCTGCGGTTTGAGAACGCGTGTGCCGATGGGGTTGCCCTCGTGGTCGGGCACGGCGGCCAGGGCGGCGGCGAGTTCGTCGCGGACGGTTTCGTAATCGGTTTTCGGGACGATGCCCTGCGGTTCGCGTCCCTCGACGTTCAAGAAGATGCGGGCGTAGTACCCGCCCTCGCCCCACGCACGGGTGCGCGACCAGTCGATCTTGCACTTCGAGAGCGGCACGGGCTCGGCGGGCGGCTCCGCAAGCATCAGCCACCCGTTCGCAATCAGCCACTCGTTGACGCAGATGCCGCCGTCCATCTTCTTGGCGCCGTGATCGCTGACGACAAAGACGACGGTGTCATCGCCAAGGACGGCCAGCAACTCGCCGAGCCGCGCGTCAAGGAACCTGTGGTAATCGCGGATGGCATTCTCGAAGGGGTTGCCCGGCACATACTTCGGGTGGGCCGGATCGGTGAACGACCACAGGCCGTGATAGATACGGTCGGGGCCCATCTCGACCATCATGAAGAAGTCCCACGGTCGGGCGCCGAGCAGGTGCTTCGCCACACGGGTCCGCTGCTCGGTCATCCTGTAACACTGGTCGATAATATACTGCTTGTCGTCGGTGCGGAAGTTCTTGACGTCGATCATATACTCCTCGCCGCCGAGGAGCCGCGAGATCTCGTCCTTGAGTTCCGGCGGATGCGTAAACCGGCTCTCGACGCTCGGCGTCAGGAAACTCGTGACCAGTTCGCCGTTGAACGGCTTGGGCGGAAAGGTCTGCGGCACGCCGACCACGATGCTGTGCAGCCCCTCGCGTCCCAGACGCTCCCACACACGCTCGCGTTTGACGGCCAGGCTCGTCGCGAACGTCAGGCCCTCGTACGAGTAGTCCTTGCGGTTGCGGAACCCGTAGAAGCCAAGCGTGCCGGCGTCCACGCCGGTCATCATGCTCGTCCACGCGGGGACGGTGATGGGCGGGTCGCTGCTTCGCATACGACCATAGACGCCGCCGGAGACCAGGCGATTCAGGTTCGGCAGATCCTGAAGGTCGCGGTCGAAGATCAACTGCGGCGTAGCGCAATCCCAACCGATGACGGCAACTTTGCGTTTGTCGGGCATTGAGGCCCCTCACGTCACATCTGCACTTCATCCTCGCGGGACGTGCCCGGCCGCTTCCGCGGCCGGCTCGACAGCGCAAGGGGCGACGAGCACCTCCTCACGCCCCCGCCGTGTCGGGCACGTGGATGCCCTGCCCTTCGACCAGCGCCCGGTACGTCTTTTCGATGCGGTCCCAGTTCGCCTCGCGGTCGAGCGACCAGAACCGCCCGATAACGGTGACGAGGCGGCCGGTACCCAGGGCGGCGCACCCGCGCTGGACCTGCTCGCAGTAGATGGCGCCGCTCTCGGGCCGCTCGCCGCGGCGGCCGAGCATCCCGTGGACATACACCTCCGGAACCCCGCGGGCATGCGCCATCCGGACCAACTCGAGCAGGTGCTCCACGGACCCGTGGCTCGAGTAGAACGAGATGATGCCCACCAGGTGCAGGGCCCGTCCGTCGCGTTTCGCGCCTTCCATGGCCCAGACGAAGGCCTCGTTCTCGCGGAAAGACCCGTCGGCAATGGCGCGCTCGATGCCGACGCGGTCGGACGGCACGACGCGGCCGGCTCCGATGTGCAGGTGCCCGCACTCGCTGTTGCCGACCGTGCCCTCGGGCATCCCCACCGCCGCACCCGAGGCGGCCAGCCGCGTGGACGGATACCTCGCCGCCAGCGCGTCCATGCCGGGCGTCTTGGCTGCGGCAATCAGGTCGCCTTCTCCGCCGTCGCCCGCGCCCCAGCCGTCCAGAAGCAGGAGGAGGACTCGCGGCCGCTCCCGCGCCGCCGGCAAATCGCCGGCGAGCAGGCAGGCGCCGGTCATCACAGCAGGTTTCTCGATGCCCAGCAGCGCCAGGACCGTCGGCGCCACGTCGGTCAACGCGCCGCCGTCGCGCAGGACGCCGTCCGTGGATCCCTCAACCGCCGCATCGACCACGATGAACGGAACCGGGCTGTCGGTGTGGCCCGTGTCAACCGCGCCGTCCGGGTAATACCATTTCTCCACCGTGCCGTGGTCGGCCGTGACGAGGACGGTGACGCCGGAGGCGCGTGCGGCGTCGATGAGGCGGCCGGCCTCGCGGTCGACCGTCGCGACGGCCTTGAGGATCGAATCGCGGTTCTCGATGTGCCCCAACACGTCAACGTTGGCGAAGTTGACGAAGAGGAAGTCGGCCTCGCCGCCGAGGGCCTCGATGGCGGCGTCGGCCACCTGGCGGGCGGACATGTCGGGCGCCTCGTCGTAGCGGAGCGTGTCCGGACTCTGCACGGCGACTCTTGTTTCGCCCTCGAACGGCTCGGACCGCTTGCCGTTCAGGAAAAACGACGCATGGACGGCCTTCTCGGACTCCGACACCTTGATCTGGGTGCGGCCCGCGCGGCTGATGCACTCGGCCAACGTGTCGGCGAGGGGCGCGGCCGGCGGGAACGCCACCTTCACATCCAGGTCCGGGCGGTACCGGATCATCGTGGCCCAGTGCGTCCGGATGGGAGCGGTGGGGAAATGCGAGAAGTCCGGGTCGGTGAAGGATTCGGTCAGTTCGATCTCGCGTTCGCCGCGGATGTCGTAGAAGATGACGTAGTCGCCGTCGCGGATGCGCCCGATGGGTGCATCCTCGGAACCGACGAGGACCCTCGGCTCCATCGCCTCATCTTCTTCCCCCTGCCGATACGCCTGCCGCACGGCCTCGGGGAGGGGGTAGGTCTCTTGCTGATGAGTCAAGCACCCCTCCTTCACGTCCCCCGCAGTGAGTCCGTATCGAGGCGAATCGCCGCGACCGCGACACTCCTCCCGGGCAACCGGTTTACTCCAGGTACCCGAGCGCCTGGAGACGCTTGCGGACCATCTCGATCTCGCGGGAGGTCAGGGCGATCTCCTCGTCGAGGCGTCCGGTCGCGGCCAGATCGCGCATCACCGAGACAACGAACTCGGTGACCGAGCGGAAGCCGGTGCCCTCGACCAGGTTCTGAAGATGCTCGTAGAGTTCACGAGGGATTTTGATCGTGACCTTGGTTCTGCCCCTGGCTTTCGCCGCGGCCCGTTTCTTTGCCATGACAGTTCTCCACCGGCAAAAGGTGCGGTCATCTCCTTCGTCGCCGGGTGAGGTAGCGATCTGCGGCATCTTTCTCCTCGGACGTCATGCGGAGAAACCCAAGCCGCCAGGCCAGCACCAGCAGCAGCGCGCCGGCCACCAGGTAGATGACACTCGCGTAGCGACCGGGGATGTAAAGGACGAGCAACCCCACCACCGCCAGGACCGCGCTTGTGACGAACAGGACGGCGACGGTCGCACGCACCGACAAACCAAGGCGGTCCACCATCTGGTTGTACACGTGGCTGCGGTCGGGCATCATGACGGGCCGGCGGTGGCGGAGACGACGGATCAGGGCGACGCCCGTATCAAAGATCGGCAGCCCGAAGATGAACAGGGCGCCGACGAACCATTTGACCATCCCAAAGCGGCTCGCGAACATGATCATCATCGCCGCCAGGACATAGCCGATAAAGACGCTCCCGGCGTCCCCCATGAAGATGCGTGCGGGAGGGAGGTTGTAGGGCAGGAAGCCGATCACCGCCCCCGCCAACGCAAACGCCACCACGATTTGCAAACGCGAGTACTCGTAAACGACCGGCCGGGCGTACCAGTCGGGGTTCGCCCACGCCGTCAGCGAGGTGGCCAGCAGCAGGAAGCCGATCGAGATCGTGATCGTCACGCCCGAACAAAGGCCGTCGAGGCCGTCCAGGAGATTGGTCGCATTGGTGGCCCCGATGACGACGAGGAAATGCATCACCAGGCACACGACCAGAACAAAGACGGACGCCTCGGCGAATTGCAGAACGGGCAGCCAGTCCATGTCCGGATACGCAAACCAGCGTATCCCCCCCAGCAACAGGATCGCCCCGGCGGCAGCCTGGCCGAGCAGTTTGTAGCGAGGACGGATCTCCTTCAGGTCGTCCACCAACCCCGTCGCAAAGGCCACAACGCCGCCGGCCAACAGGGCCCCGAGCGCCCGCCAATTCACCGCCTCGCCCACCATCCCGTACAACAGGACCGGCGCCGTCCAGGCCAGCCAGATCGCACACCCACCCAGGTACGGGATCGGCAAGGAGTGAATCTTGACCGCCTGATCCGGCTCGTCGCAGATTCCCCTGCGCAGGGCAAGCCAACGGAAAACCGGCGTAGCCAACAGCCCCAGCAACAGGGACGTGACGAATACCCAGACGCCGGGCATCCACAGGTGGTGAAGAATCTCCGTCCAACCCGGTGAGTCCGGAGGAAACATGCCGCTGCCCTTTCCAACTCCCAGGCGCGTTAGGGTCGAGCCCCGCCGCTGCTGCGCGTCGGCCTTGCCCTTCAATCATCCGTCGCGGCGTCGTCCTTCAGGGCCACGTCCTCGGCCCGGCAGAACACCGCCTCATCGTAGCGCAGCATCACCAAGCCGTCCTGCCAGGCCTCGGGGTCGATGTGGGGCTGGTGTCCGAGATGCTCCTCGATGAGCCACCTTGGGAAGTCCGCCCCGGCTCGGATTGCCAGCGGCACCCCGCCGCCGAACCGCGGATTGACGTCAAAGAACTTGACGGCTCCCTCCTTGTTGACCCGGCACTGACAGGTCACGACCCCCCTGCACTCGCCGAGCACCTCGACCAGATGCATGCTTGCCCGGATGACGCTCGGGTGGCGAACGGTCATCCCCTTTGCCACCTCACCCGCCCGTACCTGGATGCGCCATCGGGGCACGGCGTCCCGGGGCCGGCCGTCCCGGTCGGCGTACACGTCCACGGTATACTCCCGGCCCTCGACGTACTCCTGGAACAGGAGCCGTTTGCTGCGTTGGCCGACCCGCGTCATCGCCGATCGGCTGTAAACGCGGATCACCCGTTTCGATGCGCTGCCGTAGCGGTCCTTCACGATCAGCGGAAACGGCCCCTCCATGGCCTCCCTGTAAGTCAGCAGGCGCGGCGTGTCCACGCTGTTGGCACTCAGAAACTGAAACGCCTTCTGCTTGTCCCGGCACGTGCGGGCGACGTCGGCCGATGAAACCACCACGTGCGTGCCGGCGTCGGCAAAGCGATCGCGCGCCTCGGCCAGGGTCAAGAGTTCCCAATCAATCAGCGGGACGAGCAGGTGGATCTCCTGCTCCCGGCATACCTCCAGGAGGGCGTCCACGTAGTCCGGCGCGTTTACGCCCGGGACCAAGAAGCCCTTGTCCGCCGCATGGAATGCCGGCGCCAGTAGGGACCAGTCCGCCCCGTACACGTGTCCGTCGACGCCTACCGCCCTCAGCGCCCGGCGAAACGCCTGCACCAGGCTAACCCGGCGTCCGACGCACGTCAGCAGGATGTTCACCTCGTCAGCCATACCGCCCGCCTTCGCTCAACCCGTTCGGCGCGTCCGCCCCTCAGCCTCACCCGTCGCGCACCAACATAACCTGTGCGTCGCCTATGTCAACCCGGCACTATACGTTGCCGCCGGACGCCGCGTCCGGGCGTTACCATTTCTGATACGCCGTCTGGCGGCCGAAGCCCTTGACGAGCGTCCGCCAGAGGATCTTCAGATCCAGCCACAGACTCATGCGCTCGACGTATTGAACGTCGATCTCAAGTTTCTCCTCGTGCGGCACTTCGCCCCGGCCCATGATCTGCGCGAGGCCCGTCAATCCCGGCCGCACCTCCAGCCGCCGGCGCTGGCGCTCGTTGAACCGGCGGGCCTGGCTCAGGTAGAGCGGCCGCGGACCCACCAGGCTCATCTCGCCCTTGAGGATGTTCCACAGTTGTGGCAACTCGTCGAGGCTCATCTCGCGAAGCCACGGCCCCAGGCGCGTCAGGCGCGGGTCGGCTTCCGAGCCTGGGCTTACGTCGAAGGGGTCGGCGTCCGTCCGCATCGTCCGGAACTTGACCATCATGAACGGTTTCATCCCTCGCCCGGCCCGTTCCTGTTTGAAGAGCGCGGGGCCGGGGCTGTCGCGACGAATCACCAACGCCAGGCCCAACAGCGCCGGCCAGCCGAGCAGCAGCGCCGCGGCCGACACCGCGATGTCCATGACCCGCTTGGCGGCCCGTCCGATCGGGCTCATGGCGCCTCCTCTGCCCGAGGAGAGATCACTTCAAAGACCGGTCCCACGGGTTCCAGACGCGATTGCGGCCCCACCCACTTCGGCAGATAGCCCGGCACGTCGGACGTAACAAACACACGGCGTCCGGCGGCAAGCGGCCCTGACAGGATGCTCGCATCGGTCCCCCAAAACGGCCGAAGCGACGGGACGAACTTCACGTCATACCCGTCCACAATCAGAACGTCCGGCCGCACCCCCTCGACATCGTGCACACACTTCAGCGGCGTGCTTGCCGTTGTGTCGGGCAAAAGAATCCCGCGCTCGGGCAGCACGTCCAGAACCTCCTCGGCGAACCGTCTCGCGCCGTAATCCCCGCACTTCCACGGCCGCAGAAAATAGGTGTATGGGTCTCGATAAGGCAGTTCCCGCTTGAAGAAAACGAAGCCGGCCTGTCGCGCAACGTGCGGCAGCACCGCGTAAACGACCACGGGCACGACCGCCAGAACAAGGCAGACAGGCGCCACCCAACGCCCGCGCCGTGCCGCAATCGCCGCCACGCCTATCCCAATCAGCACACTGGCGAGAACGTAGAACGGAACGAAGAACGAGAACTGGTCCGGCACGTTGTAACGCGCCGCCCATAGGAAATACACCGAGGCCAACGCAAGAAGCACCCACGAGAAGGCGTCTCTGCGGCGGCAGAGGACGACTACTGCCGCAAGCCCGGCCAGGCCGACCGGCGTCGGGTAGTTCAGGCCGACGTAAAGCACGCTCTTTCCGAGCAGGCCGGCCAGGCTCGACAGATTGGAAACCCTCGCGGCGAACCCGCCAACCGTCGCCGATAGGAGCGTCTCCGCCAGACCCCCCGTCCGCGCATACTCCACGCCGAGGACAATCCAGTAAAGCGCTCCCCCGGCCAGCCACAGCCCCCCCGCCGCCGGAAGCACCCAACCGGGCGTGCGCCGACGGATGCACTCGATCAGCAGCCAGACGGCGAAAACGCCCGCGCTGAACACGGCCATCAGGTGGTTGCTGAGCGCCACCCCGTTCAGAAAGAACAGAAGAAGCCACCACCGCCCCTGGCGGCGCTGCGACCAGGCCCACGCGCACAGACACTCGGCCGACAGAAACGCCGCCGTCCACCCCAGCACCTCCGACATGACGCCGAACATCCAGACGGTATGACCGAGGGCGAACGCCAGCCCCGCCACTGCGGCCGCCCACCGCAGCCGCGTCATCAGATAGACCAGCAGGACGACGTTGGCCGCGGCAAGCGCCATGGCGACGGCAGATGAGAGGTTCGCGGCGTAGGCGTAGTTCCAGGTCCCCGGAAGCGCCAGCGCACGCGCCGTCACCAGGAACCACGGATGAACGCGGACGGCCTCGCCCGGCCGGCACCAGACCGTATGCGTGCCCGGCGGCCAGGTCAGTTGGGCCGCCGTCCGCTGGTATTCGCCGGAGTCCTGCCACGTCAGGTCCGGCGAGAGCGTCAGGACGTACAGCGCCAGGGCCGCGGCAAAAGCCGCGAGCCACAACCACCCCCTGCCGCGGAGGCGAGTCGTGTCGGCGAAAACCTTCACATGGGTCGGCCCGCTGTTCACGAGGCAGGGTTCCCTAGAGCGCAAAAAGGACCGCCGCCGCCATCACCACCCACACCACCAGCGCTGCCACGAACGCCGCATCGCGCCGGACCATCTCTACCGGACCGGCGATCTCGCCCGTGATCGCGCGGCTGTGAAACCGGAACACCGCATAGACAACCGGCAGCACGGTGATGACCATCCAGTGGTTGCCGACGACCTTCTCAACCGTTCGAGGACTGACCGTATAGAGCATGTACGTGACGATCGTGAGGGCCGCCGACACCGTCATCATGTGCTCGAGGCTGCGCTGCGTGTAAACCCCCCACTGGACGGGGCGCGTACGGACGGCATCCTCGCCCAGGGCCACGCGTTCGCTCTCGCGCTTCGCAAAGCCCAGGAACAGGCTCAGCGTAAGCGTACACAGCAGAAGCCAGTGGCTGACATCGACGCCGACAGCCTCACCGCCCGCCAGAGCGCGGAGCACGAAACCCGACGCGATGACAAGCACATCCAGAATGGCCACCCGCTTCAGCGCTACCGTATACGCCGCCATCAAAACCAAGTACGCGCCGAGCAGCGCGGGAAACGGCTGCCGCACCAGCAAAGACAGACAGACGGCCGCAGCAGCCAGGACCACGCTGAATCCGAGCGCCGCGCCCGCGCTGAGCCGACCCGAGGCCACCGGCCGCCGCCGCTTGACCGGGTGCGCGGCATCCTCTTTGCGGTCCAGAACGTCGTTGAAGGCGTAAACGGCACTGGAGGCCAGGCAGAACGCCGCAAACGCCGTCCATGCCGCAGCCCATGCATCCGGGTCCAGGACCCGCTTGGCGAAAATGAGGGCGGCGAAGACGAAAACGTTCTTCAGCCAATGGCTCGGCCGGGCAAGCCGCACGAGGTTCACAAGCGTTTTCAACCGTTCTCCTCGCTGGATGGCAGGCCAAACTGCTGCTACACCATCATTTTAGCCATAGACTGGTAGCACCTGTCAAGCGGACGATTGCCTTCCTGCTTTATCGACAGATTCCGTTCGGCCCCACCACTCAAAGGCCTGCCCCCCCAACGTGGGCCCACGAGGCCGTAACACCGGCCAGGCGGGGGCGCCAGATTTGACAGTCGGCCTTTTTTGTGGTATACTATTGGGATCGGTTCGTACCGAACCACGACGTTCACTCCAAGTCGAATGCTTCGGCAGAAGAGGTAAACATGGCTGTGCGGTCGTTTGTCTGCCCGCTCGTTCTCGTCTTTGTTGCCTTTTGGCCCTCCGCCGTTTGCGCCCAGTTACACGGTTACGAGGCCCTGTCGGACTGGAACAGCCTTCCTGAACTCAAGACAGGGATAACCGCCGGCATTGCAAGCACTTACGATCGGGATGGCGGCAAAGACCAGGACTACAACTGGTACGAGTGGCCCGAAGGGTTCCAGGACAGCAAACTACAGGGGGAAGAAAGCATCCCGACACGCATCGTCACGCTGGCCGGGCCGGGCGTTCTCACGCGGTTTCAGATGCCGCACGCCGCCGCCAACCAGGCGTTCACCGTCAAGATGACCGTCGATGGCACGGTGCGCATTGACACGAACAGCGACGTATTCCTGGACGGATCGTACCTCGGCGGGTTGTACGGCGATGTCGGCGGCAAGAGCCCGCTCGTCAACACGCTTATCGGCGGGCAGGTCAGTTACGAACCGATCGCATTCCAGAACTCGTTGGTGATCGAATCCAACAACTTCCGCTACGAGGAAGGCATGGCCTTTGCCAAGTGGCACCATTTCTACCAGTACAATTACCACCAGTTTCCGGCAGGCACCCTCGTGACGCCTTATGACGGCAGCCTGACGGAGCCGCCGGATCCGCATCCGCAATCAACGGCCCGCAACAACGTCATCAGCATGATAACCCAAGTCGGCTCGAACCCGGCCGGGCCGCCGATCGCCACCGTCCTCGACACCCCCGGACAGAGCATCCCCGTCGGCGCCACCCTCACGCTGGCCGACTTGGCCGGCAGCGGACAGGTCCGAAGGCTGAACCTGAAGATGACCGACGCGACCGATGCCGAGTTGGACGGCCTCAGTCTGCGGGTCCGATACGACGGCGGGCAGGAGAATGCCATTAAAGTCCCTGTCAGCCATTTCTTCGGCGCGGGACACGAGCGGGCCGCGTACAAGTCGCTGCCGCTCGGCACCGAGGGTCCGGATGGTTTCTATTCGTACTGGCCCATGCCGTACCGCCAGCGCGTGGTGATCGAACTTGTGAACACGACCGGCGCACCCGTCACGATCGCCTCGGCAGCGGTGGAATATGAGTCGGGCTCCGTGCCGGCCGACAGCTGCTACCTGCATGCAGCCTATAACGAGGAACTCACGAGCGCCGGTCAGCCCTCGTACCAGATCCTCGACGCAACGGGCAGCGGGCACTACGTCGGCAGCCTGTTGTACGTGGCGCGCGACGGCACCAGCCGCACCATCCTCGAGGGCGACGATATTATCGTCGTGGACGGCGACCACGTGCTATACGGCACCGGACTCGAGGACGGATACAACGGGGGATACTACTTCAACCACGTGGCGGTTCAGAGCGACGACGGAGACGTGCCGAACCCCGAATCCGGGACCGGACCCTATCACGGGCTGCTCCACATGGACGACGTGGATTTCGGCGATGAGTCCCTCCGGTCCGACCAGTACCGCTGGCTCATCGGGGATTATGTGCCATTTACGGAAAGCGTCAACGTCACCATCGAGAACTTCGGCGAGGGCGCGGACGTCCTGTTCGGCTCGACGGCGTTTTATTACCTCCTGCCCGAACCGGCCACCCTCTCGCTGCTGGCACTGGGCGTGTTCGTTATGTTCCGTCGTCGCCGCCGGGAGGTGGAGACGCACTGATTCGGTCCCGGCCTCCTTCGTGTTGAGGCCGCTGCGCACCGCCGCTTTCCCCGCCAGAGGGTACCGGGAGCGTCGCTATCGCGGCAAAAGACTCCTTTGTCCCCCCGAGTTCGACCGATAGAATCATTGCAGCAGCAGCGGTCTCTCGCGCGGGCCGGCGAGTCCGAGCGAGGGCGCGTCCTTTTACGGACCTATGGGGATGCCGGAGATGGCAAGATACCTGGTCACCGGCGGCGCGGGGTTCCTCGGCATCAACCTCGTCCGCCATCTGCTCCCGCGCGGGCACCAGGTCACGTCGCTGGACTTCGCCGAGTTCGACTACCCCGACTGCGCCGACCGCGTGCGAATCGTCACGGGAGACATCCGCGACCCGAGCGCGGTGCACCAGGCCGTACAGGGAGCCGACATCGTCGTGCACTGCGCCGCAGCGCTTCCGCTGTACAAGCGCGGCGACATCTTCACGACCGACGTGGACGGAACGCGGAACGTCCTGGAGGCGGCGCGCCAAGCGGGCGCCGAGCGCGTTATCCATATCTCCTCGACCGCCGTGTACGGCATCCCCGATCACCATCCCATCCACGAGGACGACCGGCTCGAAGGCGTGGGGCCCTACGGCGAGGCCAAGGTCCGCGCCGAGCAGGTGGCCATGGAGTATCGCGACGCCGGGCTGTGCGTGCCGATCCTGCGGCCGAAGTCGTTTGTCGGACCGGAGCGGCTGGGCGTGTTCGCCCTGCTCTACGACTGGGCCAAGGACGGCAAGAACTTCCCCATCATCGGCCGCGGCGACAACCGGTACCAACTCCTCGACGTCGAAGACCTCTGCGACGCCATCTCTCGGGCGGCGACGCTGGAGCAGACGGTCGTGAACGATACGTTCAACATCGGCGCGAAGGCGTTTGGGACCTTCCGGCAGGACCTCCAGGCCGTGCTCGATTGCGCCGGCTTCGGCAAACGCATCGTTCCCCTGCCGGCGGGGCCGGTCATCGCCGCCCTGAAGGTGCTGGAGTTCCTCGGCCTCTCGCCCCTGTACCAGTGGGTGTACGAGACGGCCGGCAAGGATTCATTCGTCTCGATCACCAAGGCCGAGGCGGCGTTGGGGTTCTCGCCCCGGTACTCCAACCGCGATGCGCTGATACGGAACTACGAGTGGTACCTGGCGAACCTGGAGGCGTTCGAGCACCGCTCCGGCATCTCGCACCGCGTCCCCTGGAGCCAGGGTATCCTGCGTGCGGCCAAGTGGTTCTTCTAGGCAGACGACACGAAAGGATCGAGATGCAGCGTCCGAAAGCCTCGCTCGCGAGCCTGTTTCTCCTGTCGTTGTCGGTACTGGTGATGGAACTGTGCCTGACGCGGATCTTTTCGGTCCTGTCGTGGCACCACTTCGCGTATCTCATCATCAGCCTGGCGCTGCTGGGCTTCGGCGCAGCGGGCAGTTATCTGACCGTGGCGCGCCGCTTCGCCGACGGCGCGGTCAGCCCGTCGCGCCTCAGCCATTTCGCATGGCTGTTCGCGCTCTCGACCGTCCTGGCCGTGGCGCTGGCCAGCCGCATCCGCTTCTACCCCGCGGACATCGTCCTGTACCGGGATTACAGCAACGCCCTCAGCCTCCTGATGCTCTACGTCGTGGTGGGGATACCGTTCTTCTTTGCGGGGGTCTGTATCGGCCGCCTCGTCGCAATGGCGGGCGACCGCGTCAACCAGTTCTACTTCGCCGACCTCCTCGGCGCCGGCGTCGGGGCGATGACGGGGCTGGTGGTTATCAACCAGATGGGCGCGGTCACGGGCATTTTCCTGGCCGCGACGCTCGCATCGCTGGCGGCCTGCATCCTCGGCGCCGGCGGCGTCCGGTGGCGCCGATGGGCGTACGGGCTCACGCTGCTCGCCACGCTGGGCCTGACGGTGCTGGGCACGCGAACCGAACTCCTGCCGCTGCACTACCCGCCGAGCAAA
>Ga0114918_10003438_pt1 | contig 13973 bp, 34 predicted proteins | sample LantaG_FD_87015 | JGI IMG/M metagenome (GOLD analysis project Ga0114918, IMG submission 87015) | Deep subsurface microbial communities from Baltic Sea to uncover new lineages of life (NeLLi) - Landsort_02402 metaG | ecosystem: Environmental > Aquatic > Marine > Oceanic > Sediment | place...
GGAATGGATGCCATAGCTGAAATGTTCTCAGCTAAGAAAGCACAACAGGTATAAAAATAAATACTGTAGCCGAAAGACGAAATAACGTAAAAAGTAGTCAGGACGGGTAGTGTAATAAGATAAGATGTAATATTGTACATAAAAATCGGATGTAGTTATATTACGATGGTTCAAGTCCATCCTACAGTGCAAACATAAGAGAAGATATGAACTTGAAGAGTGGTTAGAAAATAATTTATAACATAAAGTAACCTGATGAAGCTGAACAATAGGACAATTAGTTTTCTATATTATCACAGTCCGAAGTGATAGTTCAGATGGATTAACGAGTAAAGAGTAGGGTAGCATCGAAAGATGTCCAGTGGTAGTCAATCCACCTTTAAGACTAAACATCTTATTGACCATACGTTCTTGGGAAAGCAGGTTACTTTTATTAAAATAAATTTTGTAATCTCAATTATTAATCTTAAATTTACATTATGAAAATCAATTATGTAGTGGGTGACGCAACAGAACCACGTGGTGACGGCAATAAAATTATATGCCATATCTGTAATACTGTTGGAGCATGGGGTGCAGGATTCGTTTTAGCATTGTCCAACAAGTGGAAAGAACCTGAAGAAAAATATCTTCAAGATCATAAAGATGGTAAATCACTTCTGGGAGTTGTTAATTATACTAAAGTCGAAGACGATATCGTTGTCGCCAATATGATTGCTCAAGAAGGTGTTAATTATCCCGATAGAAAAGATTCTCCCATTCGTTATGAAGCATTAAAAACTGCATTGGCATGGGTTAATGAATTCGCAATTCATAATCAAGCAACATTACACATGCCCAGAATTGGCTGTGGACTAGCAGGTGGTCAGTGGTCTGAAGTAGAAAAAATCCTGATAGAAGTAGTTACCGTGAACGTAACTGTATATGATTTTTAATTAAAAACTATAAATATGTATAAAACAAACATTGAAATTGATAAGTCTGGAAAATATTTTATAATGATTGTAATATTTGGATTCTTATTCACAATATTTGGCATCTGGACAAGTGTAGAGTTTATCCTTTACCTGTTCAAAGATCATCCATTTAACTGGTGGAGTCTGGGTCTTACAGTCGTAACTATTATTCTTGAACTTTATTATTTTATTAAGATGATGCTTAATGATGCTTAATTAAGAATGTACAAGACTTTTTAATTAAAAACAATAATATATGTCAAGGAAAATATTTTATCAAAATGATAAACTTACAGCAGTTACTGGAGATGATCATGTAATGGGTGAATTCTTTCAACTCTATGATAAAGACTTAAGATCAGAAACCCCAGAAGGAGAAGGATTGATCTTAGACTGGAGTGAAAAGTTTAGTATGGAAACTAACAAAACTGGCATTGCTGGTGAAAACCCCTTACAAATCATTTCTGAATATATCACTAACCATAACTATAAATCATAAATATGATAGAGCCAGAATTCATTACCCATGATTTTAAACTACCTTCCCATGCAAATGAAATTAGCCATGCGAACGACAGGTATTCTAAATTAAAAACTATTTTCAATAAACATAAAAAAAATTCAACACTAACCGATGATGAATTTATAAATCTCTATGAAGATATTATAAGAGTTTTAGACTATGTAGGTAATCTTTCTAAACCAGCTTATAATGTCCAAAAAGAATTAGAAGAACTCTATAAATATAAATATCTCCATGCACCACAATTAGGTAAAACCCTCTGGCTAAATCATTATTCCAAAATTCACCATCCATATAACTTAATTAAAAATAGATGCTTTATCCTTCTGGAAGAACTCGATAAATATTATATATCAATGTACGACAAATTACCACCCAACTGGAAACCCTAAACCATTGTACAAAATGTCTAAACAAATATCTAAATATTTATTCCCCTAGACATAATGTCCATGTTATTATAATCTTTATGTTTTTTGTATTGTACTTGGACAGAGTGTCCATGATAATGTCCATGTCCCCCTGATCTTTATATCAGGGACAATTTGTCCATTAGATTGTCCTTATGAATGTACGTCTTAATTAAAAAACATAATGTCCATGCATGGAAATATCTTCCGTGCAATTATCCATGCTTATGTAAGTGTGTGATTATTATCATTCATTAAAATATATGCAATCAGAAATATGAAAAATGAAAACCAACTGCAAAAAGAAAAAAACGTTATCATTAGTAAATCAAATAAAGAAATTCTCCCATCCTTATCACTCGCCATGCTGCTGGCAAGAAACATCGTCGCTATAAATCCTAATATGTATACTAACATCCCTTTTATTTTAAATACTATCTAATCTACAAAAACTTTTTTAATTAACATTTATAATTTTTTATAATTTTAACTTTTGTAAAAAAATTTTTCTGAGCGAAGTTCGGGGTGTGGGGACTACATTTTTACCCACTTTCTCCCATTATTTCCCACATTACTATTTTATTATATATTGTACACTGTCTAACCCCTTGATAATCAACACACTTTATTTTATAGTTAATTACATAAAAATATATAATATTATAATAATTTGGGGATAATAAACCCTAGTTATAGTACATATAAAATCTCACCTCATTATTTATACTAATTCTTCAATATATTATCATAATAAAGAACATCATTAGTAGATATTAATTCTACCCAACCATCTTCTTTATTAAGTGTTCTAACATAAGCTATTAATTTATTAAGATTGGGAAGATGAGCAATTTTAGATTTATTATCACCCTCACCAGTAAAGTGAACTCTACCATATTCAAAATGTTGTTCAAGGAATCTATATATTTCTAATGGTGTTATCCAGACATAATGATAACCAGTAATAAAAATCCAATATTTAGCTTTAGTAACTGATAATGCAGAAAGTTTATTATTCATTTCGACTTCAATTACAATATTACCAGTTTCCTTTGATTTATAATCCATTTTAACTTCAAGACCATAATTTTTTTCAATTATAAATATATCCCAATCGCTATTAGCTTTTCCAATATCATCGATATATGCTTTAGGATATTGTTTATTAATTCTTTCTAATATTCTTATTTCACCAATATCACCAAATTCTTTTGATTCTTTATATTCCATTATTTTTTAAGTAAGTTCACCATCATCACCTACACGATAGGTATGCTCACCGATTTGTAGGAAAAGATGTTCACGTTTCATACCCTGATGGGTTTCATTTTCTTTAACAACATCGCCTCTTGTTTCATCGAATTCGATTTCCATTTTACGTTTTTCGATTAGAATTCCAACAGGGTCTAATCTCTTTATTTCTATTTTTAGTTTTTTCATTTGTGGTTAAAATTATATATTTACAATATTCGAATTCACATCTTGCTTCTGGGTTTCATTGGTACTTTGATTCACATCATTATGGTGGGTTACACTTCGATGTTGATTCACAGTCGTGCAATGGGTTTCAACAACTTTATGATTCACATTTGCTTTCTGAGTTTAATTTACTTGTTGATTCACATTTGAGTTTTGGGTTATATATGGATGCTGATTCACACCTTATACATGGGTTACAAATGGAGCTTGATTCACAAATATTTTTTGGGTTTCATTTCCTATCCGATTCACAGTCTTCCAATGGGTTACACCCTTGTATTGATTCACACATTTCCTTTGGTTTTCATTGGAGGTTTGATTCACAATTCATTAATGGGTTTCAGTTCTTTACTGATTCACATTTGAGTTTTGGGTTTTATATTCATTATGGTTCACAATGTTTTACTGGGTTTAAATTTTACTATGGTTCACAACTCACTAATGGGTTTCAGTTCTTTGCTGATTCACATTTATATCGTGGGTTTTAGCGGTCTTTTGATTCACATCTTCATGCTGGGTTTCACATGCTGGTTGATTCACAATAAATTCATGGATTTCAATTTACGATTGATTCACAGTTATGTATTGGGTTTCATTTCCTATCTGATTTACACGTTCATAGTGGATTTCAAAATTATTTTGATTCACACAATTGCTATGGTTTTCATAGGCGGTATGATTCACATTCCATCATAGGGTTTCACAGTTAATGTGATTCACATTTTAATTATGGATTTCATTTTTGTGTTGATTCACAATCAATTAGTGGGTTTCAACAATTTACAGATTCACATTTGATTATTGGGTTATATATGGATGCTGATTCACAGCAAGGTGTTGGGTTTCAATCCTGTGTTGATTCACACTGTATATATGGGTTTCAAAAGCAGGTTGATTCACAGTGCTGTTTTGGGTTTCACAATGAATTTGATTCACAACTTTGCTTTGGGTTTCAGCATCCTTTTGATTCACATCTGTTAAATGGGTTTCACTATAATATTGATTCACAGTCACCATATGGGTTTCAAGTAAATCCCGATTTTTTTCAAAGAACATAAAAAATTGTGGATGATATTTCACATCCACAATTTAAAGATAGTTAAATATAATATAATAACAAAATTTTATTCATTATCATTATTCATTTTACTGGTTAGGTCAATTATATGTCTAGTTCCAACATAAGGTACTATCATTGGGTCTTCGTGGTGTCCTTGTATTTCAACACCGTATGGTTTTGCAGGTGGTTCAATACCGAGACTCATATACCAAGCTACGAACAGTTCACAGAGGAATCTTTTAATCATCACTCTACTTGCATCGATATGTGCATGTTTAGGATGTTTATTTGCCCAAGTTACTTTACCTTTATCATCTGTTTTAGGAGCATCTTTACCAACATTTTTAATTGGGCAAGGTACAAGGTTATGCCATTCTGGTCGAGTTTTTAAAGTTTTTTCTTTACGTTTATCGTAAATCACTCTATATTGGGAGTTAGCTTTAATAAAACTTTCTTGAAGATTAAAGAGAGTTGACCTCATTTTAGGTGAATGGGTTAATAGTTGACCAGTAACTCTTTTTTCTGTACTGGCATCACCCACACCACAATAAGACCATAGAGAAGCTGGATTAGGGAATCTTTTAATATCACCGATACCAGCAAGGAGTTTTGCTGTTAGTTTATCACCAAGACCTCTAACTTCTTTACACCATTGATATACGGGTAGATTATCTTCCATATATTTTTTAACTTGTTTAACTCTAAGAGGTTCTACCATTTCATATGTTTGTGCTAATATGTCGAGATCATATTCTTCATTGGTAGTTTCGTTTATAAAAGATTCAACATTACTAATATCAACATCCACATCTTTTCCAAGTGCTTTAGACCTGAGAGTAATTTCTTCAACCAAAAGTTCTTTTTCTAATTTAGCCAATTTTTTCTTAATATTCTCTTTAGACTCACCGTGTTTTTGGTTTTGAATTCTTCTTAAACTTTCAATTTCAGGAAATCTTTCATTATCTTTAAGATATTCGTTTTTAACACTTCCTCTTGTTCGGTTTTTCGTTTTAGTTTGAAAATCATCGAGAGCAAATATATCTGTCACATACGATTTAAACTTTTCGTGAGTTAATGGTTTTTCTACCATTCCTTTAAAGAGTTCTCTTTTTAAAGCTGAACGAATTTCTTTTTTCGTTGTAGCATTTCCTAAACTTTTTTTCACTTTTTCTTTCATAATTAATTAAATTTAATGATTAATACTAATACACATTTATTTATTTGGGTTACAATTTTTTCTTTTTTAATTTTAATTTATCATTTCTTTCATATTCCCAATACCTGAAAGTATTATAATATCTTCCATACAAATCAACTCCTTTTTGGGTGAGGTGTAAAAAACCTATTTCGGTTACACCTGTTGTATATTTTTCGAGGTGAGAGTCGGGTAATTTTTGACAAGGGACAATAAAACCAAATACTGGGTGTCTTCCATTTTTTAATGGAACTGGTGGTGTAGCTAAATGCATGTGTCCATGACCAATAACATCGGGAGTACGGTCTTTATCATAGTGGTCATCATGTATTTTTTTCCATTGTCTATCAAGATTAGCAATTGGAGTAGTTCTTGAGCCACCAAAAGTATGTGCCAAAAACCAAAATTTTTCACCTAGAAAAAATTTAAGGTTAGGTTTACCGAAAATGAATTGAATGTCTTTATGTGTTTTCGCAGCATTTTCCAAAAGTGTCATATCTGAGGTAATACCCACATGATAATTACTTCCTTGCAGACCTAATATTACTTTGGGTTTTAATATTTTAATAATTGAATCAATAAACAATTGTCCCCATCTGAGTTGCATATCGATATTTGTATTATATAAATCCATCCCCCCTGCTCTACCATTACTTCCTTCAACCATATCACCAGTAAAAAAAATTATATCGGTTTGACCGATTATAGTAAGTTCAGATTCAAGATTATGTTGCATTATTTTTTGGTGTTGTTCTTGTTTTATTGGGTTATTTCTTTCATCTACGCAATTGCTTGGTAAATAAGACATAGTTCCACCCATATGTGTGTCACCCAGAGCAACAGCATTATATTTTTCTAAACCACTTAAAGCTGGTACTAATTTAATTAAATCGAACGGATATAATTCTGATTCTTTTACATGAAAATTTTTCATAATTTATTTTAATTGAGTTTAATATTTATCTTATACGAAAATTATTTAAAAAGGTTACAATAATTTAAAACTAATTTACATATTGCCATTTTTAAGGATTATCAATTCACTATTCACTTGTTCATACATTCGCTGATATTTATTAGATTTTACTTTAATATTTTTTATTTCCTCTTTGTATTTGTGAAGTATATCTACTGTTGGGTTTTCACTTTTAAGTCTATATTTCAATTCATCAATTTCAGACTTCATTATTCCTTTTTCTATATTAAGTTTCTTTATATTTGCCGTTAGTGTTTCAATATATTTTTTTGCAAATAAAAGTTTCTCAAAATCTGTTAACACATTAAATTTGTTATCTTTTTCCATGATTATATTTTATTTGTTTAAATTAACATTTCTTTGTTTTCTCCACTCTTTTCTATTTTCTTCAATAACCATAGGTTTATCTAAACTAAAATGATTAACATATAATTGTGGTAATAGTTTTAGTTTTTTTCTTTTTCTACTCATGATTATATTTTATTTATATCTTCCCAATATTTTTTAATTTCATTTGCTTTTTTATTTAAGATATCTAATTTAGTTTCGGTATCGATAATTTTATTATCTAATAATGATTTTAGTATAAAAACCATATTATCAACAAAGACATCATTTTCATCGTTTATCGTTTTCTTAACATCTGATTTATGGGCATTATTGAATTTATCTAAATCTGAATCAGGTATTTTTATTTTTCCCATATTTTTAATTATCAATTCTAAGTGATCTATGTATGTGTTTAAATCTTTCACATATTCACCACTTAGATCAGCAGGGTGATAATTAGTTCTTGAACCGTTTAATGGTTTTCCATATTCGTTTGGTCTTTTCATTATTCTTTTTTCTTTATCATTTAAATCCATCACCTTGCATTAATTTTTCATTAATTGAGAACTGTTCTTTTATTGCATGGTCAATTAGTTCGTTAACCAACCCAATGTATTTAACATCATTTTCTTCAAGCATTATAGGATAATCTTTTTTATGTTTTTCTTTATCCATTTGGTAAAACGCTACTGCTTTATAATACTGATGCCCATAGCTTCTTAATAAAGTTTTTATTGCCTTTTCCTTTAGTATTTTAATTGTTTTTCTATTGGCTTCCATTAATTTTTCATTATCATTTAAATCTTCAACAAATTTTATCATTTCATCTAAGACAATATTTTGACCTCTGGTATAATCTGTGGGTTCACAATTATTCATATCACAGAATAATTTATTTGCTTTTCTTTTTCGTTTTAATTCGTTTAAGATAATTTCATGTTTTTTCAATTTCTTAACAACAGGTTTAGTTAAATCTTTAACTGCTCTTTTGTAGCCAAATTCAACTGCCATTCTTATAAATGCCTTTATTCCACCTTTAGGGTTTAAAGCTATCAAGAGGTTAACACATTCATTTCCTAATTCATCAAAATCTTTTGTTTTCATAATATCTTATACGAAGTTAATTTAAAATTGTTACAATATTATTCACTTATTTGTCTTAATATTCTTTTCAGTTCAGTTTTATTTTTTATTTTCCCATTGAATTTACAGGTTGTATATCCTGTATTATCGGTAATATATATTTCTATGTTTTTAGTAAGACCTGAGAGTATTATTTCTATATAAGATTCATTTGCTTTATATTTACTTGCAGCGTTTTCTGCATAGAAATTATAATCTAAGTCTTTAATATCATCTTTATCTAAATATTTAACTCTAATTCTTCCATCATTAATATCTTCGAGTAGATTTTCGATATTAGCTTTAAAGTTATCTAATTCTAATTCGATTGTTAGCCAACCATTACCATCATCCCATTGTAATTCGAAACCAACGTGTAGTTCATCTATATTTGGTATATAATAACCTTTTTCAATTTTCATAATTATTGATAATTTTAATCATTTTTAATTTTCCTTAAATATTTCTTTCTGTCATATTTTTTCCACCAACCTTTTTTAAAATAAGCGAGATGTTTTCCTTTTCTATCTAATGGTGCTCCACAATCACCTTCTTCGTAATTGTGCCATTTTTCTGGTTTAACTCTACTTATTTTCATATATTATTTACAAATTTTAATCATTATTAGTTTTTATTTAATCAGATTAATTATCTTATATAATTCACTTATTGCTAATTGTTTCTCTCTATAAGTATCATCAGAATCTATATTACTAATGCTTATGTTTTCAATAGATTCTTCAAGATTATAAAGTAGTTTCAAAATATTTCTATTTTTGATAAAACTTTTCACCATTTCAAAGATTCTTATTTCATTTGCACCACTCTCAAAGATATGTGCTATTTCCATTTTTAGTTGTTCTTGTTCTACTTCATTCATATCTTTTTAATTAAAAACATTATCTTATTTAAGCAAGTTAACTTCAACAATTTCAATATAGCAGTCTAAATGTTTAGCTAGTGCATCTATTATTGAACCACCTTTGCCGATCAATAGTCCCGGTCGTCTCAAATGAACCACAAGTGTATTTTCAATATATTCTAATTTACACACACCCATAGTAAATGTGTTACTAGTATTTTCAACAGAATCTATTCCATAGCATCCATCAAAATAGATAAGAAACATATTTTTAAGTTTTTTACCTTTTTCATCTTCTTGTGAAATATAATTCATTTGTTGTTCGGCATAGTCATCTGCCATATCTTCTATATTATGTTTAACACTTTTAATTGTTTTAGCAATTCCACCTTCAACATAACCAGCTAAATATGTTTTTTTGATTATTTCCTTTGTTATTATCATGATTTATTCAAATTTACCATTTCTCCAAAAATTCCGTGTTAAAATCCTCATATTATTTTTTGAATTTGGGTGATCAATATTACTCCATTGTTTTATTAGTTTTAAACTAGATAAAGCAACACGTCTCAATCTTTTATCATCGAGGTTCTTAATAGCTTTTTTTGTTTTACGTATATTCATTATTCCTCAATATTTTGTTCCCAACTAGGAGTAACGTTAATATCTTGAGTAATATCTGCGATAGAATAATAGTTTGTTTCTTTTCTTGCTTCATCTGAAACTTCTTCAATTGCTATTTCAATTGCATTTTCTAGTATTCCCATATCATATGAAAATTGATTAGCTAAATCATGAGCAATAGAGTTTAATTTTTCTAATCTCTCAACATCTTCTAGTTTTTCAGACTCTTCAATTTCTTTTTGTAAATCAAAATCGTTTGTTTCCATTATAGATTATTTAAGATTCCGTTCATTGCTTCAAGTTTTGTATTATTGTTCTTCTATATGGTTAAAAATTAATTTACATATCCATGCGTTTTCGAACTCATACATACCACAGACTTCTCCAGCTTCTTCAACACTATCGTAATAGACTATTTTTTTATTATCATCTTTCATGTAGTCCATATTTCTGAGATCGATTATAACGTATTTATCTTTCATTATTCTAATAATTTAGTTAAACTACCATCCACATCTAACAAACCACTATTCATAAAACCACCAATAGAAAACCATTCACCATTAATGGTTCTTACAAATATTGCATCACCATCTTCACCATTTTCTGTTAATATAAAATAATCAGTTTTTTTTGCAAACAACCAATAACAATCTTTAACCACTTCTTTCCAGAGATTTAAGATTTTTTGATCAATTTCATTAAAAGGAATAATTTTTTTCACATCAACAGTATATAGTCTACTTTTAGATATTTTACCATCATCAAAGCAATTATAGGTTTGATTTATTTTTGGAAGTTTCATCTAATTTTGTTTAGTTTTTCGAATTGTTTATTATTAAATTCTGTATCGGCAGGATTTCCATCATCAATTAGATTTCCACAGCACTCACAGACTTCAAATTCTAATTCAATTGTAGTATATTTACCATAAGAACACATACAATCGTTATTAATTATTCCAACGGCAAAGCATTGGTCACAGACATTATATTTTTCTAATTTTGTTTTCATTATTTGTATAGTTCAGGAATAATTTTTCATAATTTCTTTTTATTTTATTATACGAAGATAATAAAATTTTGTTACAATTTTAGCAAGAATATGGTATTTTAATCCACATATTTGGTTTAAATTCGGAATACACATAACCCTCGAAGCTATCACCAGTATAACCAACACCCCATTGCTCAACATGAGTATTTTTAAACACACCGCAATCATCATCAGTTTGTTTAGTTCCTTTAGGTTTGTCAACAATCAGTATAATTGAACTAATATCAACAAATTCCAATAAACCTTTTAAATTTTCGTTAATTTCTTTAAAAGGTTTACCAGTCATAATTGCGACATGTTTTAATATCCCTTGATTATGGTAAAATATTTCTTGACTTCGTTTTCTTACATCCTCATATATTTCATTCATAATCTTAATATCTTCTTCAGAATAAATTGAAGTAAGTTCTGTTAAATCTTCGCTCATAATTATATTAGTTTTACATATATTTCTAACAATTTTTTATCTGAGTCATAAATTTGTTTTACAACATTATATTCTAATTCATTGACTATAACTCTATCATTAGGGTTAAGAAAAACAACATCACTTGTTGATTTCATAACATGTCCAGTATTATAGTTTATTATTTCTACTATCATAATTATATTAGTTATATATATATATATATATATAATATTATTCTTCAATTAATTCTAAAAAGGTTTGAGGTATATCGAAAATTGTTTCACATTTTTGACCATAACATTCATGAGAAACTTCAATTGCATACCATCCTGTTGGGTATTTTTTCTTTAGAGTTCCGATTAAGTTTGTTATTTCGAAATTTATACCGAAATTCCTTAATTGGTGTTTTTTTGCTTTTATTTTATATTTTGCCATATTTTTATTTTATTAAGTTCAATTGGTATGAAAACTGAAAATTGCCAACAAACCATTCCTTTAGGGGGATTAAAACCATAATTATCAATCCCTCGACCATCAATTCCACAAGGTTTATATTCAATTTCCAATATAACATTACCAAAATTTTTTGCTATTTCAACATCTGGTGTTAAATATGTGTATCTATAATCTTTATCAACATTTCCCCATAAAACACCTTCTTCTTGTATTTTATTCCAATTTTCAATTGATGTTCCGTGATAAAATTTCATTTTTATATGACAGTTAGTGTTCTACCAAAACATTTAACTTTTTGGTTATCATCAAATTGGTTTGCTTTTTCGAGCAATTCGTTTACTATATCATTAATATTAAAATTGAAAGGAAAACCTACTTCTATCTCGTAATTCCCATTACTATCAATTTTACTATGATTTTGTATTAAATTTAAATAATCATCATACCATACTTTATCTAGCAATGCTTGTTTAATGTTTTCTTTTGTGTGTTCCATAATTATAATTTTTCAATTTGTTTTTTTAACCATTTTACTCTTGGTTCTATATCACCAATTGGAAACATAAAACGACCACATCCATTATCAATCGATTCTCCTTTAACAAAAACATTCCCATTATAATAGTATAATTTTTTCATTTTATTTATACTATTATTAAAATACTCATCCCCCAAATTTTTTTCAAGATGATCGATTTTCCCCTCACTAAGTAATATCTGAAGAATATGACACATGCCAGTATGTTCATCTTCAACAATATAAATATGTTCAAGTATTAGTTCAAATATTTCTTTTAATGTTTTCATAATTAAATTGTTAGGTTTAATGACATGACAATAATTAAAATTGTTAACAGTCCGAATATAACTCCAAGAAGGAATATAATCCATGCTGTTTTACTTATAAATCTTTTTTTAGGTGCAAACATATTTTTATTTAAAAATTACTACATAAATTAAAGCTAAACCAAATATTAACATAAATAATTTATACCAATTAAATACCCAATATCTTTCATATCTTGTACCAACTACCATATGATTTAAATCCGATGGCATTGTTGATTTTTCATCAAATAATAATTTTCTTAAGAATCTTTTCATGTTTCTATTTTATTTAATGCTTTTTCTAACGCTAATTCCAATGCTTCTTCCCAACTATCGCCAAATCCATCAACCATAAGATTTCCATAAAAATGACCATCAACTTTTAGTTTATGTATTCTATAAGCAACGAGATATTTTTTCCCATACCCTTCCTTAAACGTGTTAGGTGTATCAGTTTTAGTTATATGTAATTCTACCCATAAATTATGTATTTCTCTCAACCATTTCTGTAATAAGGATTGAGTGGGTGCTGAAATACAATTTGGAATAGTATTATTTTCATACATTTCACGAATACCATTTTTCCCATATTCAACAAGAGTATTATCATAATACCAAGCCTTGGTTGGAATATTAAATCCATTGTCTTTGGCTAATAGTGCTGTATTGTATGTAATTAATTTATCTTCCATTATATTTTATTTAATGCTTCTTTTAAACCTTCTTCGAGTGCTTCTTCGTATGTATCGTATCTGCGTTCTCTATGTAGTTTTAAATATTCGTTGTTTTGTTTCACATATTCTTTTCCATTTATATTCATAGAATATGGTATAAAATCCCATTTTTTTATGTTTGGTTTAAAATTCATAAAAATATTAATATCGTGTACATCTCTCAACCATTTTTGTAATAAACTTTGAGTAGGAGCAGCACACATGTACCAATTTTTATTTGAATAATCGATATTGTTATAATTATTAACGAAATAATCCCCACGTAAATTCAACTCACCTTTCTTCCATTCAAATGAACTACTATAACCATCTTGTTCATCATATTTTGAAGTTAATGCGTAATCATAACATTTATAACATTCCCAATCAAAACCTTTTTCTTTTGCAAGTTTTGCTAAGTCATATGAAACTATTGGTTCTTTTTGTTCTTTCATAGTTAATTTATTTAGTTAATCACATTTCTTTAAATATTCAAAAAAACTATCTTTAAGTTCTTGCCTATAATTTTGAGATGATTGTGAATAATGTTTGTCAATAAAATTCCAGTTTTTATTCATGTTTTTATTTTATTATTTAGGACAACCATCAGCTTTCCATTCTTCAATATCTTCCAATATATCATCAGTATGTTTACTTGCTAACTCACAAAGTTTATTTAAAATTTCATCTTCTTCATCAGTCCACATTTTATCTTCTCTATAACCTAATTCAGTAAGTAGGTTAATGAATGCCATTTCCGTACCTACTTTTATTCTCGTTTTGAGAGGAATTTCTTTAGTTAATTTTTCCAATAGTTTGTTTGTATATGCTAACATAATTAATCATTTATATTTTCTTTTCTAATTGTCGAATGCTCACCCTTTGGTATTAAATGAAATCTGTTACTTAATAGTGCCCACATTTCTAATTCGGACATTTCGGCTTTTCTAACCCACGATTGTAATTGAAATAAA
>Ga0114918_10003440_pt1 | contig 13970 bp, 18 predicted proteins | sample LantaG_FD_87015 | JGI IMG/M metagenome (GOLD analysis project Ga0114918, IMG submission 87015) | Deep subsurface microbial communities from Baltic Sea to uncover new lineages of life (NeLLi) - Landsort_02402 metaG | ecosystem: Environmental > Aquatic > Marine > Oceanic > Sediment | place...
ACAGATGATAATGAGTTGACAGCTTGTGTCAATGTCCCACCAGTGACAAGCGCTAGATCGTTGGCTGCGCCCTTCAATAGATTCATGGTCTCAGCAGTTGACCCGAGGTCATTCTGCAATGCCTCCCATGCAGCCGAGGCAACCTCAGTTTGAGGTCTACCAAGCTCAACGGCAAGATCTGCCAGACTCGTTGTGAGTTCATTGATGCTGCTCCCAGGACCTTGTGCGATATTACTGATCCGAGCTATCGCTATCTCAAAGTCGGCTGCCGCGTTAGCGGATTCAGTAATGGCACCGGTCATCACGGTTATTGCCTGCACTGCCGTTCTAGCCACTAATGCCTTGGCCAACCCGGAGAAGGCAAATGTGACCTTCTGTACACTGGAGGCTGCTTTGGCTGCGCTAGCTTTTGTTTTGGTCCCAAATTGACCCACGGCCTCCCCTGCTTTTTTTGCAGCACTGCCTACTTGAGAAAATCCAGTGACAACCTTGCTAGAATTGCCACCGTCTGCTGCCTTGTTAAAGGCCCGCAGTCTGGTGTTTAGGCCACGTAGGGCCGCGTCCATAGCAGCAATTGATGATACAGCTCCGCTAGTATCAAAACCTAATTTTTGGGTAATCTCGGGCATTATATCTTCTTTCCTTCAATAAACTTCATTGGGTTTGGAAGTTTCACTTCTTGGGCGAATGACTCAAACTCTGCTTTTCCTGCATCTATAAAACGATACGGCCCCGGTCCTTGACGATGGGTGGAAAACCAGTTAGACCCGTCACCCTTGGTCGCTTTGTTAAATTCATTCCATTTCAGATATCGAAGGTCTGTTTCATAATAGAAATAGTAGGAATTCTTCTTCTGGAAGTCTGGGCCTCCGCGTCCTGTGCTTCGACCCAGTTGGAATCTGTCTTTATCGGAGAGTACCGGACCATAAGACACGTCTATCCCGGCAAAGGCGGCAAGTTCTTCGAATGTGGCCCGAGAGGCTCTGGACCACGTAGGAATAATCATGAGAACAACTTTCAACCACTTAGCAGCAGCCTCTCTAGCATTCTCTTCCATCTCCTCTTTAAGATGAGCCAGATATGCTTTCTTGTCAAATTTAATTAAGTAAGTAGTGGCAACGAACTTCATTTTTTACCTATCTTAATTGATGGATTCTCATCATAGTCCATTATTTGACAGTAAGCTATGATCTGGGCCTGTGCCCAAACAGAGCAATCATCCCAGGTCTCCATGACTCCTGGTGGTCTTACTCCTATTCGCTCGCAGGCTCGCCAGATGGCGTACTCGGAGGTTCGGAATCGGGGCCAGAGGATTTTTCCGGTGCCTCCGCCAGCCCAAGTAGAAAAGACTCACGGGCCTTTTCTAGTTTGGACTCATCTAGACAGTTCGCCGACATGATACACATGATGACACGATTGATCTCGATAGAAGAGAGTCCAGCGTCCCGTAGCTCAGAATCCCATAGCGACCATGTGCTGGGCTTGTCTTCAACGACAGTATCCCACTCGATGTTACTAGGCTCCAGTGACTTTATGGCGATGTAGGCGAATCGCATTGTGGAGTGCTCCTCACATTGCTCCAGGTACCCAGGGTCCTTATCGTTCTTCTTCCATCCGCCAGCGACTAACAATGCCTTGGCTTTTGGTTCGGGGCACATGGCAACAAAGGGTTCCATGTCTAGGACAGCCTGACAACGAATGACGATATTATCTCCCAGTCTCGGGAGAACCAATACCTCTTCAGTAGGCCCATTTACTTCTAGTCCGCCGATTTTCATTTTATTACCCTCTCACAGGTTAAAAGATGCCCGACCCCGTTTTCAGGGCCGAGCGTTGATGCCCTTTCGGGCGTTAATTAGCAGTCAGGATGCACAGAGCGAGTGGACGTGGCGTCCGTCACATTGCAGCGACCGGAGACGGCAATTGAGGCGTCCTGGATAGAATAATCCAGAGACTCATAACGGAAGTCCGGGAATGTGAAGTCCTGGTCTTGATCCGTACCACATGGGACGCAGTGTACGACAAAGATGTCAACCGCGTAAGGCTCACACTGGTCACCAGAACTGGAGACCCACTCGGTTGCTTCGCCAATTCGCTTGATGGCATCGACAGGAGTGATCGCTTGACCACTTTCCGTTGTCACATACTCAAACGTGAAGGCAAGATCAATCTCAAGAGGTTGCTCTTGACCCTGACGAACTGTGTCAAGGGTGTCACGGTCGAGGTCATAGATCATTTCACGATTCTCTGTCCATGTCAAGTCGCCCTCACCGATCTTTACGGTGATCTGTTGCGGCATGAAGGCCAGAGCACCACCATCAGCATAAGTACCTGCTCCGAGAGCGGGCGTAAATACGATGTTGGTAGTTGGACCAGCACTCGCTGGCGTACGTGCTATGACCGTGTGAACTACTGGGTCCGTCTCACCAGCGACGGTGAAGCGTGCGCCAACAGGAACAAGGTCAGTTGTGTTAGTATTCAACACGACTGCGTCGATGTCAAATTCGGTGTCAGTAGCAACGGGAGCCGTAGTTGGCTCATCGATAGCCGCTGCACCACTCAAACCATCTTGGATATAGATGTTTGTGTCTCTCAGTTGGATTCTCGCCATTTGAAAATCTCCTAAATGTGGGTTAAGTTAGAGTGGGCGAAGTACAAATTTACCGTTGACTGAGACCTGCTTTACACGATAGTCTTTGTCAACCATGCCGTAAGAGGCAACTCTCACGTTATTCCTCACCGATGTATCCGGTTCAAGACATCCGACAAGAGAATCATCGTCCTCTACCCCACTACCATACCGGTAAACTGGTAGTGAGTCATTCAACATTGAACCTTGAAAAACGCCCGCCCAGGAATAGATGTCGTATGCGTTATCATTGGTGGTGGCCACGATATCGGTTAATAGGATTTGCATCTCTATCTTATACCATTCGAGGCCCGAGCTTCCTTGAAAGGCTATCGGACCATCCATACGGAATAGACCGGAGTCAGACTGGAAGTCTAGTGCTTCAGCCTCATCGACTCCTTCAATGAAGAACCGAAGACTGATACCGTCTGCGACGGTTTGGAAGTGGTCACACATAGAATTGAAGATCCATCGCGGCATGTTTACATTCATGAGGATGTCCCTTCACTATTCGGATTAAAACTATTGACCACGTTTTGATGGATTATACGCTCAGGGGTGCCGCCCTTGACTTCCTTGCCTACAATGAGCCATCCTGTGTCGAACTCCAGCGTCTCAATGATAGAAACATCGTAACGCCGGTCTCGATAAACAATCCAATCTTGGACCTGCCACTCATATCCTGGTAGGTCTCTTCCCTCAAAAATGAAAGCACGGGACGTGCCATCCCACCCCTGTCCTCCGAGGGAGGCAAAGGGTTTACTTGCACTGAGGTAGCTAATGCCCTGAAATATCTTCCGCATAGTCGAGGCGGGCATGACCACGGCCTTGCGTACTGTTATGACTGATTTCGTCGCCGTCTTTACGCCGGTTCTACGATCAGTCGCGGCAGCGTCCAGCTTATAGACATCTACTGGAGCACCATACGAGTGTTTCAACTCGTAGATAACCTGCCGTAATGTTCTGTTGAGGTTGGGACTACCATTTGACATGTCCGAGCACCTCATTTGTTCTTTCTAATAGGTTCACTAATTGTACCTGTATAAAATCATTAAGCTCTGCAACTTGTTTCTCTAGTCTCTCTTCTCTTCTGTAATCCCTCCAGACGAAGAAGAACATGATGCCGAAATAAGGTCCGACTTCCTGTATAAGATCAAGCCATCTCATAGTCCCCGACTCCTTATAAAATCCACCACCCGTTGTTATCCGACAAAACATACAATGTGTCGTATTGATTGGGCAGTATTTTTGTTGTACTTCCGTCTATTGTTTCACTACCATATGCGTCGACCGTCAGGCTATTAACACTACCATATGTTCTTTTTATAATGAATCGCAGACCCATTTCTGCCGGAGGTAATGTGATCGTGATATTCCCCTTGGTGGTATCCGCCAATACTATGGCATTGGTGGATAGTGTCACAGGTGCCGTTATTGACACAATATCACCACCCAATATGAAATCACCACCCCGCAGCAAACCACCAAATGGCATCAGCGCGGTGTTGCCTGCGCAGTCTGTGACCAACGGCGTGAATATGCCTTTCGGACAACAACACATTAGACTTCCGCCTGTAGTGCTGCAAGTGCAGTTGCTCTGAGAGCGATCTCTGTGGCAGCATCACCATCTGCGGCCTCAATCTCCTTGACTTTTTCGTCAAGTCTCTTCCAATCATAGTACAGTCCTATGGCATCCCGCACGGAGGTCCAAGCGGCAGCCATCTTTGGTGATGTTTCCATCACGGCATCGAGATCTTTGATGCGGAAAAAGTGGCCATTCTCCTCAGGGGCCATGTCTCCAGAGACTTCGTCGAAGTTCTGCATTGTGACTTTGACGGACTGAAGGTCTCCACTGCGCGCCATTCTGAAGGACGTGACTCGCATTGATTCATAGCTTTTCTCGGGTGTTGCGGCAATTGTTACGGGGTCATGTGATGCAATATAAGTAGGCATTTTAGCTCTCCACTATTACTTGTGATACTCGGACCACAGCGGTCCAATTTATTGTTGTTGAAATGGCACCAGTGACCTGGATTCGCAGTAAATTACCTGAGGCAACGGCACCAGCAGTCCAGCCTACCACGTCTTCTCCGATGACAGTAAGAGCCGGGGTTCCAATTAACGTCGCCGAGGCCGTACCGTCTCTTCTCAGTGCGCCAAGGATCTTATAGGCACCACCAGCGGAACCGTCTGTCTTCAATCCTGAGATCAAGGCATCGAATGTCCACATGGAGTTCGGAGGAAGTTCAAGACGACCCAGTGTGTCACTATTATTGTCAGTGTACAGGTTGGTGACTGTGGCATCCGTAGTCGTGTTGCCCAGCACAAAGTTTGACTCCTGACATGAGGCATCTGTCGCATCATGTCTGGTTGTGGCATGTGATCTCTCAGCATGATTATTGGTTGCTCCCTGGTAGCCTGTGGCCACAGCATAGTGGTGACCAGAGGAGATGGTATTCTCACGACCACCTACCACGCACCCAGAAGCACTGGTGATACTATTGTGGCGACCTCCGACTATGGCCGAATAGGTAGCACTGGACAGCATCCCGTTCTGATACCCACCGCCCAAAAAAGCGTATGTAGAGGCAGAGAGGTCATTCTCAAAACCACCCACGAGAACAGAATAATGAGCAGATGACACAAGGTCATTGCTATGGCCACCGCCCAGGAATGTGTGCGTGCTGGCAGACAAGGTATTGCTCTGACCACCGACCATTGTCGAATAGTTGGCAGCCGAGGAAGTTGCATTAAGGTTCCCACCACCGATAGTGGAATAAGTGCTCGCTGTAATGGAGTTATTATCCCCACCACCGATGCTGGATCGGTGCGATGAGCTTGTAATACCGTGGTTGGTACCACCGGCGATTGTGGCGTAGAAACAACTGGAGATATCATTGCTTCTACCACCACCAATAGTGGAGGCATAGCCGTTGTCGATATCATTATCGTTACCACCACCGATTGTGCCAAAGTCCGATGAGTTTGTCAGATCATTGACCCCACCACCACCGATGAATCCTTTGATGCAGTCATTTATATTGTTGTTGTCACCGCCTCCGATTACTGAATAGTTGGATGCGGTGATAATATCATTCAGTGTGCCGCCACCGATAACGGCGTGGGTGCTTGCGTTGACGGTGTTAGTAAGACCGCCGCAGACTGTGGAGTAGCCGCTCGTTGCATCGATGCCGCAAGTTTTACCGCCGCCAATAAACGCATTCGTCGCTAAGACATCATGAGATTCACCGCCACAGATGGCAGACGCATAACCTGTTGCGAGGTTATCATAGCCTGCCCCCACCAGGGCATAGCTACCTGTAGTTACGGCGTTCCCTCGACCACCACCAGTGTAGCCGTAGGCACCGCTGCACGTATTCTGGTAGCCACCATTGACTATAGACATATACCCGCTAGCTGTGTTTCCGTTTCCTCCTCCGACAAAGGCGGAGTCGGCAGAAGATGTATTACCAACACCGCCACACACCGCACCCCGGATAGCTGTTACAGCATTACCAGACCCACCACAGATTACTGCGTATGTCGAGGCATCGGTTATCGCATTAGTATTACCACCACCGATGAAGGAATAGCTGCTTATGTCTATGATAGAATTGCTCACACCCCCTAATATAGCGCATTGGACCCCGCCATTGATTGAGTTATTACTACCACCAGCAATGGTCGCCTGCAAGTTGGCAACAATGATATTGCCATTTCCGCCGCTTATCGCGGAGTGCGCCGAAGACGAGGAGATATCATTATTTTGACCACCACCAATGAAACCTCCTGTGCTGTCAATAACATCGTTGTCGGACCCGCCGCATATTGAGCCATTGTCACTGCCGGATATATCATTATATTGACCGCCGCTAATTACGGATCGAAGGCTATCGTCGATATCATTATCGAACCCACCACAAATAGAGGAATAGTTAGAGGCGGTAGTGATGCCATTAGAAATGCCCCCGCAGACTACACTATGGGTGGAGGCCGTGATGTCATTATCACGACCGCCGCTGATGGTCGCGTAAGACGATGTAGACTCAATGTTATTCTGCTGACCACCGCTAACAGTAGACGTGTTGCTACTAGCAGTGTTATTCAACCCACCGCCGATTGTCGAGTTTGCACCCGAGGCAACCTGCGTGTCCAGAGCCCTGGTGCCTTGGAGATCGATGGCGTCATCACCTCTGGCATTTCCACCAGTGTCGACCCGCAGTGCTCCGGTTCCACCGGGGATGATATACATATCGTCGGTTGCGGTCAGATGGTGTGTGTCTAGATTCACGTCCCCGCGAGCCACAATATCTGTGCCGGTGGGTTGTTGCGTAATCTGCGGAATATCAATCGTGAGAAAATGTAATGCCATTATCTATTGTCCTCTATTGCATCCAATGCAGATTTAGTCGGGGCAGACCAAGCTTGGCTGATCAATACCCTTTCTGTGGAGTAATTGTGAAATATAATTCCGAGTCCGATCCCGGCAAAGGTCCTCAGGTCTGTAGCACCCGTGATATCATAGTTAGTCCCATTGGATTGTGAGATGCTTGTAGGATATGTCAGTAATCCTGAGTTCTCCGCTGTGAGTATGGCGTCCCAATTCATTTGTGCGACCTCGTTGAGGCTGAAGTGACACCCACCATACATGAATCCTTGCGAGTTCAGTGCCACTGTCTGGTCGTGGATCACACTGATCTTGGCTAATCGATGCTCTAACATGTTCGGGGCTTCTTGTATGTCGATTTCCTCTGTGGTCATGGCTCGAATCTCCACCCCGTCCAGAACCCAGTACCGAGGGTCCACGTCTTCCACGGGAGTAGGATTCAACATCCAGTTGCCGTCCATGTAGTCTGGTGCATTAACGCCCTCTAGATATTCTTTGGTGGTGGGATTCCACACGTTTGCACAGTCAGTGATCATAATGCAGTGGAACTCCGGGAGTTGCATACCATTGATTTTGAGGTTCATCGAACCGGCATCCCACAGTGGCTCTATTACGTCATGATATTCTCGAAAGATGTCAATGGCATCCTGGTCCCAATCCACATCAACAGCACTATTCGCAGGAATCATGACACCCAACCCTGGGATCACCAAGTCCGAATCCGTGAGATTTTCCACTGTTAGTATTGTCATACTGATTCCAAGATTATAGTGATTGCTTGTGCATTAAACGTAGAATTTGATTTGTTACCATCGGACCAATACATACCAAGGGCATATTTTTCTCCGGCAACTATTGGTACCTGGAGCCCACTTGTCACAATGTCAACTTGCTCCTCTTCTAGACAAGCTAATTCGGCAACAAATATGGGTGTGTCGCGTGCTTCTTTATAAAGTGCCAGCGAGTAGTCACCGTTACCATCTTCTAGATTTACAGATAGTGAACAGGAGACTATATTGTAGTCTTGACTCAATACTAATGGATTAACAGTCATATATTGAGCAGTGCCGGGTGTTCTCATGAACAGTGTTCCGTTCTTAGGTATCTTTCTATTTCCATAAAATTGCAGCGCGATCTGTGAGGTCTGCGATGTCTGTGGTGTGTCACCTGGAACATACTCGGAGACATCTGATACTTCAGTAGTACCACCATTACCGTCTGGGACTAATATGGTTATATTATCGGCGTCAATGACCGCCTGTAGTTCATCACCACCACTTACTATATAGTCCTGGGCTTCCTGGTTCCACTCCTGTGTCTCTGTGACCTGTGGAGGCAGCATTAAGCTGAATCCTGGTACATTAAGGTTTGCATTCGTCTTATTCTCTAAGGAGAGTTCACTCATGATACCTCCAGAGATAGTATGACTATTATTTTGTTAAATGATGATCCGCCTATGCCACCGGCAGTTCGGTATACTCCGATGCCATACTCTCCCGAGTTAGTCATCGCGATATTGAGACTGTTCCATGTCGAGTATTCTGCGCCTCGTGAGTATGTCAACAGTGGCCCGACCAGTATTGGTGTGTCTCTCATGTTCCGATAGAGGGCCACTTCGTAATCTGTATCATTGTCTGCAATATTGGTGGCCATAGAGATGCCGACCATGGTATGGCTTGCCTCTAAAACGATGGGCACAACATTATGGCTGATATTGGCGTTCGCCCCATGTCTCAGGAATCTTACACTACTATCGAGCACCGTCTGGTTGCTATAATATTGCAGCTTGACTTTTGGTATGGCATTGATTGTGACATCGCCGGTGCCTGGGTCAGCGCCAGTCTCTGTTATCGTGACATTGGTGCCTGCGATGATCTTCGCGGCCACCGCCTCACCTACTACATCCACGTTCAGGTCAGGTCTGGTGACCTGCTGATCTCCGATTTGTCTGGTTGGTATTTGTGTTCGTGCCATAATATTAAGGCCTCTCCCCCTAAGGGGAGAGGTAAGATTTAGATGTGATAATCTGCTACCACAACATCTAGTTGTCCTGGGTTGTTCTTGAGGTTTGAGGAGAATGTAATCACGCCAGTCGCTAACACGACTGTGTAGTCATTCCCTGCGCCTTCAAGCTGTCGGATACCATTCAAGTAAACTCGAAGTGAACCCGCCACGACATTAGTGTTGGCTAACGTCACAGTTGGAGAGGCATTTGTCACCGTAGGACTGTCGTTGAAGACATCCGTTGGAGCTGCCACAATTGAGGCAAATTTGACAAATACCAGAGCATCTGTACCAACAACATCGGAGCCCGGGTCATTAGTCACAACATATGCTTGGTCCGCCTGCACAGTTCCCTCTTCAACGAAGAGAGCCCAGCTTGCAACGGTGGCTGACACTGGCCAATCAGATGCACGCAACGCGGCTCCTGTGGCTTGTGCAATGTACACACCGTTCTCTGTTCCCACAGTCTGGTTCTTGACCAGAATACGGTCACCTGCAACAAGAGTCACGCCATCAACTGTGTCGCCTGCTTCCAGGTCAGTCGCGAGCACTACATTAGCAGTGGTCGCCACTCTGGCGGGATCTTTCCATGTCATCCCAGCCATCAAGTTGTCGACATAGTTTTTGGTCGCTACGTCTTGTGCGTTTACCGGATCTTGAACACCAGTAATAGTGGCATCATTTGCACCGTTGGTAATATTCCAGTCACCAATAGTGTTGTTGATAAATGGCTGTGTTAAACGTCCCAGGTCGACCGTGAGGTCCATAATCTGCGAGTCGCCACGAATCTTTGTTGTTGCCATACTAAACTCCTTTCAATAACATCTCGGTGCCCGAGAGTAGATTTTCTGTGCGCCCAGATGGCTCTACAGGCCTTCGCTTTGAATCTGTTACACGATGGACCTCATAACGAGGGCACCTATCGTGGGTCTTGGGTGTAATAGGTTGCATATCAAAGCAAGTCCCCTCCTCCTTGAGGGGAAAATTTTCACTTACAGAGCGACAGTGTGTCCAGGACGAATCTGGAAATCAGTCGTGCTGAGCGCGAAACCAACTGGCACTACATACTGACCAACTGTCGTCGGTGCAGTCGTTGTCATCTCGCCAGCGTCGGCTGTGCTCAAGTAGTAGATAGCATTCGGGTCAAGACCACCGGTCGTTCCCGCAGTTGCATCCCACTGAGTTGTGGTACCGACCAAAACGCCATTCGTTTGGATGCTAGCAGTCGCAGCAGCAGCAACTGTCGCGTCTCGCACCAAACCGAAAACGTCATTCGTACCACTAGCATTGGCTTGAGCCAAATCGCAACCATTAGCAGAGTCAACATAAACCACGTTACCAAGAACAATCGCACCTGCGTTGTTGTTAGTGGCAGTAGTAACGTCCACTTCAGAAACAGCGGCATCAAGTGTGTCGCTACTGAGAAGCTGACTGATTTGACCATCGACAATAACAAGAGGTTTCCTTGCGGCCATAAAACAATCTCCTTTTCAAAGGGTGTGACCCGTTTCCGGGCCTAGAAAAAACCGACATCGGTTACAGCAAAATAGGCTGTGTTATAGTAAGGTCTAAGACCTTCGTTGTAGTGGCTCGACCAATGACTGTGACAACTTGCCCTGAAGTATTGGGAGCAGTGGTGACCATCTGACCAGCGTTGTCAGGATCAAGAAAATAAAGCACACCAGGAGACAGCGAAGCTGACCCAATGCACGCGGTCCAGTCGGACACTGTGACTAAACCTTCCGTGAGGAACTCGCATGTGTTTCCGGTTGTCGCACCAAGGGTGCAGATGCCCACAGCATGTGATGTGTCTATGTCGTCCGCTTGCGCGAGGTTCGCGATACCAGAACTTGTCAGATAGAGAATCTCAGTGACGGAGACATCTTCCCCTGTGGTCGCGGCTTGTGCTTCGATCCCGCTACCTCCGCCTCCGGTCCCGGCCCCGGCAATGGAGTCGCCAATGGGCAATTCCTGTATTCTGCCATTGATAATTACTAGAGGGGCTCGAATGGTCATATTACTTCCTTATGACGAATATTTGATGATTAGTATGTCATTTTCGTGGATGATGTTGGCAGCGAATGCCAGTAAGGTGGGAGATCCGGAGAAGGTATAGTCGTCCCCGACTCCTTCTAACAGTTGGACGCCGTTGAGGAATACAAACTCGCTGTCAGTTGGAACGTCCCCAGTAAGTTGTACAGCATCTGCGGCCTCTTGCGTGGATGTGATAATGAAAGTTTCTAGTGCGTACACAAATCCACTACCACCCCCTGAGTTGTTGCCGCTTAATAGAATCGGCTGACCAATCTCTATATCCAGGATCTGACTTGTGAGTGCACGTCCGATGACCGTGACATATTCCGTCGCGGTCGTAGTCGGTGTTGATGTGATCATCCCTGCTGTGGAGGGGTCTAGGTAATAGACCGCACCGGCTGTCAGGCTGGTGGACCCGGCTACTGCGGTCCAGTCTGTCTGGCTGATTTGCCCTTCGGTGATGTAATCGCCTGTAGCAGTTGCTAACACGTCTGCATTCGCCAGACCCACTGTACCTGTGGTTGTATCGGAGTCGGCCTGAGCAAGGTCTACGTGTCCGTCAGATGCAATGTATACAGCCATACCTTCTGAGGCTGCCGAATCAAATATTGCTGTTATCGGTGACCCACCACCGCCACCACCACTGGTGTTGCCAGAAAGCAGCACTGGGTGCCCGACCTCGATGTCCAGTGTTGTCGTGCTTAGAGCCCTTGCGGCAAATAGCACAAAGTCTCCCGCTGCGGTGGGGGCTGTCGTTGTCAACATTCCGGCTGAACTTTCGCTTAGAAAATATACTGCACCGGGTGTCAGAAGTGTCGTCCCTGTCACTGAAGACCAGTCCGTCTTCTGAACTTGACCTTCCGTCAAGTATGTTTTCGTTTCTCCTGCCAAGACATCTTCCGCAGCCATACCTACGGCTCCGACCGTGGCTTCCGCGTCTGCCTTTGCTAGGTCCGCAGTACCGGCACTGGTAACGTACACCACCATGCCTTTGTCTGCGTTGGAGTCAAACTCGGCTTCAATTGGGTCTCCACCTCCACCACCGCCACTGGTGTTCCCAGACAACAGTATTGGAGGGGCAATTTCTATATCTAGGGTTGTGGTGTTCACAGCGCGACCTACCACTACGACAAAGTCTCCAGCGTCAATCGGGGCAATTGGTGTGATCATGCCAGGGGTGTCAGGGTCAAGATAATATGTTGCACCTGGGACCAGCAAAGTGGAACCCGCTACCGCAGTCCAGTCTGACTGTTCTATGAGGCCTTCGACCACATATTTCCCTTCCTCCCCAGCGGCCACGTTCGCAGCAGCAAGGCCGATGGCACCTGTTGTAGCCTCGGCGTCAGCCAATGCTAGTTCGGCGTCACCAGTCACATCGACATAGACGACCATACCCATGCTCGCATTCGACCCGAAGGTGGCGTCAATTTCTGTGTTGCCGCCACCACCGCCCGGAGAGCATAAGCACCCAGCCATCGTATAGGACTGTAGAAGATTCAACGTATTCAACGCCACTCCTGGGCGACCCACGGGACCCAATGCTGCCCCTATCAGTGCCATGCTCGACACAAGTGCGACATGGTAGAAGTCACTGAAGGATTGCTGGAGTCCTAGTTGCTGTATTATATGTCGATACCAGATAGAACCATTGCGCAGTGCTTCCTGATCAAGCAGCATTGTGTGCTTTAGTTGCTTGGTCGGCACAGGCGAACTTGGATCAAATCCAGGATGGCAGCAAGTGTGCGTATTATAAATATCGCAGCAGAACATGTTATTTGAAAGCCGTGATGTTGAGGATTCCACCGGTCGCGACTTCAATGACCTTAATGTCTTGAAGAGAACCGCTGCCCATATTTAGTGTGTGGCATTCTCCAGCGCGAAGCAACATGCCAACGGTCGCAGTAGGGTCAATCCCATCTGCACGGTAGCGAACATTCTGTGCCTCCGCTTGTAGCATTACAATTGCCCCGGTGCCCGGTATTGGCAATGCCGTCCCTAATGATGTCATTTGGTAGTATCCCGAAACAGGTCGAGCGGCTTGTATACCTTTAAGTGTCATATCGTCTCCAGATTAAATATTGTCCCATGCGGTTGTGACAGACGCTTTGTTCTCCAGATCCCTGGTGGAGGGGTCTTCGGAGCGGGCGTCAAGATCGCTCTGTGCAGTCGCCTTAACGTCCTCTTCGATGAGATCATAGATTGTCTCATCATAGGACACAGAACATCCGCTCTCAGCAGAGACGAATTTGGTTCCGTCTTTTGCGCACATTGCATTGTAGGTCTTTGTTAAGTTAGTAGTCATTAGTTTACTATTGTCCACCCTTTCGAGACGAGGTTAGCTTTGGCTGCTGCCCCGGCGGTACTTCGACTACCATCAGCAGAACCAGGATTAGTTTGATATTTCAGGTTTCCGAGTGTTTTCCCGGACCCAGCGAGTGCAATAAGCACAGCATCGATAGTGGCTGCGGAGAAATTGCAATTGTCGAGCCAGCAGAACCCGAAGTTGGTCCAGCTATAAATCACGAGGGTGCTCATGCTGGTGTTATTAGATAAATATAGAACCTTCATGGCAGTCCAGGCACTGTGTGTGACCAAACCAGTCAGGGATGCATTGTCACCCAAATAGAGAGTTTCTATAGCGGTCCACTCTGCATGAGTTTCAAAGGTATCAAAATCATTGTCGTTCAAGTAGACGGTCTTCAGTGCAGTCCATTCAGCATAGGTCGTGATTTCAGAGATAGGATTGGTACTGAAGTTGAGCGTTATCATATTGGTCCAATGAATCGAGGTGGTAAGCTCTGTGATATCATCAGTCCCGAAAGCAGTGTAGTACAAATTTTCCGGTGGCAAAGTCCAACGAACTTCGTAATCTCCGGTTGACGCATAATCGTGGCTGATGACAGTCCCGATAGCAGA
>Ga0114918_10003441_pt1 | contig 13969 bp, 8 predicted proteins | sample LantaG_FD_87015 | JGI IMG/M metagenome (GOLD analysis project Ga0114918, IMG submission 87015) | Deep subsurface microbial communities from Baltic Sea to uncover new lineages of life (NeLLi) - Landsort_02402 metaG | ecosystem: Environmental > Aquatic > Marine > Oceanic > Sediment | place: Baltic...
CAACCCCGCACCCTCCCCGCTCGACAGGAACCATCGGCCACGTCGCCCACGGCAAGTCCACGGTCGTCAAGGCTATCTCGGGCGTGCAGACGGTCCGCTTCAAGAACGAGCTCGAGAGGAACATCACCATCAAGCTGGGGTACGCCAACGCCAAGATCTACAAGGCCGCCGACCCGAGCTGCCCGCGGCCGAGGTGCTACAGGGCCTACGGGTCCTCGAAGGAGGACTCCCCCGCGTGCGACGCGCCCGGGTTCGAGGGCACCAGGATGGAGCTGCTGAGGCACGTGTCGTTTGTCGACTGCCCTGGTGCGTCGCTGGCATCCTCTTGCTTTTTTTCTTCCTTTTTATTTTTTTTGGGCGGGGGGTGGCGGCAGCGGTCGTTGGTCGAGCGAGCAAGAGAAAAATCAACTGAACACTTTCTTCCCCCCACCCCCTCGACCCCCCACGGGTCTTCCCCCCGCCCTTCCCCCGCCCTCCCCCCGCCCTTCCCCCCACCCCACCCCCAACGCAACCTCTCAGGTCACGACATCCTCATGGCCACCATGCTCAACGGCGCCGCCGTGATGGACGGCGCCCTGCTCCTCATCGCCGCCAACGAGACCTGCCCGCAGCCGCAGACCTCGGAACACCTCGCGGCCGTCGAGATCATGCGGCTCAAGCACATCATCATCCTGCAGAACAAGATCGACCTGATCCCGGAGTCGACGGCGGCCAACCAGCATGAGGCGATCGCGGCCTTCGTGCAGGGCACGATCGCGGAGGGCGCGCCCGTCGTCCCGATCTCGGCGCAGCTCAAGTACAACGTCGATGCCGTCTGCGAGTACATCGTGAAGAAGATCCCGGTGCCGGTGCGCGACTTCACCTCCCCCCCGCAAATGATTGTGATCCGCTCCTTTGACGTCAACAAGCCCGGCTCCGAGGTCGAGGAGCTCCGTGGCGGCGTGGCTGGGGGCTCGATCCTGCAGGGCGTGCTACGGATGGGCCAGGAGGTCGAGGTGCGGCCCGGGATCGTGACTAAGGACTCGGATGGGCGCGCCGCGGCGGTGCCGATCCACTCGCGCGTCGTGTCGCTGTTCGCCGAGTCGAACGAGCTGCAGTTCGCGGTGCCCGGCGGGCTGATCGGCGTGGGGACGACGGTCGACCCGACGCTGACGAGGGCGGACAGGCTCGTGGGGCAGGTGCTCGGCCAGCCGGGCGGCTCGCTGCCGGACGTGTTTGTCGAGCTCGAGGTCAACTTCTTCCTGCTACGGCGCCTGCTGGGCGTGCGCACTGCCGAGGGCGAGAAGAAGGGCAAGGTCTCCAAGCTGGCCAAGGCCGAGGTTCTGATGCTCAACATCGGCTCGTGCTGCACGGGGGCGCGCGTCGTGGCCGTCAAGGGCGACCTGGCCAAGCTGCAGCTGACGTCGCCCGTCTGCACCAAGGAGGGCGAGAAGGTGGCGCTGTCGAGGCGCGTGGAGAAGCACTGGCGCCTGATCGGGTGGGGCAGCATCTGCGCCGGGACCAAGCTGGAGCTGCCGAGCAAGCGGTAGGGAGGGGAGGGGAAAGGGGCGGTTGTGGAGAGCATCGATGGAGAGAAGAGAGAGAGAGACGAGAGAGACGAGAGAGGGAGAGATTTGCATTTTTTTTCTTCTTCCTCTTCTTCGGTGTGTCAATTCTTCGGAGTGAAATGATCAACGACGGCCCTGTCTTTTTTCTCTCTTCTTCCTTCACAAAGGCATCATCTTTTCTGCCTCTCTGACTTTGCTGTCGAGCGCTTCGTTCTCTCCAGAGGCCGAGCGCAGGGCTCTGAGGAGAGCGAGAGGAGCGAGGCCGTCGTTATTGCGTCCTTCGCCGCCGCGAGGAGACCTCGCGAGGAGGGCCGCGACGTGCCTCGGCCTCGCCTGCGCCATAAAGTGCCGGAGCGCCGCCGCAGCCGCCGCTGGGTCGGCAGGGGATGGATCGTAACCGATGCCGCTCTCTTTTGCGAGGACCGCGAGGCACTGCTCTCGGAGCCACGCGACCGCATCGGAGAGGGCGAGCGACGGCGACGGCGACGGCGACGACGACGGGGCCTCCTCGCTTCCTTCGCTTCCTTGGCCTCCCTCTCCTCCACTCTCCTCGATCGCGCGGTCCAGCCTCCCGGCCGCGAGCGCGGTGGCTGCCCGCGAAGCGAGCTGCACGGGCAGTTTAAAAGAATAGGAGGAAGAAACAGAGGTAGAGGGAGGAGGAACAAACACCGCGGCCTCCCAGGCAGGCAGCGACGAGAGCGCGTCGCTCTCCTCGAGCACGTCAAAGGCGGCGACGGCGGCGGCGACGGGGGCTGAGGAAGAAGAAGAGCTTCCACCGCTCCCGGAGGAGACGAGCGCCGCGGCGGCGACGAGCCCACCGCAGAGCGCGTCCCCGAAGGTGTCAGAGGCCCAGGTTGAGGCCCAGCCCGTGGCTCGCGCCGGGGTGATTTTCGCAGCAGGAGCAGCAGCAGCAAGAGCGGCAGCAGTCGCGGCGGCGTCAGCGGCGGCGGGGCTTTCGCCGCTTCCGCCTCCCTCCCTCTCCGACCTCCGGCTCACTTCCTCCGAAAGCGCCGCGACCGCCCACCTCGCCCTGGGGTTGCGCCAGGCTTCCGAGTCCCCTCGGACGACCCCGGAATCTCCTCCCAGGAGCAGGTCCGCGACGGAGGCCGCCCACAAGGAGGAGCTGGGAGGAGGAGGAGGAGGAGGAAGAGGAGGAGGAGGAGGAGGACGAGAGGTCGACGGCGACAACGGGCTTGACGACCCTTCCTCGAGCAGCAGCGCCAGAGCCAGCGTCAGCGCCCTGCCCACGGCCTCCGAGGCCTCTCCCGCGGAGGCCACGCCGCGAGGGCAGACGTCTGCGAGGACCCAGGAGGTGGAGGACGAAAAAGGGCTTCCCCAGGGAGGGAGCGGCAGCCTCGAGCCCGCGGGGTCGGCGAGGCGGAACGGTAACGGTCGAAGAGGAGGACACGACGGTGCCGCGGCGCGGCGCGTCTTCTCTCCCTCTCCCTCTCTTTCTGTCCCTTCTCCTTCTTCTTCTTCTTCCGCCATCATCCCGAGCCAGGTCGCCGAGTAGTCTGCCAGGGCGGACGTCGAAAAGGCCTTGACAGCAGGAGCAGCAGCAGCAGCAGCAGCGGAAGCGGAAACGCCTTTGCTCTCCTCCCCGCCTCTCGTCGTCAGCCTCTCCCAGCAGCCGAAGCGACCCGCCGACGCCGCGAGGGGGCTTGTTCCGGCCGCGAGCTCCTCCACGGCTCCGTCCGCGCGCGCCAGCAGCGGGGCCAGGGAGCCCGGCGACAGAAGGGCCGCGAGCGCGGGGAGGGCGATCGTCGCCTCCGTACCGGGAGGGGCGAGCTGGAGCACCGCCAGAGGCACGGAGGAGGAGAAAAGGGAGGAGGAGGAGCTGCTGCCGCTCTCCTCCCCTTCTTCCCCTTCTCCCTCCTCCCCTTCTCCGAAGCCCACCACCGCCATCAGCTGCATCGCGTGCCTCCGCGCCTGGTGCAGGGCTGCGTCTGCTCGGGTCCAGGAGGCTAATGCTGCGTCGATGGCGGCGGAAGCATCCGCAGAGGCCGGGGATGAAGAACCTCCCGCGGCGGCGGCGGCGGCGGCGGCGGCGGCGACAGCGCCCCTCCCGAGCGGCGACCGGGCCGAAGTCAGCGCCCTCGGGGACATCCAGGGAGGTGAGGGCGCAGAGCTGGAGCGATAGAGACCCGCCAGGGCCGCTAGAAGCTCGCAGCAGGCGACGGAGACGGCGCGTTCCGAGGAGGAAAGAGGACCGCTCTCGAAGAGCTTCGCCGCGGCGCGGCCGGCACCCTCGACGAGCACCTCGAGGTCGCGTTTTGCTCCGGGTTCTCCTCCCCCCGCTGCTGCCTCCGCCACCGCGGCCCGGAGCTTCCCACCCTCAAGGAGCGTTTCTCCCTCCGCGACAGCGAGCAGGCGCCACGCGGCAGCGAGGCGAGTCAGGAAAGCAGCAGCGGCAGCAGCAGAAGCAGCAGAACTGCTTCCCTCGACCCCCGCCTCTCCTGCTGCCGCCGCTCCCGCGAGGAGCAGCGCCTCCTTGCTCGTCGCCCACGACAGCACCTGCGCCGCCACGGCCGAGGCCCCGCCGCGGGAGCAGCACGCGGCCTCCTTCGATGCGATTGCTGCCGCTGCAGCTGCGAGCGCCTCGGCAGAGGCGGCGAAGAAGAGGAAGGAAGAAGAGGAAGATGCGGCTTCTCTGCCTCCTCCCGCGGCCCCTGCTCCTGCCCCGTCCTTCTTCTCTCCCTCCTCGCCGTCGTCGTCGTCGACGAAGAGGAAGCGGAGCGTCGAGAACGCGTCGTCGAGGCGGATGCAGGGCACCCCACGCTCCATCAGCGCCCTCCAGGCCCGGAGGCTCGACGTGAGGAGGAGGAAGTTTCGAGGAGAGGCCCCTCCTCGGGCCGCCGCCGCCGCCGACGACGACGAAGGGGACGAGGAGGCCGAGAAGACGGCAGCAGCGGAGACGAGGAGCGTCGAGCTCACGACGCCGCCGACGCCCGCGGCGGCGAGCGCGGCCGCCGCGGAAGAAGAAGCGCTGATGTTGCCGCCGGTTCCTCCTCCGCTCCCCGCGTCGCCTGCTGCAGCAGCGCAGAGCAGCGATATCGCGTCGAACGCCGCTGCCCGGGCCCTGACGGAGCTCCAGGAGGAAGAAGAACCAGACGACGAAGAATTCGCCTCCTCTTCTTCTCCTCCTCCCGTCTCCTCCCCGGCGCACGCGACGTCGATCAGCGCGGCGACGGCCGAGCGGGACGCCACGACGGCCGCGGCGGCCGCGCCCCCTGCAGCGGCCGCGGCTCGCAGCACCTTCGTGAGGGGCAGCGTCGCCGCCCTGTACGCCTGGTGGCTCCTCGAGCGAGCCGCGAGGACCGCGGCGGCCCTTTCGAGGAGGAGCCCGGGAGGAGCCGGTCGCAGCAGCAGCAGCCCGGAGACCGGGTCGGCGGCAACGGCAGCGGAGGTCGCGCCTCCGCCTCGTCCTCCGTCGCCTTGGTCTTGGTCATCGTCGTCGCCGTCGTCGGCCTCATCGACCACCCCTTGCCTCACCCACGCCCCGACGGCGTGAGGGCGCGTGGCCGGCGCAGAAGCCAGGGCAGGGGATCCCGTGAGAGGGAAGATCGAAGAGGCGGCGAGCGCGGCGGCGAAAGAAGCGTTGGTTTCGTCCTCTTCTTCTTCGCCGTCTCGCCCTCCTCCTCCTCCTCCTCCTCCTCCTTCGTCGACCAGCAGCGCCAGACCCGTCGCGGCTGCAGCGACGACGGCTGGGTGCCCGTCGCTCAAGGCGCTCAATAAAGCGAGCGGCACCGTCCTCATCAGTGACAGCCGGACTTGGCTCCAAGTGATCGAGAGGTGAAGCGGAGTGGGAGGGGGAGGAGGGGAAGAGGTGTTTGAGTCGTCGTCGTCGGCAGCAGCGGCAGCATCAGCATCAGCAGCAGCAGCAGCAGGAAAGAAGAAGACCCGCTCCGATTCTCCCCCTTTCGGCGGCAGCAGCGTCACTACTTTAGAAATGACACGGACCATCAGATCGACGGCAGCGAGCCTCTGCGCGGGAACGGCGCTGCGAGCCAGGGCCGCTGCCTCCGATAAGGTGTACGCGTTTTCTTCCCCGAGCTCCCTCCTCTCAGATCGCAGGGGGTCCCGAGAAAGTGCGTCCGAGGGCTTCTCGTTCTCCCCTGCGAGAGGGAGCACGGGGCAAGCAGAATCGAAGTCGAAGCGGAGGCGGGAGGAAGCAGATGGAGGTGGAGGTTTGTTATCCTCCGCCGCCGGCGTTGCTGCCTCGTCCCTCTTTTTCTTCTCCTTCTTCTTTGTCGCCTTTTCCTTCCCCAGAAGCGGCGGTGGGAAGCAGGGAGCGCCCGTGGAGTTGAGCTCGAGAGCTCCCAGCGACGGACGAGCTCCTGGAGGAGCTCCTGCTGCTGCCGCTATCGAAGAAGATGCGCCGTTCTCTGCGGTGGCCTTTTTCTGCTTCTCGAGCCCTCGCCTGCGGAGAAACTCGACCGCCGCAGCTGGCAGGCGCGCCTCGGCCTCCGACTTGGCCTCGGCGAGCTCCTCGGGCGCCATTGAAGAGAGCATCACCGAGGCGTCGCCACCGGAGTCTCTGTTCAGATGGTCTGCTGCGGTAGGTTCTTGCGAAGGCGGAGGAGGGAAGAGGAAAGGCCGAGGCGGAGACGGGGCAGCTGCGGCAGACAAAGAGGACGACGCGGCGGCCTTGCGAGCGAGCGAAAACTGCGGTTTTGCGTTGTTTCATTTCATGTGTAGAATTTTCGCATGAGTGGCCTCGATCGATCGATCGATCGATCCCTTCTTCGAGAGAGAACCGTCCGAAGAAAGAAGGGGCGCATAAAAAAGAAGAAAAAGACTCCTCACCTTGGACTGCCTGCGGTGCGTCGCGGCCGGGAAGCCTCCCGCGGTCGAGGTCGAGGTCGAAGTCAAGGCATTGCTGCCGGAGACGCCTGCCCTCCGCCGCTCCACGACCTCCCCGACGAGCTCAAAGGTATGCTGCTGACTCTTCTGCTGTCGAGGAGCCGGGGTCTTCTCTTCCTGCGGCTGCTGCTGCGGGGGCTGAAACGTGGCTGCCGGTCCGGGGTTTCCGGGCGCTGCCTGGCTAGCTGCCGACGACGCCACCGTCGACGCCGCCTTCCTTTCGCCCTCTTCCTTTCCTCCTCCTGCTCTCTCTCCGTCATCTATCTTCTTCGCCAGCGCAGCAGACGGAGAGAGCTTCCTTGCCTCGAAGTCGGCCTTGGATTCGAGTTCGTTTTAGAAAGGAAACGCGAGAGGAGAAATGAGGTACGATGCTGGAAAAAAAATGAAATCCAATGGCCGACAGGCATTGCGCCTTGTCGCTTCCCCTCTCGCCACTTTGCATCCACCGTGGGAAACCAACCTGGAGGCTCAGGAGCGAGTCCTCGTCCTGGGCCGAGAGCTGCGCGGCGCGGGTGGCCGAGGACATGGTAGAGAACGGGGGAGAGAAAGAGGAAGAGTTTTCCTTTCTTTCTTTTTTTCGAAGCCGCTCTCGGCGACGAAGTGAGGTCTTGCTCCTGAGGACCTCTCACTTTTCATTTTTCGATTTTGCCCCCCTCGTTTAAATTGAACAACTTTGAAGGAAACCGCCTCGCATCGCGGGCGCACGAGCAGCCAGCGTACCTTTTCAACTTCTCCCGTGCCCCTCAAGACATCGAGCACCAAGAAGCCTCGTGGCCACTTCGGTACGTAGGTACCCTCGACGCCAAGCCTGCATGCCGACAAAGAGCTCCTTGAAACATCGGAGCGTCGAGCCTTTTTTTGAGCCGACGCTTTTTTTCGAAAGCAGCCTTGTCTTGGCCGTGGCTCGCCGCCGATGCGACCTCGAAATGGCCCGAGTCCAATGTCCGAGAGAGCTGCTCGATGTCGATGTGTGTCGCGCATGCGAAACAAGAGCAGAGACGGACAGACGAGGAAGAAAGGGTCGGTGTTCGACGACGATGCCAAGTCCATCGTATCGAAAACTTTCTTTCCCCTCTTCAAAAAAAAACTCACTCGCCCGCTCTCTCTTTTCCCTTTTCTCTCTCAAAAAAAAAAACTCAGGAGAAGCAGCATGGACTCTGCGCTCTCCCTAGCCCCGTGGGAGCTCCCTCCCCAGACGGGCGCCGAGGCGGCGGGGCTCGCAGACCTCAGGGCCATGCTCGCTGAGCTCTCGGACGCCTCGCTCGAAAGGATCCTCTTTGAGAGCGCCGGCGACGCCGCCACTGCCAGCAAAGGCCTCGGCGCCAAGCCCGAGGAAGAGCCCTCCTCTTCTCCTCCGTCTGTCGTCGCAGAGGCCCGGAGGGCAGGCGAGCTCGACGCGCTCCTGCAAAAGCACCTTGCGGACGTCGTCAACGTCGAGAAGCTCGCCTGGAGCGGCGACGGCTGCGGTTTCCGCGGAGGAGGGAAAGTGTCGCCGTCTTTGGTCAGCGTCGTCGCCAGTACCGCAGGAGGGTTGGAAGTAGCTGCTGCTCCGGCTCCGTCGCGACCCGATCCCGCGTCCCCGAGAAGCTCGATCGCGCGGTGGTGGGCGAGCAGAAAGACGGTGATTGGCCGGAAGGGGCGCAAGCTCGCCAAGGAAGCAGCTGCGGTTGCGGCAGCGGCAGCGAAAGAAACCACAACAACGTCGACGACCTCTTCCTCGGCAGCAGCCATCATCTTCGCCCGAGAGGCCGCCATCGCCCTCTCCTCCTCCGACGCGGGCGTCGCGGGAGCGGCAGCCTGGGCCGTCACGCGCTGGCTGGCGCTGCACCCGGCGCACTGGAGGGCGCTGCTGGACGCCGGCTGCGTCGCTCCGCTGGTCGAGCTGCTGATGAGCGCCTCGAGCCCGCTCGCCGCGCCGGCCCTGGCAGCTGGGAGCAGCCCCGCGTGTGGCCCTTCCGCTGCTGCCGCTTCCGCAGCAGCAGCAGCGGCGGCTGCTCCCACTGCCGCTGCTGCTGCTGCTCCCAATGCCGCTGCTGCTGCTGCTGCTGCTGCTTCTCGTGCTTCTGCTGCCACCACAGCCGCGGCAGCAGCCACCACCACGCCCAACGACGACGCCCCCGCCGCCGCCTGTGCCGCCCTGGCCCTTCGAGCCATCGCCTCCTCCGGGCCCGATGCCCAGGCCGCCGCGGCCGCCGCGGGGGCCGTGGGAGCTGCCGTCGACGCTCTGGAGGCCGTGGAGGACGACGGGCTGTGGACGGGGCTCGCCGCCGTCGACGAGGAAGGAGAAGAAGAGGCCGTCGAGGGAGAAGGAGAAGGAGAGCGAGAAACGACCGCGGCGGCGAAAAACGACGACGGGGGCGGCGGCGCCTCGACGTGCGCCTCGCCTCGCTCCCCGAGCTCCTTCCCTTCCCCTGCCCAGGCTCTCTCGAAAACGGGCTCTCCCGCCGCTCCGAAAAATCCCCTGCTCGCCCACAGGAGGGCGCAGCAGGAGGCGCTGGCCTCGCTCATCGGAGCCCTGACCGCCGGGAACGAGGCCGTCGCGCTCGCGGCCACGGCCGCCGGGTGCCTCCCCCGCCTGCTGGCCCTGCTCTCCCCGAGCCGAAACTACTCGCCCGCCCTCGCGGCCTGCGCGCTGTTCTCCCTGCAGCAGCTCACCGAGGTCCCGGGCGTGAGGGCGAGGCTCCTGCTCCTGGAGGGGGGCGGCGGCGGCGGCGAGAGGCAGCGCAACCCCGTCGCCCTCGTCACGGCCTCCCTGCGCCGTCTGCTGGGGGTGAGCGGCGCGACGCGCGCTGCTGCGACGCTGCTGCTGTCGCTGCTTGCCGAAAGAGGGGGTGTACACGAAGAAGGAGGCGGAGGAGGAGGAGGAGGAGGCGGAGGAGGGGGAGGAGGAGGAGGAGGAGGAGGAGGAGAGCGTGGGGGCGGCGACGAACACCGAGAAGCAACCGAGCAGCGCTCTGTCTTTCTGAGATGGATGACCGAGGCCGACTCCCCCGGGGAGCTGGTCCGAGTCTTGCAGCCCTGGACAGAAGAAGGAGAAGGAGGAGATAACGGAAGCGGAGGCAAAAAGAGCAGCGCGCCCTCGACGCCTCCGCCGTCGTCGACAAAGCAGGAGGCTCCTCGTCGTCAACGTCAACAGCCGCCGCCACCGCCGCGCCTCTCCGCCGCGACGGCCGTGGCGGTCTGCTCCGCGCTCGCTGCCATCGCCCGCAGCGGCGACGGGCGCTGCGCCGCGCTGATCTCTGCCGCGGGAGGCCCCGGGATCCTCCGCGGCGTCGTCAGGAGGGCGGCGACGGCGCCCTCCGCCGCGAGGTCGGCCAGGGCTGCGCTGGAGGCCCTCGGGGAAGAGGAGGACGACGAGGACGACTTTGACGTCGATGGAGAGTTGAGCGAAGAGAAGCTGGCGCAAAGGGCAGAGGCGAGGGAAAAAGCGGCAAACTATTTCTTGTAAATCTATTTTATCGAAACGTGAAACATGAGCATCTCATTATCATCATCATCATCATCACCATCATCACCATCATCATCATCATCATTCGTAGTAGTAGTAAAAGCGGGAAGCGATCGAACGGGTTACAACAAGCGGGCGCAGCAAAGGCGCGCGAAAGAAGAACCTGCTCTCTGTTTTTTTTCTCTGATTTTTCTCATTTTTTCTCTGTTTTTTTCGCAGCCTCTTCTTTCTCTTTTTTTTTCGGTCTTTCTCTCCACCGAATCAACCTAGCACGGCGCGTCAAAGTTCTCAATCAGAAAGCCGGGATTCGCCTCCGAGAAGACGCCGCCAAAGTTGTAACATTCACCTGCAAAAAGGCCGCCCTTCTCCTTGATGAAGTCGGCCAACGAGAAGATGCGGCGGCCCGAGTCCTCGCCCTGGTCGTGGGCGGCACCCCACGACTCGTAGACGACCTCGCGCTTGGGGACGACGACGTCCAGGGACGTGATATTGTGCTGTCCCTTGTTGGTGATGTAGACCTCGATCTTGTACATCGTGCGCCCGTCGCGCTCCCAGGTGTCCTGTTTTTTTGGGAAACGGCGGAAGTTGGTGACGTTTTTTTTTTTTTTTTTTTTTCCGAGCGAGGCGTTTTGAGGAAGCGTGCGCGCGCGAGAGAGAGAGCGAAACGAAAGAGAGAAGCGAAAAAAAATCGAAACCCAAATCATTTACCTTGACCTCGGCGATAAACTCGACCGGGTGGTCCCCCACGCCGCCGCTCGCGGCGATCGAGGCCATCTGGACGACGCCGGACCCTTCCTTCTCCACGGAGGCAGGAGCGGCGTCACCCCCCTGGACCATCGGAGGGTCGTGCGCGTCCGACTCGCCTGCGGGCGGCGCCGCGGCCTCGGCCTCGGCCTCTGCGGACCCGGGGGCAGGCGCCCCCTTGCCGCCGACGTCCTTGCCGTTCGAGGACCACAGCAAGATGCCCTCGCTCGACGTGTACAGGGCCCTGCCGTCGTCAGAGACCGTCAGGTAGCTGCCCTCCCCGCCTTTGGTGTTGGAGGCCCATCCCGCGGGCTTCCCGTCGGCGTCATACAGCACCAAATTGGAGTCTGCCTGGTTGGCCAGCGTCACGCCGACGTTCTTCGCGCGCCTGTTGAGCTGCCAGGGCTTGCCCTTGAGCTTGAAGATGGTCAGGTTGCCGTTGCCCTCGAGCATCAGGCGCGCCGCGTCGTTGGGCGAGCAGATGTACTGGTCGGCGAGCAGGCTCTCTCCCGAGGCGAGGTGGGTGAGCCCGGCGTCCTTGGGTTTGTCCGCGGGCCACGACATGATTCTGTTCTTATTTTTTTTTTTGGGGGGGAGGGTGGAGCTGAGGCAGGGATGTTTCAGAGGGAGGGGGGGTCGAGAAAAGGGGGGAACGAAAGAAAAGGGGGAAACGAAAGGGGGGAAAAAAGGCGCTGTCCTCTTCTCGAAGAAGGTTCCCCATCGACGCCGGGTCAGCGCCCATTGAGCTAGCGCCTCTCCCTGTGCAACTATCGTCCCCCTTTTGCTTCCAACGCATCGCACGATGTATCGTATGCAGTTCGCAGGCAAAATTAGAGGCAATTCGATGCCCTGTGGTCCTCGCAAAGGTGTGGCGTAGTTGTTGGAAAAAACGAATGCTCTCTCTCTCTCTCTCTCTCTCTCTCTCTCTCTCTCTCTCGCTCGCTCTCTCTCGACCAAAGCCGTGCAGAGTACGCCATCGAGGTCGCGCCTTTCTCTCCCAATCACATTGATCAATGAGAACACATCAACACGCGATTGCTGCAAGCATGAGAGCCAGAATCGGCGCCGGTTTGCCGGTTCCGAGAAGCGCTTGTTTATTTCTCGATTGATGAGTGCCCGCAGGGTTCGAGCATATCCTTTGCGATGGGCATCAAAAACTCGCCAACCATTCCGACGAGAGTCTCCGATCCGCTTTATCGCTTTATCGCAATTAGAGCAGACACAAGCTTCAGAAACATTAGAAACAGAAACTCACCGAAGAGTTGGCGGAGGGAGAGAACAGAAGGTGGCGTAAGAAGGAGAAGAACGAACTGTGTTTTTCACACCTTTTTAAAAGAGGGTGCTGACGACGAGGACGGGAAGAGAAAAAAATCCAGGCCGCGACGGCGTTTTGTTGTTACACTAGCAGCTCCTTCATCACCTCGCGCAGCGCCTCCACCGCCCTGTCGACCCCCTCCTGAGTCACCATATAGCTCGTCACGGCTCGCAGTCGGTCCCTGAACCCGGCGATCTTGACGCCCTTCTTCCTCAGAGCTGCGGCGACGTCTTCGTGAGATATATTTTTCTTGGCGGCGAGTCCGTGCGAGAAACCAAATACCACGATATTCGTCTGCGGGGCAGCAGCAGCAGCAGCATCAGAAGAAGAAGAAGAAGAAGAAGAAGAAGAAGCGCCACCGTCCACCACCATTCCCTCGATGCTCCGCACGCCCTCTGCAAACCTTCGCGCGTTGGCATGGTCCCGAGCGAGCCTCGCGATGTTCGCATCGGACAACGCGACGAGGCCCGGACTGGCCAGCACCCCGACCTGCCGCAAGCCACCGCCGCAGACCTTCCTCCACCTCCGGGCTCTGGCGATGACCGCCGCGTCGCCGCAGAGCACGGACCCCGCGGGAGCTCCCAGGCCTTTCGACAAGCAAAAGGTGACCGTGTCGACGTGCTTTGTTATTTCGGAGACGGGGCACCCGAGGCTCACTGCGGCGTTGAATAAGCGCGCGCCGTCGAGGTGGACTTTCAGCCCGAGGCTGTCGCACCAGGAGCGCACCTCGCGCAGGTACGCCAGCGGCAGGACGGCGCCGCCGCAGCGGTTGTGGGTCGTCTCGAGGCAGACCAGGCGGGTCGGGGCGGAGTGCGGGTCTCCGCTTTGGTCCTGTTGGTCTTCTTGGCCTTCGGATCTGCCTCCTCCTCCCCCAGCAGCTCCCCCTCCGTACCCTCCCCCCCCGCCAAAAGGTCGCCTCACCGCCGCCCTCAGCGCCGCGAGCCGCAGCGTTCCCGCCGGTCCTCCTCCTTCCTCCTCGTCGACGACGTTGTAGGCGATCCCCCCCAGCACGCTCGCTCCGCCGGCCTCGTACTGGTAGATGTGCGACTGTCTCCCCACGATGGCCTCCTCCCCTCGGCGGGAGCAGTGCGAGAGCAGGGCGGTGAGGTTGCCCATGGTCCCCGTGGGGACCCAGAGCGCCGCCTTCTTGTTCGTCAGGGTCGCGGCGCGGCGCTCGAGGAGCTTGACGGTCTCGTCCTCCCCCCAGACGTCGTCGCCGCATTCGGCCGTGAACATGGCCTGGCGCATTGTAGGGGTTGGGAGCGTGAAGGTGTCGGAGCGGAGCTCGACGGTCGGAGGAGGAGGAGGAGGAGGAGGGGAAACGGGCTCCATGATAAGAGGAGGTTGGGTGGCCAGAGTCGGAGAAAAAGGAGAGCTTTTGATGCCGTTTTAAAGCCTCTGTGATACTCTCCTTTGATCTACTTTCGTCGGCGGTCGGCCGACAAAGGCAGAGAGGCGGCGGGATGAGCGGGATCAGAAGAGGCAGATCGATGTGCAGACTGCGGCAGGAAGGCTTGTCGATGATGCAATCAAGATCGAAAGTGCAGTTTTTTCTTCTTCTCATTTTTTTCTCCTCTCTGCTTCTTCGATCGAGGCCGCCGTCCGCATCCCCCTTCAAATCTTCGCCTCCCTGTGAACAGCGATGACGCGCCGCGCCGCGCAGTTCTTCCTGAAAGTGTGGGCGTCCAACCGGCAGGCCTATGCCCAGGTGATTGAGAGCAGCAGCGGGCGCGTCGTGGCGTCGGCGTCGACGATGGAAAAGGCAATCAAGAACTCGGCGACGGCGGCGAGCTCGAGCTCGGCGGCATCGACCTCGACCTCGACCTCTCAGACCTCAGTGGCCTCCAACTCCGTCGCCTCCTGCGCCGAGGCCGGAGTGCGCCTCGCCCAGCGCGCCGCGGCCGCGGGAATCTCCTCCTCGGATAAGCAGGAAGGAGGAGGAGGAGCGGCGTGGAGGAGGTCGCACGGGCAGCGGTACCACGGCCGCGTCGCGAGCCTGCTGGGCGCCGCGAGGGAAGCGGGGCTGCGGCTGCTCTGAGGTTTCTCGCTTCA